>Ga0207426_1000071_pt1 | contig 329539 bp, 299 predicted proteins | sample AraplaMF_Cvi_mMS_FD_184265 | JGI IMG/M metagenome (GOLD analysis project Ga0207426, IMG submission 184265) | Arabidopsis root microbial communities from the University of North Carolina, USA - plate scrape MF_Cvi_mMS (SPAdes) (version 2) | ecosystem: Host-associated > Plants > Roots >...
TGCTCGAAGCCCAGGCGCGCGGCCTGTTCCTTGAGCTGGAACTCGGTGATGCGCTGGCGCAGCGGGTCGAGCTCGCGCTCGAGCTGCAGGCGGCGCTCGTCGCTGGCGCGCAGCTTGCTGGTCAGGTCGTCGTACTGGCTGCGTTTGGCGCCCAGGTCGGCCTCGCGCTCGAGCTTGACGCTCAGGGCGCTTTGCAGGCCGGCCTGCGCGGCGGCGTCGGTCAGGCGCGACAGCTCTTCGCGGGCCTGCGCCTCCTCGCTGGCGATGGCGGCGGCCTGCTGGGCGGCCATGTCGATGGAGCGGGTCAGTTCCTCGCGGCGCGAGGCCAGGCTGCGCAGCGCGAAAGTGGCTTCCTGGGCCTGGCGCTCCAGCGTGCGCTGCTGTTCGCGCGACTCGCCGAGCTTGCGTTCGGTCTCTATCACGCGGTCGTCGAGCTGGGCATGGCGTTCCTGGCTGTCGGCCAGCTGCATGTCCAGCTCTTCAAAGCGGCCCTCGGCCGTGACCTTGCGCTCCTGCAGTTCAGCGAGCTGGGCTTCGATTTCGGCCATGTCGGCCTGGATCTGCTCACTGCGCGCGCGGGTCTGCTCGGCCAGCTGCGTGAGGCGCAGCACTTCGACCTGCAGCTCGTGGGCGCGGCTCTGGCCTTCGGCGGTTTCGCGGCGGGCCGTGGCCAGGCGCTGGGCGGCGTCGGCATAAGCGGCCTCGGCGCGCACCAGCGCGGAGCGGGCTTCCTCGCTGATCAGGGCCTGGGCCTTGAGCTGCTTGTCGAGGTTTTCGATTTCCTGGGCGCGGGCCAACAGGCCGGCCTGCTCGGAATCCTGGGCGTAAAAACTCACGCTGTGGTGCGTCACGGCATGGCCGCTTTGCACATAAATCACCTCGCCGGCCTGCAGCTTGTCGCGCGCGGCCAGCGCGTCGTCCAGGTTGCCAGCGGTGTAGCAGCCGTTGAGCCAGTCGCCCAGCAGCGCCGACTGGCCGGCGTCGTTCAGGCGCAGCAGCTCGGTCAAGGGCTTGAGGCTGATCGCGGCGTTGACGCGCGCGGGCGCGGCGGCGCTGGGCGGCGAGTAAAACGCGAGCTTGGCCGGTGGCGTGCCCTGCCCGTCGCTGCCGGCAAAGCCGCGCACCATGTCGAGCCGGGACACCTCAAGGGCGCCCAGCCGCTCTCTGAGAGCGGCTTCCAGCGCATTCTCCCAGCCCTGTTCGATGTGGATGCGGCTCCACAGGCCCTGCAGGCCGTCCAGGCCGTGCTTGGCCAGCCAGGGCTTGAGTTTGCCGTCGGTCTTGACCTTTTCCTGCAAGGCCTTGAGCGCTTCCATGCGCGCCGACAGGTCGGCCCGCTTGGCCGATTCGGTGTTGACGGTCTGCTGCAGCGTGCGGCGCTCTTCATCGAGCTGCGGCACGCTCTCGGTCAGCTCGTGCAGGCGGGCTTCGGCTTCGGCCTGGGCTTCCTGCGCGGCCGCGAACTGGGTGTTCAGGTTGGCCAGGCGGGCTTCGTCGGGCGCATTGAGCGCGTTGCGGTCGGCCGTGAGTTTTTCCAGCCGCAGGTTCAGGGTGCGCGACTGCTCCTCGATGTTGCGCTGGTCGGCGGCCAGCACCTGGATCTGCTGCTGCACCTGGCCCACGCTGGTGCGCTGCTCGTTGGCCTTGGCCTGCGCCTGGCGCAGCGCGTCCTCAAGGGCCGGCAGCTGTGTCAGGTGTTCTTCGGTCTGCGCGGCCAGCAGTTCGGCCTTTTCCTCGGCCTCGATGGCCTGGGCGGCCAGGCTTTCGGTTTCGACAGCGGCGTCTTCCTTGCGGGTCGCCCACTGCGCGGTTTGTTCCTTGAGCTGGTTCAGCCGCTGCTCGACGCGCTGGCGGCCATCGACCACGAAGCGGATCTCGGCTTCCAGCCGGCCGACTTCGGCGCTGGCCTCATACAGCTTGCCCTGGGCCTGGTTGACCTGGTCGCCGGCCGCGTAATGCGCCTGGCGTATGGTTTCCAGGTCGGCCTCGATGTGGCGCAGGTCGGCCACGCGGCTTTCCAGGTCGTTCACGGCCTTTTCGGCATCGGCCTTGACCTTGGACTGGTCGGCCTCGCTTTCGGCGCGCTTGAGGAACCACAGCTGGTGCTGCTTGAGGCTGGCGTCGGCATGCAGGGTGTTGTAGCGCAAAGCCACCTCGGCCTGCTTTTCCAGCCGGTCCAGGTTGGCGTTGAGCTCGCGCAGGATGTCTTCGACGCGGGTCAGGTTTTCGCGGGTGTCGGACAGGCGGTTGGCCGTCTCGCGGCGGCGTTCCTTGTACTTGGAGACGCCGGCGGCTTCCTCGAGGAACAAGCGCAGCTCTTCGGGCTTGGACTCGATGATGCGGCTGATGGTGCCCTGGCCGATGATGGCGTAGGCGCGTGGGCCCAGGCCGGTGCCCAGGAACACGTCCTGCACGTCGCGGCGGCGCACCGGCTGGTTGTTGATGTAGTAGCTGGAGGTGCCGTCGCGCGTGAGCACGCGCTTGACGGCGATCTCGACAAACTGGCCCCACTGGCCGCCGGCGCGGTGGTCGGCGTTGTCAAACACCAGTTCCACACTGGAGCGGCTGGCCGGCTTGCGTGTGGTGGTGCCGTTGAAGATGACGTCCTGCATGGACTCGCCGCGCAGTTCGGAGGCCTTGCTCTCGCCCAGCACCCAGCGCACCGCGTCCATGATGTTGGACTTGCCGCAGCCGTTGGGGCCCACCACACCCACCAGTTGGCCCGGTAATACAAAATTGGTGGGCTCCGCGAATGACTTGAAACCAGATAGCTTGATCGAATTGAGACGCACGGCTGTCCCTGTTTTTGTGAGCTTGCGGTTAGCCCTAGGCTAACTCGTTGATTCTTATAGCGTTTTTACAACAACGCTGGCATATCGGGTGCCGCTTTCGGCAAGCGGCACGGTCCGCCATGTTACCCGAGCGGGACCGGGATTTTGCCGGGAAAAAGGCCCTTGACGGGGCCGGCGTGAAACACTTTGCTTCGCGCCGCGCGCACCGGCCGGTGTGCCGGCCGGCCTGGCATGGCGGGCCGGCCTCAAAGCAGCGCCACCAACGCCGCGTCAGCGTTATCCAGCCTGGCGCTCAAGCTATCAATTTGGCAGCAAGCCGGTCCTCCTGGCGCTGCGGGCCCGGCGGCCCGCCGTTTTGGGCCGGCCGCGAGGCTGGATAATCCGGGTATGAATCCCCTGCTTTCACGCCTTCAGCCCTATCCTTTTGAGCGGCTGCGCCAGTTGCACGCCGACGTCACCCCCCATCCCGACTACAAAGCCATCAGCCTGGGCATAGGCGAGCCCCGCCATGCCACACCGCAGCTGATCAAGGACGCGCTGACGGCCAGCCTGAGCGGCCTGGCCAGCTACCCGGGCACCCTGGGCGAGCCCAAACTGCGCCAGGCCATGGCCGACTGGGTGGCCCGCCGCTACGACCTGAAGCTGGACCCGGCCACGCAGATCCTGCCCGTCAACGGCTCGCGCGAAGCGCTGTTTTCACTCGCGCAGACCGTGCTGGACGCCGGCAAACCGGGGGCCACCGTGGTCTGTCCCAACCCGTTTTACCAAATCTACGAGGGCGCGGCCCTGCTGGCGGGCGCCCAGACCTGGTTTGCCCCCAGCGACCCGGCGCGCAATTTCGCGGTCGACTGGGCCGGCGTGCCCGAGGCCGTCTGGGCCAAGACCCAGCTGGTGTTTGTCTGCTCGCCGGGCAACCCCACGGGCGCCGTGATGTCGCTCGATGAATGGAAGCTGCTGTTCGAGCTCAGCGACCGCCACGGCTTTGTGATCGCCTCCGACGAGTGCTACAGCGAAATCTACTTCCGCGACGAGGCACCTCTGGGCGGCCTGCAGGCGGCGGCCAGGCTGGGCCGGCATGACTTCAAGAACCTGGTGTCGCTGACCAGCCTCTCCAAACGCAGCAATGTGCCCGGCCTGCGCAGCGGCTTTGTGGCCGGCGACGCCTCCCTGATCAAGCCCTTTTTGCTCTACCGCACCTACCACGGCAGCGCCATGAGCCCGGTCGTGCAGGCCGCCAGCATCGCGGCCTGGAATGACGAGCGGCACGTGGTGGACAACCGCGCGATGTACCGCGAAAAATTCGCCCAGGTCACGCCCATGCTCTCGGCCGTGATGGACGTCGCCCTGCCCGATGCAGGCTTTTACCTGTGGGCCGGAATCCCCGAAAGTTTCAAGGGCTCGGACACCGCGTTTTCACGCGAGCTGCTCGCTCTCTACAATGTCGTGGTGTTGCCGGGCAGCTACCTGGCGCGCGACGCGCAGGGGCACAATCCCGGCGCCGGCAGAATCCGCATGGCGCTGGTGGCAGAAACCGCCGAATGCGTGGAAGCGGCGCAGCGCATCGTTCAATTCATCCAATCCAAAGCTCACTGAACAACAAGACTGAAACCAACATGACACAAGACAACCTGCAAAGCACCATTGACGCGGCCTGGGAAAATCGCGCGAACCTGTCGCCCCAATCGGCCCCCAAGGAAGTGCTGGACGCCGTCGAGCACACCATCGCCCAGCTCAACAGCGGCAAGCTGCGCGTGGCCACCCGCGAAGGCGTGGGCCAGTGGACCACCCACCAATGGATCAAAAAGGCCGTGCTGCTGAGCTTTCGCCTGAAGGACAACGAACTCATGCGCGCCGGCGACCTGGGCTTTTTCGACAAGGTACCCACCAAGTTCGCCCACCTGAGCGAAAGCGAAATGCGCGCCACCGGCGTGCGCGTGGTGCCGCCCGCCGTGGCGCGCCGCGGCAGCTACATCGCCAAGGGCGCGATCCTGATGCCCAGCTACGTCAACATCGGCGCCTGGGTCGGCGAAGGCACCATGGTCGACACCTGGGCCACCGTGGGCAGCTGCGCGCAGGTCGGCAACAACGTCCACCTCTCCGGCGGCGTGGGCCTGGGCGGCGTGCTCGAACCCCTGCAGGCCAACCCCACCATCATTGAAGACAACTGCTTCATAGGCGCGCGCTCCGAAGTCGTCGAAGGCGTGATCGTGGAAGAAAACTCGGTCATCTCCATGGGCGTTTACATCGGCCAGAGCACGCCGATTTACGACCGCGAAGCCGACACCGTCACTTACGGCCGTATTCCCGCGGGCTCCGTCGTGGTCTCGGGCAACCTGCCCAAGGCCGGCGGCAAGTACAGCATGTACTGCGCGGTGATCGTCAAGCGCGTGGATGCCAAGACGCGTTCAACGACCAGCCTGAACGACCTGCTGCGCGACTGAACACCTTGCCTGACGGTTGGATGGGATACATTGAAATGACTGGGAGCGGACTATGAGCACGATGGAAAGAATCCTTCGCTTGATGGCGGACAAAAAGGCATCCGACGTTTACCTGTCGGCCCATTCCCCCGCCCTGATCAAGATCAACGGCCAGGCCATTCCGATCAACGCGCAAATCCTGCCGCCGGACGCGCCGCGCAACCTGCTGGCCGAGGTGCTGCCGCCCGAGCGCATCGAGGAGATGGAGGAAATCGGCGAGCTCAACATGGCGCTGCCGATTGCCGGCCTGGGCAACTTCCGCATCAGCGCCTTCAGGCAGCGCAGCACCTACGCCGCGGTGATCCGTTTCATCCCCAACGAAATCCCGCCGCTGGACAGCTTGAACGTGCCGCCCATCCTGGCCGACCTGATCATGGAAAAGCGCGGCCTGCTGCTGATGGTGGGCTCCACCGGCGCCGGCAAGAGCACCACGCTGGCGGCCATGATGGACCGCCGCAACGAGATCACGCTGGGCCACATCCTCACGATCGAGGACCCGGTCGAATTCCTGTTCACCAACAAGAAATCGGTCGTCAACCAGCGCGAGGTCGGCAGCGACACCCAATCGCTGCAGGTGGCGCTCAAAAACGCGCTGCGCCAGGCGCCCGACGTGATCCTGATCGGTGAAATCCGCGACCGGGAAACCATGTCGGCCGCCATTGCCTATGCGCAATCGGGCCATCTGTGCCTGGCCACCATGCACGCCAACAACAGCTACCAGGCGCTCAACCGTATCCTGAGCTTTTACCCGGTCGAGGTGCGCGGCACCATGCTGGGCGACCTGGCCGCGGCCCTCAAGGCCATCGTCTCGCAGCGCCTGCTGCGCACCCAGGACGGCGGCCGCACGCCGGCGGTGGAAGTCATGCTCAACACCAAGCTGATCGCCGAGCTGATTGAAAAAGGCGATTTCTCGGGCGTCAAGGAAGCCATGGAAAAATCCATGGCCGAGGGCTCGCAGACCTTTGAGCAGGACATTGCCAAGCTGATCGTGGACGGCACCGTGACGCGCAAGGAAGGCATCCTCTACGCCGACTCGCCGACCAACCTGATGTGGCGCCTCGAAAACGACTTCGCCGTCAAGGCCAAGGCGCTGGAGCCCGAAGAGGACCCGGATGACGAACCGTCCTTCACCGAAATCACGCTGGACGTGAAACACTAAAAACACGATGGCGCTCGTCTCTTCGGGCCGACTCGAACCCAGGGCCTGTTAACACTATGTTTGCAAGATGCGTTGCGAGTCAAAAAGGCCTTGAGCAAGGCGCAAAACGCAGGCGGGGTGAACCCCGTCAAGGCTTTGCAACGCCGCGCAGGGCCTTTTTGATCGCAACCCGGAGGGAATGGGGTGAAAACAGCGCCACTCCGCGTTGCGCTCCTCACCCAGACTCCCGGTCTGGGATTCGTCGCACGCCTTGATTGGCGCTGTTTTCACCCCATTCGCATTTGTAAACATAGTGTTAACAGGCCCTAAACGACCATGTCCCGAACCCTGCAGCTCACCGAGCAACTGATCGCCCGGCCTTCCGTCACGCCCGACGACGCCGGCTGCCAGGCATTGCTGATTGAACGCCTGGCGCCGCTGGGCTTCCAGTGCGAAACCATCACCAGCGGCCCCGAAAACTTCCGCGTGACCAACCTCTGGGCCAAGCGCGCGGGCAAGCCGGCGTCCGCCAAGACGCTTGTATTTGCCGGCCACACCGACGTTGTGCCCACCGGCCCGCTGGAGCAGTGGCAGAGCCACCCCTTCACACCCAGCCACCGCGGCGGCCAGCTTTACGGGCGCGGGGCCGCCGACATGAAAACCTCCATCGCGGCCATGGTGGTGGCGGTCGAGGAGTTCCTGGCCGCGCATCCCGACCCTGCCCTGTCCATTGCCTTCCTGGTCACCAGCGACGAGGAAGGCCCGGCCGTCGACGGCACGGTCGTGGTCTGCGAGCAGCTCAAGGCGCGCGGCGAAGTGCTGGACTACTGCATCGTGGGCGAGCCCACCTCGGTCGCCCAGCTGGGCGACATGATCAAGAACGGGCGGCGCGGCACCCTGAGCGGCAAACTCACGGTCAAGGGCGTGCAAGGCCACATCGCTTACCCGCACCTGGCCAGAAACCCCATCCACCTGTTCGCGCCGGCCCTGGCCGAGCTGGTGGCCACCGAATGGGACAAGGGCAATGCCTTCTTCCCGGCCACCAGCTGGCAGGTGTCCAACATCCATGGCGGCACCGGCGCGTCCAATGTGATCCCGGGTGAGCTGGTGGTCGATTTCAACTTCCGTTTCTGCACCGAATCCACGCCCGAAAGCCTGCAGCAGCGCCTGCAGGCCTTGCTGAGCCGGCACCAGCTGGATTACGACCTCAAATGGACGCTGGGCGGCCTGCCCTTTCTGACCACACCCGGCACGCTGGTCGATGCGATGCGCGGCGCCATCGAGGCCGAAACCGGTTTGCAGACCGAGCTCTCCACCACGGGCGGCACCAGCGACGGCCGTTTCATCGCCAAGATATGCCCGCAGGTCATTGAATTCGGCCCGCTCAACGCCACCATCCACAAGATCAATGAATGCGTGCCGGTGAGCTCACTTGATCCGCTCAAGAACATCTACAAGGGCGTGCTGGAGCGGCTGGCGGCATGACCAAGGCCGCAACACCCCTGACGGTGCTGGCGCTGGTCGAGCAGATGGCGGCCAGGCTGGACGCTGCGGGCCTGAACTTTGCCAACGGCTTCGGCCAGGGCACGACCAACGCCTTTGACGAAGCCGCCTGGCTGGTGCTGTGGAAGCTGGGCTTGCCGCTGGACGACCTTGATTCGGTCGAGACCCGGTCGGTGACTGCGGAAGAAGAAGCACAGGTCGCCGCACTGCTGGACGCGCGCATCAGCACGCGCAAGCCGGCGGCCTACCTCACGAACGAAGCCTGGCTCATGGGCCTGCCTTTTTACGTCGACGAGCGCGTAATCATCCCGAGATCGCTGATTGCCGAGCTGCTGGCCGACGCCAGCATAGACCCCTGGCTGGGCGAACACACCCACCGCGTGCTCGACCTGTGCACCGGCAACGGCAGCCTGGCCATCCTCGCGGCCATTACCTATCCGGACGTAGTGGTGGAGGCCGCCGACATCAGCCTGGACGCCCTGGCCGTGGCCCGCATCAATGTGGACCGCCACCACCTGGACAGCCGCGTCACGCTGATTGAATCGGACGGGCTGGCCGCCTGCGCGGGCGAATACGACCTGATCCTGTGCAATCCGCCCTATGTGAATGCGGCCAGCATGGCCGCCCTGCCCCCCGAATTCCGCGCGGAACCGGACCTGGCGCTGGCCGGCGGCAGCGACGGCATGGACTTCATTCGGGGCCTGATTCAAAACGCGGCCCGCCATATGAGCGAAAATGCGGTCCTGGTGCTGGAAATCGGCAATGAGCGCGAGAATTTCGAGCGCGCCTTCCCGACGCTCGAACCGCTGTGGTTCGAGACCAGCTCGGGCGCCGACCAGGTTTTGCTGCTGACGCGCGAACAACTGGCCTGAGCCGGCCTGGCGGCCGGCGCGAAGCCCTGGCGCGGCGCTTGCATCGCAAGGGCCGGGTGTGGACACCGCCGCCCGACTACTTTTCCTGAAACTGCACATTAAATGATTACCCTTAAAAACGTCGTGCTGCGCCGCGGCGCCAAAGTGATTCTGGACAGCGCGTCCGTCACCCTCAACCCCGGTGAAAAAATCGGCTTGGTGGGCCGCAACGGCGCGGGCAAGTCCTCGCTGTTCGCCATGCTCAACGGCACGCTGCACGAGGACGGCGGCGATTTTTCGATTCCCGCGCAGTGGAGCATGGCGCAGGTGGCGCAGGACATGCCCGAGACCGAGCAGAGCGCGACCGCCTTTGTGGTCGAAGGCGACGTGGTGCTGCTGGCCGCCCAGACCGAAGTAGAGGCCTCGGAGGCCAGCGGCGACGGCGACCGCATGGCCCATGCCTATATGGCGCTGTACGACGCCGGCGCGCACGACGCGCAGGCCAGGGCCCAGGCGTTGATCCTCGGGCTGGGCTTCAAGGTCAGCGAGCTCGACAACCCCGTCAACAGCTTCTCCGGCGGCTGGCGCATGCGCCTGCAGCTGGCGCGCGCGCTGATGTGCCCGTCCGACCTGCTGCTGCTCGACGAACCCACCAACCACCTGGACCTGGACGCGCTGGTCTGGCTGGAAGCCTGGCTCAAAAAATACCAGGGCACCATGCTGGTCATCAGCCATGACCGCGAATTCCTCGACGCCGTGACCGACGTGACGGTGCACATCGAAAACGCCAGGCTGACGCGCTACGGCGGCAACTACAGCAAGTTCGAGGACCTGCGCTCCGAGCAGATGGCCTTGCAGCAAACCGCCTTCGCCAAGCAACAGGACAAGATCGCCCACCTGCAGAAATTCATCGCGCGCTTCAAGGCCAAGGCCAGCAAGGCCAAGCAGGCGCAAAGCCGCGTCAAGGCGCTGGACCGTATGGAGAAAATCGCGCCCCTGCTGGCCGAGGCCGACTTCACCTTCGAGTTCAAGGAGCCGGCCAACCTGCCCAACCCCATGCTGTCGATGCAGAACGCCTTCTTCGGCTACCCGCCGCCCGAAGGCGCACCCGAAGGCACGCCGCCCACAGTCATCGTGCAGAACGTCAGCAAGTCGGTGCTGGCCGGCCAGCGCATAGGCATTCTGGGCGCCAACGGCCAGGGCAAGTCCACGCTGGTCAAGACCGTGGCGCGCGCACTGGCGCCTATTCAAGGAGAGATGACCGAAGGCAAGGGCCTGAACATCGGCTACTTCGCCCAGCAGGAACTCGACGTGCTGCGCCCGGCCGACACGCCGCTGGAGCACATGATCCGCCTCGTCAAGGAAGTCACCGCGGCCGGCAGGATCAGCGGCCAGCAGACGCGCGAGCAGGACTTGCGCGCCTTCCTGGGCATGTTCAATTTCAGCGGCGACATGGTCAAGCAGGCCGTGGGCAGCATGAGCGGCGGCGAAAAAGCCCGCCTGGTGCTGTGCATGATCGTCTGGCAGCGCCCCAACCTGCTGCTGCTCGATGAGCCGACCAACCACCTGGACCTGGCCACGCGCGAGGCGCTGTCCATGGCGCTCAACGAGTTTGAAGGCACGGTGATGCTGGTCAGCCATGACCGCGCGCTGCTGCGCGCCGTCTGCGACGAGTTCTGGATGGTCTCGCGCGGCGGCGTCGCGCCCTTTGACGGCGACCTTGACGACTACCAGCGCTACCTGCTCGACGAAGCCAAGCGCCAGCGCGAAGAAGCCAAAAAAGCCGGCGGTGCGGCCCCGGCCGCCAAAGCAGAAACACCCGCCGCCGCGCCCGCGGAAAAGAAACCCGTGCCGCGCGACACGCCCGAGCAGCGCAAGCTCGACGCGCAGCGCCGCCAGCAACAGGCCGAAGCCACCAAGCCGCTGCGCAAGGAGGTCGAGAAAATCGACCAGCGCATGAAGGCGCTCAACACCGAGCAGGGCAGCCTGCAGGCCCTGCTGGCCACCACCACCGCGCCGGCCGAGTTGGCCCAGGCCGGCAAGCGCCTCAAGGCCATCGAAGGCGAAATAGGCATGCTGGAAGAACGGTGGCTGGAGCTGACCGAGCAGATAGAGACCGCCGCGGTGTAAAGTGGCTGCAGGCCCCTCGCCTGCAGCTTGTCTGCCCGGGCGGGGCCGTCCTTGAAAGGATGTGATCCATGCCTTCCGCCTTGCACATGGCCGCGGACAACGCGGCACTGTCAGCCGCCGTCAAGCGCAGCCGCAAGCTGCTGAACAAGCGCGCCATGGTGGCGGCCGCGGCCAGCGCCGTGCCGGTGCCCGGCCTCGACTGGATGGTGGACGCGGCCATGCTGTCCCAACTGATCCCCGAGATCAACAAGGAATTCGGCCTCACGCCGCAGCAGCTCGACCGGCTCGAGCCGAAAAAGCGCGACCAGGTGCAGAAAGCCGTCACCCTGGTGGGCTCGGTGCTGATCGGCAAATTCATCAGCCGCGACCTGGTCATCAAGGCCGCCACCAAGATAGGCGTGCGCCTGACGGCCAAGCAGGCCGCCAAATACGTCCCGCTGGCCGGCCAGGTCGTCGCGGCCGCCGTCGGCTACGCGGCCATCCGCTACTTCGGCGAAGAGCACATGAAGGACTGCATACGGGTGGCGAGGCAGGCGCAACTCGACGTGCCGGCGCTGGGGCATTCGGCCTGAGGCTGCGCGATTTCTTCGTGCCAAAAACAAAAGGACTTGGCCTTTCGGCCAAGTCCTTTTGAAGGATGGTGGGTTCTGACAGATTCGAACTGTCGACCTACGGATTAAGAGTCCGCTGCTCTACCAACTGAGCTAAGAACCCGGAAATTCTGGTGGGACCAGCGGGGGTCGAACCCACGACAAACGGATTAAAAGTCCGCTGCTCTACCAACTGAGCTATGGTCCCGAGTTATATCACAGGGTTTCCCTCGCGATACATTCCGGTATTTGCCACTTCAAGAGCAGCAAAGCCTTGAATTATAGCGTGGTTTTTTAGCGCTCCGCAAAAACTCAGGCGGCAATTTTGTCGAGCGCCCAGCCGGCCGCGCACAGGCCGAAGGTCGAGGTCACGCTGACCACAGAGCCATAACCATGGCAGTTCAGGCTGCCGTCGCTTTGGGCCGCGGCGGCGGGCTGCAGCACGGCCTCGCGGCTGAACACGCAGGCCACGCCCATCTTGCCTTTGCGCGCCGCGCCGTGTTCCTTGCGCAGCCGGTAACGCAGCTGGGCCAGCAAGGGGTCGTGCGTGACCAGCGACAGGTCGTCAATGTCCACACGGTGCGCCAGCCGCTTGCCGCCCGCCGCGCCCACACTGACGAGGTTCACCTTGTTGGCGATGGCCCAGGCGGCCATGGCGGTCTTGGCTTTCACCTGGTCGCAGGCGTCGATCACGGCCAGCTGCTTGCGCTCGAAACCATCCTCGAGGCCCAGAATGCCCGGCCAGTTGGCGGCGTCGACGAATTCCTCGATGCCGTCGACGCGGCAGCCCGGATGGATTTGTGCGATGCGTTCACGCATGGCCTGCACCTTGGCCTGCCCCAGGGTGCTGTCCAGCGCATGGACCTGGCGGTTGATATTGGATTCGGCGATGTGGTCCAGGTCTATCAGGGTCAGCCGGGCCACGCCGCTGCGGGCCGCGGCTTCGGCCGCCCAGGAACCCACGCCGCCCAGACCCACGACCACGATGTGCGCCTGGCGTATGCGCTGCGCGCCCGCCGCGCCGTAAAGGCGCGCCAGGCCGCCGAAGCGGCGCTCCAGGTCGGCGGGGAGTTCTTCGATCAGGGAAGTCATGGCCGTGACGCTATGCGTGCCTCAGGCCTGGCGCTCAAGCCGCCAGACCTGGTATTTCAAGCCCGCCACGCAGCCCGCGAGTATGGCCGCCAGCGCCACAAAACTCGTGAAGCTCAGGGTCGAGATGCCCGACAGTCCCTGCCCCACGGTGCAGCCCATGGCGCAAACACCGCCCACGCCCATCAGCGTGGCGCCCACCAGGTGGTTGGCCGTGTCTTCCGCGTCGCGAAAGCCTTCCCAGCGGAAGCTGCGCGACAGCAGCGCATAGACGGCCGAGCCGGCCACCACGCCGAACACCGACACGATGCCCAGCGTGAGCACCTTGCTCTTGTCGCTGAAGAACATCAGCCAGTCCACGGTATAGGCCACGGGCGAGACAAAACTCAACGCCTCGGCCCGGCCCGAGTTGGTGGCCAGAAAAGCCTCCTGCAGCGTCTCGGGGTGCTCGGCCACATAACCCAGGCGCCCGCTGACCCACCACATGGCGGCGATGACGCCGCCTATGCCCAGGCCCGCGAGCAGGCTGTCGAAGCGGCGGAAGTCCTCGCTGAACAAGGCCCAGACGATCAGGCCCAGGCCGATGAGGATGGCCAGGCCTATGCCGGCCGCGGCCGGCGTGATGCCGATGGCGCCGGCAACCCAGTTCGGCAGGGTCGCGTTGGCCGTGAAATCAATCGCGACCTTGTCGACGGTGGCCACGCGGAGCACGGCGGTGATGCCCTTGAGCGTGGCGAAGGCCGCGATACCCATCACGGCAAACACCACCACGGACTTGAGGCTGCCGCCGCCTATGCGCACCAGGGTCTTGCTGCCGCAGCCCGAAGCCAGCACCATGCCGAAACCGAACATGGCGCCGCCCACCAGGGCCGAGAGCCAGATAAAGCGGCTGGACGCGTAAAGCGTCTTGGCGGGATCGATCACCCCGGCGGCCGCCATGGTGAAAAAACCTATCATCGCCACACCTATGGCCATGCCCCACATGCGCATGCGCGTCCAGTCGCCCATGTTCACGATGTCGCTGACGGCGCCCATGGTGCAGAAGTGGGTGCGCTGGGCAATCGCGCCAAAAACCATGGCCAGAATGAAACCGGCCCAGAGAACCTGGGCCGTGAGACTGTTGAGTGCGGAGATGTCCATCGCCTGATTTTAGGGGCGAATGAACCTGTACTCCTGGAAGTGTCCCCGCTACTTCAGCTTGGCCAGCCGCTCCTTGGCGACGGAAGCCGCTTCGGCCTGGGGATAAGCCTTGACCAGGTCTTCCAGCGTCTTGCGGGCCGACTTGACGTCCTTGAGTTCCACCTGGCAGTTGGCCATCGAAAGCATGGCTTCCGGCGCGCGCGTATGGTCGGGTTCAGCCGTCACCAGCGAGCGGAAATTGGTCACCGCATCACGGTAGTTGCGCAGGGCGTACTGCGCATTGCCGAGCCAGAACAGGGACGAAGCCCGGTAGCCGGTCTGCGGATAGCGCTTGAGGAAAGCCAGGAAACCAGTCTGCGCGCCCGCAAAGTCGCCCTTGCGCAGCGTGGCCAGCGCGGTTTCGAACTCCTGCCTTTCGGCCGGCTCGGCGACAAACTCCTTGCCGTCCACGTTGACCTTGCCCGGCTCGAACTTGCGCAGGCGCTCGTCCACGCCCGTCGTCAGGTCCTTCTGGGTGCGCTGCATCTCGGCCACATTGCGCGTAAGGTTCTCGTTCTGCCCGCGCAGGGTGGCGAGTTCATTGCGCAGGGCTTCGATCTGGTTGGACAGGTCCAGCAGGCTGCGCCGCAGCTGGGCGTTGTCCTCGGTGGTCCTGCGCAGCTCTTCGGCCGTACGGGTTTGCGCCGCATCGACCTTTTGCCGCAAATCGAGGATCGCCCGGCGAGCCTCGTCGTCTTCAAACAGCCCCGCATGCGCGTTGAACGCCAGCAGGCCGGCCGCGAGGATCGCGGCGATCCGGAAGGTCTTCACGGTCGGCATCCGGCTTAGCGGTAGCTCAGTTCAGCGCGGCGGTTCTTCGCCATGGCTTCCTCGTCGGAGCCCGGCACCGCGGGTTTTTCCTTGCCGAAGCTCACGGCCTCGACCTGCGCATCCGACACGCCCAGCAGGCCCAGCGCACGGCGAACAGCTTCGGCGCGTTTCTGGCCCAGGGCCAGGTTGTACTCGCGGCCGCCGCGCTCGTCGGTGTGGCCTTCGATGGCCATCTTGCGGCCCTTGTTGGCGGTCAGGTACTTGGCATGGGCTTCGATCGCGCCCTGGAACTCGGGCTTGACCACGTAGCTGTCGAAATCAAAGTAGATGACTTTGGCCACATTGGCCGGGCCCGCGAGCGACGCATCGGCGCCTTCCACCTGCACCGGCTGCACACCGCGGCCGCTGGCGCCCGACGGGTCGCCTTGTGTGGCCTGGCCCGTGCGGTCTTCGACGGGAACGTCATTGAGCTTGACGCCGGAGCCGCAGGCCGTCAGTGTGGCCGCCAGGACCAGGGAGGAGATGATGGAAAAAATTCTGCGTTTCATGAAGTACCTCTACAAAAAATAAAAATGGGCCGGATCAAAAACGGTGGCTTGAAGCGCCTGCCTGGCGCTGTGGATCAACGCTGGAAGGGTCCCCAATCGGGCTCCCGGATATCGCCGCTGGCGCCGGACAGCCTGGCTTTGATCTTGCCGTCCAGCGTGGTGGTCATCAGCGCTTCCCTGCCCTGCTGGTGGGTCGCGTAGACGATCAGGCGGCTGTTGGGCGCGAAACTCGGGCTTTCGTCGGCCGAAGTGTCGGTGATTGGAGTGACGGTCCCCGTCGCAAGTTCCATGACGTGCAGCTTGAAGGCGCCGCCCACCCGGGAGATGTAGGCCAGCCAGCGCCCGTCGGGGCTGATCGCGGGGGAGATGTTGTAGCTGCCGGTGAAGGTCACGCGCTCGGCATTGCCGCCGTTCGGGCTCATGCGGTAGATCTGCGGCGCGCCGCCTCGGTCGCTGACGAAATAGATGTAGCGCCCGTCGGGCGAAAAGGCGGGCTCGGTGTCTATGCTGGAAGACTGGGTCAGCCGTTTGGGGTCGCCGCCATTGAGGCCTATGGCATAGAGCTGCGAGCCGCCGTCGCGGCTCAGCGTCGCCACCAGCTGTTTGCCGTCCGGCGACCAGGCCGGCGCGCTGTTGGAGCCGCGGAAGTTGGCCAGCAGGCGCCGCTTGCCGCTGGCCACGTCGTGGGCGTAGATCACCGGCTTGCGGGATTCAAACGACACATAGGCCAGCTGCGCGCCGTTGGGCGACCAGGCCGGCGAGATGATGGGCTCCGGGCTGGTCAGCGCGGACTGCGCGCCCTCCCCGTCGGAGTCGGCCACCCAGAGGTTGTACTTCTGCGCCGCCTTGGTCACATAGGCGATGCGCGTCGAGAAAATGCCCTTCTCGCCGGTCAGTTTTTCGTAGACAAAATCAGAGATGCGGTGCGCCGACAGGCGCAGGTCGGCCGGGCCCACGGTGTAGCTCTGCCCGCCCAGGTCCTGGCCGCGCACGATGTCCCAGAGGCGCAGGCGCACGTCGTAGCGGCCGTCGGCCAGCAAGCTCACGCTGCCCGTGACCATGGAGTCCGCGCCCTTTTGCCGCCAGGCCGTCAGGTCCGGGCGGGTGTTCTCGTCGGCGGTGACGCCGGTGGTGTCGACCGGGCGGAACATGCCGCTGCGCTCGAGGTCGGCCCGCACGATGGCGCCGATTTTTTGCGGCGCCTGCGCATCCCCGCGAAACGCGGCAACGGCGATGGGCAGCTGGGTCAGGCCTACACCGGACACCTCGACGCGAAATTGCGCGAAAGCCGGCAGGACAGGGAAGGCGCCGGCCGCCAGCAGGCTGACGAGGCTGCGGCGGCGTAGAAAAGGTGCAATGCTCATAAGGGAGAGTTGGATCCGTTCAGGGGGGTTATTTTGACGGTGGATTTGACGCCGGAGGAAGAATCAAGTTCACGAAGCCCTTTATCGGCCAGGACTACGTCGGTTTTCATGCGCTCGAGCACCCTTTTTTTGTTGATGGACTCCTGGTCGCGCGGGTTCTCGCGGTGCCAGAGGTGGAAGACTTCGGTGCCCATGAAACCGTTTTTGCGGTGGACGCCCAGGTGGTGAAGCCTGAGCACGAGGTCGGCATCCTCATGCCCCCAGCCTTCGAAGGTTTCATCAAATCCGTTGACATCGGCAAAGTCCGCGCGCCAGACGCCCAGGTTGCAGCTGCGTATGCCATGCCAGTGAAAGTCCGGTTTTACCCTGAATAAACGCCGCGGCCAGGGGAGCAGGTGCAATAATTTGTTGCTGCCCCCCGAGAGCCGCGCCCCCAGCCAGAACCATACAGGACGGCTGGGCAGGTCGATAGCGCCATTGACGACAGCTTCTGTCAGACGTTGGCTGACAAGTACCCGGCTGCCGTTCACAAAGCAGCCTTTTTCGGCAAGCCGCGTGTGCGCGGCCACAAACGCCTTGTTGGGCACGCAGTCGCCGTCCAGAAAGACCAGGTAGTCGCCCGTGGCCTGGCTGGCCCCGAGGTTGCGCGCCCGCGCCGCGGTAAAACCCACGTCGGGGTGCCAGATGTGGCGGGCCGGGCATTTAAACGCGGGGCATTGCTCGAGCAGCATCTGCACCTGTTCGAGCCGCGAGCCGTCGTCGGCCACCAGCACCTCATGGCCTTCACCGCACTGCGCAGCCAGCGACCGCAACACGGCCAGCAAGGCATCCGTGCGGTTGTAGGTCAGGACGATAAAGCTGATCTTCATCGCCCGCCCGGCGCTCCCCTGGCGCCCCGCTGCAGCAGCCACAGCTTCAGGTAGCGGTAATAAGTGCCCTCGGCGTTGGAGATGGCCAGCACCAGGCCCATCCGGCCGTCGAGGAAACCCAGGCGCAGGAAGTAGGTGCGTATGAAGGCCCACAGGCCGTGCCCTATGGCCTTGCCGACCGAGGCCGTTTTGCCCTTGCCCTGCAGGCTTTGCGCGCCCGCGGTGGAATAACGGTTGGCCTTGTCCAGGACCGCCTCGAAGTTGCGGAAACTCTCGTGCAGCAGCTGCGAGCGCAACTGGCCGACCGGCCCCTGGGCCAGCACTTTTTCATGCACCAGGTCCTCGCTGAAGCGGGCCGCCGTGCGGCGGAACAGCCGGGTGACCCGGTCGGGGTACCAGCCCGAATGGCGCATGTACTGCCCGCAATAGCTCGAGAGCCGGGGAAAGGAATACACGTCGAAGGCCGGCGCCTGCAGGCAGGCCAGGATTTCCAGCTGCAGCTCGGGCGTCACCCGCTCGTCGGCGTCCAGGGACAGCACCCAGTCCGAGGTGGCCAGCGCCAGCGCCCGGTTCTTCTGGATGCCGAAGCCCTGCCAGTCGGGACTGACGCTGACTTCGGCGCCCAGGGATCGGGCGATCTGCACGGTGCTGTCGGTGCTGCCGGAGTCCAGCACCACGACCTGGTCCGCGAAGCTCACGGAGCGAAGGCAGGCCTCCATGTTGTGGGCCTCGTTGTGGGTGATGACTGTGACGGACAAGCTTGCCAACGAATGCCTTTGCAATGAGGTGAAGAAGGAAACCGCCCGGGATTTTGCCAGTGAAACCGGCCCCGCTTGACGCGCTGACAGCATAGCAGAGCCCCCCGGCATTCAAGGCCTTGGCGGGAAACGGAATCGCCGATAATGCGGGCAACCCTACGGCAACCCCAGACCATTTTGCGAACAAAAACAATCAACATCCGGCTCGCCATCATCTGCCTGGCGGCGGCTTCCGTGGGGTTGTCCATCGCCATCATCAGCATCACCAAGCTGCTGTTGCTGGCCTGCTTCCTGGCCCTGCCCTTGCTCGCCAGGAATCTGCCGAAGAACGGCGCCTCCCTGACACAAACCTGGACGCCGGCGGCCGTACTGCTGGTTCTGGCGGCGTTTGCGCTGAGCCTGCTCTGGACGGTCGCGCCGCAACAGGAAGCCCTTGGCTCGCTTGCCAAGTACGGCAAACTCGCCATCATCATCGCCATGATGGCCCTGATCCGGGACCGCCGCGAGGCGAGCTGCGCGCTGGCCGCATTTGCGCTCGCACAGTTGCTGGTGGTCGCCAGTTCGTGGCTGCTTTTTGCCCACCTGCCGGTGGCCTGGGCCAGCTCCCGCACGACGCTGAGCCACTACACCGTCTTTTCCGGCTACCTCGACCAGGGCATCATGAGCGCCGTATTCGCCGCGGTGTGCTGGCATTTGCGGGGCATGGTGCCCGGCCGCTACGGTCCGCAAGCCGCCGCCGTGGTGGCGCTGGCCTCCCTGGCCAACGTGTTCTTCGTGCTGGCCGGCCGCAGCGGCCAGGCGGTCGGCGTCGCCCTGCTGTCCCTGGCCATCATGTGGCAGCTTCCCAAAAAATACCGCATCGCCGCAGTGGCCCTGCCCTTTGTGCTGATGCTGGTGCTGTTTGCGAGCTCCCCGACGATGCGGGAAAGGCTCACGCTGCTCAAGACGGAAGTGCAAGCCTATTCGCCGCAGCAGGACACCAACACCTCATCGGGTGTGCGGCTGACGTTCTGGCGAACCGCCGCCCAGCTTGTCGCTCAAAAACCGCTTGCCGGCGCGGGCATAGGCAGCTGGAGCACCGAGTACAACCGGATGGAACGCCAGAAAAATCCGGCCCACAGCGACATAGCGCCCAACGGCAACCCGCACCAGGAGTACCTGCTCTGGGGCGTGCAGCTCGGCGTTCCCGGCCTGCTGCTGATCGCCGGCTTCATGCTCTCGGTGCTGCGCGATACCCTGAAGATGGAAATACCCCACGCCCGGGCCGCGCAATCCGCCCTGCTGGCGCTGGCTGTGGCCTGCCTGTTCAACTCCACCCTTTACGACGGCCTGATCGGCGATTTCTTCTGCGTCCTGATCGGCTTGCTGCTGGCACTGGGACTGAGCAAACCCGCTGTACCGCCCCCACCCCAACACGCCACGTGAGCTCTCCCACCGACACCCAAGCCCCCGCCGCGGCCGCCAGGCTGAGCCTGTGGCGCCGCCTCGCGCGGGTCTGGCCCTACTTCAGCGGCTCGCGCACGGGCTGGGCGCTGGCCGTGGGCGCGACCATCGTCGCCTCGGCCACCGAACCCTTTGTGCCGGCCCTGCTCAAGCCGCTGCTGGACCGCGGCTTCCAGAAGGGCGCGCTGGACCTCTGGCTGGTGCCGGTGACCCTGATCCTGCTGTTCGCCGTGCGCGGCATCTCCGGCTTTGTGGCGCAGTACGCGCTGGCCAAGGTCACCAACGAAGGCTTGCAGTCGCTGCGCCGGGCGATGTTCGGCAAGCTGCTGAGCTCGCGCCTGTCGCTGTTCGCGGACCAGTCCTCCAGCGCCTTGGCCAACACCGTGGTCTACGAGGTGTTCAACGGCTCGTCGATGATGATCAACGCGGTCATGAAGCTGGCGCGCGACGTGCTCACGCTGGCGGCGCTGGTGGCCTACCTGCTGTTCCTCAACTGGAAGCTGATGCTCATCGTCTCCCTGCTGTTCCCGGCGGTCGCGCTGGTGATCCAGCTGCTGACGCGGCGCCTGTACCGCCTGACCCGCGAAAGCCAGGTGGCCACCGACAACCTGGCCTATGTCGTGGAAGAAAACGTGCTGGCCCACCGCGACGTGCGCCTGCACGGCGCGCAGGCCGGCCAGGCCTCGCGCTTCGAGGCGCTGAGCAACACACTGCGGCGCCTGTCCATCAAATCCACCGTCGCCTATGCAGGCATGAGCGCCATCACCCAGGTGCTGGCCGCGATGGCCCTGTCGGCGGTGATCTCCATCGCCCTGCTCCAGGGCTCGGAAAACACCACCACGGTGGGCGGCTTTGTGGCCTTTGTGACGGCCATGCTGCTGCTGATCGCCCCCATCAAAAGCCTATCCGACGGCGCCACGCCCATCACGCGCGGACTGGCGGCGCTGGAGCGCGGGCTGGACCTGGTCGACCTGGTCGAGGACGAAAGCAGCGGCGGCTTCGCCCAGGCCAGGGCCGCCGGGGACATCGAATTGTCCGGCGTGAGCGTGGTCTACAAGCCGGACGCGCCGCCGGCGCTGGACCAGGTGAGCCTCGCGATACGCGCCGGCGAAACCGTGGCCCTGGTGGGATCATCCGGCTCCGGCAAGACCACGCTGGCCAGCCTGCTGCCGCGCTTTGTCGACTACAGCGCCGGCAGCATCAGGCTGGACGGCACCGAGCTGCGGGACTGGAACCTGGCATCCCTGCGCTCGCAGTTCGCCTTCGTGAGCCAGCACGTCGTCATGTTCAACAACAGCATGGCCTTTAACGTCGCGCTGGGCCAGTCCTTTGACCGCGAAAAAGTGGTCAGTTGCCTGGCCGCCGCCAACCTGGGCCAGCTGCTCGAGGAACTGCCGCAAGGCATAGACACGGTGCTGGGCCACAACGCCATGCAGCTGTCCGGCGGCCAGCGCCAGCGCCTGGCGATTGCCCGGGCGCTGTACAAGGACGCGCCCGTGCTGATCCTCGACGAAGCCACCTCGGCCCTGGATACCGAATCGGAAAAAGCCGTGCAGGAGGCCATACAGCGGCTGGCCGCGGGCCGCACCTCGCTGATCATCGCCCACCGGCTGTCCACCATCCAGCACGCCGACCGCATCATCATGATGAATGCCGGCCGCATCGTCGAGCAAGGCAGCCATGCGCAGCTGCTTGAAAATAACGGCGCCTACGCCCACCTTTACCGCCTGGGCTTCCAGGGCGCGGCCTAGAACAACGGAATCCTATCGATGCCAGTCTCCATCAGCGGCTTTACCTTTATTCGCAACGGCGTGGGCCTGGGCTTTCCCTTTGAAGCCTCGATACGCTCCCTGTTGCCCCTGGTCGATGAATTCGTCGTGGCCGTGGGCAAGGGCGAGGACGACACGCTGGAGCGCGTCAGGGCTATCAATGACCCGAAAATCCGCATCATCGAAACCCTGTGGAACGAACGCATGGCCGACCGCGGTTTTGTCTACGCCCAGCAGAAAATGATCGCGCAGTATTCATGCACCGGCGACTGGGCTTTTTACCTTGAAGGCGATGAGGTCGTGCATGAGGCTGAGCTTGCCGCCATACGCGCCAGTGTCGAGCGCCACCACAACAACCCGGCCGTCGAGGCGCTGGTCTTCGACTACCTGCACTTTTACGGCTCGCCCGATTGGATTTCCATCAGCCCCGGCTGGTACCGCCGCGAATGCCGCTTGATCCGCAACACCATACGCAGCTACGCGCCCGACGGCCAGTACTGGCTGGTCACCACCAGGCACAAGCGCGGGCGCAACCCGCAGGCCGCGCTGGCCAACGCCCACATCTACCACTACGGCTGGATACGCCGCAACGAGGAAATGCAGAAAAAGCTGGACCAGGTCAGCAAGTACTGGGGCGAAGCCCGGGCCGCGCAAATCACCTACAGCCAGTTTGACCGCCGTGCCCTCGCCCCCTTCACCGGCACCCACCCCGAGGCGGTGAAGCAATGGCTGGCAACCGAGGCCGAGCCGGTGCTCAACATAGACCCGGCCTACAAACCCACGCCCAAGGAAAACAAGTACCACTTCATGCGCCAGGTGGAGACGCTGACCGGGCTGGACTTCAGCCGCAAGCACTTCAAGCTGGTCGCCTGAAGCCGTACACCATTCAGCGCGGTGCGCTCTTCGCCGCCACGGCTGAAAAATACAGCGCTTCCTGTTGCAGCGCGATTTCGCGCCACTGGTAGCGCTCGGCAAAGGCCACGGCGCCGCGCGACAAACTTTCCCGCAGCGCCGGCTGGCCCAGCAAGTCCCCCAGCACCCGCGCCAGCTCGCCCGCATCGCGCGGGTCGTCGAGCAAGAGCGCATTGGCGCCCTGCGCCAGCAGCCCGGCAATGCCGCAGTACCGGGGCCCGCTGACCACCACCGGCAGGCCGTGGGCCATGGCCTCCAGCACCACCATCGCAAACGTGTCCTCGAAGGTGGGATGCACCAGGGCATCGGCCGCCTCGTAGGCCGGGCCCACGTCCTTGAGCGCGCCCAGGAAGGCCACGCGCGCGCCCAGCTTGAGCGTATCGGCGATCGCGCGGAATTCGGCGATATGGGCCGCGTTGCCCACCACCGCCAGCACCACCTCGCCCGGCAGCTGGGCCAGGGCCCGCAGCAGGCCCTCCAGGCCCTTCTTGCGGTAATCATTGCCGACAAACAGCAGGCAGGTGCCCGTGGCCGGCAAACCCAGCCTGGCCCTCGCCTGGCTTTTGCGGCTCGCGCTGATGGGCAGCTGCGGCATCGTGATGCCCGGCGTCACCACCGACAGCGCGGCGCGGCTGGCCGGGTAGGCAGCTTCCATGATGGGGCGCAGGCTTTCGGAAGTCACCACCACCTGCCGGCCCGGCTGGGGCGCATAGCGCGCGCGCTCCAGCCCCAGGTAGGCCAGCAGGCGCGGGCTGGTCACGACCTTGATCCAGCGCAGAACGCGGCGCACACCGCGGCGCCCCTGGAACAGGCTGTGCTTGACCGGCAGCACGTGCACCGTCTGCACCTCGCCATGCCAGGTGTTTTCGTGGGAATGCACGATGTCAAAGCCGCTTCGCGTCGCCCACCAGCTGGCCGTGGCAAACCACAGCTGGTTGATCCAGCGCGGCTTGCGCAGCGGGGCCGACACCTTGTGGTAGCTCACCCCCGGCCATTGGTGGTCGATTTCCTGCGCGAACACATGTACCTCGTGCCGGGCCGACAGCTGCTCGACCAGGGCGATGGAATAACGCTCCGCGCCGCCGCCGGTCGGCGAGAAAGTCCGGTTGAAAACGGCGATGCGCAGTTTTCGGGGTAGAGCCGCCATAGGTGTGGGCTGGCTCATTTTTTCCGGCGGTCTTCGTAGGCCGTGGCGACCTTGAGCCAGAACACCGGCAAGGTGGTCGAGCGCAGCACCGGCACCCGCGGCAGCTGCAGCAGGTCCATGCCTTCATGGCAGCGGCTGCGCTGGGTGGTGGTGGCGCTGGCAAAGCCCAGCGTCCGCGCCATTTCCACATGGCCGGCATTGAAGTGGCCGAAGGGATAGCAAAAATGCGCCACCGGGCTGCCCGTGACGGCCTCCAGCCCGCTTTTGCCCAGCACCATTTCCTCGACACAGCCCGCTTCGTCGGTTTCCAGCAGGTTGGCGTGGCTGTGGGTGTGCGAGCCTATCTCCTGCCCGCCGGCCACCCACTGGCGGATCTCGCCCTCGTCCATCAGCGGCGTCTGGGGGATGCCGATGTGCTCGTCCCAGATGTTGGTCTTGCCCAGCAGGCCGCCGACCGCGTAGCAGGTGGACGAAAACCCGTGTTTCACCAGCACCGGCAGCGCATGGGTCAGGTTGTTGCGGTAGCCGTCGTCAAAGGTGATGCCGACCACCTTGCCGTTGCGCTCGCCGCGCAAATAAGGCATCAGGCCGCCCATGGACAGGCCCGTGTAGCCCAGGCGCTTGAGCCAGGCCATTTGCCGCGCAAAAGCCGCGGGCGCCACATAAAGCCCGCGAAACGGGCTGCTGCCCTTGGGCGGGGCCTCGGCGATCTGGTGGTAGACCAGGATGGGAATGGGTTGGCGGTTCAGGGTCGGCATGAAGAGAAAAAATCAGAGCAGGACGATGTCGTATTGCTCCTGCGCCATCGCGGCCTCGGCCTGCAGGGAAATCGGCTTGCGGATGAAATCGCTGAGGCTGGCCAGGTGCTGGCTTTCCTCGTCGAGGAAAAGCTCTATCACCTTGGGCGAGGCCACCACCCGGAATTCGCGCGGGTTGAACTGGCGCGCCTCGCGCAGGATCTCGCGCAGGATGTCGTAGCTCACGCTGCGCGCGGTCTTGACCACGCCCTTGCCCATGCAGGCGCTGCAGGGCTCGCAAAGCTGGTGCGCCAGCGATTCGCGCGTGCGCTTGCGTGTCATCTCCAGCAGGCCCAGCGCCGAAAAACCGTTGACCGTGGTCTTGATGCGGTCGCGCGCCAGCTGCTTCTGGAATTCGGCCAGCACCGCCTCGCGGTGGTTTTCCTTGATCATGTCGATGAAGTCGACGATCACGATGCCGCCCAGGTTGCGCAGCCTGAGCTGGCGCGCAATGGCCTGCGAGGCTTCCAGGTTGGTCTTGAAAATCGTGTCGTCGAAATTGCGCGCGCCGACAAAACCGCCGGTGTTCACGTCCACCGTGGTCAGCGCCTCGGTCTGGTCGATGATCAGGTAGCCGCCCGACTTGAGGTCCACGCGCCGGCCCAGGGCCTTGGCGATTTCCTCGTCGATGTTGAAGAGGTCGAAAATCGGCCGCTCACCGCCGTAGTGCTGCAGCTTCTGCTCGGTGGCCGGCATGAATTCCGCGGCGAAGGTCCTGAGCTTGTCGAACTGCTCGCGCGAGTCTATGCGTATGGTCTGCGTGCCCTCCACCACCAGGTCGCGCAGCACGCGCTGCAGCAGGTTCAGGTCCTGGTGCAGCACCGAGGCCGGCGGCATGCGCAGCGAGGCATCTTTGATGCGCGCCCAGGTCTTGCGCAGGTAGGTGATGTCCTCGGCCAGCTCGGCATCCGTCGCGTCCTCGCCGTTGGTGCGCAGGATGAAACCGCCGCCCATGTCGCCGGCCAGGGCCTGCACGCGCTGGCGCAGTTCCTCGCGCTGGCGGGGCGGTATTTTCTGCGAGACGCCGACGTGGTTGTCCTGCGGCAGGAACACCAGCAGGCGGCCGGCGATGCTGATCTGCGCCGTCAGGCGCGCGCCCTTGCTGCCTATCGGGTCCTTGAGCACCTGCACCATCACCGCCTGGCCTTCAAAGAGCTGCTTTTCGATAGGCTGCAGCGAAGCCATGGCCGGCGAGGCAAGGCCACCGGCGGCCTGGGCGTCGCTGTCGGCATGGCGGCTGTTGATGCTGCTCATGAGGTCGGCCACGTGCAGAAAGGCCGCGCGGTCCAGGCCGATGTCGATAAAGGCCGACTGCATGCCGGGCAGCACGCGGGCGACCTTGCCCAGGTAGACATTGCCGACCAGGCCGCGTTCCAGGGTGCGTTCGACGTGAAGCTCCTGCACCGCGCCGTGCTCGACCACCGCCACCCGGGTTTCCTGGGGCGACCAGTTGATCAGGATGTCTTGTTGCATGGGGGTCCTGAAAAATGTGTGTGAAGAGGCTAAAGCCGCAAGCCGGCGGCTTTCAGCAAAAGCGCCGTTTCCCTCAGCGGAAGCCCCATGATGCCACTGTAGCTGCCGTCTATGCGGCTGATGTGCATCGCCACCCTGCCCTGTACCGCATAGGCGCCGGCCTTGCCCATGGGCTCGCCGCTGGCGACATAACTGCGGACCTCGGCGGGCGTCAGTTCGTCGAAACTGACCTTCGAGCTGCTGAGCGCCTCGAGGCGGCGGCGCCCGGCCTGCACGGCCACGGCCGTCAGCACGCGGTGCGTGCCGCCAGACAGCTCGCGCAGCATGCGGGCCGCGTCCTTGGCGTCCTCCGGCTTGCCGTAAATCACGCGCCCCATGGCCACCGTGGTGTCCGAGCAGAGTATGGGCGCCGGCGGCAGCTTGCGCCGCTTCATGCGGGCGACTGCCGCGTCCAGCTTGAGGCCGGTGACGCGCTGGACATAGGCCGTGGGCGCCTCGTTTTTGAGCACCGCCTCCAGCGACTCGGCGTCTTCATCGGTATCCGGCAGCAGAAGTTCGTGGCGTACACCGAGCTGCTCCAGCAGCTGCCGCCGCCTCGGGCTTTGCGAGGCCAGGTAGATGAAGTCAGGCATGAACGGGACTATTCGCGGTGATAGGGATGGTTAATCGTGATGCTCCAGGCCCGGTAAAGCTGCTCAATCAGCAACACACGCACCATGGCATGGGGCAAGGTCAGGTCCGACAGGCGCAGCCGCTCGTGCGCGGCTTGCTTGAAACCCGCGTCCAGCCCGTCGGGCCCGCCTATCACGATGGCGACGTCGTCGCCCGACAGCTGCCAGGCTTTGAGCCTTTCGGCCAGGGCCACGGTGGTGACGGCGGTGCCGCGCTCATCGAGCGCCACGACACGGGTACCGCGCGCGATGCTGGCTTCTATGCGGCCGCGCTCGGCGGACAGCAGGTTGTCCAGGGTTTTGGAGGCGCGCGGCTCGGTCTTGACGGCCTTGAGCTCGACCTTGATTTCCGGCGGAAAGCGTTTGGCGTAGTCCTCATAGGCCGTCTGCGCCCAGTCGGGCACCTTCTGGCCTACGGCTACGATCGTCAGCCTCATTTGCTCCGGGGAGCGGTTTTCCTGGCGGCGGGTTTCTTGGCCGCGGTCTTGGCGGCTGTTTTGACCGCCGTCTTGCGCGCGGCGACCTTTTTGGGTGCCGGCACCTTGATGATGGGCGTCTTCACCGCGGGCTTGGCGGCCGCTTTGCCGGTCGCGGCCTTGGCGCCGGCACGGGCCGGTTTGGCGGCGGGTTCGGCTGCCGTCGCGGTCGCATTGCGCTTGGCGGTCCAGTCGTTGCTCTTGCCGACCCGGCCCACATAGCTGGAGTCAGCGGTTTTGGCGGGCGCCTTGGCCGGTGCTTTTGCCGCAGATTTGGCCGCGATCTTGGCGCCCGGCTTGGCAGCCGTTTTTGCGCCGGCGCGGCTTGCCTTGGGCTTGGCCTCGGGCTCGGCGTCGGCCCTGGAGGCTTTCACCAGCGGCGCGGGCGCGCCCAGCTTGAGCTTGATGGGCTTGTCGCCCCAGATTTCTTCGAGGTGGTAGTACTGGCGTATGGCCGGTTGCATGATGTGCGCGACGGCGGCGCCGCAGTCGACGATGATCCATTCGCCGTTGTCTTCGCCCTCGATGCGCGGCTTGGCGAAGCCCGCATCACGCACCGCATCGCGCACGCTGGCGGCCAGCGCCTTGGTCTGGCGGTTGGAGCTGCCCGTCGCCACGATCACACGCTCGAACAGCGAGGTGATGTGCTCGGTGTCGAAGACCTGGATGTCCTGCGCCTTGACGTCCTCCAGGCCATCGATGATGGCGCGCTGCAATTTCTGCACATCCTTTTTGTCGGCGGCGGCGGAGGTTTTGGCGGTGGTGGAGGTCATGCAGTGATGTGCTTCGATAAGGTAAGGAATTAATGGGAACGGTACAGCTGGTGCAGTGAAATATAACGTGCAACGGCTTCAGGGACCAAGCGGGTAATTTCCCCGGCCGTCGCCGCGCCCGAGGCCGTCAACTGGCGTATCTGGGTGGCGCTCACGGGCATCAGGGGGAGATCGAGCAGCGTAAAACGGCTGCTGCGGCCTTCATAGGCCTCAAACTGAGGCTGGGCCGGCATGGATTGTGCGCGACCAGCTATACAAATTATAGCAATATCCAGGATGTCCTGCCAGCGGTGCCATTGCCGGAAGGCGGCGAACTGGTCGGCGCCTATAAACAGGTAAATCTGGGCGCCCGGATTCTCGGCCTGCAGCGCCAGCAGCGTGTCTATGGTGAAGGTCGGCCCGGGGCGTTGCACCTCGCGCTCGTCCACCTGGACATGGGGGATGGACTCAAACGCCAGCCTGGCCATGGCCAGGCGATGCGCCGGCGCGCTCAGGGCCTGCGACTTGTGCCAGGCATGGCCGGTGGGCACCACATAGAGCGTATCCAGGCCGAACTGCGCGATCGCCGCCCCGGCCAAGGCCACATGGGCATTGTGCGGCGGGTCAAAAGCGCCGCCGAAAACGCCTATGCGCCTGCCCGGCGGGAGCGGCTGCGTGCTCAAACCCAGTCCCGCCTCGGCAAAAACTCGGTGTAAAGCCGCTCTTCGGGGCTGCCGGCCTCAACGCCGCGCTGGTAGGACCAGCTCGCCAGCGGCGGCATGGACATCAGGATGGACTCGGTGCGCCCGCCCGACTGCAGGCCGAAGTGCGTGCCGCGATCCCAGACCAGGTTGAATTCCACATAGCGGCCGCGCCGGTAGAGCTGGAATTCGCGCTCCCGCTCGCCGTAAGGCGTGTCCTTGCGCCGCTCCACAATGGGCAGGTAGGCCTGCAAAAAGCCGTTAGCCACGCCCTGCATCAGGGCAAAGCTGCGCTCCGGGCCCAGTTCCTGGAAATCGTCAAAAAACACGCCGCCTATGCCGCGCTGCTCCTGCCGGTGCTTGAGGTAGAAATACTCGTCGCACCACTGCTTGAAGCGCGGGTATTTGTCCTCGCCGAAAGGCGCCAGCGCGTCCTTGCAGGTCTGGTGGAAATGCACCGCGTCCTCTGCAAAGCCGTAATACGGCGTCAGGTCCATGCCGCCGCCGAACCAGCAGACCGGCGCATCGGGGCTGGCGGCCGGCGTCGCGGCCAGCATGCGCACATTCATGTGCACCGTCGGCACATAGGGGTTGCGCGGGTGGAAGACCAGCGAAACCCCCAGGGCCTCAAAGGGCGCGCCGGCCAGCTCGGGCCTGTGCTGCGTCGCCGAGGGCGGCAGCTTGGGCCCGCGCACATGCGAGAAACCGCAGCCGGCGCGCTCGAACACCGCGCCCTGCTCCAGGATCATGGTCAGGCCGCTGCCCTGCAGGGGCTCGCCCGGCTCCTTCTGCCAGTGGTCGGCCACAAAGGCCTGGCCGTCAATGGCGGAAATCGCGCCGGTGATGCGCTGCTGCAGCGCCAGCAGAAAGTCTCTAACGCTTGAAATATCGGTCATGCTGAGGTGTTCCCCGGGGAACGGAGGCCGGGTAGCGGCCCCCGTGCGGTGGTCAGGGCTTGAGCGCGCGCCAGCCTATGTCCTTGCGGTACTGCGCGCCGTCAAAGCGTATGCCCTGGGCGACTTCGTAGGCGCGCTGCTGCGCGGCTTTCACGGTGCTGCCCAGCGCGGTCACGCAGAGCACGCGGCCGCCCGCGGTCAGGGTCGCGTCGCCGTCCTTGCGGGTGCCGGCGTGGAACACCATGGCGTCTTCGGGCGCGTCGGCGGGCTTGACCAGGCCGTGGATAGCGTCGCCCTTGCGCGGGTTCAGCGGGTAGCCGTGCGCGGCCATCACCACGCCCAGCGCGGGCCGGCGGTCCCAGTCGAGCTCGATCTGGTCCAGCGCGCCCGAGGTCGCGGCCATCATCACGTCATACAGGTCGGTCTTGAGCCGCATCATGATGGGCTGGGTTTCCGGGTCGCCCATGCGGCAGTTGAATTCCAGCGTCTTGGGCTTGCCTTCGGCATCAATCATCAGGCCGGCGTACAGAAAGCCGGTGAAAGGGATGCCGTCTTTTTCCATGCCCTTGATGGTTGGCAGGATGATCTCGCGCATGGCACGGGCATGCACCTCGGGCGTGACCACCGGGGCCGGCGAGTACGCGCCCATGCCGCCGGTGTTGGGGCCTTCGTCGCCGTCCAGCAGGCGCTTGTGGTCCTGGCTGGTGGCCATGGCCGCCACGTTCTTGCCGTCGCACATCACGATGAAGCTGGCTTCCTCGCCCTGCAAAAACTCCTCGATGACCACACGCGCGCCGCCCTCGTTGTGCGTCACGCCCAGGGGGTTGAAGTCCGGGTTGGGCGCGAGCATGAACTCGATGGCCTCATGCGCTTCCTGCAGCGTCATGGCCACCACCACGCCCTTGCCGGCGGCCAGGCCGTCGGCCTTGACGACGATGGGCGCGCCTTTTTCGTCCACATAGGCGTGGGCCGCGGCTGCGTCGCTAAAGGTTTCGTATTCGGCCGTGGGGATGCCGTGGCGCTTCATGAAGGCCTTGGAAAAGGCCTTGGAGCTTTCGAGTTGGGCGGCCGCCTTGGTCGGGCCGAAAACCCGCAGGCCGTGCGCGCGGAACTCATCGACCACGCCGGCGGCCAGCGGCTGCTCGGGGCCGACCACGGTCAGCGCGATCTTTTCGGCCGTCGCCCATTCGCGCAACGCCTTCACGTCGGTGATCGCGATGTTTTCCAGCCGGGCGTCCAGCGCGGTTCCGCCATTGCCGGGCGCGACGTAGACCGCCTGGACTTTCGGGGACTGCGCCAGTTTCCAGGCCAGCGCGTGCTCACGGCCGCCGCCGCCAATAACAAGAACTTTCACGGGAGGTTCAATCTAAAAAACAGCAAATAGCTGAGGTACACAACAAGAATAAATACGATGCCAAAAATAACCTTGGCGGCCACCCTGGCGCGCCGCTGGATGTCCAGTGCCTGGTCGTTGACTTTGCCGGCTTTGACGATGTTGGCGCGGGTTTCGTCGACCAGCGACTTCTGCATTTCCAGCGATTCCTTCTGCAGCGCGATCGCCTCGCTGCGCAGGCGGTTGCCCTCCTGCAGCAGGGTTTCGATGCGGGCCAGCCGTTCGGAATCATCCATCATCCCACTCCTGGCGTTCAGTTTTCGAGGACCGCGTTGTGGAACACGTCCTGGGTGTCGTCCAGGTCTTCCAGCACGTCCAGCAGCTTCTGCATTTTGCGGGCGTCCTCGCCGCTGAGCTCAATGGTGTTGTCGGCGCGCATGGTGACCTCGGCGATCTCGGGTTTCAAGCCGGCGGCCTCCAGCGCGTTGCGCACGGCCTCAAAGCCGGTGTAGGGCGTGAGCACCTCGATGGCGCCGTCTTCATGCGTGATCACGTCGTCGGCGCCGGACTCCAGCGCCACTTCCATGATCTTGTCCTCACTGGTGCCGGGCGCAAAAATAATCTGGCCGCAGTGCTTGAACTGGAAGGCCACCGAGCCTTCGGTGCCCATATTGCCGCCGTGCTTGGAAAACGCGTGGCGAACCTCGGCCACGGTGCGCACCTTGTTGTCGGTCATGCAGTCGATGATGATGGCCGCGCCGCCTATGCCGTAGCCCTCGTAGCGCACCTCTTCGTAATGCACGCCTTCCAGGCTGCCGGTGGCCTTGGCGATGCCGTATTTGACGTTTTCATTGGGCATGTTGGCCGCTTTGGCCTTGTCCACCGCCAGGCGCAGCCGCGGGTTGGTGCCCAGGTCGCCGCCGCCCATGCGGGCCGCGACCATGATTTCGCGCATCACGCGCGTCCAGATGCGCTGGCGTTTTTCGTCCTGTCGGCCCTTGCGGTGTTGAATATTCGCCCATTTACTATGACCAGCCACGACGCAAACCCCTTTTTCGATGCTTTTCGGTGATTAGGGCCTGTTAACGCTATTTATGCAAGATGCGTTGCGAGTCAAAAAGGCCTTGAGCAAGGCGCAAAACGCAGGCGGGGTGAACCCCGTCAAGGCTTTGCAACGCCGCGCAAGGCTTTTTTGATCGCAACCCGGAGGGAATGGGGTGAAAACGGCGCCACTCGGCGTTGCGCTCCTAGCGCAGACACCCGGTCTGCGCGTCGTCGCGCGCCTTGATTGGCGCCGTTTTCACCCCATTCGCATTTGCATAAATAGCGTTAACAGGCCCTAATGATTTAATCTACAAACCGCATTTTACTTTTTCACCCACCGTACACCCCCATGGCCGAAACCACCGCCCTCCCCCTGCTCATCGCCCGCAATGCCGACACCCCCTGCGAGCTGCTGCCCGGCCTGGCAAACCGCCACGGCCTGATCACCGGCGCCACCGGCACCGGCAAGACCGTCACGCTGCAGACCCTGGCCGAGAATTTCTCCAAAATCGGCGTGCCGGTCTTCATGGCCGACGTCAAGGGCGACCTGACCGGCATCAGCCAGGCTGGCAGCATAGGCGCCAAGATGGCCGCCGTCCTCAAGGAGCGCGGCATAGAGATTCCCGAATCGTTGGCCTGCCCGGCCACGCTGTGGGACGTCTTCGGTGAACAAGGCCACCCGGTGCGCGCCACCGTCTCCGACATGGGGCCGCTGCTGCTGGGCCGCATGCTCAACCTCAACGAGACCCAGGCCGGCGTGCTCAACCTGGTGTTCAAGATCGCCGACGACAACGGCATGCTGCTGCTGGACCTCAAAGACCTGCGCGCCATGCTGCAGTACGTGGGCGACAACGCCGGCGAATTCACCACCCAGTACGGCAACGTCAGCGCCGCCAGCGTGGGCGCCATCCAGCGCGGCCTGCTGCAGGTTGAAAGCCAGGGTGGCGAAAAATTCTTCGGCGAGCCCATGCTCAACATCAGCGACTTCATGCAAACCGTCGATGGCAAGGGGGTGATCAACATCCTGGCCGCCGACAAGCTCATGAACTCGCCGCGCCTTTACGCCACCTTTTTGCTGTGGATGCTGTCCGAGCTGTTCGAGCAGTTGCCCGAAATCGGCGACCCCGAAAAACCCAAGCTGGTGTTCTTCTTCGACGAGGCGCATTTGCTGTTCAACGAAGCGCCCAAGGTGCTGGTCGAGCGCATAGAGCTGGTGGTGCGCCTGGTGCGCTCCAAGGGCGTGGGTGTGTATTTCGTGACGCAGAACCCGCTGGACATCCCCGACTCGGTGCTGGCCCAGCTGGGCAACCGCGTGCAGCACGCGCTGCGCGCCTTCACGCCGCGCGACCAGAAGGCCGTCAAGGCCACGGCCCAGACCATGCGGCAAAAGCCCGGCCTGGACATCGAAACCGCGATCACCGAGCTGGCCGTGGGCGAAGCGCTGGTCAGCCTGCTGGACGCCAAGGGCCGGCCCGGCGTCACCGAACGCGCTTATGTGCTGCCGCCCGGCAGCCAGATCGGCCCCATCACGCCGGCGCAGCGCCAGGCCCTGCTGCAGGGCTCGCTGGTCGCGGGCGTCTATGAAAAAGCCGTGGACCGCGAATCGGCCTACGAAAAAATCAAGGGCCGCGCCGAGGTGGCGGCCACCGAAGCCAGTAAGGCGCCCCAGGGCGGTGCGGCCGGCACCAGCGATTCGGGCGGCATCCTGGGCGGGCTCAACGACGTGCTCTTCGGCACCACCGGCCCGCGCGGCGGCAAGCACGACGGCCTGGCCCAAAGCATGGCCAAGTCGGCCGTGCGCACCATGGGCTCGGCCGTGGGCCGCGAGATCATCCGCGGCGTGCTGGGCAGCATCTTCGGCGGCAAAAAACGCTGACACCGGGCGCGCCCCGAAGGGCGCGCCGCCTGTCGCGAATTAACGACCTCCGGCGAGCGGCAGGCTTGTCAAGCCCTGCACGCATCGTTACATTGGTTTTTTTGAAGGATACGCAATGCCTGCTGAAGTTGCCGCCCCGTCTTCCGGCGCTCCTGGTTCTCCTCTCGCGCCCGCTAACGCCCCCGCATCAACCTCCCACATCCGGCTGACCTCGCACGCGGGCGGCCATGGCGCGCTGCCCATCCATTGGGGCGCGGCCACGCCGGCAGAACGCGGGCCGGTGGTCGGCACCACCACCAAACGCAGCCACCGCAACGTCATCGGCACGCACAGCGGCTCCTACAGCGTCTACCGCGCGCTGGCCGTCGCCTCGGGTGCGCTGTCGGCCAAACACAAAGCCGACCTCACCAACACCTCACCCACCGACATCATCGGCCCCTACCCGCAGTGGAGCGAGCCCGGCCGCATCGCCGCCATGGACCCCTGGGGTGCGACGGTAGCCGACGTTTTTTCGGCCGAGCTGGCCGCGGGCTATGACATACGCCCCACCATCGCGGTGACGCAGGCCCATGTGATCCTGCCCGAGGTCATAGAGGCCCTGCAGTCCGGGCGCCTGAAGGCCGACGGCAAGTACCTCACGGCCGGCGGCGCGGCCGTGGTCACCAAGGTCGCGGTCGAGCCGGTCTGGTACCTGCCCGAAGTCGCCCGGCGTTTCGGCTGCAGCGAAACCGATCTGCGCCGCGTGCTGTTCGAGGAAACCGGCGGCATGTACCCTGAACTCGTCACACGCAGCGACCTGGAGGTGTTCCTGCCTCCCATCGGCGGCCTCACCGCCTACATCTTCGGCAAGCCGCGCGACCTGGCCAACCCCGAGATCGAACTGACCGCCCGCGTGCACGACGAATGCAATGGCTCGGACGTCTTCGGCTCCGACATCTGCACCTGCCGCCCCTATCTCACACACGCCATCGAGGAATGCATACAGGGTGCGCAGCGCGGCGGCGTGGGCCTGGTGGCCTACTTCCGCAAGGAAGGCCGGGCGCTCGGCGAAGTCACCAAGTTCCTGGTCTACAACGCCCGCAAGCGCCAAGTCGGCGGCGACACCGCCGACCAGTACTTCGCCCGCACCGAATGTGTGGCCGGCGTGCAGGACATGCGCTTCCAGGAACTCATGCCCGACGTGCTGAGCTGGCTGGGCATACGCAAGATCCACCGGCTGGTCTCCATGAGCAATATGAAATACGACGCCATCACACGCGCCGGCATCGAAGTCGTGGAGCGCGTCAACATCCCCGAAGGCCTGATCCCGGCCGACGCCCAGGTCGAGATGGACGCCAAGATGGCCGCCGGCTATTTCACGCCCGGCGCTGTGCCCGATGCCGAAGAACTCAAAAAAGCCAAGGGCCGGGGGCTGGATGCCTGAAGCCAACACACCACCGGCCAACGCCAACTACACCATTGCCGGCAACCTGCGCGGCATAGGCGCCGCCGCCGAACTGCGCTCCACCGCCACCATACGTTCGCGCGCCCGCGCCCTGCTGGCACGCGCGCGCCGCGGCGAGTCGGCCTGGTTCAGCGTCAACGACGGCGCCATGGCCACCGCCGCCAGCCTGGTCGCCGAAATCACGCGCGCCCGCTACCCCAGCCTGGAGATTCCCTACCACTCGCGCTGGCGGCATTTCGAGGCCGGCGGCATCCAGCGCCCCGCCCTGCTCAATGAAGCCCTGGCCTCGGCCACGCCGGCCGGGCGCGCGCGCGCGCAGATCGACCTGGCCCTGGTCAGCGTGCTGCTCGACGCCGGCGCCGGCCCGCAGTGGCGCTACCTTGAAGCCGCCCAGGGCGAGCGGCCCGGCTGCGAATACAGCCGCTCCGAAGGCCTGGGCGTGGCCAGCTTCCATGCCTTCATGGCCGGCATGTTCTCCAGCGACCCGCAGTACCCGCTGCAGGCCGATGCCGCCGGCCTCAAGGCCGTCACGGCCGAACAGCTGGCCGCCGCCTTCCAGGTCAATGATGGCAACCCGCTGGTGGGCCTGGAAGGCCGCGCCGCACTGCTGCGCCGCCTGGGCCAGGCCTTGCAGGACCAGCCCGCGCTCTTCGGCCCGCGCGGGCGCCCCGGGCATTTGTTTGAAGTGCTGGTGCTGCCCGGCAAAAACACCGTCGAGGCGCATGAGCTGCTGTCCATCCTGCTGACCGGGCTGTCGTCCATCTGGCCGGCGCAGAACATGCTGGGCAGCATCCCGCTGGGCGACTGCTGGCGCCACCCGGCGGCCGGCGAGGCCGACAGCGGGCCCAGCCAGGGCTGGATGCCTTTCCACAAGCTCTCGCAGTGGCTCACCTATTCGCTGCTGGAGCCCTTTGAATGGGCCGGCGTGCAAGTCAACGGCCTGGACGCCCTGACCGGCCTGCCCGAATACCGCAACGGCGGCCTGTTCCTGGATGCCGGCGTGCTGCTGTTCAAGGACCCGGCCCAGGCCCAGCGCCTGCACCAGGCCGGTGATGAATTGATTGTGGAATGGCGCGCGCTGACCGTGGCCCTGCTCGACGAACTCGCGCCCATGGTGCGCGAGCAGTTAGGATTGACGGCCGAGCAAATGCCGCTGGCCCGCGTGCTTGAAGGCGGCACCTGGGCCGCGGGGCGCGCACTGGCACAGCAATTGCATCAGGGTTTGCCGCCCCTGAACATCGAAAGCGACGGCACGGTTTTCTGAGATTTCCGCTCTGCAAACCGGGCAAGGCACAAGAATGAAGAGGCATACACACACATGACGACCACCCGCAGCGACAAAGTCCACCTGGTAGACCACCCCCTGGTGCAGCACAAGCTCACCCTGATGCGCCGCAAGGACGCCTCCACCAACACCTTCCGCACCCTGCTCAACGAGCTCAGCATGCTGATGGCCTATGAGGTCACGCGCGACATGCCCATGCAGGAGATCGAGATCGAAACCCCGCTCGAAAAAACCACCTCCAAGGTCATAGACGGCAAGAAGCTGGTGTTTGTTTCCATCCTGCGCGCCGGCAACGGCATCCTGGAAGGCATGCTCAGCGTGGTGCCCGGCGCGCGCGTGGGCCACGTCGGCCTGTACCGCGACCCCAAGACGCTGACGGCCGTCGAGTACTACTTCAAGATGCCGCACGACATGGAAGAGCGCGACATCGTGGTCGTCGACCCCATGCTGGCCACCGGCAACTCGGCCATCGCGGCCGTCGAGCGGCTCAAGGAGCTCAATCCCAAGTCCATCAAGTTTGTCTGCCTGCTGACCTGCCCCGAGGGGATCAAGGCGCTGCAGACCGCGCACCCCGACGTGCCCATCTACACCGCCGCCATTGACCGCGAGCTCAACAGCCACGGCTACATCCTTCCCGGTCTGGGTGACGCAGGCGACAGAATCTTTGGTACGAAATAAATGAACACCCCTGTCGGACGCTCACTGCGTGTAGCGCCTTCTCCCCTTGCAGGGGACGGCGCCAGCGGCCCGGCAAAGCCGGTTCCGCGGCCCCTGCTTGAAAAAGCGGAGGCCGGTGATCTCTTGATTTTTTGCCGCTGTTTTTCCTGAACCCACCAACCCGGAGAGTCCCATGTTTCAAGCCGCCCGTTTCAAGCGCCGCCAACTCGTCCTGCTCGCCACCGCGGCCGCCATCGCCCTGCCCGGCCTGGCATTCGCCCAGGCCAAGACCAAGGTCGCCGCGCTCTACACCGTGCCGTTTGAACAGCAATGGGTCAGCCGCCTGCACAAGGCGCTCAAGGCCGCCGAGGCGCGCGGCGAGATTGAATACAAGGCCACCGAGAACGTCTCCAACGCCGACTACGAGCGCGTGATGCGCGAATACGCCACGGCCGGCAACACGCTGATCGTCGGCGAGGCCTTTGCCGTCGAGGCCGCGGCGCGCAAGGTCGCCAAGGACTTCCCCAAGGTCTCCTTCCTGATGGGCTCGTCGGGCAAGCCGCAGGCGCCCAACTTCTCGGTGTTCGACAACTACATCCAGGAGCCGGCCTACCTGACGGGCATGATTGCCGGCGGTGTGACCAAGAGCAACAAGATAGGCATGGTGGGCGGCTTCCCGATTCCCGAGGTCAACCGCCTGATGAACGCCTTTATGGCCGGCGCGAAAGAAACCAATCCCAAGGTCGAGTTCAGCGTGAGTTTCATCAACAGCTGGTTTGACCCGCCCAAGGCCAAGGAAGCCGCCTTTGCCATGATCGACAAGGGCGCCGACGTGATGTACGCCGAGCGCTTTGGCGTCAGCGACGCGGCCAAGGAAAAAGGCAAGCTGGCCATAGGCAACGTCATCAACACCCAGGACAAATACCCCGATACCGTGGTCGCCTCGGCGCTGTGGAATATGGAGCCCAGCATTGACCGCGCGATCAAGCTCGTCAAGGAAGGCAAGTTCACGGCCGAGGATTACGGCCCGTATTCGATGATGAAGCACAAGGGCTCCGAACTGGCTCCGCTGGGCACTTTCGAGAAGAAGGTTCCCGCCGCCATCGTCACCAAGGTCAAGGCCAAGGAAAAAGACATCCTCGACGGCAAATACACCGTCAAGGTCGACGACGGCCAGCCCAAGTCCACCACCAAATAAGCCTGAGGGCTGGAGAAGCGCCGTATGCATGTCCTTGTTTGCCTGCGGCGCGTGCTCCCGTCCCGGCTGGCGGCTTTTGCCATTGCCGGGTTGCTGGCGCTCAGCCTGGCCGGCTGCGCCACCGCGCCGGCCACCGGCACGCCGGTGCGGCTCGATGAAACCCCACGCATCGCGGTGATCTCGGCCTTCGAGCCCGAACTCACCTTGCTGCTGCGGCAGCTGCAAACCCCGGCGCGGCACCGCGTCAACGGCGTCGAGTTCAGCACCGGCACACTGCAGGGCAAGCCGGTCGTGCTGTTTCTCTCGGGCATCAGCATGGTCAATGCGTCCATGAACACCCAGCTGGTGCTGGACCGTTTCAATGTCCAGAGCATCGTCTTCAGCGGCATTGCCGGCGGCGTCGACCCCAGCCTGCACATAGGCGACGTCAGCGTGCCGGCCCAGTGGGGCCAGTACCTCGAGGTGCTGATGGCGCGCGAAACCGCGCCCGGCCGCTACACCATCCCGCCGCGCATGGAAGCCCAGACCCTGGCGCCCTTCGGCATGCTGCACCCGCGCCCCGTTGAAACCCGCACCGCCGCCAGCCCGGCGCCGGTGCGCAAGTTCTGGTTCACCGTCGACCCCCGGATGCTGGAAACGGCGCGCGGCCTCGGCCCCATCGCGCTGGAGTCCTGCAAGGCCGGCGTCTGCCTGACACACAAGCCGCAACTCCGGGTCGGCGGCAACGGCGTCTCCGGCCAGGCCTTTGTCGACAACGCCGCCTTCCGCGAATACGCCTTCAAGACCTTTGGCGCCAATGTGCTGGACATGGAAACCGCCGCCGTCGGCATGGTGGCCTATAGCAACAACGTGCCATACATCGCCTTCCGCTCCCTCAGCGACCTGGCCGGCGGCGGCGAAGGCGCCAATGAGATGGTCACCTTTATGGGTATCGCCGCCGACAATTCGGCAAAAGTGCTGCTGGCATTTCTCGCAGCCTGGAAATAGCATGCCCGAACTCACCGGGATCGACCACATCTACATTGCCGTGAGCGACATGGCAGCGTCGGAAGCGTTCTACGACAAACTTATGCTGACGGTGCTCAGCTGCCGCAAAAACACCTTCACGATTGGCGGTGACCCGCACATCCAGTACTTCAACCGCTACTTCGGTTATGTCCTGCGGCCGGCCCGCTCCCAAGCCGCGCACGACCCCTACTCGCCCGGCCTTCACCACTTTTGCCTGCGCGTGGACACCGTCGAAGACGTGCTCGAATGCGCGCGGCTGCTGCAGGCCTCAGGCATCAACGCCAGCGAGCCGCACCAGCACGACGAATACGCACCGGACTACTGGGCGACCTTCTTCAGCGACCCCGATGGCCTCCGTCTGGAAATCACCAACTACCGCCAGGAGCGGCGTGAGCGGCATGACCACTGGGAATCTCTCCGCTGAGCATTCGCAGCCGCCAGTGCCGCGGCCCCGGTTGATCTGAAAGCCACATTGCCAAACCCTACTTCTTTCGGATGACCGTGCCCCTCCGCCCCGTTCTACGGCTCGTCTTGCTACCCGGAATGGATGGCACTGGAGATCTGTTTGCCCCTTTGCTCAAGGCGCTGCCGCCATCCCTGCAAGTCGAGGTCGTACGTTACCCGGGGAATGAGGCGCTGGGATACGAGGAACTCCAGAAGCTCGTCCTGGCGCGTCTGACGTCCGCGCCCTTTGTCTTGCTCGGCGAGTCTTTTTCCGGGCCGCTGGCCACCTCCATTGCGGCCACCCGGCCGGCCGGCTTGTGCGGGCTCATCCTGTCCTGTACCTTCGCGAAAACTCCCCGCCCCGCCCTGGCTTTTCTCTCTTCCGTGGCGGACAACCCGCTGTTCCGGAGAATTCCGCCGCACGCGCTGACCCGTGTGGTCGCCCCATTTCTGCTAGGCGGATTTGCGCCGTCCGCGCGCAGGCTCATGCTCGAACAGGCCCTGCGGCAGCTGTCACCGCAAACCATGATCAGGCGGATGCAGGAAGTTCTCCGGGTGGATGTGAGAGACAAGCTCAAACAGATCCAGGTGCCGGTGATGTACCTGCAGGCAAAACAGGACAGGGTTGTTCCAGGATTCGCTGCCGAGTCCTTGAAGCAAGACCTTCCGTCCGTGGAAATCGTCAGGCTTGACGGCCCGCATTGCCTTTTGCAGGCCGCGCCGGCGCCTGCCGCGCGCGCGATTGAGGCGTTCTGCCGCAAGCTGGAGGCTGCATCACCATGAGCGCTCCAGTTCTTCGTTTGACCAACATCAGCAAACGCTTCGGCCCGCTGCTCGCCAATGACGCCATTTCGCTGGACTTGCAGGCCGGCGAAATCCTCGCGCTGCTGGGCGAAAACGGCGCGGGCAAGTCCACGCTGGTGTCCATCCTGTTCGGCCACTACACGGCCGACGAAGGCCGCATAGAAATCTTCGGCCAGCCGCTGCCGCCCGGCAACCCGCGCGCGGCACTCGAGGCCGGCATAGGCATGGTGCACCAGCATTTCACGCTGGCCGACAACCTCAGCGTGCTCGACAACGTGATGATGGGCAGCGAGCCGCTGTGGCAGCTGTTTTCGCGCCGCGGCGCCGCGCGCGCCAAATTGCTGGAGGTCGCGCAGCGCTTTGGCCTGCCGGTCGCGCCGGATGCCAAGGTCGGCAGCCTCTCGGTCGGCGAACGCCAGCGCGTGGAGATCCTCAAGGCGCTGTACCGCGGCGCGCGCATCCTGATCCTCGACGAGCCCACGGCCGTGCTGACGCCGCAGGAAAGCGAGGCCCTATTCGCCACGCTGGGCCAGATGGTGGCCCAGGGCCTGTCCATCATCTTTATCAGCCACAAGCTGGCCGAGGTGTTGCGCGTCTCGCAGCGCGTGGCCGTGCTGCGCGCCGGCAAGCTGGTCGCGCAAGCGCCGGCTGCCGGCACCAGCCAGGCCCAACTTGCGCAGTGGATGGTGGGCCATGCCGTCGCGGCCGCGCAGCGCCGGCCCGCGCGGGCGGCGGGCGCGGCGGTCTGCACGCTGGACGCCGTCAGCACGGCCGACGCCGGCCGCGACCGGCTGGACGGCGTCTCGCTGCAGCTCAAGGCCGGCGAGATCGTCGCGATTGCCGGCGTTTCGGGCAACGGCCAGCTCGCGCTGGCCGAGCTGCTGTGCGGCATGCGCCAGGCCAGCCGGGGCACGGTCAGCCTGCTGGGCCGGCCCATGAAGGCTTCGCCCGCCTGGCTGGTTTCGCAAGGTGTGGCGCGCATCCCCGAAGACCGGCATGGCGTCGGTGTGGTCGGCGACCTCTGCGTCTGGGAAAACGCCGTATCGGAACGCCTGCGCAGCCCGGCGTTTTCCAGGGCGCTGGGGGTCAAACGCCAGGCCGCGCAAGCGCATGCGGCGCGCATTGTGCGCGAGTTTGACGTGCGCGGCGGCGGGCCGCAGACGGCGGCCAGGTCGCTGTCAGGCGGCAATATGCAAAAGCTGATCCTGGGCCGGGCGCTGGTCGCTCCCCCAACAGAATCCGCAGCGCGGCCACCCCAGCTCATCATTGCCCACCAGCCGACCTGGGGCCTGGACATAGGCGCGGTCGCCTATGTGCAGCAACAGCTGGTCGCCGCGCGTGATGCCGGCGCGGCCGTGCTGGTGATTTCCGACGACCTCGACGAGGTCATCGCACTGGGCGACCGTGTGGCCGTGATGCACGCGGGACGGCTCACAGAGGCCTTGCCGGGCGAAGCCTGGACGCGTGAGGCCATAGGCCTGGCCATGGCCGGCGCCCAAGCCGCGCACGAGGTGCAGCCATGAGACTGGAAAAGCGCACCGAGACGTCCAAGCTCGCCCTGCTGCTGGCCCCCATAACCGCGATCGCCTTCACCTTGCTGGTCAGCGCGCTGCTGGTACTGTGGGCCGGCGCGCCGCTGGGGCAAACCTACAGCCTGCTGTTCAAGGGCGGCTTTGGTTCGGTCTTCGCGCTCAGTGAGACCCTGACCCGTGCGATTCCGCTGATCTTGACCGGCCTGGCCGCCACCGTGGCCTTCAAGGCGCGGCTCTTCAACATAGGCGCCGAGGGCCAGCTGTATGCCGGCGCGCTGGCCGCCGTGGCCGTGGGCGGCCTGCATGGCGGCACGGGTTTTGATCTGCCGGTCTGGCTGCTGTTCGGCCTCATGATGCTGGCAGCCGCGCTGGCCGGCGCCCTGCTGCTGCTCGGGCCGGCGCTGCTCAAGGCAAGGCTGGGCGTTGACGAGGTCGTCACCACCTTGCTGCTCAATTTTGTGATGCTGCTGTTTGTCTCGGCCATGCTGGACGGCCCCATGAAAGACCCGACCGCCATGGGCTGGCCGCAAAGCGTGGCGCTGATGGGCGAGCTGGAGCTGTCCAAGCTGATTGAACAGACGCGCATACACACAGGCCTGTTCTGGGCCCTGGGCCTGGCCGTGGCGCTGTGGGCCTTGCTCAAATACACCGTGCTGGGTTTTGACATACGCGCCATGGGCGCCAACACCCGGGCCGCGGCCTTTGCCGGCGTGCCCGTCACCCGCACCGTGGTGCTGGTGGCCCTGCTGTCGGGTGCGCTGGCTGGCCTGGCCGGCGCCATCGAGGTGGCCGGCCGCACCAGCTATGTCACCCTGGACATGTCGCCCGGCTACGGCTACACCGGCATCGTGATTGCCATGCTGGCCGCGCTCAACCCCCTGGGCGTGGTCGCCGCCGCCGTGTTTGTGGCCGGTGTGCTGGTGGGCGCAGACACCATGAGCCGCGCGGTCGGTGTGCCCACCTATATTGCCGATGTGATTGTGGCGGCGTCCTTGATTTCGGTATTGATCGCGACCTTGATGACGCAGTACCGGGTGGTGTTGGGACGCAAGCCATGACCGAACTGCTGGACGTCCTCGCCGCCGCACCCTTCTGGATTGCCGTCCTGAGAATCGCCACGCCGCTCATCCTGGGTACCCTGGGCGTGCTGCTCTGCGAGCGCGCCGGTGTACTCAACCTCGGCATCGAAGGCATCATGGTCGCGGGCGCTTTCAGCGGCTGGCTGGCCGTCTACGGCGGTGCGCCGCTGTGGCTGGGCGTGGTGGTGGCGGCGCTGACGGGCGCGGTATTCGGCCTGCTGCACGCCTTCCTCACCGTGGGCCTGGCGCTGTCGCAGCATGTCGCCGGCCTGGGCATCACGCTGCTCGCGACTTCGCTGAGTTACTACGGCTACCGCGTGAGCTTTCCCAAGGTTGACACACCGCCCACCGTCACGCCGTTTGCGCCCATGCACTGGCTGGACGGCACGGGCTTGAGCGTGCTGGCCGCGCAAACCCCGCTAACCCTGCTGGCCCTGGCCCTGGTGCCGCTGGTCGCCTGGCTGCTGTACCGCACGCCGGCCGGCCTGGCGATACGCATGGTCGGCGAGAACCCCCAGGCCGCCGAAGGCCAGGGCGTCTCGGTCGCGGCCACGCGCACGGCCGCCATCGTCGCCGGCTCGGCCCTGATGGGTGTGGCCGGCGCCTTCCTGACGCTGTCGGCCTTTAACGCCTTTTTCTTTAACATGGTCAACGGCCGCGGCTGGGTCTGTGTGGCGCTGGTGGTGTTTGCCTCCTGGCGGCCCGGCAAGGCCTTGCTGGGCGCCCTGCTGTTCGCGTTTTTCGACGCGCTGCAGCTGCGCCTGCAGACTTCCGGCCTGGTCAACGTGCCTTACCAGATCTATTTGATGCTGCCCTACCTGCTGTCCATACTCGCACTCGTGCTGGTGGCGCGCAAGGCGGCGTATCCTCAGGCGCTGATGAAACCTTATCGCAAGGGAGAGCGCTGATGCGCAAGCGCCAAGCAGAAAGCACAGACCCGGCTTTCCTCAATGAAAAAACCGCCCGCAAACAGGCCGAACGCCAGCTCCTGCTCGATGCCCTGGGCGGCAACCTGGACGCCGAGCCCATCGCCTGGGCGCCCGGCAATGCCACCGTCATCGCGCCAGCCCTGCTGGCCAGCCCGCGCCTGCGGCTGCGCCCCTGGACGGACGCCGACCGCGAGCCCTTTGCCGCCATGACGGCCGATACCGAGGTCATGCGCCACTTTCCGGCGCCGCTCAGCCGTGCGCAGAGCGACGCCTGGATAGACCGCATGAGCCGCAAGATCGAGGAGCGCGGCTGGGGCTTCTGGGCCCTGGACTACCTGGCCGACGATGCAGCGCCGCAATTTGCCGGCTTTACCGGCCTCCATATTCCCGACCCGGAATTTCCTTGCGGCCCCTGCGTGGAAGTCGGCTGGCGGCTGGCGCAGCGCTTCTGGGGCCTGGGCCTGGCCACCGAGGCGGCACGCCTGTCCTTGCGCGCCGGCTTCGAGTCCCTGGGCCTGCAGGAGATCGTCGCGATGACAACGCTGCGCAACACCCGCTCGCGCGCCGTCATGCAGCGCCTGGGCATGCAGGAAAGCCCTGCCGACGAGTTCGACCACTGGGCTTATCCCGCGGACAGCCCTGAACGGCGCTGCTGTATCTACCGCCTGCCCCGCGCGCGCTGGTCCGCCGACGCGCCAAATCGCAGCTGAAAGGCCATGCCATGCTAGACCTTCTCATCACCAACGCCGCGCTGCCCGACGGCCGCACCGGCATCTCCATCGCCGTGCAAAAGGGCAAGATCACCGCCGTGGAGGCCGGCCTGCAGGCGCCGGCGCGCGAAACAGTGGATGCCGGCGGCTACCTGCTAAGCCCGCCCTTTGTCGACCCCCACTTCCACATGGACGCCACGCTGAGCTATGGCCTGCCGCGCGTCAATGAAAGCGGCACGCTGCTCGAAGGCATTGCGCTGTGGGGCGAACTCAAGCCGCTGCTGACGGCCGAGGCCCTCATGGAACGCGCCCTCGCCTACTGCGACTGGGCCGTCGCCAAGGGCTTGCTGGCCATACGCAGCCACGTCGACACCAGCGACGCCAGCCTGCTGGCCGTCGATGCACTGCTCGAAGTCAAAAAACAGGTCGCGCCCTATATAGACCTGCAACTGGTCGCCTTCCCGCAGGACGGCGTGCTGCGCACCCAAGGCGGGGTCGACAACCTCAAGCGCGCGCTGGACAAAGGCGTGGAGGTGGTGGGCGGCATCCCGCACTTTGAACGCACCATGGCCGAGGGTGCGGCCAGCGTCAAGCTGCTCTGCGAAATCGCGGCCGAGCGCGGCCTGCTGGTCGACATGCACTGCGACGAATCCGACGACCCGCTGTCGCGCCATATCGAAACCCTGGCGTTTGAAAGCCAGCGCCTGGGCCTGCAAGGCCGCGTCAACGGCAGCCACTGCACCTCCATGCACAGCATGGACAACTACTACGTCTCCAAGCTGCTGCCCCTGATCGCCGAGTCCGGCGTCAGCGTCATTGCCAACCCCCTGATCAACATCACATTACAAGGCCGCCACGACACGTATCCCAAACGCCGCGGCATGACCCGCGTGCCCGAACTCATGGCGGCCGGCGTGAACGTCGCCTTCGGCCACGACTGCGTGATGGACCCCTGGTACGGCATGGGCTCAGGCGACATGCTCGAAGTCGCCCACATGGGCCTGCATGTGGCGCAGATGACCAGCCAGAAAGGCATACGCCAGTGTTTTGACGCGGTGACGGTCAACGCCGCCAAGGTCATGCACCTGCAGGGCTATGGGCTGGACGTGGGCTGCGACGCAAGTTTTGTGCTGCTGCAGGCGCGGGGCGCTGTGGAGGCGATCCGTTTGCGGGCGAATCGTTTGAAGGTGTGGAAAAAAGGAAAGCTGCTGGCGCAGACACCGGAGGTTTCGGCGCAGTTGCGTTTGCCCGGCCGGCCCGACGGCACCGCATTCCTCGCCCATCCCTGAGGGTCACACCCGGCGAAGGCGCCATCAGCATCGCCGGCTCAAGCACGGTGGCCGGCCCAGACGCTCCGGCATGCGGCCAAATTGGGCAATATTGGCAAATCGGGCTTTTGCCCGCCAATGCCCCCTAAACAGATGATGCGCCCTTGGTGCGTTTCACAAAAAATGAAGCGCCACACATCACAACAAGGGGGGACTCCATGCTCACGCTCAAGCTCACAGCTCTTGTGGCCGCACCGCTTTTCCTGGCGGGCTGCACAACCCAACTGCAAACGGAACATGTTTCAAAACAGGCCGATGCGACGGTCGGCACGGTCTACAACCTGCCCATGGCGGTCTTCAACGCCGAAGCCAGATTCCTGGTCACCCGTTGCGAAAAAACGGCGGCGGGCAATGCCAGGCTCAGCTATGAGCTGGTAGACGGATCGGCCGAACACCACCTCGTACCCGACCCGCAGGAGACCTACAGCGTCCGCTACGACCAGCTCAACGCCGCCACCAAGATGACCGCGGCCACCTTCTCCTGGCACCCGAACGGCATGCTCAAGTCCATCAATGCCGAAAGCGATGACCGGACAGCCCAGGTCATGGCTTCAGCCGCCGGGACTGCCCTGAACCTGTTCAAAGCCGCGGCCCTCGGCGGTGTCGGTCTCACCTCAGCGGGCGGCCAGGGTGATTGCGACGAGGTCATCGCCAAGCCCATCAAAGACAGGATGGACACACTGGCAAAAATGCCCGCCGCACGCGCCGCGGACAAGGTGCTGGGCGATGAGCAAGATGCGGCCGACGACATCGCCAAATCGCTGGACCAGGCGAAAACCCAGCTGGCGGAGGCACAAAAAAAGAAGGACGCCGCCGCCACCGCCAAGGCGCAGGCGGCCGTCAACAGCCTGCAGGCCCAATGGAATGTCGCCAGTGCAAAACTCAAAGGCCGGGCCCGCGCCGTGCCCGCACTCCAGGAAAAACTCAACGCGCTGACAGAGACCCTGACCGTGACCGCGCGCAAAGTCGGATGGGCGCCAAGAATCGGCGAAAGCGTTTGCATGGCGTTTTCGGCAAGCCAGAAGGATTTCCTGGAGCAGCTCGCCGCCAGCAGGCAGGTGACGCTGAAATTTGTGCCGTCTCCCAACGAGAAATTCGAAGCCAGCATCTGCGTGGAAGTGCCGCAGGACGCCCGCAATGCGCGCAATGCGGTCGACCGGGAATCGGGCGATCCGTCAAACAGCTACGCCGGTGTGGTCTACCGCCTGCCCGCGCTGGGATATGTGCGTGTGGAGCGGGGCGCACGGAAGTTTTACACCACAAACACCGTGTCGCTGCCCCAGTTCGGGGCCAAAGGCCTGGTGTGGCTCCGTAACCAGCCCTTCGACAACAACTCGGTGAAAGCCTCGTTCAACGAAGACGGCTCCATGAGCGAGCTGACTTTCAAGGCCGCCTCCCAAGCCGAGCGCGGCGCCGCCGCCATCAGTGATGCCTCGAAATCAGTGGTCGACCTGATGCAGATGCGGGCCGATGCCGTCAAGGCCAGGGCATCGGCCAAGGAAGAAGAAGAGAAAAAAGCGCAGCAAAAGCAACTCGACAGCATTGACGCACAGATCGCCCTGCTCAACAAGCGCAAAGACCTGGAAACCGCCCGAGCACCCCGCGACGTGCTCGACAGGGAAAAAGACCTGCTGCAAAAGCAGATCGAGGTGGAAACCCTGCGCCAGCAATATGACGCGCTGAAAAAGAAAGCCGTACAGCCGTGAAAGCGGCCTGCCTCGCGCTGCTGCTGGCCTGCTGTACGGCCGCGGCCGCGCAACCCTGGCGTGAAGCCATCGGCAGCGAAGGGGAACAGCAGCTCAGGCAATTGCGGCTTGAGAAGGCCAAGCGCTTCACGCTGGAAGCGCCCGCCATTCACGCCGCAACCAGGCGGCAACTGGTGCAAAGCGAAGACCGGCAGTTGATGGAGGCAGCCCTTCGCGACCAGAGCGCACACCAGCCGGACGCGCTCAACGAGAAAGTCCAGGCGCGGCTCCAGTTGTTCCACGCGGCCCTCGCCGCTAAAAGCGCGGAGCTGGACTCCGCCTCACCGGTCGGAGAGGACAGGCTGCTGCAACTGGCCCGAAGTAGCGCCGACCCCGCCGGCGAATTGCGCCGCCTCCGATTCCGCTTCGACCCCCAGGGCGTGCGGGTGATTTTGCCAAAGCCCGGCGTGCTGATCGTGAACCCCGAGAAGAACGCCCCCGACACCACCCTCCCCGGTGTTCTGCCTCCCGGTTTCCCCGGCCTGCCCGGGAAACCGCCCATCTGGCGCCGCGGGCTGCTGTATGCAGCCCTCATCGGCTTGCCCCGCAACAACCGCTATGAGCTGCAATGCTCGGGCACGGTGGTGTCGACCTACTGGCTGGTCACCGCGGCCCACTGCTTGCGCGACGCCACCAGCGGGCAGCGGCTGTCCGCGCAGCAACTGGCCGTTTTCCTGCCCTTCCAGGGCGGCAGCGAAAGCGTGACCGGCTTGCAGGGTTACGCCAATCGCAACCTCAGGCGGGTTGCGGTGGAGGAAACCGCCTGGGTCGGCGAAGACAGCGGCGACGCCTTTCCGAAAGACGATGAAGGGCTCACAGCCATGGTCAACGAAGGCAAGGACCTCGCGCTGCTCCGCCTTCGCAAAGCCGACATGGACGCGCTGCCCTCGCCCATCGAAGCCGTCAGCTTGCACAAAGGCGCGCCCTCGGCCCCGCCGGTCAGCATGGTCGGCTACGGCATCACGACGGCACTGGGCGTCTCCGACCTCACGCTCATGGTCGGCGTGCGCGATGCCCTGCCCGATGGCGCCGCCGAGCTCTCGGATCTGCTGACCTTCGGGCCGGCCGCAGCCCAGAAAGCCGGCGGCATCTGCGGCGGCGATTCAGGCGGCGGGCTGTTCGCGGGCCGCATCAGCGGTGCACCCGGGGCCCTCCCCCGGCTCATCGGTGTCGCCAGCGCGCTGCTGGCGAGCGTCCAGTCCGGCAGCGCCGAGGTCTGTGTAGCCCACCAGCAGGGACTGTCCTCACTGCTCAGTGAGCGAAACCGCAAGTTCGTCTGCAGCCGCGCGCCCTCTGTTTGCGGCTAGGCGCGGCACAGGCCCATACGGTTGCGGCCCACTGGGGCCAGTGCCCCTTAACCGGCCCAGGTCACGAATTTCAAGGTAAAAGCGCAATACGCCACTTTTACCTTGAAGAAAATCAGACAGCGATTCGCATGACCCCCCAACAAGCCGCACAACTGCTGGCAGGCGCCAGAACCGGCGGGCCCGCCACCACCTGGCGCGACATCCTCCCCGCCGACCGCGCCGGCGCCTACGCCATCCAGGACGCGACGCTCGCGGCCATAGGCCCTGTTGCCGGCTGGAAGGTGGGCGCCAAAAGCCCGCAAGCCGAACCCCATTGCGCACCCCTGCCCGTCTCGGGCATTCATACGTCCGGCGTCACGCTGACCGGCCCCGCCTGGCGATGGCGTTGCATAGAGGTTGAAGTCGCTTTCCGGCTGGGCCGCGACCTGGACCCGAAAGGCAGGCTATTGGCAGCCGCTGAATTGGCTAAAGCCTTTGACGCGGTATTGCCTGTCATGGAAGTGGTGGAAAGCCGCTTGCTGGAAGGGCATATCGCCGACCCGCTGGCCCAATTGGCCGACCTGCAGTGCCACGGTGCCCTGGTGCTGGGCAGTCCGTCGGCCTTGCCGCCCGCGCAAGTGGACTTGCGCACGCTGGAGGCCTCACTGCGTTTTAATGGCACCCTTGCGGCCCACACCCACGGTGGCAATCCGGCGCAAGACGTCTGGCGTCTGCTGTCGTGGCTCGCGCTGCATTGCGCCCAGCGCGGCCAGCCACTGCGCGCGGGCCAGATCGTGACCACCGGCTCGTGCACGGGGATGCTGAACGCCCCGCCGGGCCTTGCGGTGCGTGGCGAGGTGACGGGGCTCGGCGCGGTAGAGTTGCGGTTTGAACCTTAGGTGCAGGTAAGTAGTAAAGAGGTGCTCCGTGAATTCATCCATTGCCCATGCCGAACTCATCGCCACTTACAGGAAGGCGCAGGCAGAGGCCGCCCATAAATTCGGATTGATCAAAACGGTTGCCGCCAAAGGCCCCAAGGCGATTCAGATGGCCGTCGAGACCGCGGAAAAAGCGGCAAAACGCAGGGATGCTTACGCCAAAAAGCTCGCGGCGCTCAAGGTTGACATCAAGGATTAGCTGGGTAGGTTACAGATAATCAGGATTTGGAAAAAAAACAATGAACCCAGAAGTACCCGAAGAAGAACCCGAACCGATAGAGGAATACCTCCCCGGCGTCGCAAACGGCAGGCACTATATGGCCAGGCTGTGCCATTTCCCTGACGGCCCCTGGTACATCGACGTTGTCCATGTTGAATCGCTGCCGCCCTTGCATGGCAGCGACAGGACCTGGCCCACGCGCGAGGAGGCTGTTCAGGCGGCGGACAAGCTGGTGGCCGACCTGGCGCACTGAGCGGGGCGGCACCACCCAGCACCCTTCCCCTTGATGCCGACACACCCCACTCCACTGACCATTGCGCTCGCGTCGGGCGGCACCATTTCCGGCCTGCTGCAGCCGCCCGCTAGCGCCAAGGCTTGTTATGTGTTTGCCCACGGCGCCGGCGCGGACATGAAGCACGCCTTCATGGCGTCCATCGCCCAGGGCCTCGCGGAACGCAGCATTGCCAGCTTGCGCTTCAACTTCCCATTCATGGAACAGGGCTCGAAACGCCCGGACTCCCCCGCCGTCGCGCATGCGGCGGTTCGGGCGGCGGTCGCTGAAGCGGCGCAACATATGCCGGGTGTGCCGTTGTTTGCCGGCGGCAAGTCCTACGGTGGGCGCATGAGCACGCAGGCGCAAGCGGCCGAGCCCTTGCCCGGAGTAAAGGGCCTTGTGCTGCTGGGCTTTCCACTGCACCCGGCCGGCAAACCGTCCACCGAACGCGCCGCGCACCTGGCGGGCGTCAAGCTGCCCATGCTGTTTCTGCAAGGCACGCGCGATGGCCTCGCCGATCTGGACCTGATCACGCAGACCACGGCAAGTCTCGGCAACAAGGCAAACCTGCATATCGTGGAGGGCGCCGACCACGCCTTCCATGTGCTGGTGCGTTCAGGCCGTACCGATGCGCAGGTGCGCGAGGAACTGTGCGACATCATGGCCGCGTGGATGACGAAGCGCTAGCGTCGCAACAGCGCCATCAGCGACCGGACGGTGGCGCCTTAAGCCGCCACCAGCCTGGCGGGCACCGCCGGCTCCTTCTCCTGAACCACCGCATACTCCACCGCCAGCCGCAGCATGGTGGGCGTGACGTAGTGGCGATGCACATAGTCAATCGCCGCCATGTAAAAGCGGCCGAACAAATTCTTGCAATGGACCCGGGTGCCCAGCATCACGTCCACATGGTGCTTGTCGACGATCTCCACGCTGACGCAAGACCTGAACAGCAGGTGTTTGTCGTTGGCACCCAGGATGACCTGCGCCTTGCTGTCGCCGTCGTTGGCGCTTTGGGCCAACACCGGATAACGGTTCGCGAACAAATTGCTGGTGTCTGGCGACAACAGGGATGAGACCGGGCAGCCCAATGGCGATGTGCGCAGGCCCAGGGGCTTGACCAGCACGTTGCGCAGCGCCATGAGATTGGACACACCGCTGGGCGCATTGAGCATAAAACCCTCGAGCACCGCGGCCAGCAGGTTCGTGGCGCTGGTGTTCCCGAAATTGGTGCCGGTCACGCGCAGGCGAAAAGTGTCTTCATGGTGGATGCGCAAGCCGCTCAACTGCTCCAGCAGCAAGGAATCGGCCGGCGGGCTGCTGAGCTCTTTCACGCTTCGTGCGGAGCCGCCATGCGACAGAAAGCCTGAGGCCCCCTTCCATGAACCCCACAGGCCGCGCATCATGCCTGCGCCGCTGCGCACGGTGTTGCAGACCACCCGATGAAAGGTCCCGGGCGGGGCGTCGAGTGACAAGGTCGTGGTCGGCACGGCCTCGGCCTTGAAGTCCTTGGCCTGAAGCAGCGCCTTTACAGCATCGGGCAACAACTCCGTCAGCGCCGGGATGCTGGCCTCGTTGTTCAATACTTTTTCTTTCAGGGCTTGCGGCAGATTACCGCCCAGCTCATTGGTATGGCAGGACAGCGCAAAAAACACCGGGTGCAGGGAGTTGCGCGAGAGCGGCGCGAACTGGTGCCAGGTTTCCCCACCGAAGCGCACGGTGAACAGGCAGTCCGGCGGTATGTTCACAAAACGCAGCGCGCGCATGAAGTTGTGCGGGTCTTCCTGGATTTGCTGCTCCGACGCGCTCGAAAAACGCAGTTGCGCCCCGCCGCTGCCCGACACCGCCGTGAAGATGCGGTGGCCCGCGTGGCGGTGAAAGGGATGGCCCTTGGGGCCCACCACAAAGGAATACAGCGAAGTGGCGTCGCCTTTGGAGAAATCGGTGCCGCCCAGCTTGGCCGAGGGCTCATCGAGCTCGTCGACAAAGGCGCTGTGCTGGCGCTGCCGGGATGCCACGCTGGCAAACAGATGGTTGCCGGCGCCATGGCCTATCTGCGCGATCAAGGACACCTCGACGGCCAGGCCGCCCGATTCGGACGGAATGCGAACCGATGGAAACGTATCAACTACTTGCGTGAGATTCAGCATGAGTCCCTCTTTCCTGTTTTTGTTTCTGCTACTTACTTGGCTTTTTGTGTTTTGGCCGGGGCACGTTCCCGCTTCAGGGGCCGCGCGACCGGACAAAGTTCAAAGGCGTAGCCCGTGAGGCTGTTGACCAGGCTGTCGCCGTTGAGCTTGTAAAGCACAAACTGGCCGCTGCGCTCGCTGCTCACCAGGCCGGCGTTTTCCAGCACCGAGAGGTGGCGCGAGATGGCCGGCGTGCTCATGGCAAAACGCTCGGCCAGCTCGGTGGTGCTGAGCTCTTTCTCGGTCAGGTAGGCCAGGATCTGGCGCCTGGGGCCTGAGGCGAGGGCTTCAAAGATTTTGTCGAGGGAGGCGGCCATTTGTTTCTTGTTTAAGTATTAACTTATTTGTTAATGACTTTATTCAAGAAGTTCGGCACTGTCAAGCAGCTGCGGATCAGCTTTTCTTTGCCCTGTCGATCCGCTAAGCTCTGCTCCGTCCCAACCCCAGGTACCAAGGCTACCCCATGACAAACTACTGGCTCATGAAATCCGAACCCGAAGAATGCTCCGTCGATGACGCGCTCGCGGCTAAAAACTCGACAGTCCCTTGGGTCGGTGTGCGCAACTACCAGGCGCGCAACTTCATGCGTGACGGGATGAAGGTCGGGGATGGTGTGCTGTTCTATCACTCGAGCTGCGCCGAGCCCGGCATTGTGGGCATCGCGCGTGTGGCGTCGACGGCCTACCCTGACCCTACGCAGTTCGATGCCAAGTCGCCCTACTACGATCCCAAGTCCAAACGCGAGGAGCCGCGCTGGCTGCTGGTCGATGTGCAGGTCGTGAAAAAGATTCCCAACATCACCTTGCCCGAGCTGCGCGCGCGACCCGAACTCGAGGAGCTCATCATCCTGCGCAAGGGCAACCGGCTGTCGATCACGCCGGTGGAGCCCAAGCACTGGAAGGCAATTGTCGGGCGCTAGGCCTTAGTTCTTCATGCCGCGGGCAGTGGGCAAACCAATGGCTTAGGGTGCACCAAAACCGGCATCGCCCCTCGTACTTTTGCGCGTGACAAACACACCACACCCTGGCCAAGGCCCCATGCGCGACTGTCATTCCTGACACCGGCCGCTCCGGTCGGCATTTCGTCTGTATACATAGCGTTTCATCACGCCCGCCCTCCCCGCCCACACCCCCTTTAACCGCCAAACCCTGTCAGGGCTAACAGGTTGACCGTTGCACGGGCCGCTCAACACAATGGTTCGCATCACAGGGGCGGGATTGACAGCAAGAGGGGGAGCGTTGGACGGCCCGCAGCATTGGCTGCGGGCACGGCCACGCGGGCATGCCGGGCAGCGGCAGTTGCCATCACTTGTCTGGTCATGAGTCCCACAGCGGTCAGGTTTCTTCACTCCAACAGAGGGCTTCTCATGACACGACTTTTCTCACGGCGCGCGCTGGCCATCACGCAGGCGGCTTTGCTGGCGGCGGCATCGTCCGGCGCCTGGGCCCAGGCCAATCCCCTCCAAGGCAACGCGGCCAGCGGCAAGCTGGCCCTCGCCAAACCCGCGGCCGCAAAGCCTGCCGCCGCGGCACCGGTGGCCGTTGAATGGCCGACCAAAGCGATACGCCTGCTCATAGGTTTCCCGCCGGGCTCGGTGCAGGACTTGTCGGCGCGCTCCATCAGCGAGCAGCTGTCAAAAACCCTGGGCCAGCCGGTGATTGTGGAGAACAAGGCCGGCGCCTCGGGCATCATCGCGGCCGACCAGGTGTCCAAGGCGACCGACATGCACACCTTTGGCGTGATGAACAACAGCCAGCTGACCATCGCCAAGCTGCTGAACCCGATGGCGCCTTACGACCCCGCCGTGGACCTGGCGCCCATCGCGCTGATAGGCACGACGCCCATGGTGATGGTGGTGAGCAATTTCGCGCAGGGCAACACGCCGCAGGAATGGCTGACCTGGCTGCGCAACCAGGGCGACAAGGCCAACTACGGCTCGCCCGGCGCGGGCACGCCGGGCCACCTGGGCATGGAACTGATCAAGAGCCGCAGCGGCGGCCTGGGTGTGATGCATGTGCCCTACCCCGGCAACCCGCAAATCATCACGGCCATGCTGGGCGGCCAGCTGCAGGCGGCACTGCTGCCGCCGGGTTTGGCGATGCAACAGGTCAAGGCCGGCAAGATGAAAGTCATAGGCGTGACCTCGGAGCAGCGCAGCATGCTGGCGCCCGAGCTGCCGACGCTGCGCGAGGTGGGCATCATGGGCGCCGACATGGAGCTCTTCACCGCGCTGGCCGGCCCGGCTTCGCTGCCGGCCGCCGTGCGCGACAAGCTGGGCGCGGCGGTGATAGACGCGCTCAAGACCGGCGACACACGCCAGCGCCTGATCACGGTGGGCTGGCAGCCGGCGCCCTCGACGGCCGAAGGCCTGCGCACCCGCATGCGCGCCGACACGCGCAACCTGGGCGGCATCATCATGCTGCGGGGTATACGGGCGGACAGCTGAGCGGCCGTTGAACGGCAAGGCTAGACGCCTGTGCCCTTCCCTTCCTGAGCCTTGGCCCGCCGGCCAGGGCCGCCCCACAGCCTGTGGTTTACTTGTGCTTTACCGAAGCACTACCTGCCGGACGCGCAAGCGTCCTGACAATAGGCGGGGCGCGCAAGGCCGCGCGGCAACCACAGGAAGAGGACATGCATATTTCATCGGCACACTGGCGAGCCGGGGCCGCGGCCCTGCTGCTGGCGGGTCTGGCTTGCGCCAGCCATGCCCAATACAGCACCGGGGGCCCGTACAACACCGGGGGCGCCCGCCCCCATCGCCCCGGCGAGGCCCAGGCCGAAGGCCCGCAGGCGCCTCGCGTGCAGTCGCGCTGGGAACAGGTCAGCCGCCGGCTGTTTGACCTGCGGGTGGCGCTGCAGATCACGCGCGAGCAAGGCCCGGCCTGGGAGAATTTCCGCGGGCGTTTCCTGGACATGGCGACCAGCGGCCCGGCCGGCCCGCGCATCGTGGACGAGCAGACCGCGAAAGACGCCTTCCAGTATTTGCTGGCCGACGCGCAAAGACGCTCCAACATGCTGGCCACGCTGGATGCCACCGCGCAAGTCTTGCTGGCCCAGTTCAGCCCCGAACAGTTGCAGATCGCCGACCGGGCGCTGCCCGGCTTGCTGGCGGACTACGGCGGCAGCCGTTAAGACCAGGGCTAACCGGTCGTCGATTTCAGGGCCAGCATCACCACGATGACCGCGGCCAGGATGAGGGCCAGCCCTCGCCAGAAGGCCAGCGGATTTCGCTCCAGCAAGGGCTGCCGCGTCTTGTGCAGGAAAGCCCGGTTGGGGTGGCGCAGGTCGTAGACAAATTCCGACAGCTCGCCATAACGTTTGGCCGGGTCGGGGTGCACGGCCTTGCGCAGCACATCGTCTATCCAGGCCGGGATCTCGCGGTCGTCGCGCAGCGCGGAGTCGTAGCGCAGCCGGTTTTGCGCGGCGCGGGTGCGGCTTTTGGCGACTTCGGCGCCATAGGGCAACCGCCCGGTCAGCATCTGGTAGGTGATGACACCCAGCGAGAAGAGGTCGGAGCGCGTGGTGCCGCCCTCGCCCAGGAAATACTCGGGCGCCGAATACTGGGCTGTGCCCAGAATGTTGTCTTGCCTGCCCGGCGCGTCCACCTCCATGAGACTGGCGACGCGGGTGGCGCCGAAGTCGATGATCTTGGCGGTGCCCGTGCCGTCAATCATGATGTTCTCGGGCCGCAGGTCCTGGTGCAGCATCTCGAGCCGGTGAAAGGCGCGCAGGCCTTTGGCGATCTGCTCGATGAGGCCGCGCACCGCCTCCAGCGCGGGCCGGGGGTTGTCAATCATCCACTGGGCCAGCGTCTGCCCGTCTATGTATTCGGTGGCCACATAGACATAGTGGCGCTTTCGGGTCGGCACATAGGGCTTGAGCACATGGGCGCTGTTGATGCGCCTGGCGATCCACTCTTCGGTCAGGAAACGCTCCAGGTAGGCCGGGTCGCCGCCCAGGTCTATGGACGGGGTTTTGAGGATGGCGAGCGCGCCCGTGTCGTTGTCGGTCGCCAGGTAGATATGGCTGCGGCTGCTGCCCTGCACTTCGCGAACAATGGTGTAGCCGTCAAACTGCGCCCTGGCCTCCAGCATGGGCGGCAGCGGCAGGCCTGAGAGCTGCTGCAGTACCTCGCCGGCTTCGCGGCGGGGCAGCGCATCCACGCGCACGACCTGGGCCGTGAGGTTGTCGGCGCTGCCGCGCTCAAAAGCTTTTTCAACAATGGACTTCGCGGCCGCATCCAGCCCGCCGGCTTCATCGGCATGGCTGCGAATGATGGCGGCCATGTCGTGCTCGCTGACGTGCTCGTACACGCCGTCGGTGGCCAGCAAAAAGATGTCGCCCTGCTCCAGCTGCTGGGTCTGGTAGTCGATTTCCAGCTGGGGCTTGAAGCCCAGCGCGCGGCCCAGGTAGCTCTGGCCCTGGGCAATCCACACGCGGTGGTCGCGGGTCAGCTGCTCCAGCGCCTTGCCGCGCAGGCGGTAAATGCGTGAATCGCCGACATGAAAGATGTGCGCGGTGGCCGACTTGATGACCATGGCGCTCAGGGTGCACACATAACCCTTGTCCTGGTCGTAGCGGTAAGGGCTTTTTTGCGTCTGCGCATGCAGCCAGGAGTTGGTGGCGCTCAGGATGCGCTCGGCCGAGGTCTTGACCGTCCAGGCTTCCGAGGTGCAGTAATAGTCTTCCAGGAAACCGGTGACGGCGTACTGGCTGGCCACGTCGCTGACGGCGCTGCTGCTGATGCCGTCGGCCAGCGCAATGGCAATGCCCTTGGCGCTGAGCTGCGGCTCCTGCGGCACGTAGATGCCGTGGAAATCCTGGTTGCTTTCCTTGCGGCCCTTGTCCGAATACTGGCCTGCCGAGATCTTCAGTTCAGGGGACATAGTGGCTAACGGCAAAGCCCTCGCGTAACTTGCCTGCGCGAGGGCTTTTGTTATGGAGGCGGATTATTTGAAGTTACGAACCGGTCCGGTTTTAACGTGCGTAGCGTACAGCGTCAGGCCGGTGAAGGCCAGGCCGCCCACCAGGTTGCCCAGCACCGTGGGGATTTCGTTCCAGATCAGGTAGTCCATGATGGTGAAATGCGCGCCCAGCAGCAGGCCCGAGGGGAACAGAAACATGTTCACGATGGAGTGCTCGAACACCATGTAGAAAAACAGCATGATGGGCATCCACATCGCGATCACCTTGCCGCTGACCTGGGTGGAGATCATCGCGCCGACCACGCCGGCCGACACCATCCAGTTGCACAGCATGCCGCGCACAAACAGCGTCAGCATGCCGTTAGCGCCGTACTTCTGGTAGCCCAGGGTGCGGCTCTCGCCCACCACGCCTATGGCCTTGCCGACCGCGCTGGGCTCCGTCGAAAAGCCGTTGGTGACGTAGATGGCCATCATCACCGCCACGGTGAAGGCCCCCAGGAAGTTGCCGGTAAAGACCAGGCCCCAGTTGCGCAGCACGCCCTTGACGGTGACGCCCGGGCGCTTGTCGATCAGCGCCAGCGGGCACAGCACGAAGACGCCGGTCAGCAAGTCGAAGCCGAACAGGTAGAGCATCACAAAACCCACCGGGAACAGCACGGCGCCCAGCAGGGGTTGGCCGGTCTGCACATTGATGGTGACGGCGAACCAGGCCGCCAGGGCCAGGATGGCGCCGGCCATGTAGGCCCGGATAACGGTGTCGCGGGTGGACATAAAGATCTTGGACTCCCCCGCGTCCACCATCTTGGTCACAAATTCCGAAGGCACTAGATAAGCCATACGATCCTTTTACGCTTTGGTTTTGAGTGATCGGCCCTAAAAAGAAAAGGCCAAAAAAAATCCACCCCCAGGCGCCCCCAAAAATGGGAGGCTGGAAGTGGACGTCGTTATCCATTGATCCGCCGGGCAACGGCCCCTACATAGGTACAGGCCGCGCCTTGCCCGGCCGTCGTTAGCCGGGCGGATCATTCAAAGCAACTACTGTGCCGCCGGGAATGCGGCCTGAAACCGGCGTTTTTGCCCCTGCATGCGCCGGCAAGCCGGGCACCTTGCCCCAAATGCGTGCACCTATTGGGGCTGGTTCAACATTTTGGTGCTTACTTGACCAGCTCCAGCACCTCGGCTTTTTTCTTCTTGAGCAACAGCACCAGGAACTTCGCGGGCTGGGTGGTACTGGCATTGCGGCCGACGGTGTGGATGTCCTTGGGGCCTTCATAAAAGCTCTGGCCGGCCGTCAGCGTGACTTCCTTGCCGCCTTTGACCTGCATCACGATCGCGCCCTCAAGCACATAAACAAAGGCATGCGCGTGATGGCGATGCACCGGGTCGGCGGCGCCGGGAGCGTAGTCGACAGTGATCATCAGACCCTCTTTCCCCGGCAGGTCGGACAGGTCCTTGGCCATGACTGGCTTGACGGTCACGCCCTCGGGGCCGGCAGCCATGGCGGGCTGGGCGAGCAAGGCGGCGCTGGCGAGAAACAGGGAAATACAGGTCTTGTTCATGATGGGTTCTTCATAGGGTTGCGGGATGGCTCGGGATTGAGGCGCACCTGCCCTTATGACGATTGAAGGCACCGGTTTGTGACACCGGTGCCTACCTCTTCGCTGTTTAGGCGCGAGCCTGCGATTTGCTGAACCATTCCTCAAACCGGATGCCACCCAAACGCGCCTTGCCAACAGGCACCAGGGTGTCGTCCTTGAGCGCGGCGCCGAAATAGCGCGCCTGCGGATCGGCGACGACCTTGCGCGGGTCCTTGCTTGCCGTCAGGAAGCGCTGGACGAGGTCCGACAGGCGCACTTTCTCCGGGCCGGCGATCTCGACCGTGCCGTTGACCGGCGCGCCCAGCGTGAAGTCGGCCATCGCGGCGGCCACGTCGTCCGACGCGATGGGTTGCACAAAGGCCGGCGACAGGCGCACCGTCTGCCCTTCGGTGCCCGACTGGGCGATGCCGCCCAGGAATTCCATGAACTGGGTGGAGTGCACGATGGTGTAGGGGACGCTGGCGGCCCGGATCAGTTTTTCCTGGGCGATCTTGCCGCGGAAATAACCGCTTTCCACCAGCTTGTCGGTACCCACGACGGAAAGCGCGATGTGATGCGTGACACCGGCGGCCGCTTCGGCCGCCAGCAGGTTGCGGCCCGAGGTCTCGAAAAATTCCAGCACGGCCTTGTCTTCAAACGAGGGCGAATTGGCCACGTCAACCACCACCTGGGTGCCCGCAAGGACTTCCGCCAGCCCCTGGCCGGTGAGGGTGTTGACGCCGGACGCCGGCGATGCCGCGATGGCCTCGTGGCCGCGCTGGCGAAGGATGTTGACGAGTTTGGTTCCGATGAGGCCTGAGCCTCCGATGACGACGATTTTCATAGATGTTCCTTCAGGTTGAGTGGCTCGAAGTTGAGTACCACCTGCTTCTATGACGATTGACGCCGCCGGTTTGTGACGCCTGCGCCCTGCCCCCACTCTTGCCTTCTGCCTCTCCGCTCCTTCCCCCGTTGGGGAAAGGAGTAACGGCCTATTTCGCGGGCTGGGATATCCGGCTGGAAGCGGCCCGACGGCCGCTGGAAGCTCAGGCCGCCGCGGCTTTTCCTTCGAGCAGCTTGACCATGGCCCACAACACCCGGTTCGCGGGCACGGCCACGCCCAGCGCCTCGCCGCGCTTGACGATCAGGCCGTTGAGGTAGTCGATCTCGGTGGGCTTGCCGCGTGCCAGGTCCTGCGCGGTGGAGGCGTACTGGCTGGGCATGCTGCCGGCCAGCTTGTCGACGGCGGTGTGCACGTCGCCGGCCACCTGCACGCCTTCGGCCTTGGCGACCGCCAGGCACTCGGCCACCACGTCGCGCATCACATCGATGACGCCCACGCCCTGCACCGTCTTGCCGTAAGGCAGCTGGGCAATGGCCGAGACGGCGTTGTAGGCGCAGTTGAGAATAAGTTTGGCCCAGAGCGCGCCGCGCACATTGGCCGAAATCTCGGTGGGCACGCCCGCGGCAACCAGGGCTTGCGCCACGGTATCGCTCAAGGCCGAAGGCTCAATCACCAGGTCGCCACGGCCGTGGTGCTTGAGGTGGCCGGGGCCGGCCATTTCAGTCGCGACATAGACCACGGCGGCGGCCACCGCATGCTGCGGCAGTACGGCGCGCAAGCGGTCGGCATTGTCCACGCCGTTTTGCAGGCACAGCACCAGGGTGTCGGGCTTGAGATGCGGCCGCATCAGCGCGCCGGCCGATTCGGTGTCGGTGGACTTGACGCAGAACAGCACCAGGTCGGCGCCCTTGACGGCGGCCGGGTCGCTGCTGGCGGCCAGGCGCACATGCTCGTCGAACATGCGGGTTTCCATGCGCAGGCCGTCGCGCTCAATCGCCGCCACATGCTGGGGCCGCGCGACCAGCACGACCTCATGGCCGGCGCGCGCGAGCATGCCGCCGAAATAACAACCGACGGCGCCTGCGCCCATCACGGCGACTTTGAGGGATTGGGTCATGAACTGCCTTCTGACTCGAGGGAGATGTGAAGACAGCGATTGTGGTTCAAAGCCGCCGTGTCTGCTGGCGAACTCCGCCTTGGCTAACCCAGGCTGCCGGCAAAGCGCCGGCCCAATTGCCCGCGTTCGAAGGCTTCGGCGACAAAGTCGATGAAAACACGGGTCCTGGCCGGCATCTGGCTGCGCGTGGCGTAGTAAATCGAGATGGCACCCGCATCCACATACCAGCGCGGCAGCAGCCTGACGAGCTCGCCGCGCTCCAACTGCGGCAGCACGTCGGGCACGGCCAGCAAGGTCACGCCCAGGCCCATCAGGGCCGCGGCGCGCATGGCGGTGGGATCGTTGACCACCACGGACTCGAGCTGGGCGGCTGGCATTTCCACGCCGGCTGCGTCGCGCATCAACCATTGCCGGATGCGGCCCGTGGCGCTGGAGCGCATGAGGATGCCGCTGAGCGCGGCCAGGCCCGCGGGGTCGGTGGGCGGCTGGCGGCCGGCCATAAAGGCGGGCGAAGCCACGGCGACCAGGTGTATGGGCGCCAGGGGGCGCGACACCACACCAGGCGAGAGCTCAAAACCGCCGCCTATGGCCGCGTCGTAGCTCTCGGCGAGCAGGTCGACCGGGCGGTTCTCGAAATACCAGTCGGGGCGCACCAACGGATAGCGCTCAAGAAAGGCCGGCAGCAGCGGCAGTATGTGTTCGACGCCAAAGGTGGGCGACATGCTGACCTTGAGCGGGCCGGCGGGCGCGCCGCTGTGGTCGGCCAGGGCCGCGATGGCCGACTGCAAGGCATCGAGGTTGCCGCCAATCGAGGCCAGGAATCGCTCGCCGGCTTCGGTCAAAGTGAGTTTGCGCGTGGAGCGCTGGAACAGCCGCACGCCGAGGTTGCGCTCCAGCATGGCGACATTGCGGCTGACGGCCGCCGGTGTCAGCGCCAGGCGCCGCGCGGCTTCGGAGAAGCTGCGGCTCTCTGCGCTGCGTACAAAGGACTCGAGGTTGGCCAGGGTCTCCATGGCTGCATCTTAAAGCAATGCTTGAAAATCATTCAAGCTATTACCTCCTTATCAAAACGCAATCCAAATCCCATCATTCACTCCATCAACAACCCGATGAGCAACCTCATCAACAACCCAAGGAGTGAATTCATGTCTACCCCCACCAACAACAGCAGCGCCAGCATCCCGAGCATAGGCATCATCGGCGCCGGCGCCATAGGCACGGCTTTCGCCAAAAACCTGGCCCGCCACGGCATCCCCGCCACACTGTCCAACAGCCGCGGCCCGGACTCGCTCAAGGACCTGGTGCAAGGACTTCCCGGCATCACGGCGGGCACACGTGAAGAAGCCGCGGCCAAGGACATCGTGTTCGTCGCCGTCAACTGGGGCCGCTTGCCGGCCGCGCTGGCCGGCCTGCCCAACTTCGGCGGCCGCACCGTCATCGACGCCAACAACCCGATTGAAGCGCCGCTGTTCAAGCCCGCGGAACTCAACGGCCGGCTTTCAAGCGAGGTGTTCAGTGACCTCGTTCCCGGCGCGCGTGTCGTGAAGGCCTTCAACCACCTGCCGGCCCAGTTGCTGGCCAGCGACCCGGGCAGCGAAGGCGGCAAGCGTGTGCTGTTTTTCTCGGGCGACGACGCCGCGGCCAAAGCCGCCGTGGCCGCGCTGATCGCACGCCTCGGCTTCTCGGGCATAGACCTGGGCGCGCTGGCCGTGGGCGCGCGCCTGGCGCAATTTCCCGGCGGCCCGCTGCCCATCCTGAACCTGGTGCATTTCGGCTGAGGCTCCCATAGACCGGTGCGCTGCCTTGCGTAAAGTCACAAATTTTTTACCGCCGGTTTACCAGCGCTAGACCGCCGCTATACCCGGCCATCGCTCAATGGCGGTGCGCAGGGTCCTGCGCGGCCTGGGCTGAACCAGGGCACTTGTTGCCCGCCCAGGCAGGTCAGAAGTTGCCGGTGCCGTGCGCCGGCTTTTTCCGGAGAAAACATGAAGTTCACCTATTCATCCAAATTGTTGTGGCTGTCTACCGCCGCGCTGTCGCTGGGCGCCGCATTGGCGCAACCGGCACAGGCGGCGCCGCTGGCGGCGGGCTCACAGGATGTTTACATCGGCGGCAATATCGCCGCCAGCCGCGCGCCCGGCCTGGGGGGCAGCGTTGACGGCGCCCTGGCCAACCAGGGGCTGGGCAGCAGCACCTCGACCGGCACGCCGGGCACCTCGGGCGGCCTGCGGCTGGGTTACCGCCTTAACCCCAACCTGGCTTTTGAGGCCAGCTATGACCGCATAGGCTCGACGGACCTGCAGTCGGCCATTGCCTCGCCGGCGGCGGACAGCGCTTCGGGCACCTGGAAAGCGCACGGCTTCGGCCTGCATGTGCTGGGCATCGCGCCGCTCGACAACCAGTGGTCGGTTTACGGGCGCGCGGGTGTCGAGCAGTGGCATACCTCGCTGGATACTGCCTCGGCCACCGGCAGCACCCCCAACGTCTCGACGACCGGCTCCAACACCTCGCTGGCGCTGGGCGCCGGCGTGGCCTATGCCATCTCGCCGAATGTGGATGCCACGGCGGAGCTGGTGCGCTACAACCGCGTCGGCACGTCCTCCACGGGCAGCAGTGTGGTGAACCAGGTCAACTTCGGCCTGCGCTACCACTTCCTCTGAGCGCATTTTCTGAAAGCACCCTGAAGGCAGGGTGATCCCAAGGCCGGCGCCTGCGCGCCGGCTTTTTTTGTTTTTATCGTTGGCAGGCGCAGCTTCAGGTCCGCGGCAGGCTGATCCGGGCGCACAGGCCGCCGCTTGCGGCCGGCAGCAGTTCAAACCTGCCGCCATGCGCACGCACGATGCGGTCCACGATAGCCAGGCCCAGCCCGGCGCCGGGTGGGCCGCCGCGCGTACTTTCAGCACGGCGAAAAGGCTGCTTCAAGGCCTCGGCCTGCGCGGCGGCGATGCCGGCGCCGTGGTCCGTCACCTCTATCCAGACCGAATCGCCCGAGGTGCCAGTGGTGATCGCGACCGGCGGCAGGCCGTGGCGCCAGGCGTTTTCGACGAGGTTGCTGAGCACGCGGCGCATCGCGCGCAGGCGCAGGGGCACGGGCGGCGGGTCGCCGGCCTCCAGCGCCACCGGCATGCCCTGGCCGGCCGAGGCGGCCGCCACCTCGGCCGCCAGCGCGTCCAGCGCCACGGATACCGGCGCTTCGCTTTCGGTGCTGCGGGCAAAGTCCAGGAACTGGCCGATGATGGCGTCCATTTCTTCCACGCCGCGCGTCATGCGGGCCATGAGTTCCTCATCGGCTTTGTCACGCAGGATCTCTATGCCCAGGCGCAGCTTGGTCAGCGGCGTGCGCAGGTCGTGCGACACCCCCGCCAGCATCAGCGTGCGCTCGTCGTCGGCCTGGGCCAGGCTGCGCACCATCTGGTTGAAGCTGCGGCTCAGGTCGGCGATTTCCGTGGGGCCGTCTTCAGGCAGCGGCTGGGGGCTGCCGCCGCCGGCCAGCGTGTGCGCCGAAGCCACCACGCGGCGCAGGGGCCGGTTCAGGTGGCGGTGGATCAGCAGAGCGCCCAGCAAAGCCAGCAAGGCGCTGGTGAGCGAGGCCGCGATCCATGCGCCGGTGAATTCGCGGGCCGGCAGCACGCCGGGCAAGGTGACCCAATGCTCGGCGCCGTCCAGGCGCAGCCGCACCGCCAGGCTGCCGCCGGCTTCGCGGCGCCAGATGATTTCGGAGCCCTCGCCTTCCAGCGCAATGCCGCGTGAAGCTTCATTGACGAAGCGCCGCTCAAGCCGGCTCAGGCGCTGGCCGCCGCCCTCGCCGTCGTCGGCAATGCCCTGCATGGCACGGCGGTTGAACTGCGCCACAAAAGCTTCGCGCTGGGCCGGCGGCATGGCGGCCAGGCCGGCGCGGATGGCGCCGACGTTGCGCGCCACCGCCACCGACAGCTGCGCCAGCCGCGGCTTGACGATCAGCTGGCGCACCAGCAGCGCGCTGGCCAGCTGGCCGACCACAACGAGCACCACGATCAGCAGCACGTTGCGCCCGAACAGGCTGCGCGGGAACAGTGTCATGCCAACAACCTCATGGCTTGCCCGCCTTGCCGTGTCTGGCCGCGCCGCCTTCGGGCACAAACACATAACCGACGCCCCACACCGTCTGGATGTGCGCCGGCTGTGATGGGTCGGCTTCGATCAGCTTGCGCAGGCGCATGACCTGCACGTCGATGCTGCGGTCGGTGGCTTCGTGGTCGCGGCCGTAGGCCAGTTCGATCAGCCTGTCACGGCCCAGCGGACGGTTGGGGTGCAGGGCCAGCGCCTGCAACAGGCTGAACTCGCCGGTGGTGAGCGGCACGTCCTCACCGTTTTTGTCCAGCCGGCGCGCCTCGAGCGCCAGGGTGAAGTCGCCAAAGCGCACCGTGCCCCGGCCGGGCAAAGGACCGCTGTGCGCGCCCAGCATGCGCTGGCGGCGCACCAGCGCCTGGATGCGGGCCAGCAGTTCGCGCGGGTTGAAAGGCTTGGGAAGGTAGTCGTCGGCGCCCATTTCCAGCCCGACGATGCGGTCCACCGGGTCGCCGCGGGCGGTGAGCATGACGATGGGAATGGTTTCGCCTTGCGCACGCAGGCGCCGGCACACCGCCAGGCCGTCTTCGCCCGGCATCATCACGTCGAGCACCAGCACGTCAAAGCGCTCACGCGCCAGCAGGGTGTCCAGGGTTTTGGCGTCTTCCAGCGTGCGCACGGCATAGCCCTGGTCGCCCAGGTAGCGCTGCAGCAGGCTGCGCAGGTCGGCCTCATCGTCGACCACCAGGACCCGGGCCAGAGGCTCGCTCATGGTGATGGGCCTGTCTGCAAAAGCGTGTTGAAAACAACCATCGGAAAACACCCGCAGCAAGAAAGATGCCCCCATGGTAGCGGCCCGCACCAAGCTGGCCGTCCGGCAAATCATGACAAACGATGACAAAGCCAGGGTTTGTTCATGCCTTGTCATCAAGAGGCCGCTGGCCGCCATGCGCGGTTCACATCTGGCGGCCACAGTGGCGTCACGGCGCTGCAATACAGGTTTGCGCAGCACCGAAAGCCCTTAAACCCCAAGCTTGCAGGAGTTCGCCATGAAAACCACGCTTTCCGCCACCGCCCTGACCTGTGCCCTGCTGGCCGCAGGTTTTTCCGCTACCCATGCCGAAGCGTCCGACCGCCGGGTGGTGCGAGCCAATGCCGACGGCGGCGTCACCGCCACCACGGCCGTCAACCGCCAGGGCCCGAACGGCGGCACACGGGTGCGCAACCGCAGCACGACCGCCGACGGGCAAGGCAATGCCAGCACCACGGGCAGCGCCTCCACCACAGGCCCCAACGGTGCCACCGCCGTGCGTACCGGCCAGGCCAGCCGCAGCCCGGACGGCTCGGCCCAGCGCAGTGGCAGCTTTGCCGCCACCGGCGCCAAAGGCAGCGTGGAAAGCAGCGGCAGCAGCAGCAAAACCGCCGACGGCAACGTGAACGCCAGCCGCAACACCACGGCCACCAGCGCCGCCACCGGCAACAGCGTGCAAAGCACGGCGTCCTACAACCAGGCCACCGGCGTCACGCGCACCACGACCTGCTATGACGCCACGGGTACGGCCATGAGCTGCCCCTCGCGCTGAGCAGGCCCGGCCTTCCACCGAAGCGGATTCTTCCAAACCTTCCAACCTTTATCTGGAGCACTTTCATGACCCCCACCTTCAAACTCCGCGCGCTTTCCATCATGGGCCTGCTGGCACTGGGCACCTTGGCCCACGCCCAAACTCAGGCCCAGTCGCCCAACGCCGCCCGCCTGGAAAAAGCCCGTACCGAACTGCAAAAGCGCTTTGACGCGGCCGACACCAACAAGGACGGCAAGCTGACCCGTGAAGAAGCGCAGGCCAAAATGCCCAAGGTGTACAAAAACTTCGATGCCATCGACACCCGTCATAGCGGCGCCATTTCGCTGGCCGACATCGAGACCTTTGTGGTGTCGAAAAAAGGCTCGCGCAAGCCGGCCGGCTGAGCCGCATGCGTGGTTTTGCGTTCTTCCCGTCCCACCGGACGCTGATTGACTGGAGATTTTTCATGACGCTTCTTGCCACCCGGACGCAGCGCGCCGGCCTTGTCGCGACGCTGCTTTTGTCCGCCACCTTGAGCCTGGCCGCGCCGGCGCTGCCCGAAGGCGTGCGCCGCCTCGCCGACCTGCCCTACGGACAGGACGAGCGACAGCGCATGGATGTCTACCTGCCGGCCTCCCCGGCAGGCGCGGCGGGCAACACGGCGAAGGCGCCCGTCATCGTCATGGTGCACGGCGGCGCCTGGATGGTGGGCAACAAGGCCATGCCCAAGGTGGTGGAGAACAAGGTGGCCTACTGGGTCAAACAGAAGGGTTATGTTTTTGTTTCGGTGGGCTATCGCCTGATGCCGCAGGCCGATCCCCTGCTGCAGGCGCGCGACGTGGCCACGGCGCTGGCCAAGGCGCAGGGCCTGGCGGCCTCCTGGGGCGGCGACCCGGCGAAAGTCATCCTGATGGGCCATTCGGCCGGCGCGCACCTGGTGGCGCTGCTGGCGGCCTCACCGGCGCTGGCGCGCGAGGCCGGCGCCCATCCCTGGCTGGGCACGGTCGCGCTGGACAGTGCGGCGCTGGACCTAGAGCGCATCATGCGGGCGCGCCACATGGGGTTTTACGACAAGGTTTTCGGTGCCGACCCGGCTTACTGGCGCAGCGTGTCGCCCAGCGCCGTGCTGGCGCCGGACGCCACGCCCATGCTGCTGGTGTGCTCGACGCAACGCGGCGACGGCCCCTGCCCGCAGGCGCGCGATTTTGCCGCCAAGGTTGCGGCCAAGGGCGTGCGCGCAAGCGTGCTGCCGCAGGACCTCACGCATGAACAGGTCAACGCCACCTTGGGCCTGCCCGGCGCGTACACCGAGGCCGTGGACGGTTTTATGGCCGGGCTGCTGGCGCGCTAGCCCGAGCGCCTTCACGCCGTTGGTGTGTCCGGCACTGCCGGCGCTACCGGCGCGCGGCGGTGGTAGCTGAAGAAGGTCCACATCATCAGCGCGGCATCGGGCCCATGCGGTTCGTTGAACTCCAGGCTCGCGTCGCCGCCGCTCCACGCATGGCCCAGCATATCGACATCACACTTGACGAGTTGCGGCTTGCGGCCCGCGTACCAGGTGGAGGTCTGGTAGGCATGGCGCGGCCGCCGGCCGCCGCGGCGCTCGGGATGGCGGCGCACCACAGGCCCCTCGCGTGACGCGACCTGGGTAATGACCGGGCCGTTGATGATTTCAAACTGCTCGGCCAGCTGGTCGGCATTGACCCGCCGCACCACGCTGTCGTGATTGCCATGAATCAGCAGGGCCGGCATGCCCGGGAACTCCGGCTGCTGGCTGGCAAAGGAGCGCGCGGCCGCGCCGTAGGACGAGGCCGAACCGTGCTGCATGGCGCGGTAGGCGCTGAAGGGCGAATGCGTGGTGCCGAAGACCGGCGCCGAGTGCATGCCCACGGCCGCAACCAGCTGCGGGTGGCGCAAGGCCACGATGGCGGCCAGCGCGGCGCCGGCCGACAAGCCCGCGACGTAAGTGCGCGAGGCGTCCAGGCCGTGTTTGTTCTGCACCTGGGCGATCATTGCGGCGATCACTTCGACGTCGCCCTCTCCCCGCTGCGTGGCCCGCCTGTACCAGTGCCAGCAACGATGGGCATCGGCCGCGGCCGATTGTTGCGGATAGAGCACCGCAAAGCCCTTGCGCTCGGCCAGCTCGTTCATGCGGGTGCCCGCAGCGAAGTCGGCCGCCGTCTGCCGGCAGCCGTGCAGCATGACCACCAGCGGGCGCGGCGCCGCAGGGGCGTCAGGCGCCCCAGCCGCAGTGGCGGGAAGGTAAAGCCAGTACATCATGCGCCGCGCATCGGTGTAGAGGCCGTCCCCCGGCAAGGTAAACCAGGCCTTGCGCCAGGTGCCGGGCAGGCCTGCGGCCGCGCGGGCCTGCGCCGCCGTAGGCCGGCGCGCTTTCCGGGTAGGCTGGGCCGCGGCAGGCTTGACCAGTTTGAGCTGGGGCTTGCGCGGCCTGCCGGCCGGCGCGGCCTTGGGCAACAGACTTTTGAACAGGCGCAATCCCTCCGCCTGCTGGACCTTGCTGACGCGGCGCATGCTTTTCAGCCAGAGGCTGCTCAGGCTTTTGGACATGGAGGGCGGTGGAGTTGAGGGGTCATGGAGGACGGCGGTATGGTCCAGGCCGGCGTGCGATTTATAAGTACACGGTTATTTTGCTGCATTGCAGCAAAATGTCTATCGGTCAGGGGCTTAAAGCGATGCCGCCTGGCTTAAAAAAAGTGCCTTTCGTCACAAAATCCAGCTGTCAGGGTGCGAAAGCCCTCCCCGTTACCATTGGAGACTTGGCCTACGCCGCTGAAAATGCCTTTTTGGGGCACTCTTGACCTGTCTACCCGCCTTTTTCTTCATGTCCCGTTTCCTGACCGCCGCCCTTTACCAATTTGTTGAACTGCCGGACTTCGCCGCGCTGCAGGCGCCGCTGCTCGCGCATTGCGAGGCGCATGGCGTCAAGGGCACGCTGCTGCTGGCCGCTGAAGGGATTAACGGCACGATTGCGGGATTGCCTGAGGGGGTGCATGCGGTGCTGGCTTATCTTCGCGCCGATCCGCGCCTGGCAAAACTCGAGCACAAGGAGGCCTGGGCCGAACAGATGCCCTTCTACCGAATGAAGGTGCGGCTCAAGCGCGAGATCGTCACCATGGGCGTGCCGGAGGTCCACCCGGCGCTGATGGCCGGCGAATACGTCAAGCCGCAGGACTGGAACCAACTGATCCATGAACCGGGCGTGGTGCTGGTCGACACGCGCAACGACTATGAGGTCTCCATAGGCAGCTTCGAGGGCGCGATCAACCCGCACACCGGCAGCTTTTCGGAACTGCCCGGCTGGGTGGAGCGCGAAATGGCCGAGGGCGGCAAGCTGGCCGCGCGTGACGGCAAAAAGCCCAAAGTGGCGATGTTTTGCACAGGCGGCATACGCTGCGAAAAATCCACCGCGCTGCTGCGCTCCAAGGGCTTTGAGGAGGTCTACCACCTCGAAGGCGGCATCCTCAAATACCTGGAGACCGTGCCCGAGGCGCAAAGCAGCTGGCAAGGCGAATGTTTTGTGTTTGACGAGCGCGTCTCGGTGGGCCATGGGCTCAAGCCCGGCGGCTTCACGCTGTGCCGCTCCTGCCGCGACCCGCTCAGCGAAGAAGACCGCCGCTCGCCGCTGTATGAACTCGGCGTGAGCTGCCCGCACTGCCATGCCAAGACCAGCGACGAACAAAAAGCCGGCTACCGCGAACGCCAGCGCCAGGTCGAGCTGGCCGAAAAACGCCAGGCCGCGCACATAGGCGTGCGCCAGCCCGGCGCCTGACGGTTTTTTCCATGGCCGGCGCCCTGCCCGTCCTGTATTCCTTTCGCCGCTGCCCCTATGCGATGCGCGCCCGCCTGGCGCTGGCCGTGAGCGGCGAGCCTTACGAATTGCGCGAAGTCGTGCTGCGCGACAAACCGGCCGAACTGCTGGCCGCCTCGCCCAAGGGCACGGTGCCCGTGCTGGTGCTGCCTGATGGCACGGTCATAGACCAAAGCCTGGACGTGATGCTGTGGGCGCTGCGGCGCCATGACCCGCAAAACTGGCTTGCGCCGCCGAATGCCTCCATGGACGAGATGCTCGCGCTGGTCGCAGGCAACGACGGCAAGTTCAAGCGCCACCTGGACCGCTACAAATACCCCAACCGTTATCCCGAAGAGGCCGCAGGTGATGCGCAGGCGTTTGCCCTGCTGCACAGGACGGAAGGCGCGGCCTGGCTGGCGAAACTGGACGGCACGCTGGAGGGCGGATGGTTGTTCGGCGCGCGCGCCAGCCTGGCCGACATGGCTTTGCTGCCCTTTGTGCGTCAGTTCGCCCACACCGATGCCGCCTGGTTCGCCGCGCAAGCCTGGCCCAGGCTGCAGGCCTGGCTGGCGGGCTTTGAGGCCGGCACGCTGTATGCGGGTGTGATGGGCAAACATGCGCCGTGGCGGGAAGCGAACGCCCAGGTTCAATGCTGATATAAAGCACACAGCGACGCCCAGACCGGTCACACAACCGGCAGCACCGCCGCCCAGGCCAGCCACCACCGGGAGGAATTTCTTGACCCAGCCCACGCAACCCAACCCTTTTGCGCCGCCGCAAGCACCCGTCGGCGATGTGGCTGAACCGCTTGCTGCCTCGGACATCGACAACTTGCCTGTTTCCGACACCTGGAAGACCCGCTTCCGGATCATCGAGAAAGCCGGTGGCGTGAAGCTGCCGCAGTTCAAGGCGCTGAGCTTCGGCGAGCGCATGAAGATCGGCTTCGGCCTGCTGCCTTTCCTGTTCGGCCCTTTCTATTACCTGGCCAAGGGCATGTGGAAAAAAGCCATCACCCTGTTTGTGGTGTGCCTGGCGCTTGTGGCGGTCCTCGGGGTGCTGCTGGAATTGGCAGGACTGGGCCGATTCAGCAACTCCCTGGGTTATGGGGTCGCGGCCATTTTCGCTGTGCGCGCGAAGATCGATTACTACAAGAAGATGGTGCTCGGCCAAAACGGCTGGTGGTAGGGCGCCCTTCACCGAAGCCCCTGGCCATGAAAACCATGACCCCGGTTGAAGTCCGAGGCGCCATGCTGGCCGTGGCACACGAGGCAAACCATGGCGCCACCGGCATGCCAGTGCTTTTCCTGCACGCCAACGTCGCGGACAGCCGCATGTGGCAAAGCCAGTGGGATTTGCTGGCCGCCACACATCCCGTCGCCAGCTATGACCGCCGGGGCTTCGGGGAATCACGCACCTTGCACCCAAGGCCGCATTCCAATGTGGCTGACCTTTGGGCGGTAATGGATGCCTTGGGCTACGGCCGGGCGGTATTGGTCGGCTGTTCCCTGGGAGGCCGTATTGCCATTGATGCGGCGTTGGCCAGGCCTGAGCGGGTGGGCGGCCTGGTTCTTGTTGCACCCGGCGTCAGCGGCGCGCCACCGGCGCAATATGACGATCCGGTCAAGGCCTTGATGGATGCGATCAGCGCTGCCGCGGCGCGGGGCGACCTCGATGCCAAGAATGAACTGCAGGCCCGCCTTTGGCTGGACGGCCCTTTGAGCCCGCCCAATCGGGTAGGCGGTGAGACTCGCCGGCTCTTTCTTTCGATGAATGGCACCGCCTTGCGTGCCGCCAGCCCCGGTGCGGCGTCCGAGGAGCCCTCGGCGTGGGAACGCCTGGAGGCGATCCAGGCGCCTACGCAGGTGCTGTGGGGCGATCTTGACCTGCCGCATTTGCAGGAGAGGTCCGAATTGCTTGCGAGGCGCATACCCGCAGCTCAGAGCCTCGTGCTTACAGGCACGGCACACCTGCCGCCGCTTGAGGCACCCCGGCAGTTCAACCCGGTGCTTCAGCGATATCTCAACAGTTTGTAAGCCGGCCGTCCAGGTGCTCGCGCCCTCCTCAGCGCTGGATCCGCGTCGACAACACCACCGAGGTATGCGTGCGCTCCACCCCGTCGAGCAGGCCTATGCCGTCTATCAATGCGTCCAGCCTTTCGATGGAGCCGGCCTGCACGATGGCGATCATGTCGTAAGTGCCGCTGATGGACAGCAGGGAGCGCACCTCGGGAATCTTGCGCAGTGCCGCCTCCACCGTGCCCGTGAGCTTGGGGCCTACGGTGAGCATCACATGGGCCGACACCTGCGACCGCTCATAGGCCTCACCGGTGCGCGCACCGTAGCCGGTGATGACCTTGTCGCGCTCCAGCCGTGTGATGCGGGCCTGCACCGCCGTGCGCGACAAGCCGACCTTGCGCGCAAGCAGGGCCATGGGGCAGCGCGCGTTGTCGCGCAATTCGGCAAGCAAGGTCTGGTCTATGGCGTCGAGTTGCATGGCATCCATCCAAAATAGTTAAATTGCGCATCTACATAGCCTGTTTATCTAAAGTATGGCGTTATTTTGTCTAAATTGATACTGGTAACTGCCTGCCCGGCCTTCCACAATGGGCCATGCCTCGCACCGGGGCACATTCCCCTAGGAGAGCCTTATGAAGAAGATCATGGTCGCAGGCGCCGGAAAAATCGGCTCGGCGATTGCCGCGCTGCTGGGCGCCACCCGGGACTATTCGGTGACGGTGGCCGATGCCTCGCCGGCGGCGCTGGCGAGTATCAAGGCCGGCCCGCGCGTGCAGCGGCTGGCGCTGGACATCAGCAAGCCGGCGGCCCTGCGCGCCGCGCTGGCCGGGCACTATGCGGTGCTCAGTGCGGCGCCCTTCCACCTGACCACGGCGATTGCCGAGGCCGCCGTGGCCGAAGGCGTGCACTACCTGGACCTGACCGAAGACGTGGCGAGCACGCGGCGCGTGAAGGAGCTGGCCGCCGCCGGCGCACGCACGGCATTGATCCCCCAATGCGGCCTGGCGCCGGGTTTTGTCTCCATCGTCGCGGCCGACCTGTGCCGGCGTTTTGACAGCTTGCACAGCGTGCGCATGCGGGTGGGCGCGCTGCCGCAGTTCCCGTCGAACGCGCTCAATTACAACCTGACCTGGAGCACCGACGGCGTCATCAACGAGTATTGCGAGCCCTGCGAGGCGATTGTCGAAGGCGTGCTGCGCCAGGTGCCGCCGCTGGCCGAGCATGAGGAGTTCTCGCTGGACGGCGTGACCTATGAGGCCTTCAACACCTCAGGTGGCTTGGGCACGCTGTGCGAAACCCTGCAGGGCAAGGTCACCCACCTCAACTACAAGACCATACGCTACCCGGGCCACGCGGCCATCATGAAGGTGCTGCTCAACGACCTGCGCCTGCGCGAGCGCCGCCACGTGCTCAAGGACCTGCTGGAAAACGCCCTGCCCGTGACGCTGCAGGACGTGGTCATCGTGTTTGTCACGGTGAGCGGCCAGCGCGAAGGCCGGCTGATGCAAGAGACCTATGCGCACAAGGTCTACAGCCAGGTGGTGGACGGTGTGCTGCGCAGCGCGATCCAGGTGACCACGGCTTCCGGTATCTGTGCTGTGCTGGATTTGCTGGCGACGGGCAAGCTGCCGGCGCGGGGGTTTGTGCGGCAAGAGGAGATTGCGCTAGGGGATTTTCTGGCCAACCGCTTTGGCAGGGCTTATGCGGAGCATGCGGCCGAACGCGCCGCGGCTTGAGGCTTGTCTTGCTCCGGCGGGGCGCTCTTCTTCCTCCTTCCTTTTTTTAGTTCTGCTGGCCGGGTCTCGCCCCGGCGGGCGAGGCACTTTTGGCGAAACCCGCAAAGCGGGTTTTCTTTGTTCGCCAAAGGCGCGCTGCGCGCGCGGGGTTTGCTCACTTCGCGCAGCGAAGTTACGCAAACACCAAAAGTACCCAAAAGAAAGGCGACCCGCAGTCTGGGTCCCCTCCGCTGCGCTGCGGGGCAACCTGCGGTGCTCGAGCCAAGCGGGGTCCGGCTAAACTCGCTTCGCTCAAACAACGCCGGCCCTTATCCGCTTGTCTCTGCGCTCCTCGGCCCAGCCAGGACGGGGCAATCGGGAGCGGGGACAGAAGACAAATACCAAAGAAAAAATCAATACAAACAAGGACACGCCATGGCGTGTCCTTGTGGTTTTTGGTATTCAGTATTCCTGTCCCCACCCCTTGTGTATGCGCCGAGGAGCGGAGGTTCAGGCGGATAAGGGATCGCGTTGTTTGAGCGAAGCGAGTTTAGCGAGACCCCGCCTGAACCGAGCACCGCAGGTTGCCCCGGAGCGAAGCGCAGGGGACGCAGACACCAGGGTCGCCTTTTCTTTGCTTACTTTCTTTTGGCGAAGCAAAAGAAAGTGAGTTGCCGCCGGGCAACCCCGGCCAGCAGAACTCAGAAGAGGGAGCGCCCCGCCGGAGCAAGACCGGCACCTAGACCTCCGGCGCGATCGCCTCGGCATAGTCATACAGCGCTCCCAGGATAGCCTCGCCGCGCTCGTCGGCGGTTTCCGAAAGCACATCAATCCGCGCAAACAGCGCATCGACATTCCGCGCCCCGCCCTCGCCTTCGAGCAGCCACGCAACCCGGTGCGCCTCCCAGCGTTCGGTGTCTTCGGGCGACAGGGTCTCGGGGAAATTGCGGGCGCGGTAGCGGAACAGCATTTCCTCGAGCCTGTCGTCGTCAAAGCCGGTGCGGCTGTGGGCCAGTTCGGCGGGCGACAGCGCGCGCAGCTGGTTCAGGCGGCGCCGGTCGGCGTTGCCGACAAAACCGCCATAAAGGTCTTCGTCGACGTCGGGCGCGGCCTCCTTGGGGCGCTGGAAGACTTCCGGCCAGATGGCGCTCATGTCGGGCAGGCCTGCGGCTTTTTCGGCATTGCGCAGGGCTGCGGGGATGTCCACGCCCCACTGGGCCGCCATCTCGGGCGTCAGGGTGGCGAGCTTGCGCACCACCATGGGCGACTTGTTGAGGTGCACCGACTTGATGGGCAGGCGCTGCACGCCCTCGGGCAGGTCGGCGGATTTGCTGAACAGGCGCTGGCGCAGCGTGGCGACGTCCAGCAGCGGCAGTTCGGCGGGGTCTTGCGACAAGTCCCAGGCCAGCAGCTCGTTCTTGTTGGTGGGATGCGTGGCGAGCGGCCACATGACGGCCAGGCAGCCGCGCTCGGGCGGGAACATGCCGGAGATGTGCAAAAAGGGCTGGGCCGTCTGCGGGCTGGTGGGCAGGCCGAGTTCGGCGGCGACTTTGTCCTTTTTGTGCAGGCTCAGGGCAAAGTCGAAAAGCTTGGGCTGGGCCTGGCGTATCAGCCGCGCCAGCGCGATGGTGGCGCGCACGTCGGACAGCGCGTCGTGCGCCGCATCGTGCATCAGGCCGTTGGCGCGCGCCAGGTCCTCGAGCTTGAAGCTGGGGCGGGTCACCTTGGGGTCGTCCGGAAAACGTTCGTCGGGCTTGCGCGGCCAGGTGATGCCTTCGGGCCGCAGGGCGTAGGCCATGCGCACCACGTCCAGCAAATCCCAGCGGCCGCAGTCGTTCTGCCACTCGCGCGCATAAGGGTCTATCAGGTTGCGCCAGAACAGGTGGCGCGTGACTTCATCGTCAAAACGTATGGTGTTGTAGCCCACGCCTATGGTGCCGGGCTGGGCCAGCACGGCCTCGATGCGGGCCGCGAATTCATGCTCGGCCACGCCGCGCTCCAGGCACAGCTGGGGCGTGATGCCGGTGAGCAGGCACGACTCCGGATCCGGCAGGTAGTCGCTGGCGGGCTTGCAGTAGAGCATCAGCGGTTCGCCGATCTCATTGAGCTCGGCGTCGGTGCGTATGCCGGCGAACTGCGCGGGCCGGTCGCGCCGCGGGTTGATGCCGAAGGTCTCGTAGTCGTGCCAGAGAAAGGTGTGGGAGGCCATGGAGCGTCTCGGAAAGGGTTTAAAGCAAGGGGGAGCACAGCCGCGCCGTGGCGTCGGCCAGCCGCATCAGGAAGCGCTGCGGCCTGTGGGCGCGCACGGCTACGGCGCTGCGCAGGTCGATTTCAAACTGCTCGGCCAGGGGGCCAGCCAGCACCGGGCCGTAGACCACCGCCATGACCTCGAAGTTCAGGCGGAAGCTCCGGTTGTCGAAGTTGGCGGTGCCGGCCATGGCGCAGTTGTCGTCGATCACCAGGGTCTTGGAATGCAGCATGCGGGCCTTGTATTCCCAGACCTTGACGCCGGCGGCGATCAGCTCGTCGTAATAGGAGCGCGCGGCGGCGCTGACGATCAAGCTGTCGCTGCGGCGCGGCAGCAGCAGGCGCACGTCGACGCCGCGCAGCGCGGCGCTGGTCAGCGCCATCAGGGCCGGCTCGCCGGGCACGAAATACGGCGTGGTCAGCCAGGCGCGCTGGGTGGAGGCGTTGATGGCCGCGACCTGCATGCGGTGTATGGGCTCCAGCGTGGTGTCGGGCCCGCTGGTGACGATCTGCACCGGGATGTCGCCGGCCTCGGCCTCGGGCTGCAGCTGCGGCAGCAGCTGCGGCAGGTCGCGCTGCCCGTCTTTGAGCGCTTCGCCGGTGGTGTAGGCCCAGTCTTCGAGGAAGGTGGTCTGCAGCCAGCGCACGGCGCTGCCTTCTATGCGCAGGTGCACGTCGTGGTAGGCGTCGCGGCGGGCGCGCCGGTCTTCTTCGTCGGTGATGTTGACACCGCCGGTAAAGCCTATGCTGCCGTCGCAGACCACGATCTTGCGGTGGGTGCGGTAGTTGGTCACCGGGCGCAGCCGCCGGCCTATGCGGGTGTCGTGGAAAAACGCGACCTGGCCGCCGGCGGCCAGCAGCGGCGCCAGGAACTTGCTGCCCAGGCGCTTGGAGCCCAGCGCGTCGACCAGCAGGCGCACGGTGACGCCCTGCCCGGCTTTCTCGACCAGCAGGTCGCGTAGCAAGGTGCCTATCTGGTCGGGCTCGAAGATGTAGTACTCGAGGTGGATGTGGTCGCGCGCGCCGCGCACGGCCTTGAAGATGCTGTCAAAGGTGCGCACGCCGCCCGAGAGCAGCTTGACCGAGGTCGCGCTGGACACCGGCAGGCCGCAGGCGGCGGTGCCCAGCGCCGCCATCTGCCGCAGGGCCGCGGGCGCCTTCTCGGCGGCCTCGCGCAGCAGGGCCAGGTCGGCGCCCGCGCGCTCGCCGGCGCGGCTGCGCAGGCGCTTGAGGCGCTGTTTTTTCAGGCGCTGGGGCCCGAGGAAGTAGTAGATGACAAAGCCGGCAAAGGGCAGCAATGCCAGGGACAGTATCCAGCTCATGGTGGATACCGGGGCGCGCTTTTGCATCACGATCCAGATGGACAGCACCGCGATGTAGAGGCTCCAGGCCAGGGAAAGGCCGGTTTTCCATTCGGAGCTGAGTTCGGGGAGCGTCAAGGCGGGGACTGATAGGGTTGGCGGCGCTGGCAGACATGAAAAAAGGCCGATAGCGTGATGCTACCGGCCTTTTGGGTGGGTACCGGGAATTCAGCGCCCGGGTTTGCTTCAGTTGGTTTCCGCCGCCTCGGCTTCAGGCTTGGCCTTGCCCTCTTTCTTGGGCAAGGGCTGGATGTCGAGCTCGACTTCGCCGGTTTCCACGCCTTTTTCGTCGGCCGTCACTTTCATGTCGACGGTCAGGCGCCCGCCGTCTATCAGGCGGCCGAACAGCAGTTCGTCGGCCAGGGCCCGGCGAATCGTGTCCTGGATCAGGCGCTGCATCGGGCGCGCGCCCATCAGCGGGTCAAAGCCCTTCTTGCCGAGGTACTTGCGCAGCGTGTCGGTGAAGGTGACTTCGACCTTCTTCTCGGCCAGCTGGGTCTCGAGCTGCAGCAGGAACTTGTCGACCACGCGCAGAATGACGGCTTCATCAAGCGCCTTGAAGCTGACGGTGGCGTCCAGGCGGTTGCGGAACTCGGGCGTGAACAGGCGCTTGATGTCGGCCATCTCGTCGCCGGACTCGCGCGGGTTGGTAAAGCCGATGGTCGCCTTGTTCATCGTCTCGGCACCGGCATTGGTGGTCATGACGATGATGACATTGCGGAAATCGGCCTTGCGCCCGTTGTTGTCCGTCAGCGTGCCGTGGTCCATGACCTGCAGCAGCACGTTGAAGATGTCCGGGTGCGCCTTCTCGATCTCGTCGAGCAGCAGCACGGCATGCGGCTTCTTGGTGATGGCCTCGGTCAGCAGGCCGCCCTGGTCGAAACCGACATAGCCCGGGGGCGCGCCTATCAGGCGGCTCACGGCATGGCGCTCCATGTACTCCGACATGTCGAAGCGGATCAGCTCGATGCCCATGATGTAGGCCAGCTGCTTGGCCGCTTCCGTCTTGCCGACGCCCGTGGGGCCGGAGAACAGGAAGGAGCCGATCGGCTTGTCGTCCTTGCCCAGGCCCGAGCGCGCCATCTTGACGGCGGACGCGAGCACGTCGAGGGCCTTGTCCTGGCCGAAAACCACGCTTTTGAGGTCGCGCTCCAGCGTCTTGAGCTTGCCGCGGTCGTCGTTGGACACGTTGGCGGGCGGGATGCGAGCGATCTTGGCCACGATCTCCTCGACCTCGGCCTTGCTGATGATCTTCTTGCGTTTGGACGCGGGCAGGATGCGCTGGGCGGCGCCGGCTTCATCGATGACGTCAATCGCCTTGTCGGGCAGGTGGCGGTCGTTGATGTACTTGGCGCTGAGCTCGGCCGCGGCCTGCAGGGCGGCCACGGCGTACTTCACGCTGTGGTGCTCTTCAAAGCGCGACTTCAGGCCCTTGAGGATGTCGACGGTTTCCTGCACGGTCGGCTCGACCACGTCGACCTTCTGGAAGCGGCGCGACAGGGCCGCATCTTTTTCGAAGATGCCGCGGTATTCGGTGAAGGTGGTCGCGCCTATGCACTTGAGCTGGCCCGAGCTGAGCGCGGGCTTGAGCAGGTTGGACGCGTCCAGCGTGCCGCCCGAAGCCGCGCCGGCACCGATCAGGGTGTGGATTTCGTCGATGAAGAGGATGCCGTTGGGCTTGTCCTTCAGCGCCTTGAGCACGCCCTTCAGGCGCTGCTCGAAGTCGCCGCGGTATTTGGTGCCCGCGAGCAAGGCGCCCATGTCCAGCGAATAGACATTGGCTTCGGCCAGGATCTCGGGCACGTCTTTTTGCGTGATGCGCCAGGCCAGGCCCTCGGCGATGGCGGTCTTGCCCACGCCGGCCTCGCCGACCAGCAGCGGGTTGTTCTTGCGGCGGCGGCAGAGGATCTGGATGACGCGCTCGACCTCGTACTGGCGGCCGATCAGCGGGTCGATCTTGCCGTCCTTGGCGAGCTGGTTCAGGTTGACGGTGAACTGCTCGAGCGGAGAGGCTTTTTCGTTCTTCTCGCCGCCCTCTTCGTTCTCGGCCGCGCTCTCGCCGGCCTTGGCGGGCTCGGGCGGGTCGCTCTTCTTGATGCCGTGGGCGATGAAGTTCACCACGTCCAGGCGGGTGACGCCCTGCTGGTGGAGGTAATACACGGCGTGCGAGTCTTTTTCGCCGAAGATGGCGACCAGCACGTTGGCGCCGGTCACTTCTTTCTTGCCGTTGCCGGTGGACTGCACGTGCATGATGGCGCGCTGGATCACGCGCTGGAAGCCCAGCGTGGGCTGCGTGTCGACGTCGTCGGTCCCGGCGACCTGCGGGGTGTTGTCCTTGATGAAGTTGGCAAGCGACTTGCGCAGATCATCCACATTGGCGGAGCATGCGCGCAGCACTTCCGCGGCACTGGGGTTGTCCAGCAAGGCAAGCAGGAGGTGCTCAACGGTGATGAACTCGTGGCGCTGCTGGCGCGCCTCGACAAACGCCATATGCAAGCTGACTTCTAATTCCTGGGCAATCATTGATCTTCCTTTCGGCTTGCTTGGGTTAACTTAACTGACTGATAGTTCAAATATTGGCCGGATTCGCGATTATTCAATGGGCTCGCTGACGCACTGCAGCGGATGGCCGTTCTTGCGGGCGGCCTCGGTGACCTGGTCGACCTTGGTGGCGGCCACATCCTTGGAGAAAACCCCGCAGACGCCTTTGCCGTCCAGGTGGATCTTCAGCATGATCTGCGTGGCGGTTTCCCGGTCCTTGTTGAAAAACTCCTGGATCACCACCACCACGAACTCCATGGGGGTGTAGTCGTCGTTGAGCAGCACCACCTGGTACATCTGCGGCGGCTTGGTTTTTTGCGGCCGGCGCTCCAGCACGACCGAATCCCCTCCGGCGCCGTTGTCCGGCCTGACGGCGGGTACCGGGGGTTGCGCCGGGGTACTGGGGGATTTGGGAGACTTGGTTGCCATGGAATTCATTCTAGCCACCGATATAGCCCAGTGCGCCTGATAGGGAAATTGGTGGCGGGAACGCGACATTCAAGCGTGATTTTTTGCTTATTTCGCGGACATGAAAAAACCGCCTCGGGATTGCTCCCGGGCGGCTTCAAAATAGAGGGCTGGGCCCGCTTTACATGTGGTCGATCATGACCTGGCCGAAACCGGAGCAGCTGACCTGGGTCGCGCCTTCCATGAGGCGCGCGAAGTCATAGGTGACCTTCTTGGACTCGATGGATTTTTCCATCGAGCTGATGATCAGGTCGGCGGCCTGGGTCCAGCCCATGTGGCGCAGCATCATTTCGGCCGAGAGGATCTCGGAGCCGGGGTTGACGTAGTCCTTGCCGGCGTACTTGGGCGCCGTGCCGTGGGTGGCTTCAAACATCGCGACGGTGTCGCTCAGGTTGGCGCCGGGGGCGATGCCGATACCGCCGACCTGGGCCGCCAGCGCGTCGGAGACATAGTCGCCGTTCAGGTTCAGGGTGGCGATCACGCTGTATTCAGCGGGACGCAGCAGGATCTGCTGCAGGAAGGCGTCGGCGATGCTGTCCTTGACCGTGATTTCCTTGCCGGTTTTCGGGTTCTTGAACTTCATCCATGGGCCGCCGTCGATTTCCACCGCCCCGAATTCCTTCTTGGCCAGGGCGTAAGCCCAGTCACGGAAGCCGCCTTCGGTGAATTTCATGATGTTGCCCTTGTGCACGATGGTCACGCTGGGCTTGTCGTTGTCGATGGCGTACTGGATGGCCTTGCGCACCAGGCGCTCGGTGCCTTCACTGGAGACCGGCTTGATGCCGATGCCGGAGGTGTTCGGGAAGCGGATCTTCTTGACGCCCATCTCGTCCTGCAGGAACTTGATGAGCTTTTTGGCCTTGTCGCTGCCGGATTCGAACTCGATGCCGGCGTAGATGTCTTCCGAGTTTTCACGGAAGATGACCATGTTGGTCTTTTGCGGCTCTTTGACGGGGGAAGGAACGCCCGCGAAGTACTGGATGGGGCGCAGGCAGACGTAGAGGTCGAGTTCCTGGCGCAGCGCGACGTTCAGGCTGCGGATGCCGCCGCCCACGGGCGTCGTCAGCGGGCCCTTGATCGAGACAACGTAGTCGCGCACGGCGTGCAGGGTTTCCTCAGGCAGCCACACGTCGGGGCCGTAGACCTTGGTGGACTTTTCGCCGGCATAGACTTCCATCCAGTGGATCTTCTTCTTGCCGCCATAGGCCTTGGCAACAGCAGCATCGACCACTTTCAACATGACCGGCGTGATGTCGGCGCCGGTGCCGTCGCCTTCGATGAACGGAATGACGGGTTCGTCAGGCACATTCAGGGAGTTGTCGGCGTTGACAGTGATTTTTTTGCCTTGGGAAGGCACTTTGATGTGCTGGTACATGTAGGAAAGTCTCCGGTGGGCGCTGTGGCGAGGATAGGTACGCCGTGTAGCAGGTTAGGTAAAAACCCCTAAATTCTAGCCGTAAATCCAGGGGGGAAAAGAATTTGGGGGCTTGTGTCAACGGCCGGTGAAGGGGCTCCGTTACGGAAGGGCCTCCGAGAAGTTCGGGGTATTTTTTCCAATAACGTTTTCAAGGAAATTCCAAATGAACAAAATCCTCGCTGCTCTGATCGCTGGCCTCTTCGCCGTTGGTGCCTACGCACAAGCTCCCGCTGCCAAGCCTGCAGCTGCTCCCGCACCTGCCGCTGCAGCCGCTCCCGCCGCAGCACCTGCCGCCGCTGCTGCTCCCGCAGCCGCTGCCAAGCCAGCCAAGATGACCAAGGAAGAAAAAGCTGCCGCCAAGGCCGCCAAGAAAGAAAAAGCCGCTGCTGAAAAGAAGGCAAAGGCTGAAGCTGCTGCTGCCAAGAAGGCCGAAGCCGCTGCCGCCAAGAAGGCAAAGGCTGAAGCCGCTACCGCCAAGAAAGCTGAAGCCAAGAAGTAAATTCCTGGTGACTTCGGTCAAAATGCCCGCCGCGTGCGGGCATTTTTTATGCGCGTCGTTTATGCTGGCAGGTCAACTTCATGCGTGGTGATTCTATGTTTCCAACCCCTGGCGCCTTCTCTCCGGGCAAGGCATTTCGGGCCCTGGCCGGCGCTTTTGCCCTGGCCGCCCTGCTCTCCCCCTTGTGTGCCTGGTCCCAGGACGGCCCGCAGATGAACCTGCAGCGCGTCAAGCTGTCGGCCGGCATGCACCTGATTGATGCACAGGTGGCCCTCACGCCCGAGCAGCGGCAAATCGGCCTGATGTTCCGCAAGGAGATGCCGCAGCAAGAAGGCATGATCTTCGTGTTCGAGCAGGCCACCCAGCAATGCTTCTGGATGAAGAACACCCTGCTACCCCTGACAGCGGCCTTTGTGGCGGACGACGGCACCATCGTGAACCTGGCCGATATGAAACCGCAGACCACGGACGCCCATTGCTCGGCCCAGCCGGTGCGCTATGTGCTGGAAATGAACAAAGGCTGGTTTGCCAAAAAAGGCATCAAGGCCGGCAGCAAGCTGGGCGGCCCCTTCTTTGAGGCCAGGCGCTGATTTTTCGCCAGCCCGAAACAAAAAAAGCCGGCTTCAAGCCGGCTTTTTTGCGGGCGCTGGATGCGCCGCAAACCCCAATCAGGCGAAGTTGGCTTCGGCGAAGCTCCAGTTGACCAGGTTGGACAGGAAGGTTTCCACGAACTTGGGGCGCAGGTTGCGGTAGTCGATGTAGTAGGCGTGTTCCCAGACGTCGACCGTCAGCAAGGCCTTGTCGGCGGTGGTCAGCGGGGTGCCGGCCGGGCCGGTGTTGACGATGTCCACGGTGCCGTCGGCCTTCTTGACCAGCCAGGTCCAGCCGGAGCCGAAATTGCCCACGGCCGATTTGACGAAGGCTTCCTTGAAAGCGGCGTAGGAGCCAAATTTGGCGTTGATGGCCGCGGCCAGCGCGCCGCCGGGTTCACCGCCGCCGGCGGGCTTCATGCAGTTCCAGAAAAATGTGTGGTTCCAGATCTGGGCCGCGTTGTTGTAGACGCCGCCGCTGGACTTCTTGACGATCTCTTCGAGCGTCATGGCCTCGAACTCGGTGCCTTTTTGCAAGTTGTTGAGGTTCACCACGTAAGCGTTGTGGTGTTTGCCATGGTGGTACTCAAAGGCTTCCTGGCTGTAATGCGGCGCCAATGCGTCGATCGGGTAAGGGAGTGGTGGGAGCTTGTGTTCCATGATTTTCCTCGTGGTGATGAATAAACTGTTGTTGAACGATTGTGAACGCGGTTGCGAACACTGTCCGGGCCATTGTAAAAACTAAATCAGCCGGCGCGCCGTCACGGTCAAATCGACCTCGCCGCCGGCAAGGGTAGCGCGCACGGGCTGGCCTGCATGCGTGTGCTCCGGGCTGGTGATAGGTTGCCCCTGCAGGTCGGCCAGCCAGGCGTAGCCGCGCTTGAGTACCAGCCTGGGGTCCAGCAATTCCAGCCGCAGCTGCGCGCGCTCCAGGCGCTGGCGGCCGCGCAGCAGGTTTGCCTGCACCTCGCGCGGAAACTCGCCCGCCAGGGATTGCAGACTGAGCCGCTCATGCTGCAGGGCCGAGCGCATGGCGTGGTTCAGGCCCTGCCCCAGGCCGGCCAGCCGCGCATGCTGGCGCGTCACCAGGTGGGAAGGCCGGCTGACCCGGGACGCGGCCCAGTCCAGCCGCTGGTTGTGCGACTGCAACTGCCGGTCAACGCCGTTTTGCAGACGTGACCGGGCCAGGTCCAGCGCGCTGAGCCAGGTGCTTTGCGGCTGCGCGCACAGCTCGGCCGCGGCCGTGGGGGTCGGCGCGCGCAGGTCGGCGCAGAAATCGGCAATCGTGAAATCGGTTTCATGGCCCACACCGCTGATGACCGGAACCGGCGACGCCACAATGGCCCGCGCGAGTTGTTCGTCGTTGAAGGCCCACAGGTCTTCCATCGCGCCGCCGCCGCGCACCAGCAGCAGCACGTCCACCCGGTCCTGGTCGCGCCGCTGGTAGGCCTTGCGCAAGGCCTCGCGCAACTCGCCCGCGGCCTGCCCGCCCTGCACGCTGGCCGGGTAAATCACCACGGGAATGTGCGGCACACGCCGCTGCAGCGCGGTCGCCACGTCATGCAGGGCCGCGGCGCCCAGCGAGGTCACCAGGCCTATCGCGCGCGGCAGCAGGGGCAAGGGGCGTTTGCGGCCCGGGTCAAAAAGGCCCTCGGCCTCCAATTTCGCCTTGAGCTGCAGGAATTGCTCGAACAGGTTGCCCTGCCCGGCCTGCCGCATGGATTCCACCACCAGTTGCAGTTCGCCGCGCGGCTCGTACACGCCCAGGCGGCCCCGCAGCTCCACCAGTTGGCCGTCGCGCGGGGCGAAGTCCAGCAGGCCGGCCGCGCGGCGAAACATGGCGCAGCGAACCTGGCCTTGTTCATCCTTGAGGGAAAAGTAGCAGTGCCCGCTGGCGGCGCGCGAAAAGCCGCTGATTTCGCCCTGCACGGCGACCGGGTTGAAACGCGCTTCCAGGCTGTCGGCGATCGCGCGCAGCAAGGAGCCCACGGGCCAGATACGCACACCGGCATCGCGTCCCGCCGGGAAAGGCCTCTCGGGACGCGCGGCCGGCTCAAACATGGCTAAACCCCTTGATTTGCCGGGGGTAGTACTCCACAGAGCGCCGTCCTGCGTGGGCCCAAGACCCTGTTTCCTGCGGATGGCGCGATAAATTCGTGTAACTCATTGATTTTGAATAACTTAATTCTGCTCAAATTTTCATCGTTCTGTCATATCCGCGATTTGGCGCGGCTTGGCGGGCGCATCGCCCTTACTTGCTCACAAAGTTATCCACAAGTTCTGTGGGCTATGTCCGACAAAAACAGCATCTTGAAAACATTCATGGGCGATGTGCCGCGCGCCATGCGGCGCTGCAGTATCTGTAAGCCATAATCCACCACAAATTATCTGCTTGGAGATGTGCATTGTTTTCGATCATACAAGCCGCAGGCTGGCCGATCTGGCCCTTGGTTGCCTGTTCCGTCTTGGCTCTTGCCCTGGTTATCGAGCGTTTCACCAGCCTCAAAATCCGTAAAGTCGCCCCTCCCAAGCTGCTTGACGAAGCCATCACCGTTTCCCGCGCTTCCATCCCTTCGCCCGACGTCGTGGCGCAGCTCGAACAGAACTCGGTGCTCGGCGAAGTGCTGGCCAGCGGTTTTCGCGCGCTGAACACCAACCCGCGCATCAGCGAGGACGACCTGCGCTCCATCCTGGAAGGCGCCGGGCGCCAGGCCGCGCACAAGCTGGAGCGCTACCTGGCGGCCCTGGCGACCATCGCCTCCGCCGCCCCGCTGCTGGGCCTGCTGGGCACGGTCATCGGCATGATTGAAATTTTCGGCTCCCAGGGCGGCGGTGGCGCCGTCAGCGGCGCGGCCGGCGGCAATCCGGCGCAGCTCGCGCAAGGTATCTCGATCGCCCTTTACAACACGGCTTTCGGCCTGATGGTGGCGATTCCGGCGCTGATCTTCTGGCGCTACTTCCGGGCCCGCGTGGACGGCTACCTGCTGACCATGGAGCTGGCCGCGGAACGCTTCGTGCGCCACCTCAACACCCTCCGAAAATGAACTTCCGCCCGCATCCCCACGATGAACCGGAGATCAACCTGATCCCCTTCATCGACGTGCTGCTCGTGGTGCTGATCTTCCTGATGCTGTCCACCACCTACAGCAAGTTCACCGAACTGCAGGTCAAGCTGCCGGTGGCCGACGCCGAGCAGCAGCGCGACTATCCCAAGGAAGTCATCGTCGCCGTGAGCAGCGACGGCCGCTACATGGTCAACAAGACCCTGGTCGAAGGCCGGGGCATAGAGGCGCTGGGCGCCGCGCTGGCCGAAGCGGCCAAGGCCGGCAAGGAAAGCGTCATCATCATCAGCGCCGATGCCAGCGCCACGCACCAGGCGGTCATCACCGTCATGGAGGCAGCGCGCCGCCAGGGCCTCACGCAAATCACCTTTGCCACCCAGAGCGCCGCAATGGCCGGGGCGAAATAAGCCCCGGCTTTCCCGGCCCCGACAGCCGCCCTTCCCCGCGAAACGGCCGTGAAACACCTTCTGCAAAACGCCTGGCTCAGCCGTGGAACGCTGGCGTGCCTGCTCTGGCCACTGGCGCAGTGCTACGGCCTGCTGGTGCGCCTGCGCCGTGCGCTGTACCGCCGCGGCATCCTGCGCTCCGAGCGCTTCAGGGTTCCCGTCGTGGTGGTCGGCAATGTGGTTGCCGGCGGCGCGGGCAAAACCCCGCTGGTGATCGCCCTGGTCAGGCACTTGCAGGCGCAGCAGTTAGCCGTGGGTGTGGTGTCGCGCGGCTACGGACGCACAGCATCCGGTTGCGTGGAGGTCACGCCCACCGCGCCGCCCGCGCAAACCGGTGACGAGCCGGCCCTGATCCACCGGCTCACGGGCGCACCGGTTTTTGTCGCCAGGCAGCGCACGCAAGCCCTGCGGGCCTTGCTCGCCGCCCATCCCGAAACCGCCGTGGTGATCTGTGACGACGGCCTGCAGCATTACGCCCTGCAGCGCGACATCGAGATTGCCGCGTTTGACGACCGCGGCGCGGGCAATGGCTGGCTGCTGCCGGCCGGCCCGCTGCGCGAGCCCTGGCCCGAGCGCCAGCGGCAAGGCCTGGACCTGGTGCTGCACACCGGACAGCGCCCCGCCTTCGACGGCTTCCAATCCAGCCGGCAATTGGCTGGCGAGGCCTGGTCGGCCGACGGGGGGCAGGTGGCGCTGGACGGCTTGCGCGGCCGGCCGGTCACCGCGCTGGCGGGCATTGCCAACCCGCAGGCGTTTTTCGGCATGCTGGCAGACGCCGGCTTGACGCTGGAGGCAAGCATCGCCCTGCCCGACCACCATGTCTTCAGCGAAGCCGACCTGGCCGGTCTGCAGGGACGGACCGTGCTGTGCACCGAAAAAGACGCCGTCAAGCTGTTTGCCCTGCCTGCCGCTGCCGGGCTGGACCTGCTGGCCGTGCCGCTGGTGTTTTCGCCTGAACCGGCCTTCTTCGCCGCCTTCGACGCGCTGCTGGCGCCCCGGCTTTCTCCATTACCATCGACGCATGGACACCAAATTGCTTGAACTGCTGGTCTGCCCCGTGACCAAAGGACCGCTGGACTACGACCGGGAAAAACAGGAGCTTGTCTCCCGCAGCGCCCGGCTGGCTTACCCCGTGCGCGACGGCCTGCCGGTGCTGCTCGAGAACGAAGCACGTACCCTGACAGACGAAGAGCTGGGCCTGTGAGCTTTACTGTCCTGATCCCGGCTCGGCTGGCCTCCACCCGCCTGCCCAACAAACCCCTGGCCGACATAGGCGGCGCGCCCATGGTCGTGCGCGTGGCGCAGCGCGCCATGCAAAGCGCCGCCCTGCGCACCGTGGTGGCGACCGACAGCAACGAGATCATTGAAAAATGCGCGGCCTTTGGTGTCACGGCCGTGCTGACACGCGCCGACCACCCCAGCGGCAGCGACCGGCTGGCCGAAGCCTGCGGCGTGCTGGGCCTGGCGGACGGGGACATCGTGGTCAACGTCCAGGGGGACGAGCCGCTGATAGACCCGGCGCTGATCAATGCCGTGGCGCGCCTGCTCAATGAGCGGCCCGACTGCGCCATGAGCACTGCCGCGCACTCCATTGACCAACTGACGGACCTGCAGAACCCCAACGTGGTCAAGGTGGTACTGGACGCCCGCCACACCGCGCTTTACTTCAGCCGTTCACCCATCCCCGCTGGCCGCGACTTCGCCGGCAAAGCCTGGTGGGAAGCCGGCAGCAAGCTGCCCAAGCCGCTGCGCCACGTCGGCATTTACGGTTACCGCGTGGGCTTTCTGCGCGAGTTTCCCCGCCTTCCCCAGGCGCCGCTGGAGCAGCTCGAGCAGCTTGAGCAACTGCGCGCCCTGTGGCACGGCCACCGTATCGCCGTGCACATCACCGACGACGCGCCGGGCCCGGGCGTGGACACGGCCGAAGACCTGGACCGCGCCCGCAAGCTGTTTTCCTGAGCCCGCGCCCTGCCGGCAAAGCCCCGCCCTGTAAGTTGCTGTCAGGGGTGCGTGCTATCCTTGGGAAAAACGCAAGTGGAAGGCCTGCAGGACGTGCTGGCAGCCCTTCACACCTGCCAAGCCACCCCAGCGGGTGACCGGCGCGCCGGCCTGGGGCTGACTTCACGAATTCATAAAATCCGAGGACATCCATGAGACTGATATTGTTGGGCGCGCCTGGCGCGGGCAAGGGGACGCAAGCGACCTTCATCTGCCAGAAGTACGGCATCCCCCAGATTTCCACCGGCGACATGCTGCGCGCGGCCGTCAAGGCCGGCACGCCCCTGGGCGTCGAAGCCAAAAAAATCATGGATGCCGGGGCGCTGGTCAGCGACGACCTGATCATCAACCTGGTCAAGGAACGCATCGCCCAGCCCGATTGCGCCAAGGGCTTTCTGTTCGACGGTTTTCCGCGCACCATTCCCCAAGCCGACGCGATGAAGTCGGCCGGCGTGAAGCTCGACTACGTGCTGGAGATCGACGTTCCCTTCGAGGCCATCATCGAGCGCATGAGCGGACGCCGCTCGCACCCGGCCTCGGGCCGCACCTACCACGTCAAGTTCAACCCGCCCAAGGTCGAGGGCAAGGACGACGTGACCGGCGAGCCGCTGATCCAGCGCGAAGACGACAAGGAAGAAACCGTGCGCAAGCGGCTGGAGGTCTACAGCGCGCAGACCCGCCCGCTGGTGGACTACTACTCGGGCTGGGCCAAGGTCGCGCCCGACGCGGCGCCCAAATACCGCGCCATCAGCGGCATGGGCACGGTTGACCAGATCACGGCGCGGGCTTTCGAGGCCTTGTCCGCCTGAGCCGTCCGCGGACGCACAAAAAAGCCGTCCTTGCGACGGCTTTTTTCATGGCGCTTTAAAAAATCGACAGCACCGGGTAGCGCCGCCATTGCGGCTCGGCATAACGCGCGCAGTTCTCGAAGATAAAACCCAGCACCTGATGCGGGTCGGACAGCAGCTGCGGGTTGGCAGCCTTCCACTGCTCGAAGCGCGCGCGCAGTTCGGGCTCGTCCTTGAGCAGCTGCAGTGCCATGTCTTCGAACACATAGTCCGAGAAGTGCTCCTTCTTTTCGAGGATGCTGTTGAAAAATCCCCAGCGGAAAAAGCTGTCGTGCGCCTGCGGCTCCAGGGTTTCGACGGCATAACGCGCCTTGTCCTGGTCCAGCGGCACCCACCAGTCGCCGGCCGGCAGTTCCACGGCCTGCAGGCTGGTTTCCAGCGTGATCTCGTCGTGGAACATATGGCCTTCGTAGGCGCCCGGCCGGCTTTGCACGGCCTGGATGCGGCTGACCTGGGCCTGCACCGTGCGGGCAGCGGCGATACGCTCCATGCGCACGCCGTTCCAGTCCAGGCGCTCGACCACCGCGCGCCAGGCCTGCGGGACCACATAGGCCTGGGGGGCGCGCACCACGGCCTCCTCGGCAAAGTGGGTGAAGTAATCGATCTCGCGCTCCCAGGGCTGGTCCCTGTCGTAGGCCAGGCGCTGGTAGTTGCCCAGCAGGCTGGGCGAATGCACCGCGGCATAGCCTTTGAAGCGCAGGCGCGAGCGGCGGGTTTCATCGAGCTTCCAGCGCACCGGCCAATGGGCCCTGCCGACCGCGGCCTGCCGGGCCTGCCGCCGCAGCGCCTGGATCTGCGGCGCGTTGGCTACCGTGAACGCCAGCGTCACATCCAGCAGCGCGCGCATGGACTCATAGCGGTCCCTGAAAGGCTTGAGCATATGGGTCTCGGGCATAAAACCTATGGTGTGGTTCAGCGCCGCGTAGCCGGTCGAAAAGCGCGGCACCTCGAGAAAGTCGGCAATCCCCTGGTCCGGGCTCACCTGCACCGGGTTCACATAGGGGCAGGTCGGCCAGCCGCGCTCCTCCATGCCGCGGTAAATCACCGGCAGCATGCTGTCCCGCAGGAAAGTGCCCAGGCCGCCGCCCAGCTTGTCGGCCTGGGTATGGATCAGCGTCATGGTGTAGCTGTAGTCCGCGCCGTTGGAGGTATGGGTGTCTACCATCACGTCCGGATCCCAGGCCGTGAAGAAGCGGTTGAACAGCTGCGCGTTGAGGCTGTCGCACTTGATGAAGTCGCGGTTCAGGTCCAGGTGCAGGCTGTTGCCGCGAAAGCCGAAGGACTCGGGCCCGTCCTGGTTGACGCGGCTGGCATCGCCGCGGTTGCAACTGCCGTCGACGTTGTAGACCGGGATGAAGAGGTAGACCGCGCTGCCCAGCGCGGCCAGGTGCTCGGGCTCCAGGCACAGGTCGCGCACCAGCGCCATGCAGGCGTCTATGCCTTCGGGCTCGCCGGGGTGTATGCCGTTGTTGTTGAAGAAGACGGCGCGCCCCGCCTGCCGTATCTTCTCGCGGTCAAAGACCCCGTCGGCGCTCACCACGCCGGCATGGATGGGCACGCCGGCATCGGAAACGCCGATCTGCGAAAACTGCAACACGGCCGGACAGCGCCGCGCCAGCGCCTCATAAAACCGGATGCAGGCCTCCCAGGTGGTGGTCTGGTTCTGGTTGCCGAGTTCATACGGGGTTTGCATAGGGTGTCCGCGAGGTCAGGTCAAAAAAGGAATGGGATTGAGGGGCCGGCGCGCCTGCGCAGCCGGCCCCGGAGAGATTCAGGCCAGCAACTGCAGGATCAGGCTCACGCGGGCCTTGACCGGGCTCAGGCCTGCCGAATCCGGAATCGCGTCAGTCGGGGTCGGCAGCACCCGCCCTGCGGCGCAGCGGCTGGCGCGAATCACCTTGACGCCGTCGGCCTGGGCCTTGAGCAAGGCGGCCTGCAACTCATGGTGCAGGCTGCCGTTGCCGGTTCCGGCCACCACCAGGCCTTGCACGCCCTGCGACTGCAAAGCCTGCACGATGGCGCCGCCGGCGCCGGCATGGTTCATGATGATTTCGACACGGGGCACGGTGCCGGCCAGGCCGGCAATGCTTTTGGCGGCGGCTTGCGCGCGTGCCGCTTCGGCTTGCGGCCAGCTGCGCAGCAGCCTCAGTTGGCCCTCCTCCACGTAGCCTATGGGACCGGCGTCGCCCGAACTGAAGGGATCGAGCTGATAGGTATGCACCTTCTGCACGTCCGCCGCGCCGTGGATGACGCCGGCGCACACCGCGACCACGCCCTGCGCCCCCGCGTGGCGCGCCACGGCCACCGCGTCGAGCAGGTTTTGCGGCCCGTCGGGCACCAGCGCCGTGGCCGGGCGCATCGCGCAGGTCAGCACCACGGGTTTGGCCGGCGCCAGCAGCGCCTGCAGGAAAAAAGCGGTCTCTTCCAGCGTATCGGTGCCGTGCGTGATGACGATGCCCTGGACATCGGGCTGCGCCAGGTAGTGGCTGACGCGCGCGGCCAGCTTGGCCCATACGGCAAAACTCATGTCCTTGCTGTCGACCTGGGCCACCTGCTCGGTGAGCACCGTGCCGGCCTGCGCCAGGGCCGGGATCGCGGCCAGCAGCTCTTCCACGCCCACCTGGGCGGCGGTGTAGCCGATGTTGTCCGACACGCTGGCCGCCCGGCCGGCAATCGTGCCGCCGGTGCCCAGAATCACAATATTTTGAGGGTGCATGGAAAGTGATCTTGCAATCTTTTAAAAACTGGATGAAAATACAGGTACTGGATATTAAAACAGGTTCATAAGGGTAAACGGGTTGCAGCCCCGGCCTCTTGACCTGACTGAAGAACCAAGGAGTCCCGCCATGAGCATCCTCGCCGATTTCCCGCATTTTCCCTCCGAAGGTCCCAAGCTCACGGCGCGCCAGCAACAAATCCTGGAACTGATCCAGAGCGCCATCGCACGCACCGGCGCACCGCCCACCCGCGCCGAAATCGCCAACGAACTGGGCTTCAAGTCCGCCAACGCCGCCGAAGAACACCTGCAGGCGCTGGCCCGCAAAGGCGTCATTGAACTCGTCAGCGGCACCTCCCGCGGCATACGCCTGCGCGGCGACACCCTGCGCTCCATCAACGAATCGCGCACCAAACAGTTTTCCCTGCCGTTGCAAAGCCTGGCCCAACTCGCCCTACCTCTGGTAGGGCGGGTTGCTGCTGGCAGCCCTATTCTCGCGCAGGAACATATCGAACAAACCTATTATTTTGAAAGCGGCCTGTTCCAGCGCCAGCCCGATTACCTGCTCAAGGTTCGCGGCATGAGCATGCGCGACGTCGGCATCATGGACGGCGACCTGCTGGCCGTCAAACAAGCCAAGGAAGCCAAGAACGGCCAGATCGTCGTGGCCCGTCTCGGCGATGAAGTCACCGTCAAGCGCTTTCGCCGCAACAAGAACCTGATCGAGCTCTTGCCCGAAAACCCCGACTTCAAGACCATTGTGGTCGAGCCCGGTGAACCGTTTGAACTCGAAGGCTTGGCCGTCGGTTTGATACGCAACACCATGCTGATGTAAGCCACCCATCCGGCCATGCACCAGGTGGCGGGCGTTTGGCTTTCTGGCCAACACCCTGGTGCGGCGGCCCTGCCGGCCTGTCGCCGGTCCGAAATCCTGCCTGTGTAAACCTCTCTCATACAGGAGTTCATCATGGGAATCGTCAGTTTTTCACATTCACCCCTTCTGTCCATCCTGCTGGCCCCCGCGCAGGCGCTGGCAGCCTGGTTTGTGCCCGCGCAAACCAGGTCGGGCCGGTATGGCGCACCCGCACGTGCCCAGCGCGCAAGCGGCCAGCTGGTACTGCCTTTTTCTTCGGGCACCGCCACGGCCCCGCGCGAAACCACCCCGGCCGGCAAGGCCATGCACAAGCGTCCCGCGCCCAGCCGCCTGCGCATCGTGCGCGAATTCGACGCCAATGTCGGCCCGGCCTGCGCCGGCCGCATGGTCATCTCGGGGCGCATGGCCGACGTCTGCGCGGAGCTTGATCGCATGGCCCAACGCGAGGCCGCGCTACAGTAAAAAGCAAGCCCGGCCCGCCTTCGCCCCCTGCGGCAAAGGCCCATGAGCCCCCCCGCAGCACGCGGCCGCCAGACTGAAATACCGCGACAGGGTTTCCTGGCGATACAAAATGGGCGTGTTCAGGTAGCCCTTTGCGCAAGCAAGAAAAATCTTGCAGGCACAATATCGGCATGAATATTGTGATCCTCGACGACTACCAGGACGCAGTGCGAAAACTGAACTGCGCTGCCAAATTGGAGGCCTACCCCGCCAAGGTCTACACCAACACCGTCAAAGGCATAGGCCAGCTGTCCGTCCGGCTCAAGGATGCCGACGTCATCGTCCTCATCCGGGAACGGACCCAGCTCAGCCGGCAGGTCATTGAAAAACTGCCCAAACTCAAACTGATCGTGCAGACCGGCCGTGTCGGAGGCCATATCGACGTCGCGGCCTGCACCGAGCGCGGCATCGCGGTGGCCGAAGGCACCGGTTCACCCACGGCACCGGCCGAGCTGACCTGGGCCCTGGTCATGGCGGCCATGCGCCGCATTCCCCATTACGTGGCCCACCTCAAGCACGGCGCCTGGCAGCAGGCCGGCCTCAAGTCGGCCTCCATGCCGCCGAATTTCGGCATAGGCTCCGTCCTCAAGGGCAAGACCCTGGGCGTGTGGAGCTACGGAAAGATCGGGCAAATCGTCGCCGGCTACGGCCGGGCTTTCGGCATGCGGGTCATCATCTGGGGCCGCGAGGCCTCGCGCGAACGGGCCCAGGCCGACGGCTACGAAGTCGCCGGCAGCAAAGCCGAGTTTTTTGAGCAAAGCGATGTGCTCAGCCTGCACCTGCGCCTGCACGATGAAACCCGCGGCATCGTCACGCTGGAAGACCTGTCGCGCATGAAAACCACCTCCTTGCTGGTCAACACCTCGCGCGCCGAACTGATAGAGCCCGAGGCGCTGATTGCCTCGCTCAACCGCGGCCGCCCCGGCCTGGCGGCCATCGACGTGTTTGAATCCGAGCCCATCCTGCAAGGCCACGCCCTGCTTCGCCTCGAAAACTGCATCTGCACGCCGCATATCGGCTATGTGGAGCAAGACAGCTATGAGCTGTACTTCGGCGCGGCTTTCGACAACGTCGTCAATTTCATCAAGGGCACGCCCACCAACATCGTGAATCCCGGCGCGCTGCAAGTGCGGCGCTGAGGCGGTGTATTTCCCCTGAAGCGGGGCCGAAGCTAGGCTTTGGGGGTCGGCCTGGGGGCCGGCGCATCGAGGTCGAACTCGATGAGATTGCTGAAATCGCCGGCTTCGGGTGGCACGTCCATCATGGCGATGGCAGGCAGCGGCGCAAGGGCTTCGCCGGCCTCCTCCTGGCTCAGGTCAATGTCCAGCCCCAGCCTCGATGAAACGGGCGGCCGCGTCAGGTCCGGGCTGGGCGCAATCTCCGTCGAAAAAGCACCGGCCCCGGCGACCGGAAGCGCAACGGGAAGCGGCGGCGGCATTTCCTGCAAGCGGGCGGACAGCGGCAGGATGTTGGTCGGGCCAAAGCTGCTCGCCTGCGGCAGGGCTGCAGCCAGGCTCGGCCCCCCAAGCGCCGGCGTGCCGGCCCCCTCCCCGTGCTCGGCGGGCCGGGTAACGATCTTCTTGGCGATGGAGTGCAGCAGCAGCAGCTCGCGGTAAGCCGCAAGGCTGAACACCTCGCTGCGCGAGTCGGGTTTGCGAAAAATCGACTCTTCCAGCACATCCAGCACCTTGGGCGTGGGCCACAGCGACTCGATGCGCGTGAGGGCCGCCACGTAATATTCCAGGCCGTGCGTGTCCATCGCATAGTCGTCGAAGGCGGGCACCTGGGCATTGAACATCCGGTGGAAGTCCTTGCGCAGCGCGTCGTAGTCGTCCTTGCGGCCCAGGCTGTGGTAGAGGTCGAACAGGTCCAGATAAACCAGCGCGCTGGTTTCCACGTTGTCCATGATGTGCAGGCGCAGGACATCCACCGCCTTGTCGGGATGGCCCAGCGAGACGAAAAAATCGGCCTGCTGCTGGACATCAAACAGCTCTTCAGCATTGACGATGCGGGGCATGCCGCTCAAGCCGCCCAGGCTGGGCAGGAATTCGGGACGGTCCGCGGGCTCAGCCGGCCTGGATGCGGGCAGCTTGCGCGTGCTTTCAAATTGAAGCGCGTCCAGATCCAGGTCCACCGCCGGCATAGGCGCAGGCACAGGCGCAAGGCCGGCAGACCGGGAGGCCGGCCCGGTCTCATCCGCAAAACCGCTGGCTTTGTCCTGGCCGGCTTCCTTGTCCCACCAGTGGCTCATGCGCAGCGCGTGCTGGCGATCGCGCCTCCAGAAAAAGCCGGCCGCCAGCAGTGCAAGCAGCAAAACGGCGCCCAGCGCATACACCAGCCAGTTGCTATAGCGCTCCTGGCGCGCCTGCTCCAGCTGGCCGCGCAGGTCCGTCACGGCCTGTTCCGTTTTGCGGCTTTGCGCCAGCATCGCGGCCACGTCGGACTCCAGGGACTTGAGCCGCTGGCTGTCACGCACCATGTCTTGCGGCTGGGCATTGAGCGCCTGCCACAGCGCGGCCGCGGACGCCCGTTGCTGGGCATCGGCGGAAGGCAGCGTCAGCAACTCGGGCGAGGCGCGAAGCACAGGGTCGCGTTCGGCCGTCAGGTCGATGGGGGCCAGTTGCAGGCGTGGCCCCGGTTTGCGCACTGGCGCCGGGGCGGGTGTCTTTTTGCCGGCCGTGCGGGCCGCCGGCATGGCCAGCGAAGAGGCCATCGCGGCGCCGGTGCGGACTTCCGCCTTCGCTTTTGATGCCCCGGCGCGGGATAGCGCTGCCGTGCCCGCCGCCGCAGCAGCCGGCGCCTGCGCAAGGGTCGAGGGCACCGGGACGCTGTTGTCGCCCAGCATCTCGGCCAGCAACACGTATTTGCGCGAATTTTTCTGCAGGCAGCCTTCGCGCGCATACAGCGTCACGACCGGCTCATCGAGCACGACAGTCGTGCGGATGCGGACCAGGACTTCGCCGGCACCGGCGCCCGGCGAGATCGAGGTGCGCACCTTGTCGGGGGAAATCTGGCTGTCGCCAAAAAACACCTCGGCGGAGAGGCAAACGGAGGATGGGTTTTCAGTGCCGTCCAGTTGCGCGGACAGCGTGACGTCGAGCGGGCCTCCCACGATGGCTGCACCGCGCACGCGGCCCAGGGATGCGGCCAGGGCGTTGGCGGCCAGCACCATCAGCAAAGCGCCAAGCAGGCATTTCAGAGACGTCTCGGCGGATTTCATGGAGTGGGCGAATTTTGCCACGCGCCTTCGCTGAAGACGCTCAGCCATAATTCGGCCATGAAAGTAAATTTTGCAAATGTGGGAATAGTTGGCACTGGCGCGATGGGGCGCGGCATCGCGCAGATCGCCGCGCAGGCCGGCAGCACCGTAAGGCTGATGGACGCGCAGGCGGGCGCCGCCGAAAAAGCGCGCGAAGCCATCTGCACCCAATGGGACAAGCTGGTTGAAAAAGGTCGCCTCGAAGCCGCGGCGGCCGCCGCGCACAAGGACCGCTTGCTGCTCGCCGGCACCCTGGCCGATCTCGCGGGTTGCGACCTCGTCGTCGAGGCCATCGTCGAGCGACTGGACGTCAAGCGCGCGCTGTTCGCCGAACTGGAGGCCCTGGTGCCCGCGCAAACGGTGCTGGCCAGCAACACCTCTTCGCTGTCCGTGACCGCCATCGCGGCGGCGCTCAAGCACCCCGAACGCCTGGCCGGCTTTCACTTCTTCAACCCGGTTCCGCTGATGAAGGTGGTCGAGGTGATCGCGGGCCTGAAAACCAGCCCCGGCGTGTGCGAGAGCCTGAGCCAATACGCCCGGCAAATGGGCCACACCCCGGTGCAGGCGCAGGACACGCCCGGCTTCATCGTCAACCACGCGGGCCGGGGCTACGGCACCGAGGCGCTGCGCATCGTCAGCGAAGGCGTCGCCGATTTCGCCACCATAGACCGCATCCTGCGCGACCAGGCCGGCTTCAAGCTGGGCCCCTTTGAGCTCATGGACCTGACCGCGCTCGACGTCTCCCACCCGGTGATGGAGTCGATTTACCACCAGTATTACGAGGAGGCCCGCTACCGCCCCAGCGTGATCACCGCGCAGCGCCTGGCCGGCGGCATGCTGGGCCGCAAGACCGGCGAAGGCTTTTACCGCTATGCGGACGGCGCCATGCAGGTGCCCGCCGAAGCCGCGCGTCCCCAGGTCGCCGAACTCCCGCCGGTCTGGGTTTCGCCCCGGGCTTCGCGCCGCGCGGAACTGCTGCAGCTGCTCAAGAACCTGGGCGCCAAAATCGAAACCGGCGCCTCCGCCTCGCCGCAGGCCCTGACGCTGGTCGCCCCACTGGGTTTTGACATCACCACGGTGGCCGTGGTCGAGCGCCTGGATCCGGCCCGCACCGTCGGCATCGACATGCTGATCGACGACGCCGCCACCAAACGCCGCGTGCTGGCCACCAACCCGGCCACACGCAGCGACATGCGCGATGCGGCACACGCCCTCTTCGCCCGCGACGGCAAGGCGGTCAGCGTGATCCGCGACAGCGGCGGCTTCGTCACCCAGCGTGTGGTGGCCACCATCGTCAACATCGCCAGCGACATCTGCCAGCAGGGCATCTGCAGCCCGAAAGACCTGGAAACCGCCGTGACCCTCGGGCTCGGTTACCCCCTGGGCCCACTGGCCATGGGCGACCGCTACGGCCCCACCAACGTGCTGGAAGTGCTGTTCAACATGCAGACCGTTTACGGCGACCAGCGCTACCGCCCCTCCCCCTGGCTGCGGCGCCGCGGCGCCATCGGCTTGAGCCTCATGCATGTGGAAGAATGAAACACCCCCGTCGGATGCTCACTTCGTGTAGCACCTTCCCCCCTCGAGGGGGCGGCGCCTGCGGCCTGGCAAATGGAGAGACACCCCCGTCGGATGCTCGCTTCGCGTAGCACCTTCCCCCCTCCAGGGGGCGGCGCCTGCGGCCTGGCAAAGCCAGTTCCGCGGCCCCCACTGATGGCAACCTGCAGAATTGCGGCCTTTATAGCCCGCTTAAAACTTGGAGAAAACTGACATGGCAGGCGCAATCAAGAGTACCAGCGAGGGCCAGACCCTTATCCTGACGATCAGCAACCCGGAGTTCAGGAACGCCCTGGGCCCCGACATCTATGCCGCCGGCATTGAAGCCCTGAACGCCGCCGAGAACAACCCCGACATCCGCAGCGTGGTCATCACCGGTGAAGGTGCGATTTTCTGCGCGGGCGGCAACCTGCAGCGGCTTGAGGCCAACCGCCGCGAGGCGCCCGAGGTGCAGGCGCAGAGCATAGAAGGCCTGCACAACTGGATAGATTCGATTCGCACCTATCCCAAGCCGGTGATCGCCGCCGTGGAAGGCGCGGCCGCCGGCGCCGGTTTTTCGCTGGTGCTGGCCTGCGATTTTGTGGTGGCGGCCGACAACGCCGTGTTTGTGATGTCCTACAGCACCGTGGCGCTGTCGCCCGACGGCGGCGGTAGCTGGGCGCTGGCGCGCGCCCTGCCGCGCGCGCTGGCCAGCGAACTGCTCATGAACGGCGAACGCATAGGGGCGCGCCGGCTGCACGACTTCGGCCTGGTGAACCGGGTCACGGCCCCTGGCGAAGCCCTGGCCCAGGCCCGGGAACTGGCCGAAAGCCTCAATGCGCGCGCGCCCAACGCGCTGGCCAGCATCAAGGAACTCATTAACGAGGCGGCGGGCAACACGCTGAACCAGCAGCTGGCCCGCGAGCAGGACCACTTTGTGCGCAACCTGCACGATGCCAATGCCGGCGAAGGCATAGACGCCTTCCTGAACAAGCGCACGCCGCACTACCGCTAGGCGGGCCTTTTGCGGGCAGGCCAGTCGCAGGCCGCCCAGCCACCACTCCCCGGCGCCTGCCGGGCGACACCCATGCGACAGCCCGCTGGCGCCGGACGGGTCCCTCAAGCGACAATGGACGTCTTGTTAGTCACTCAAAAGACAGACCATGGACGATCCCATTCTTACGATAGAGGAACGAGAGGCCATCAACAACGGCCGCTGGTTTTCATCCCTGTCCCCATCCCTGAGGCACGACATATTCCGATGCGCCTACGTCAAACGCTACAAAGACGGCGAACTCATCAGCGCCCGCGGCGATGTGCCGGAAGAATGGATCTCCTGCGCGCGGGGCGCCATTCGCGTGAGCTCGACCTCGATTTCGGGCAAGCAGGTGACCCTGACCTATGTGGAGCCCGGCCTCTGGGTCGGCGACGTGGCGATCTTCGACGGCGAGCGGCGCACCCACGACTCCTATGCCCATGGCGAGACCACGCTGCTGTGCGTCTCGCGCGCCGACCTGCGCAAGATATTGAGCCAGCACGTCGAGCTCTACGAAGCCCTGCTGCGCCTGCATGCGCGCCGCATACGCCAGCTCTTCGGCCTGGTGGAAGACCTCAACACCCTGCCCCTGCGCGCGCGCCTGGCCAAGCAGCTGCTGCACCTGGTGCGCAGCTACGGCGTGCCCAGCCTGGCGGACGGCGGCGAAGTGCGCATAGGCCTGCAGCTGGCGCAGGAGGAACTGGCCCAGTTGCTGGGCGCCTCGCGCCAGCGCGTGAACCAGGAGCTCAAGGCCATGGAGCGCGAGGAAGCCATACGCATAGAGCCGGGCGGCCTGGTGGTGCGCAACCGGCAAGCCTTGATGCGCATTTCCGAAGCCGAAATCGAAAAATAGACACACGGGGACAAGCCCTTCAAGCATGAGCAACTTCGACCACTTTGTCGGCACCCGGGCCGTGTCCGGCGCGCACGCGTTTGACCTCGACGCGCTCACGGCTTACCTCGGCAGCCACCTGACCGGCTTCAAGGGCCCGCTGACGGCGGAGATCTTCAAGGGCGGCCAGTCCAACCCGACTTACAAGCTGCTCACGCCCACAGCCTCTTATGTGATGCGCGCCAAGCCCGGGCCGGTGGCCAAGTTGCTGCCTTCGGCCCATGCGGTGGAGCGCGAATTCAAGGTCATGCAAGGCCTGCAGGGCACCGATGTGCCGGTGCCGAAGATGTATTGCCTCTGCGAAGACGAGTCCGTGATTGGCCGCGCTTTCTACGTGATGGAGTTTGTCGAAGGCCGTGTGCTCTGGGACCAGTCCCTGCCCGGCATGGACAAAACCCAACGCGGCGAGATCTACGACGAAATGAACCGTGTGGTCGCCGCCCTGCACAAGGTGAAGTTCGCCGAGCGGGGCCTGGCCGACTACGGCAAGCCCGGCAACTACTTCGAGCGCCAGATAGGCCGCTGGAGCAAGCAGTACATCGCCTCCATCACCCAGCCCATCGCCGAGATGGACAGCCTGATGCAATGGCTGCCGGCCAACATCCCGGCCAGCGCCCGCGACGAAAGCCTGGTGTCCATCGTGCACGGCGACTTCCGGCTCGACAACCTGCTGTTCCACGCCACCGAGCCGCGCGTGCTGGCCGTGCTCGACTGGGAGCTGTCCACCCTGGGCCATCCGCTGGCCGACTTCAGCTACCACTGCATGGCCTGGCACATCCCGCCCGGGGCCTTTCGAGGCATAGGCGGGCTGGACGTCGAAAGCCTGGGCATCCCCACCGAATCCGAATACATACGCCGCTACTGCGAGCGCACCGGCCTGGCCACGCCTGAAGCGCTCAAGGCCGACTGGAACTTCTACATGGCCTACAACCTGTTTCGCATCGCGGCCATCCTGCAGGGCATCGCCAAGCGGGTCGAAACCGGGACCGCCTCCAGCGCCCAGGCCGTCAGCTCGGCCGCCGGCGCGCCGCTGCTGGCCAGGATGGCCTGGGGCTTTGCCCTCAAGAGCCAGGGCTGACAACAGCTCGGCCCGCCCCTTTACAACAACACCGCCCCACACCCCTTCTGGAGATTTCATGGACTTCAACTACACCCCCAAGGTACAGGAACTGCGGGCGCGCCTGCTCAAGTTCATGGACGAGCACATCTACCCGAACGAGGCGCGCTTCTTCCGCGAAATCGCCGAGAACCGCGCCAAGGGCAATGCCTGGGTACCGACAAAGCTGGTCGAAGAACTCAAGCCCAAGGCCCGCGCGGCCGGCCTGTGGAACCTGTTTTTGCCGCACTCGCCGCGCGCGCCTGAAGGCCTGTCCAACCTCGAGTACGCGCCGCTGTGCGAAATCATGGGCCGCGTGCCTTTTGCGGCCGAGGTTTTCAACTGCTCGGCGCCCGACACAGGCAACATGGAAACCATCGCCCGCTACGGCTCCGAGGCCAACAAGGACCAGTGGCTGGACCCGCTGCTCAAGGGCGAGATCCGCTCGGCTTTCCTGATGACCGAGCCTGAGGTCGCCTCCTCCGACGCGACCAACATCCAGTGCCGCATCGAGCGCGACGGCGACCACTATGTGCTCAACGGCCTCAAGTGGTGGTCCTCTGGCGCGGGCGACCCGCGCTGCGCCGTCTACATCGTCATGGGCAAGACCAACCCCGACGCCGGCCGCCACGAGCAGCAATCGATGATCCTGGTGCCGGCCAACACGCCCGGCATCACGGTGATCCGCCCGCTGTCGGTGTTCGGCTATGACGACGCGCCCCACGGCCATATGGAGGTGCGCCTGACGAATGTGCGTGTGCCCGCCGCCAACCTGCTGCTGGGCGAAGGCCGCGGCTTTGAAATCGCCCAGGGCCGCCTCGGCCCCGGGCGCATACACCACTGCATGCGCAGCATAGGCATCGCCGAGCGCGCGCTGGAGCTGATGTGCAAGCGCCTGAACAGCCGCGTCGCCTTCGGCAAGCCGATCGCCAGCCAGTCGGTCTGGCACGAGCGCATTGCCGAGGCGCGCTGCATGATTGAGCAGGCCCGCCTGCTGACGCTCAAGGCCGCCTACATGATGGACACCGTGGGCAACAAGGTCGCCAAGGCCGAGATCGCGATGATCAAGGTGGTGGCGCCCAATATGGCCTGCCAGATCATCGACTGGGCCATACAGGCCCACGGCGGCGGCGGCGTGTCGGACGACTTCCCGCTGGCTTACGCCTACGCCAGCCAGCGTACCCTGCGCCTGGCCGACGGCCCGGACGAGGTGCACCGCGCCTCGCTGGCCAAGCTGGAACTGGCCAAGCATCTTTTGATGCCCGGCGAGGTCGAAATGCCGATCACGCGCGGCGGCTGAAGCCTTACAAGGTCAGGTCGTTGGACAGGCCGGCGATTGCCGACTCGCAGGCCGTGGTGAAAATCAGGGCCGCGTGCTCCAGCGTGGGCATGTCGGCCGGGGTGTATTGCATGCGCAGATAGGCCTTGCCGCGCAGCACCATCAGGATAAAGGGCACCTGCGCATCGGGTGCCGGCTCGGGCCAGGACATCATCAACTCGACCAGTTGCGGGTCCAGCCAGGCCATCGCATTGGAGCGGTGGTCGGCCATCACCGCATAGCGTTCCCAGAAAGGCTTGGGCAGGCTTTCCCAGCCGACTTCAGGGTACATGGCCAGCCAGCGCACCTCTTCCGGCATGCTGGGGTCGGCGGTGGTCTGCAGGGTGTCGGTATAGGCCTGGTAGGCCTTTTTTTCCAGCGCGTCCTTCAGGGCCCGGTTCATGACCAGGACGGTGACGTCGTCGTTGACCTTGATCTCGCCGCGGGCGCGCAGTTCCTCGCCGCGGATGTAGTCGCGCGACGGGCGGCCGCGCTCCATCTTCCAGGGCTTGCCGCCCACATTGCCCTTGAGCGCAAAACCCTTGCCCTGCCCCATGCCGGTGAAAGAAAAGCCGCGGGTCCCGGCCCATTCGGACACGGCTTCATCGGACGTGGCCGCATCCCCGGCATCCGCCTTACCCGCAACAAAGACTTTCTTCAGCCGCTCGAACATGGTTTTCGCTTTTCTCTTAAAGTGCAGCGTTCATCATAGTAGTCAAGGACACCCCGATGATCAATGTTTACTCATGGCCCACGCCCAACGGCCATAAAGTCCACATCATGCTGGAAGAATGCGGCCTGCGCCTGGGCCACGACTGGCAGGCCATTCCGGTCAACATCGGCACCGGCGACCAGTTCAAGCCCGAATTCCTGGCCATCAGCCCGAACAACAAGATCCCGGCCCTGGTCGACCCGGTGGGCCCCGACGGCCAGCCCATCTCCGTCTTCGAATCCGGCGCCATCCTGCTCTACCTGGCCGCCAAGACCGGCAAGCTGCTGCCGAAAACCGACCGCCTGAAGTTCCAGGTGCTGCAGTGGCTGATGTTCCAGATGGGTGGTGTCGGCCCCATGATCGGCCAGACCCACCATTTCCGCCAGTATGCGCCCGAAAAAATTGACTACGCGATCAAGCGCTACACCAATGAAACAAAGCGGCTTTACGGCGTGATGGACAAGCAGCTGTCCACCCACGCCTTCATCGCCTGCGACGAATACAGCATTGCCGACATCGCCATCTTCCCCTGGCTGCGCAACTGGGAGAACCACGGCATAGACTGGGCCGACTACCCGCACCTCAAAAAATGGTTCGACCTGGTCAGCGAGCGCCCCGCCGTGCAGCGCGGCGTCAAGGTGCTGGCCGAGCTGCGCAGGCCCATCACCGACGACAGGGCGCGGGAAGTGCTGTTCGGCAAAACCCAGTACGAAAAGCGCTGAGCCGGGGCCCGCCGGCCGGGCCGGCGGCCGGCGATTGAAGGTATGATTCGCGACGAGCTGGAAACGGCGGCCGCCCTTGCGCGGCCTTGCCCCGGCTTGCACACACAGACTGCCCGTAGCTCAGTTGGATAGAGCATCAGCCTTCTAAGCTGAGGGTCGGGGGTTCGATCCCCTCCGGGCAGGCCAGACATGGCGCCAGCCGCGCCCCTCACCCGGCACCTGGGAACTTCGCTGATACCGCCGGCCAAGGCTGGAGGTATATATTCGGGGTTACGGCCGCGAGCTCGAAGGCCGTCAATACCAAGGAGGCGAGCAAACATGCCCAGACCAACCATGCTGCTGGTGGAGGACAACCCCGCTCACGTCGAGTTGACGTTGGTGACGCTGCAGGAAAACGGCGCCGACCATGAAGTCATCGTCGCCCGCGACGGCAAGGAAGCCCTGGAATACCTTTTCTGCGAGGGGGCTTACAGCAACCGGCCCAACGACCATCCGCCCGAGCTGGTCATGCTGGACCTGAATTTGCCCGGACTCAGCGGCGCGGAAGTCATGCAGCGCATGCGCGGCGACCCCCGCACCTTCTTTGTGCCCGTCGTCATCCTGACCTCCGAGCCCAAATACTCCCCGATCGTCAAGGAAATCCAGGGCGGCCTCAACAGCTATGTGCGCAAGCCGTTGCATTTCCGGGATTTCCAGGAAAAGCTGGAACAGGTGCGCGAATACTGGCGCACGTCCAACTTCGGGCCGCTCAAATCCTGAAGACTGCCCCCCCGGGCCCAGGACTTGGGCCTTGGAGGCGAACCAGGCGGACATGAAAAAGCCCACTGGCGTGGGCTTTTTACGGGGAAATGATGGTCGGAGTACAAGGATTCGAACCTTGGACCCCCTGGTCCCAAACCAGGTGCGCTACCAGACTGCGCCACACTCCGACTAGTCAAATATTATAGCCCGAACCCGCTACACTTTCCCGCGGCCGCTCTCATTTTTTCCATTCACTGGATCGCACCATGAAACTTCGCTGCGCTGCCCAGCCTGGTCCGCACCGGCCCGACACAAAGGCCTGCCGCGGCAAGCCTGGAGTCGCATGAGGATGGAGGCCGTCGCCAGGGCTGTGTCCGGGGTGGACAAAGGCCTGACCCGCATGACCGCGGTGTTCGGTCTGCTGGTGCTGCCGCTGGCGGCGCTGCTGCTGGCCCAATGGCCGCTGCGTGAACTCGTGCAGGCCTACTCGCGCCAGGCCAATGACGCGGCGCAGGTGCTGTTCGCGCTCTATGTGGCGGTGGCCGTGACCGCGGCCTCCAGAAGCCACGCCCACCTGGCCTCCCTGCAGCCGCATCCGGGCGGCGCATCCCGCCCGCGCTGGCATGCCTGGGCATTGCTGGCCTGCGTCACGCCCTGGGCGCTGTTCATGCTCTGGGCCGGCTGGCCGCTGGTGGCGGCCTCGGTGGCTTCTTTTGAGCGCTTTGGTGAAACGCTCACGCCGGGGTATTTTGTGATCAAGCTCGCCATGGCACTGATGCTCCTGCTGGTGCTGGCCGAAGGCCTGCTCGAACTGCTGCCGCACGGCCGTGCGCCGGGCTCGCCATGAGCCTTGCCGGCCCCCTCGCGGGCGTGTGGATGCTGCTGGCGCTGGGCGCGCTGATTCTTGCCACCGGCCTGCCGGTCTGGGCCCTGCTGATAGGCGTGTCCAGCCTGTTCGCGGCGCTGGGCCTGGCCGCGGGTGCCTTTGACCTGCAGATTCTGCAGGCGCTGCCCGTGCGCACACTGGGCCTGCTGGAAAACGATTTGCTGCAGGCCATGCCGCTGTATGTCTTTATGGGCGTGCTGCTGCAGCGCCTGACGGTGGCCGATTCCCTCTTTTCCGCGCTATTGCGCTTGTTCCGCCCGCTGGCCGGCGCGCATGCGCTCTCGGCCCTGAGCGTGGGCGCCCTCATCGCACCCATGAACGGCTCGGTCGCCTCCAGTTCGGCCCTGCTTTCGCGCCTGGTGGCCCCGCGCATGGTGCACCTGGACACCGCCCGGGCCGTCTCCATCATCAGCGTGGCCGCCACCATAGGCGTGGTGGTGCCGCCCTCGCTGGTATTGCTGCTGCTGGGCGACGCCATGATGCTGGCGCACCTGGAAGCCAGCCGGCTGCCCGGCTATCTGCAGGCCGGCCAGCGCATCATCAACACCCAGGATGTGATGCATGCCGCGCTGCTGCCCGCCCTGTGCGTGCTGGCGCTGTGGGCCCTGGTGGCCTGGCGCCAGGCGCGCAAGCTCAAGGAAACACCGCCACAAGCCCCCACCAGCCGGTCGCAGACGGCCATCGCCCTGGCCGCGGGCGCCACCATTCTTGTGCTGCTGGCCGGGGTCTTTACCGGAAAGCTTTACGCGGTGGAGGCGGCGGCCACCGGCGCGATGCTGCTGGTCGCCACGGCCCTCATGAGCCGTTCGCTGCCGGCCTCCGGCTGGCGGCTGGTACTGGCCGACACGCTCAAGCTCAGCGGTGCGCTGTTCGCGCTGCTGGTCGGCGCGACCACCTTCAGCCTGGTGTTTCGTATCTTCGGCACCGACCGCTGGCTTAACGGCCTGCTGCTGGGCTCCACACTGCCGCCGGCCCTGACGGCGGCGCTGGTGCTGTTGCTGGTGGCCCTGTGCGCCTGGGTGCTCGACGCCTTCGAGATGATTTTTGTCATCGTGCCCATCGTCGCGCCCGCGCTTATCGCGCGCCTGGGCGATGCCCAGCAGGCGGCGGTGCTGCTGCTCCTGGTGCTGCAGCTGAGTTTCCTGATCCCGCCCATGGGGTATGCGGTGCTGATGGCCCGCTCCCGCTCGGGCCTGCCGGCCATTTCAAGCCGGCGCCTGCTGGGTGCGCTGTGGCCCATGCTGCTGGTGCAGGTCGCGCTGACGGCGGCGGTGTTCGCGTTTCCAGCCACCGTGCATTGGCTGGATGCTGCCGCCCCGGCGGCTTCCGCGCAGGCGCCCATGGCCGACGATGAAATTGCGCGCCAGATGCGGGAGATGTCAGGCGCCGAACCCCTGGAGCCAAGCGCGGCCACCGCCCCGGCCGCGCCCTGAGTCGTTTCAAAATAGGGTCCTTTGAATACCCTTCGCTAAAAAGGAGACCGCAATGGCCGTGAAGATCGTCAGGCTGGGCACAGCCCGCAGCGCCAACGAGGGATTGCGCATAGGCACGGTGCGCAGGCCGCCGCGCGGCGTGCCCAAGGCCGAGTTCGCCTCGCAGGATTGGTATGACGTCTGGTACCCCAACCTCGCGCCCAGCGTGGAAACCATGAAGCTGGGCCAGAGCGTGGAGTCCGACAAGGACTGGGCCGCCTTCAGCAAAAAATACCGGGCCGAGATGAACGAGCCCGATGCCAGCCGCAACCTGGACCTGCTGGCAGCGCTGTCGCACCAAGCCAGCTTCGCGGTAGGCTGCTACTGCGAGAACGAGGCGCGCTGCCACCGCTCGCTATTGCGTGGATTGCTCCAGGAAAGAGGCGCAAGCATTGCCTGAAGTGGCAACGGCCTTTGACACTCAACAAAGGAAACCATGATCCGTCGTGAACGACTCACCGCCACCGTCGAAGGCGACTTTGTGGTGTTCCTCATCGGCATGCGCATCAACCAGCCGCTGAAGCTGCACAAGTGGCTCCCTGTCGCAGGGGCCATGCCGCGCATGATCAAGGAGTTGCGCCAACAGCCCGAACTGGGTTTGCTGCATGCGGAGATGTGGTTTTCCAGGACCATCATCCTGGTGCAGTATTGGCGCTCGATGGAGCAACTGCTGGCCTACGCAAAGGACCGCCAGGCCCAGCACCTGCCGGCCTGGCAAGCGTTCAACAAAGCGGTGGGCACCGACGGCTCGGTGGGCATATGGCACGAAACCTATGCGGCCTCGGCGGGCAGCTACGAAAACGTCTACGTCAACATGCCGGCATTCGGGCTCGGAAGAGCCGGCACCCTGCAAGCGGCAGCAGGCGGCAGGCAATCAGCGGCGGGCAGGCTTCAGGCCCATAAAGCCGGGCCCTGAACCCGCCCAGCCTCTCACAACTTCACGTATTCGTACTCCAGCGGGTTGGCGTTGATGCCGCGGTCCGGCGGTGCAATCCACGCTGCCATCTTGCCGGGCTCGGTCACGCGGTTCATCAGGCTTTTGACAAACGCCGTGTCGGCCGCCGTGGGCAGCCACTGGTCCTTCCTGGCCTCAAAATCGGCGGCGCTGATCGGGCTGCCCTGCGGGTCGGTGAAATTGCCGGCCCAGGCACCAACCTCGCGGCGAAAACGCGTCGAAGGCAGGGTCAGTTCAAAGTCCACGCCGGCGCGCTTGATGCCCATGTTCCAGCGCGTCACGCCGACATTGCAGTCCTTGACGTATTCAAGGCGCGTGATTTCGTTCATGCCGTTGCGGGTCGAGATGGTCTCATTCTTGAGGCCGCCCTGCCCGTCAGGCACCACGATGCTCATCTCGGTTTCCAGCTCCAGGTGGTCGGCGAACTTGGCTTCGTCGGGCCGGCCCTTGATGCCGTTGCTGAAGTAGTTGGCGGCGTTCGACGAGGCTTCCGAGCCGAACAGGTCCAGCGAAGAGGTGAACCAGAAATTCATGAACTTCTGGATGGTGGGCAGGTCGATCACGCCGGCCTTGCGCAGCGTGGCGACGTCGTCGGTGTCCAGCTCCTTCATCACTTCCAGCGTGCGCTTGATGACGCGGCCCACACCGGTCTCGCCGACAAACATGTGGTGGGCTTCCTCGGTCAGCATGAAGCGCGTGGTGCGGGCCAGCGGGTCGAAGGCGGATTCCGCGAATGACTTGAGCTGGAACTTGCCGTCGCGGTCGGTGAAGTAGGTGAACATGAAAAAACTCAGCCAGTTGTCCATGGGCTCGTTAAAGGTGCCCAGGATGCGCGGCTTGTCGGCGTCGCCGCTGTGGCGCATCAACAGCTCTTCGGCTTCTTCGCGGCCGTCGCGGCCGAAGTGCGCATGCAGCAGGTACACCATGGCCCAGAGGTGCCGGCCCTCTTCCACATTGACCTGGAACAGGTTGCGCAGGTCATAGAGCGAAGGCGCGGTGTGGCCCAGCAAACGCTGCTGCTCAACCGAAGCCGGCTCGGTGTCGCCCTGGGTCACGATGAGGCGGCGGAAAGTGGAGCGGTATTCGCCGGGCACATCCTGCCAGACCTCCTCGCCCATGTGGTCGCCAAAGCCGATCTTGCGGCCCTCTTCCTTGTCGGCCAGGAAAATGCCCCAGCGGTAGTCGGGCATGGGTGTGTAGCCGTAGCTGGCCCAGCCCGAGGCATCGACACCCACGGCGGTGCGCAAATAGACTTCCTTGGCCTTGAAGTCGCTGGGGCCCATCTCGTCCCACCAGTTCAGGAAGGCTGGCTGCCAGTGCTCCAGCGCGCGCTGGAGCTGGCGGTTTTCGCCCAGATGGACGTTGTTGGGGATCAGGGCTTGGAGGTCTATAGAGCTCATATCGTTCTTCCTTCAAATAAGTTGCGAGGCGGCAGCGGCGATGTCAACACCAGTGCCAGCGCGGAACCGGCTTTGCCGGGCCGCAGGTGGCGCCCCCTGGGGGGAGGCGCCGCAGGCGCTTCGGGGGGTTACACCCTCTTCCAGTCGAACTTGGCTTTTTTGCCTGTGCCGAAAAGCTTCAAGGCACCGTCCTCACCCACCGCATTCGGGCGAATGAATATCCAGTTCTGCCAGGCCGAAAGGCGGCCAAACACACGCGTCTCCATGGTCTCCTTGCCCGGGAAGCGCAGCGAGGCTTCCATGCCGGTCATGGCGTCGGGCGAGAGCGATGCGCGCTCTTCCAGCATGATGCGGATCTCGTCTTCCCAGTCGATGTCGTCGGGTGTCAAGGTGACGAGTCCCAGCGCCAGCGCCTGGTCGGCGCGCAGCGGGCTGTCGCCGAGTTTCTGCAGCTGGGAAATCGTGGCCTCGTCTTCGCAAAAGCGTGTTTGCAAACGCGTCAGGCCGTTGACGGCCGGGAACCAGCCGAAGTTGGCCGGGCTCAGTTGCAAGGCCGGGGCGCTGTCGGGTGCGTCGGGCAAATCGAGCATGTAGATGCGGTCGCAAGCCAGGGCCAGCTCATAGAAGGTGCCGGCAAAACACGAACCCGCATCGGCCAGCGCGATCAGCGAACGGCTGGTGACGTCCAGCCGCGCCAGCGTGCGGCGCAGCGCGCCTGTGGTTTCCTTCACCAGCCAGTGGTCCTTCAGTTTGGCCAGCACTTCGTCCATGCGGATGACCTGGCCGGCGTCGCCCGTGGTCTTGATGACCCAGGTGCCGACTTCGAGCTCATTGGTGCGCAGATTCAGGATGGCGTCGTCAAGCTCGCGCTGCAGCTTGAGCGGGTACCAGCCGGCGCCGGCCGCTTCAATCGCCTCCGGCGTGGATTCAACGGGGCTTGCGGGCGCTTTCACCGTCAGCGTGGCGATGCGCTTTTCGCGGTCCACCTGCGCGTCAACCACGCTGTAGTGGTAGCCGCTGTCGTCGATCAGGGCTTTGAGCGGCGTCAGTTCTATGCCCTTGGCGCCGGCCCGTGTGGACTGCGCGCGCAGCGCCTGGATTTCAGCGGCCAGCAGTTCGCCGAACTGCTGCGGCTTGGCGTGGGCGTCGATCAGCTTCCAGTCCTTGGCGCGGTCGGCGCGCACACCCTCGGAGGTCGTGCAGAAAATGTCGGCCAGGTCGCGACGCACCTTGCGCTTGTCGGTCACGCGGGTCAGGCCGCCGGTGCCGGGCAGCACGCCCAGCAAGGGCACTTCCGGCAGGCTCACGGTGGAGGAGCGGTCGTCCACCATGATGATGCGGTCGCAGGCCAGGGCCAGCTCGTAGCCGCCGCCGGCGCAGGCGCCGGTCACCGCGGCAACCGCCTTCAGGCCGTCATGGCGAGAGGAGTCTTCCAGGCCGTTGCGGGTTTCATTGGTGAACTTGCAGAAGTTGACCTTCCAGCCGTGGGTGGAGAGGCCCAGCATGTAGATATTGGCGCCCGAGCACCAGATCTTTTCCTTGCCCGACTCGAACACCAGCACCTTGACGGCCGGGTGCTCGAAGCGCACGCGGTTGATGGCGTCGTGCAGCTCGATGTCCACGCCCAGGTCGTAGCTGTTGAGCTTGAGCTTGTAGCCGGGCTTGATGCCGCCGTCTTCGTTGATGTCGAGCTTCAGGCGCGCGACGTCGCCGTCCACGCTCAGCGTCCAGTGCTGGTACTTGCCCGGGTGGGTGGAGAAGCTCACGAGCTCGCGCTCCTGGCCGGCAATAACCTGTTTGAATAAAAGCGGCTCTGTCATGGCGTTCATGGGGTTGTCTCCGGTTAGGTCTGTTACGGCTTTATGGTTGGTCGCGCACGGTTGTTTTGGGAACGGCGCGTTCCAGGTCTTTGAGGCTTTGTTTCAGTGTGCGCGCGGCGGTATCAACCACGGCGTCGGCGCGGGCATAGAGGGCTTCGCGGCTCGAGAGGATGCGGCGTATGTCTTCCATGGCCTCGTCGGTCGCGCCGCGCGTCGTGTCAAAAGGCCGCATGTCGCCCTGGGCCACCACGCGGGCCATGTGCTCTTCAGGGCTGGCCTTGAGCCAGACGCAGTAAAAGCGGCTTTGCAGCAGGTCGAAGGTTTCGCGCTCGCTCACGATGCTGCCGCCCGTGGTCATGACCACGCCTTCCGGGTGGTCCTCGGCGATGCGGAACAGCGCGCGCCGCTCATAACGCCGGTAGCCGGCCTGGCCGTGCAGCAGCAGGATTTCGTTCATGCTGGTGCCGGCCTCACGTTCGATCTCGCGGTCCAGCTCGATGAAAGGCACGCCGCGCTCGGCCGCCAGCTGGCTGCCCAGCGTGGATTTGCCGGCCCCACGCAAGCCTATCAGCGCCACGCGCCGTTCACGGCCCAGCGAATCGCTGAGGCCAAAGGTACTGCCCAGCAGGCTGTAGGCCTGGTCCAGCTGGGCGTCGTCGAGCCGTGTCAGCAGGCCCTGCACACGGGCCAGGGCCGGGCGCGGGGCGTCCTGCAGCAGCTCCAGGATGGAGATGTTGAGCGCGCGGGCCGCCGCTTCGAGTGAATTGATGGAGACATTGCCCTTGCCGCTTTCCACGTCGGCCAGAAAGCGCTCGCTCAGGCCCGAATCCGAAGCCAGCTGCTTGCGTGTCATGCCGCGGCGGGCACGCCAGGCGCGAACGCGGGCGCCCAGTTCGCTGAGCGTGGCTTTCGATTCCTGTTCAGACATGATTTCCAAGAAGCACCTGTCTCAAAAACACCTGTGAAAACCCTAGGAAGGGGCTTGGGTGGTTGCGATTTGAATGAATTGCAGTATACTTCAGGTTAAATTGATGTCAAGCAGTTTATTGCATCTTTATCCGGAGACCCTTGATGAAACTCAAAATCCTTGTAGGCACCATGACCAGCACCGCCGACTACGTGGCGCAAGCGATCCAGATGGACTGCGCCGACCTGGTCAGCGAGATCGAGGTTGAGCTGATGGACAATCTCGACATCAGCGTCTTCGATGCGGCCAAGGCCGAAGATGCACTTTATCTCATCTGCAGTTCCACCTACGGCTCGGGCGACGTGCCCGACAACGCGCGCGCCCTCTATGAATCACTGGGCAGCAACCCGCAATTCCTCGGCCATGTGCGCTACGGCGTGATTGCGCTGGGCGACCGCACATATATGCAGACCTTTTGCTTCGGCGGCAAAAAGTTCGACGAACGACTGCAGGACCTGGGCGCGCAGCGCATTGGCGAGATCTGGTGCCATGACGCCAGCAGCGGCACCATGCCGGAAACCGAAGGCACCGAGTGGTGCCGCCAGTGGCTCACCGGCGCCCTGCAGACATTGGGGGCCAGCCCCGCCACCGCCTGACGCACAAAAGAGACCCCGTAGCGCTTGATCAGCGTGCGCAAGCAGCTACCAAAATAACAGCAATCTGGAGACAAGCATGCAAGCAAGCAGCGCAGACCATTCGGCAAGCCCGCCCCGGGTGAGCATCCCGCGCGACTACAACGCGGCGCACGACCTGCTGGCGCGCAACGCGACGCGCCCCGGCAAAGTGGCTTTTATGGACGCGCTGAGCGGCGAGCAGCTGAGCTACGGCGAACTTGCCGAGCAATCCCACCGTTTTGCCAATGCCCTGCGCGCCCAGGGCTTCGCGCCCGAAAGCCGGGTGCTGCTGGCCATGCTGGACACGCCGCAGTGGCCCGTCGCCTTCCTGGGCTGCATACTCGCGGGCGTGCTGCCCATCGCGGCCAACACCTTGCTGACCACGCAGGACTTCGAGTTCATGCTGCGCGACTCGCGCGCCCGGGGCCTGATCGTCTCGCACGCCCTGCTGCCGGCTTTTGAGCCGCTGCTCGGAAAAATCGACACGCTGAAAACAGTGGTCGTCGCCGGCGTTGACGACTGCGCGCCGCACACCACCCTGGCCGGCCTGCTGCGCGCGGCGCCGGCCACGCCCACCGTCACCACCACCTGCGCCGACGATGCCTGCTTCTGGCTGTATTCCAGCGGCTCCACCGGCACGCCCAAGGGCACGGTGCACCTGCACAGCCATTTGATCCAGACGGCCGAACTCTACGGCCGCGGTGTGCTGGGCATACGCGAGTCCGACGTGGTGTATTCCGCCGCCAAACTGTTTTTTGCCTACGGCCTGGGCAATGCGCTGACCTTTCCCATGAGCGTGGGCGCCACCACCGTACTGCTGCCGGCGCGCCCGGCGCCGGCCGATGTCTTTGCCCTGCTCAAAAAATACCGGCCGACGATTTTCTACGGCGTGCCCACGCTGTATGCCGCCCTGCTGGCCGATCCGGCGCGGCCGGCGAAGTCCGAGCTGAGCCTGCGCGTGTGCACCAGCGCGGGCGAGGCCCTGCCCGCGGAGATCGGGAAAAAATGGACGGCGCTGTACGGCTGTGAAATCCTGGACGGCATAGGCTCCACCGAAATGCTGCACATCTTTTTGTCCAACCGGCCCGGCCAGGTGCGCTACGGCACCACCGGCCAGGCGGTCCCGGGCTACGCGCTGCGCATCGTCGGTGACGACGGCCGCGAATGCGCCGACGGCGAGATCGGCGAGCTCCAGATCAGCGGCCCCAGCGCCGCCATCATGTACTGGAACAACCGCGCCAAGACCAAGGCCACCTTTGCCGGCGAGTGGACCAAGAGCGGCGACAAGTACACCCGCGACGCCGACGGCTTCTATACCTACGGCGGGCGCAGCGACGACATGCTCAAGGTCGGCGGCATCTATGTCTCGCCCTTCGAAGTCGAAGCCTGCCTGATGACGCATCCCGCCGTGCTGGAAGTGGCGGTCATCGGCGTGGCCGATGCCGACGAGCTCGTCAAGCCCAAGGCCTATGTGGTGTTCAAGGCAGGCCAGAGCGCCACCATGGATGAGCTCAAGGCCCATGTGAAGCAGCAGCTCGCGCCCTATAAATACCCGCGCTGGATAGAGTTCGTGAGCGAACTGCCCAAGACGGCCACCGGCAAGATCCAGCGCTTCAAGCTGCGCCAGCCGCGCTGAAGCGCCGCGCGCAAAAAGAGCCCGGCGTGCAGCACAGAGCACCGAAAAAAAGTGCAAACCGGCCCAAATCAGGCACAGTCATTGCTTTAGATGTAAACAATTTAATCCTCAATCTCGGGTTTTACACTAGGGCCGGCCACACAACGCACGCTTACCATTCGTCTAACCGTTTTCAGCCTCAACCAGGAGCTATTCCATGACTTCACGCCGACTTGTACTGACCCGCAGCGCCGCCATGATAGGGGCGGCCTCCACCGGTCTTTTGCTCCCCGAAATCGTGCGCGCGCAGTCCGGCAAGGTGCGTGTGGGCTTCATGCTGCCCTATACCGGTACCTTCGCGCAGCTCGGCGTGGCCATTGAAAACGGCTTTCGCATGGCCATCAACGATCAAGGCGGCAAGCTGGGCGGCCGCGAGATCGAATTCTTCAAGGTGGACGACGAGTCCGAACCGTCCAAGGGCATTGAAAACGCCAACAAGCTGGTGCAGCGCGACAAAGTCGACGTGCTGGTCGGCACGGTGCATTCGGGCGTGCAGATGGGCATCCAGAAGGTCGCGCGCGACAGCGGCGTGCTGAGCCTGATCCCCAATGCCGGCGTGCACGCCGCCACGCGCAGCCTGTGCGCGCCCAATGTGTTCCGCACCTCCTTCACCAACTCCCAGCCCACGCGCGCCCTGGGCAAGGCCATGGTGGACCGCGGCCACAAGAAAGCCGTCTGGATCACCTGGAAGTACGCGGCCGGCGACGAGGCATTTGAAGGCTTCAAGGAAAGCTACACCGCCGCGGGCGGCACCATCGTCAAGGAGCTGGGCCTGCCCTTCCCGCAGGTCGAATTCCAGGCCTTGCTGACCGAAATTGCCGCGCTCAAGCCTGACGCCGTGGCCTGCTTCTTCGCCGGCGGCGGCGCCGCCAAGTTCATCAAGGACTACGCCGCCGCGGGCCTCAAGGAAAAAATTCCTCTGTATGGCTCAGGCTTCCTGACCGAAGGTGTGCTTGACGCCGCCGGCCCCGCGGCCAACGGCATCATCACGACCATGCACTACAGCGACTCGCTGCCGACCCAGCGCAACGGCCAGTTCCGCCTGAGCTACGCCAAGACATTCAAGATGCAGCCCGACGTGTACGCGGTGCAAGGCTACGACACCGGCCTGCTGCTGATCCAGGGCGCCAACGCCGTCAAGGGCGATTTGAGCAACAAGCAGGCTCTCTACAAAGCGCTGGAAGGCGCCGTCATCGACAGCCCGCGCGGCAAGTGGACCATGAGCCCCTCGCACAACCCGGTGCAGGACATGTACCTGCGCGTGGTCGAGAACAAGGAAAACAAGGTGATCGGCGTTGCCGCCAAGGCGCTCGCCGACTCCGGCGCCGGCTGCAAGATGGGTTAAAACATGGCCCCCACGGTCGCTCACTGCGTGTAGCTCCCTGCCCCCCCGAGGGGGCCGCCCGCCTGCGGTCTGGCAAAGCCAGTCCCGCGGCTCATGCTGGTATGAAGTCACGTGGGCCGTAACACCTCATTCTTGGGTAAAACTGGTATGGCGCGTGCTTACAGGCTTGCCACGATGCTATCTTCTCCACCATGACGCTCACCACCTACCTCCTCTATGTCGCAGCCGTCGCGCTGCTGATCCTCACGCCAGGCCCGACCATGCTGATGTGCATGACCAATGCGCTCAACCATGGCCCGCGCAAGGCCATGACTTCGGTGGCCGGAAGCGTGGCCGCAGTGCTATGCGTCATGCTGCTCTCGGCCATGGGCCTGGGCGCGCTGCTGGCGGCGTCGGAGACCGCATTCACGGTCGCCAAACTCATCGGCGCGGCCTACCTGATCTGGCTGGGCATCAAGACCTTTCGCAGCGAAGCGGCCGTGTTTGACGGCACGGCCAAAGACGACAGCCCCTCGCAGCGCCGCTCGTTTTTCCTGCGCGGCTTCCTGGTGGGCGCCAGCAACCCCAAGGCCGTGCTGTTCTTCGCGGCCTTCTTCCCGCAGTTCCTGAACCCGGCCGCGCCTTTTGTGCCGCAGTTCGCCATCCTGGCCCTGACCTTTATGGCCTTTGAGTTCACGGTGCTGACCTGCTGCGCGCTGGGCGTCTCGCGCATCGCGCCGCTGCTGCGCTCCAGCCGCGCCGTGCGCTGGTTCAACCGGGTATCGGGGGGACTCTTCACCCTGATGGGGAGCCTCTTGTTGTTCACGCGTCGCCACACATGAGCCCCCACGTTCGCTCACTTCGTGTAGCTCTCTGCCCCCCGAGGGGGCCGCTGCGCCTGCGGCCCGGCAAAGCCGGTTCCGCGGCCCCTGCTTGCAGATACGGCCTTCAACTCTCGCTGTCTCGGAAGTCCTAAAAAACATGGATCTTGCCAACTTCCTTATCCAGCTGCTCAACAGCGTCCAGTACGGCCTGCTGCTGTTCATGCTGGCCGCCGGCCTCACGCTGATCTTCGGCATCATGGGCGTGGTCAACCTGGCTCACGGCAGTTTTTACATGCTGGGCGCCTACCTGGCCTGGTCGCTCAGCACGCTGACAGGCAGCCTCACGCTGGCCATCGTGATGGGCGCGGTGCTCTCGGTCGCCTTCGGCCTGGCGCTGGAGTGGCTGCTGTTCAGGCACTTCTACAAGCGCGACCACCTGGACCAGGTGCTGCTGACCTTCGGCCTGATCTATATCTTTGAGGAAGTGCGCTCCATCCTCTGGGGCGACGACGTGCACGGCGTGACGATTCCCGACGTGCTCAGTGCCTCGGTGCCGCTCACCGAGAACCTCTCCTACCCGGTCTACCGGCTCTTCATGTCGGGTGTCTGCATCGCGCTGGCCCTGGGCCTTTATTTCATGATTTCCAAGACCCGGCTGGGCATGAAGATACGCGCCGGCGCCTTTAACCGCGACATGGCCGAATCGCTGGGCATCAACATCAAGCTGATCCACGCCGTGGTGTTTGCGTTGGGCGTGGGCCTGGCCGCCGTGGCCGGCATGATTGCCGCACCGGTCGCCAGCGTCTACCCCAATATGGGCTCGCAGGTGTTGATCATGTGCTTCGTGGTGGTGGTGATTGGCGGCATAGGCTCGGTGCGCGGCGCGCTGATTTCCGCGCTGCTGGTGGGCCTGGTCGACACCTTTGGCAAGGTGCTGCTGCCTTCCATGGCGGGCATGCTGGTGTATATGTTGATGGCGGCCGTGCTGCTGTGGAAACCCGAAGGTCTATTCAAGCAATGAGTACGGCAAAAGCAAACCTTGAAATCCTGCCGCGCGGCGTGCAGGTGGCGCTGGGCCTGGGGCTGATCGCGCTGGCCGCCTTCCCTTTTGTGGGCACCGACTTCTACACCCAGATGGTCACGCGCATGATGATCATGGCCATCTTCGCGATGAGCCTTGATTTGCTGCAGGGCGTGAGCGGCCTGGTGTCGCTGGGCCACGCGGCCTACTTCGGCCTGGCCGGCTACGCGTTGGCCTTCCTGACGCCGGCGGGCACGCCGGTGAGCCTGTGGTGGACGCTGCCGGTGGCCGTGCTGGCCTCGGGCCTGGCCGCACTCATCATCGGCTTTTTTGTGGTGCGCACCCACGGCATCTACTTCATCATGGTCACCATGGCCTTCGCGCAAATGGTGTTCTACCTCTTCTTCGACAACAAGGCCCTGGGCGGCTCCGACGGGCTCTACATCAACTTCAAGCCCAGCGCGGCCGTCTTCGGCTGGACGCCGTTCGACCTGGACAACAAGCTCACGCTCTACTACTTCACACTGGGCGCCATGCTGCTGGTGTACGCCTTTTTGCGCCGCCTGCTCTGGAGCCCCTTCGGCCGCACTTTGGCCGGCATACGCGTCAACGAGCACCGCATGCGCGCCATGGGCTTCGGCACCTTCGGCTACAAGCTCTCAGCCTTCACGCTGGCCGGCGCGCTCGCGGGCCTGGCCGGCTACCTGTGGGGCACGCAGACCGGCTACATCAACCCCGAGCTCATGGGTTTTCACATGAGCGCGCACGCCATCATGATGGTGATCCTGGGCGGCATGGGCAATTTCGCCGGCGCCATCGTCGGCGCCTTCGCGTTTGAATACCTGCTGCATGTGTTCAAGGATCTGCCGACCCTTGGAAGCGTCAACCTCGGCAAGCACTGGCAGCTCTGGATGGGCCTGTTCATCGTGCTGCTGGTGGTCTTTGCGCCGCGCGGCATCCTGGGCCTGGTCGAAAAATTCACCCAGCGCAAAAACAAAGCGGAGGCCGGCCATGAGTGAAGTGCTGCTCTCAGCGAAGAATCTGACCAAACGCTTCGGTGGCCTGGCCGCGGTCAATGACGTCTCCATCAGCCTCTGGCGCAACCACATCCACGCGGTGATTGGCCCCAACGGCGCGGGCAAGTCCACCCTGACCAACCTGCTTTCGGGCGACCTGCCGCCCACATCGGGCACCGTCACCCTGGGCAGCCAGGACGTGACCGGCTGGACGCCCGAGAAAATCTCCGGCAAGGGCCTGGGCCGTAGCTACCAGAAGACCAATATCTTTTTGCCCTTCAGCGTCTGGGAAAACGTGCGCCTGGCCTCGCAGTCGCGCGCGCCGAATGCCGCGCGCTGGCTGCAGCGCGCCACCGGCTTTGCGGCCGTCAACGCCCGGGCCGAGCAAGCGCTGGAGCTGGCCGGCCTGCAAAACCGCAAGCACAGCATCGCCGGCACCATCAGCCACGGCGAGCAGCGCCAGCTCGAAATCGCCATGACCCTGGCCACCGAGCCGCAGGTGCTGCTGCTGGACGAGCCGCTGGCCGGCATGGGCGTGGCCGAGGCCGAGCGCATGGTCGCCCTGCTGCTGGCCATCAAGAAAAACCACGGCATCCTGCTGGTCGAGCACGACATGGACGCGGTCTTTACCCTGGCCGACAAGCTCACCGTGATGGTCAACGGCCAGGTGATCGCCAGCGGCACACCGGCGCAAATCCGCGCCGATGCCGGCGTGCAGGCGGCTTACCTTGGCGAGGAACACTGATGAACGCCCCCGAGAAACAGATAGACATCCTGATCGGTGCCCAGGACATCAACACCTACTACGGCGCCAGCCACGTGCTGCGCGGCATTGACTTTCATGTCGCGCGCGGCGAGACGATTGGCCTCATGGGCCGCAACGGCATGGGCAAGAGCACCTTGCTCAAAAGCATCATGGGCCTGGTCAAGCCGCGCTCAGGCACGGTTGCAATCAACGGCCGGCCCATGACGGGCGCCCCGCCCTACGAAATCGCCCGCCTCGGCATCGCTTATGTGCCCGAAGGCCGCGGCATTTTCGGCAACCTCAGCGTGGTCGAGAACCTCAAGATGGCGGCACGCCCCGGCACCCAGGGCCAGCGCGACTGGACTTACGAGCGCGTGCTCGAAACCTTTCCGCGCCTGAAGGAACGCCTGGGCCATGGCGGCCAGCAGCTTTCGGGCGGCGAGCAGCAGATGCTGACCATAGGCCGGGCGCTCATGACCAACCCGGACGTGCTGATCCTGGACGAAGCCACCGAAGGCCTGGCGCCGCTGATCGCGCGCGACATCTGGCGCATCTGCGGCCTGATCCGCGAGACCGGCATCAGCAGCGTGATCGTCGACAAGAACTGGAAGCACGTCACCCAGATCACCGACCGCAACGTGATCCTGGTCAAGGGCCAGGTCGTGTTTGAAGGCAGCTCGGCCGAGCTGCATGCCAAACCGGAGCTGCTGGCGCAATACCTGGGCGTTTAGCGCCATGGCTTGAGGGGGCTGGTACGCAACTTGCTCAAATTGCGTACTACCCTTCCCCCTTCTGAAAGCCAGCCATGCCCTCCACCCGCTCGATTCGTCCACTCCTCCTGGTGGCGCTGTGCGCCGCGTCCAGCCTTTTCGCCGCGCCGGCTTACGCGCAGGACGCCTATCCCAGCCGGCCGGTCAAGGTCATCGTTGCCTTGCCGGCGGGCGGCAGCGTGGACATGGTGGCGCGCCAGATCAGCCAGCAGCTGAGCGCCGACCTGGGCCAGCCCTTTGTGGTGGACAACCGGGCGGGCGGATCCGGCCAGATCGGCCTGCCAGTGGTGGCAAAGGCGCCGCCGGACGGCTACACCATCATGGTCTCGCCGGCGTCCTTCCTGACCACCAACAAGAGCATCTTCAAGACCCTCCCCTACAACCCGGAAACCGATTTTGTGCCCGTGACCAAGCTGGTCAACCAGGCCATGGTGCTGGTGGTGCACGACAAGGCGAAGTACGCCACCCCGGCCGCCGTGCTTGCGGCGGCCAAGGCCAACCCCGGCAAGCTGAGCTACGCCTCCTCGGGCGACGGCAGCCCGCAGCACCTGGCCGGCCTGATGTTTGAGAGCCAGACTGGCGTCAAGCTGCTGCACGTCCCCTACAAGGGCGGCGCGCCGGCGATTACCGACCTCATAGGCGGCGTGGTGGACATGGCTTTCGCCCCGCTGCCCGAGGCGCTGCCGCACATCAAGTCCGGCAAGCTGCACCCGGTGGGAGTGCTCAGCGAGAAGCGCGCCATCTCGGCGCCGGAGATCCCAACGCTCAAGGAAGGCGGTGTGAACAACGTGCTGCTGTCGGCATGGATCGCCCTGCTGGCACCCGCCAAAACGCCCCAGCCTGTGCTGGACAGCCTGGGCAAATCCGTGAAGGCCATGCTGCGCGGCGACGCCAAAAACAGGCTCATTGAAATCGGCATGGAGCCGGCCGTCGATGAAACCAAACCCCTGGCCCAGGTGATCTCGGATGAGATCCGTATCCATGCCGAGCTCGTGAAAGCGGCCGGGCTGGTGCCGCAGTAAGGCTGCGCTAAAGCAAAGAGCGCAGTTCCCGCGCCGCGTCCAGCAACAGCGGCAGCAATTCCTTTTGCATCACCTCCACGCGCAGGCGCTGCGGCGAGGACACCACATTGAGCGCTGCCACCGTGCGGCCCTGCATGTCGCGCAGCGGCACGGCCAGGGCGTGCACGCCCAGCTCATGCTCTTCACTGGCCAGGCAGTAGTCGTCCAGCCGCACCTGCTCGACCAGGGCCTTGAGCTTGCGCGGGTCTGTGGCCGTGTGCAGCGTCAGCCGCGCCAGGCTGCCGTGCTCGGTTTTTGCCTTGAGCCAGGCACCGAACTCGCTTTTGGACTTGGCGGCCAGCAGGACGCGACCGGTGGACGTGGCATGCGCGGGCAGGCGCGCGCCCAGGTGCAGGCCGTAGGCGAGCACCCGGGCCGGCGCCGCCTTGGGGTCACCGGAGGACTTCCACTCAAAACCGCTGCGCCCGATGATGACAACCTCGTCACCGTCCAGCACCGCGACCGAAAACGACTCCTGGACCTGCGCGGCCAGCCGGTTCAGCGTGGGCTGGATGGCGCGCGGCAGGCGCGCCGTCGCAAGGTAGCTGCCCGAAAAGCGCAGCACCTTGGGGGCCAGCCAGAAATAGCTGCCGTCGGTTTCCAGGTAGCCCAGGTGCGTGAGCGTGAGCAAGTGGCGGCGCGCCGCGGCGCGCGTGATGCCGGCGCGCTCGGCCGCCAGCGTGGCATTGAGGCGCTGACGCTGGGTGTCAAAGCTCTCGAGCACGGCCATGCCTTTGGCCATGCCCTCGATCAGGTCGGGCTTGGCGATCGGGAAAGCGCCGGGTTTCGCAGTGCTTCGGGAAGTGACCATTGCGCGATCATCGCACAAACAGGCCGCACATCGTGCAAAGGCGTTTTGCGCCGCTGGTGGTTCCGCACGCGCCGGCCTACCCTCAAGGCTGACGGATTCATCGGAGACAAGACATGCGTGTACAGGTAGCCATCGTGGGCGGTGGCCCCGCCGGGCATTTGCTCGGCCAACTTCTCTATAAAGCCGGCATCAGCGCCATCGTGATCGAGCAGCGCAGCCAGGACTATGTGCTGGGCCGCATACGTGCCGGCGTGCTCGAGCAGGGCACGACCGACCTGCTGGACGAAGCCGGCGTGGGCAGCCGCATGCATGCCGAAGGCCTGGTACACGGCGGCATCTCGCTGAGCTTTGGCGGCTCGCACCACCGCATAGACCTGCAAAAGCTCACGGGCGGCAAAAGCGTCATGGTCTACGGCCAGACCGAGGTCACGCGCGACCTCATGAATGCGCGCGCCGCCGCGGGCCTGGCCACCGCCTACGAGGCCGAAAACGTCAGCCTGCATGACTTCGACGGGACGCGGCCCAAGGTGCGTTATGTGCAGCAGGGCGTGGCGCACGAGGTCGAATGCGACTTCATCGCGGGCTGCGACGGTTTTCATGGCGTGAGCCGCGCCAGCGTGCCGGCCGGTGCGCTCAAAACCTTTGAACGCGTCTACCCCTTCGGCTGGCTGGGTGTGCTGTCGGAGACCCCGCCCGTGGCCGAAGAGCTGGTCTACAGCAACCACGCGCGCGGCTTTGCGCTGTGCAGCATGCGCAGCCACACGCGCAGCCGCTACTACGTGCAGTGCGCCCTGGACGACAAGGCTGAGCGCTGGAGCGACGACGCCTTCTGGGACGAGCTGCGCCGCCGCCTGGCGCCTGAACTCGCCGAAAGCCTGGTGACCGGCCCCTCGATTGAAAAAAGCATCGCGCCGCTGCGCAGCTTTGTGGCAGAACCCATGCGCTTCGGCCGGCTTTTCCTGGCCGGCGACGCGGCCCACATCGTGCCGCCCACGGGCGCCAAGGGCCTGAACCTGGCGGCCAGCGACGTGCGCTACCTGGCGCGCGCGCTGGCCGGCTTTTATGCGGGCGACGAAACCGGCATCAACAACTATTCAGAAACTTGCCTGCACCGCGTCTGGAAGGCCGTGCGCTTTTCCTGGTGGTTCACCTCGCTGATGCACCAGTTCCCGGACGGCGGCGAATTCGGCCACAAGCTGCAGGAGGCCGAACTCGACTACCTGATCCACTCACCGGCGGCCGCCACCTCGCTGGCGGAGAACTATGTGGGACTGCCGCTTTAAGCTCAACCAGTCCGGCGCGACGCTTGTCAGGCCGCTTGCGCCGCGCTGATTGCCTGCCGGGCCCACACTCGCAACTGCGCCGGGTCATCAAGCAGCTCGGCGGGCGCGGCGTAGTATTTGCGCACCTGCACCACGCCGTTTTTGGTGGAATAGCTAAAGGGCTTGGAGCCCTTCTTCTCGTACGCCAGCCGCGAACCCTCATCCACCCGGAAGTACAGGGTGTTGCCCATGATCATCGCGAACTGGTTTCCACCGTGCTTCATCGCATGGCCGCCAAAAAACTTTCCATCGCGGATGTCTCCGAGCGGCGCCAGCAGTTCACGCACATAGGCGACGAATTCGGTATTTGCGCTCATGCGGCCCGTTCCACTGCGGCCGCGGAGATTTTTTGTGCAAGTTTCATGACGGCCATTATGGCGATGAACGCCTGCCGCCCGCGATGCACTGCGGGTCGTTGAAGGTGGCCGGGTTGTTGCGGTCGCAGGGAATGCTGCAATTGCTCGCGCCCCGGCAAGCGGACTTGAGGGACTCTTTCGCGGTCTGCTCCCAATTGATATCGGCACAGGCGCTGAGCAAAGCGGCCAGGACCGCGGCGATGGCAAGACGGTTCATTGGGATGGCTCCGGAACAGGTCGGCTTCGGTGAATGCGTCTAGCGCATTCCTCGCTCGCACAAACTGAGCACATAGCTGAACTCCTCACTGTCGAAACGAAGAATCTTGCTGTCTTCGGGCTTCTCCCCTGCAACGACCGGCGGCAGAGCCGACGCGGCGATAAACCGAATATCACCACGCTCTCCTTTTGAGGGATCTGCCGGGTCTACCAGCCCACCGTCACGCAACTGAACGCCGCCAACTGTATAGCCCAGCGTGCTACCAAGCCGCTTCATGCTGCAGGTGCCAAGAATGCTAAGTGCCGGGATGAAATACATCGCGTCCTGGCCGCTTTGCCTGTTTGCGTTCAGCGGCCCCAGAACAAGAGTCATCTCGTACACATCCGGCGATTTGAAGCGAAAGGTCGTTCTCGCCTCACTGAAATACTTATCGATATGCATATCGGAGGCGGTGTAAGTTACATCTTTGGGCCGGCTGGCACAGCCCTGCAACGCAGAGACCACCAATACCAACAACAACATCGGAATCGTCAACAGAAATCTCACTCGGTTCTCCTTTTCAGGCTGGTTCATCGGGCCGCGACACCAGCAAATCTCCCGGCTGGCAATCCAGAAACTCGCAAATGCGCATCAGCGTGTCAAAGCGCACACCCTTGACCTTGCCCTGCTTGAGCAGGGACAGGTTGGCTTCGGTGATGCCGACGTAGGCGGCCAGGTCCTTGGACTTGGCCTTGCGTTCGGACAGCATCACATCGAGTTTGACAACGATGGGCACGCGCGGAAAAACGAAGAAAAATTAAACGAACTGCGCGTTCTCTTCGGCCAGCGCCACAGCCCTGGCCATCACGGCGGCGATCTGCCACACCATGCCGGCGAACAGCAGGGTCAGCAACTCGTTGCTGCCCAGGCCCAGCGACAGCGCGCGCTGCCCGGCCGGCGCCCCCGCGGTCAGCACCACCGTGACCAGCGTGGAGGCCAGCACACCGGTGACCACCGACGCAAAAATGCCGGCAGCAAAACCGCGCAGGTATTTGACGGTACGCAGGCTGAAATACTCAGCCTGCGAAAAACCCGAGAAGCAGCGCATGGCGCAGACCAGGCCATAAGAGGCGCAGCACACCGGCAACACGCCCAGCAGCACGGCCAGGCATTTTTGCCCCAGGGTGACATCCATGGCCGCGGCCTGCGCTGCCTGTAGCGGCACGCCCGCGCGCATCAGCAGGCTTTCCACCGGCGTGCTGAGCAAGTGGTAGGCCACCGCCAGCGGCAATGCCACCGCGAGCAAGGCACAAGCCCAGGCCAGCACGCTGCTGATGCCCTGCACATCAGGCCCGGAAGGAGCCAAAGGAGTTGCTGTGTGTTTCAAGGGAGCACCTCTTGTCTTGTGAAGAGGGCCTCAGTGTCGCAGAATAATTTCTGTAAAACAATAATTAATATCTTTAAAACAGAAATAATTTGGGGTATTTTCGACGCTTTAGCGACAACCCGGGGCAAGGGGCCCAGGGCTTTGGGGTAAATTGCCTCCACACCATGCCCAGCTCCAAACCGCCCGCCGCCCGCAAAAACCCCTCCTCGCCCACCCCCCTGCAGCCGCTCAAAGGCGTGCGCGTGCTGAGCTTGGCCCTCAACCTGCCCGGCCCGGCGGCGCTGATGCGCTGCAGGCAGATGGGCGCGCGCTGCGCCAAGCTGGAGCCGCCCCCGCCCTCGGGCGACCCGATGAAGCTCTACAACCCGGCGGCTTATGCGGCGCTGCACGCCGGCGTGCGCACCGCCACGGCCGACCTCAAGACCGAGCGCGGCCAGGCCTTGCTGCACCGCGAACTCACGAAAACCGACGTGCTGCTCACGTCCTTCAGGCCCTCGGCGCTGGCCAAGCTGGGCCTGGACTGGAAGGCCTTGCACAAGCAGCACCCGCAGCTGAGCCAGGTCGCCATCGTCGGCAGCCCGGGCGAACGCGCCGAAGAACCCGGCCACGACCTGACCTACCTGGCCGAGAACGACCTCGTCAACGGCCTGGACCTGCCCGCCACGCTGTACGCCGACATGGGCGGCTCGCTGATGGCCAGCGAAGCCGTGCTGCAGGCCGTGCTGCACCAGCGCGCCAAAGGCAAAGGCGCGTACCTCGAGGTCGCCCTTTCCGCCGCCGCCGGCTACCTGGCCCTGCCGCGCAGCTGGGGCCTCACGCAGCCCGGCGCAGCCGTGGGCGGCGGCCATGCAGGCTACCGCCTCTATGCCTGCAAGGACGGCCGCGTGGCGCTCGCGGCGCTGGAGCCGCATTTCGCGGCCAGCCTGTGCGCCGCCGCGGGCGTGCAGGCCTCCAGCATGAAAGCCATGTTCGCGCCGGCCACGCATGCGGCCATCGAGGCCTGGCTCAAAACCAGGACGCGCAAGGAACTGGGTGTACTGGCGGTGGAGAAAGACATCCCGCTGCACACGCTGGCAGCTTAAGCACCGCGCCGCGCCAGCACCACCATTGCCGCCCCCAGCAGCAAGGCGCCCACGCCCTGCTGCGTGCTCAGCGGCTCGGCAAACAGCCAGGCCGCCGCGACGGCGGCCACCAGCGGCTCGACCAGCGTGCCGATCACCGTCGCGGTTGGCGACAGGCGCCGCGCGCCCCAGGCAAAGGCCAGGTAGGCGATCGAGGTGGTGAAGATGCCGGTGTAGCCCACCTGCAGCCAGGCGGTGGTGTGCTGCGGCCAGGTGATGCCCTGCGCGACGGCCAGGCCCAGCATCAGCAGCGCGGCCGCGCTCATGCTCCAGGCCGAGGCAGTGACGGCCGGCAGCTGCGCCGGCATGCGCGCATTGCCCAGCACCACCAGCGAATACAGCCCGGCCGAGGCCAGCGACCAGGCCAGGCCGGCCGCGTAGTGCGCCGGCAGGTTCAAGCCTTCGCCGGGCATGGCGATCAGGCCCACGCCGGCCAAGGCCAGGCCCAGCGCCAGCAGCAGCCGGCCGCTGGCCCGCTCATAACCGCGCAGCACCGACAGCAGCGCGACGATCACGGGCGCGCAGCAGATCGAGATCACCGTAGGCAAGGCCGCGCCTATGTGGCTCACGGCGATAAACCAGCTGGTGACATTCAGCGCCATGGCCAAGCCTGTGCCGACAACGAGCGCTTTGCCGCGACCGGACAGTTGCCGCCACTGTGCCGTGCGCGGCGCGGTCGGCAGCTGCCGCCAGTGCCACCACCACAAGAGCGGCAGGCCCAGCGCGAATCGCGCCAAAGACAGGCTGTAGGGCGCCATGCCCCCGGCCATCACAGACTGGGCGACCAGGGCGCCCACGCCCCACAAGACGCCCGCAAGCAGGACACCGCCCCAGGCCAGGGCGGCCGATGTTTGGGTTTTCATGAAAAATTTCTCCGTCCGTGCGCCTGCTGCAAGCGGGATCGCCGCAACAAGAAGCAGGCAGGCGCGTCAACTCAAGGCCGCGCGCTTGTCCCGCAGGAACAGGCACGGCCAAAGGGCGCAGCCCGGCATCAAGCCGGGTGCATCACAGAGCGACGGAGGGGGGAGAAAGCTGGAGGTGCATGGATGGGATGATAACGAAAAGGTGGCGAGCGTGTCCCGCATCGCCTGGGCTAAGATCATTCGCATGATGAGATGTTTCGCCCCGTCACGCCTTGCCCGAGCCTCCCGCATGGTGGCCACCGTAGTGGCAGCAGTGCTCACGCTGGCCGCGTGCAGCCCGCCCCCACCGCCAGCGCTCGCCGCAGGCCAGACCTGGACGATAGAAACACACCGGGGCGACGGCGCGATTTCCGTGACCACCCTGGCCATCGAGGCTTCAACACCTGTCGGGCCCGTGGCGTTTGTGATGGTCAACAACATGATCATTACCATGCCGGACAAGACAAAGCGGAACAAGCTGGGGCCCATAGCCATCACCTTGCCGGCGCTGCAAGCAAGCCTGAAGAACTACGAGTTCAAACAAGGCATGAATATTGGCGTCGACGGATTCATGGGGCGCTGGAAGCAGTTGGCCTCACAAGGCCGTGCGGCTGAATTCACCTACAACATCCCCGTCGCAAAAGCACTCGATGAATTCGAGCGAGGGAACATCAAGCCCTGGTCGCTTGCCAACTAAAAAGCAGCGACCTCAAAGGGCGGCGGTCGACACAATCCCTCTAGGCCCCGACCGCTCAAACACCTGCCGGGCAAAGGCATACAAGGCCCACAGCAGCAACAAGGGAATCACCAGCGTCTGCAGCACAAAGATCACGATGAGCTTGATGATGTGCTCGGTGGCCTGCTCGGCCGCGTGCTTGAGGTTTTCAACCTGTTTGCCCACGTCGCCGTTCTTGGCCAGCCAGTCTTTCATGCTCTCGACAAGGCCGCGCTTGTCGGGAGTAGCAGCCGCCGCTGGGTTGAGTTGCCCGGCCTGGCCGGTGGCGCTGTCTATCAATTGCTGGCTGGCCGCGTAATCGGCCGCGAGGAATTTTTGCCACAGCAGGTCGCTGCCCAGCGTCACCACCGGCACGGCAAAACGCAGCATCAGCAAAATCACCAGCAGCCTGGACAGCCAGGGCGGCACCCGTGCCCTGCGCAAATGCAGCCACCACCAGGCCAGCGCGGCGGCGCTCAAGGCCAGCGACACCGGCCAGTAACTGCCTATGCTGATCAGCGCCTTCTGGATGCCGAAGGCGACGCTGGCCGCCAGCATCAGGTGCGAGAACTGCTCCACCAGGTCGTTCACCGGGTCCAGGATCTGCCCCGGCGTGAAGGTCACGCCCACGCCGAAGGGCTGCACCGAGGCCTCGGTGCCCTGGGCGACCGAGATTACCGCGTTGAGCAACCGCGCCGTGGCAAAGCTGACCAATGCGCGCTTGAGGCCGGCATCAACCTGCCGCATGGCCGGTGCGTCCATCGGCGCCAGCCAGGCGCAGGCCGTGACGGCCGCCATGGTGAAAGCCACAAGGGCTCTGCGTGCGATGAGCATGGGATCTCTCCGGGTTCTGGGTCGAAGGGAATGCCAAGCCATCTTGCCAGAAAGCGCTGCAGAAAGAATTGTTTCCTTCCAGCGAGGCGCCGGGCCGCTACAAGGCCTGAAGCGGCCGGCGTCCGAATGCGCCGCTGGCCAGCGCCACGCCGCACACCACAACACCGATCAGCAGCATCGTCACCGGGCTGGGGACTTCGCCCAACAGCCAGGCGCCGCCGGCCGCCGACAGCAGCGGCACCAGCGCGCCCGACAGGGCCGCGCGCGAAGGCCCCAGCTGCGACACGGCGGCCGTATAGACCAGCAGGCCCAGCAGGCCGGCCAGGCCGCCCTGCCACAGCAGTTGCAAAACAATGTCGCGCCACGGCGCCGTCCACAGCCGCGGCACGCCTCGCCAGGCGAGCAAGGGCAGCAGTAACAGCAGGGACCAGGCATTGACCACCGCCACCGCCTGCCAGGGCGTGAGCCCGGCCCGCTGGAAGGCCACGCCGTAGACGGCCCACAAGGCCGCGGCCAGCAAAAACAACAGGTCACCGAACCAGGCGCTTGCCACATCCACCCGCACAAGGTTGTGCAGCGCGAGCGAAAAAACCCCGACGGCAATCAATCCCAGCCCGGCCCAGCGTGCACGTGCAACGCGCTCACCCAGCGCCAGCCAGGCCGCCAGCGCGCTGAACAGCGGCATGGTGCCTGCCAGGAAAACACCCATATGGGCGGCCGGCGCATGCGCGGCACCGGCCAGCGCCAACAGCCCGAACGGCAAGCCGCCTCCGGCCACCAGCAGCAAAAGGCAGGCACGCGGCACGGTGCGCGGCCAAAGGCCGGTCCGGCACAGCAGCGGCAGCAGCACCACGGCAGGAATGCCGTAGCGCAGCAAGGCCAGCTCCAGCGGGCCCAGCGTTGTGGTCACGCCATGCCGGGACGCAAGCTGCCAGCCTGCGCCTATCAAGGCGGCGATGAAAGCCGCGGCAACGCCCGGCCACAAGCGGCGGATCGATTCAGGGGGTTCATGCATGCGGCGCAGTCTGGCACCGGGCCAGGCCGCGGGCTATCAAATTCCTGCGCTTGAGGCGAGCCTACTCAGACGGCCAGCGCCTGCCGAGCGTGCGCGGGCGTGACGCCCAGCGCATGGCGAAATACGGCGCCCATATGGCTCTGGCTGCTGAAGCCGGCCTCATGCGCCAGCGCCGCCAGATGCCGCTCGCCCTCCTCCAGCCGCTGCAGCGCGGCGGCCAGGCGCAGTTGCTGGCGGTACTGGTGCAGGCTCAGGCCGGTGTGGCGGCGAAACGCGCGGGCCAGGTGAAAGGGTGAACTGCAGGCCGCATCGGCCGCGTCGAGCAAAGTCCAGGGCACGCCGTCCATGGCCGCCGTGCGCGCCACCATAAAGCGCCGGGCGCGCTGCACGGCTTCGGCCATGGGCCCCTCCTCGCCCGGCGCGGCGCGCGCGGCGGATTGCAGCAGTTGCCGCAGCAGCGCCTGCGTGGGGGCCTCGTGCTCGCGGCCGAGCGCCAGCGCGCGCCAATGGCAGCGCAAGCGAAGCAAGGCCCGTGGCGCGAGCCGCCAGGCGTCGGGCCTGGGCAGCGCATCACCCTTGCCCGATTGCGCACTCACCACAATGCTGGCGCGCGTGACACCGCCCATACACGGTTTCATCTGGTAAGGCTGGCCGGTGGGCAGGCACAAGGCAGTCAGGCCGTCCAGCAGCATGCTGCGCCCCGCCGTGCGGAACTCGGTCGCGCCGCTGGCCGGCAGCACCAGCCGCCGGCTTGGCACCACATAAGAAGAACTCCACTCGGTGGATTTCTCATGCAGCACGACGCGCTCCACTTTGAGGCCAGCGCTGTGCTGCAGCAGCATGCGGTCCTGGGGCATGGCGTCGCTCCCGGGAAGAAATAGCCCCGGCGCTTGGGCTAGCGGCCCTTGCGGCCGGAAGGCTTGCCGCCCGCGCCCTGCGCCAGCGGCGGCAGTCCGGTGTGGCGTGTCAGCAGGCGGCCCTTGACCACAGTCGCGGCCTTGGCCGGGGCGGCGGCCGTGCCCGTCGAATTCTTGCGCCGCGCGCTGGTGTAGCTGCCGTCGGTCAGGGGCTGGAAGGTCGGAATCAGGTGGTGCTTGCCGTTGCCTATCAGGTCGGCTCGGCCCATGGCCTTGAGCGCCTCGCGCAGCACCGGCCAGTTGTTGGGGTCGTGGTAGCGCAAAAAGGCCTTGTGCAGCCGCCGGCGGCGTTCGCCGCGCACGATGTCCACCGTCTCGCTGTCGCGCGTGATCTTGCGCAGCGGGTTTTTGTTGGTGTGGTACATGGCCGTGGCCGTGGCCATGGGGCTGGGGTAGAAGGTCTGCACCTGGTCGGCCCTGAAACCGTTCTTCTTGAGCCAGATCGCCAGGTTCATCATGTCCTCGTCGCTGGTGCCCGGGTGGGCCGCGATGAAGTACGGGATCAGGAACTGCTTCTTGCCGGCTTCGAGGCTGTATTTCTCGAACATCTGCTTGAACTTGTCATAGCTGCCGATGCCCGGCTTCATCATCTTGGTGAGCGGGCCCTGCTCGGTGTGCTCGGGCGCGATCTTGAGGTAGCCGCCCACGTGGTGGGTGACCAGCTCCTTCACATACTCGGGGCTTTGCACCGCCAGGTCGTAGCGCAGGCCCGAGCTGATGAGGATTTTTTTCACACCCTTCAAGGCCCGCGCGCGGCGGTACATCTTGATCAGCGGGTTGTGGTTGGTGTTGAGGTTGGGGCAGATGCCCGGGTACACGCAGGACGGCTTGCGGCAGGCGGCCTCGATCTCGGGCGACTTGCAGCCTATGCGGTACATATTGGCGGTGGGCCCGCCCAGGTCGGAGATCGCACCGGTAAAACCCTTGACGGTGTCGCGTATCGCCTCGATCTCGCGGATCACCGAGTCCTCGGAGCGGCTCTGGATGATGCGGCCTTCGTGCTCGGTGATGGAGCAAAAGGTGCAGCCGCCAAAGCAGCCGCGCATGATGTTGACCGAAAAGCGGATCATCTCCCACGCGGGAATCTTGGTCGCGCCGTCGTGGCCGCCGCTTTCGTCGGCGTAGCGCGGGTGCGGCGAGCGGGCGTAAGGCAGGTCGAACACATAGTCCATCTCGGCCGTGGTCAGCGGGATGGGTGGCGGCGTGATCCAGACGTCGCGCGCCGTGGCGCCTTCGCCATGGGCCTGCACCAGCGCGCGCGCATTGCCGGGGTTGGTTTCCAGGTGCAGCACGCGGTTGGCGTGGGCATACAGCACCGGGTCGCTCTTGACCTGTTCATAGGACGGCAGGCGTATCACCGAACGGTCGCGCGGCGGGACCTTGATCTTGCCCTGCGCGGTCTGCACGGTGGACGGGAGATTGGGGTTGGCCACAAAGGTCAGCGGCTTGATGGCCGGGCTGGCCGCGGAGCTGGCCGTTTCGGCCTTGGCTGCCACCTCGGCCGCTTCGTCCTCGCGCGCGCAGCTGGCGCCCTGCTCGCGCGCCTGGTCGGAAATCATCAAATAGGGGTTGACGTGGGCCTCGACCCGGCCCGGCGTGTCGACGCTGGTGGAATCGATCTCAAACCAGCCCTGGGCGCTTTCGTCGCCGCTGCGGCGTATAAAGGCCGTGCCGCGCACGTCGGTGATGCTGGCCACCGGCTCGCGCGCGGCCAGGCGGTGGGCGATTTCAACAATGGCGCGCTCGGCATTGCCGTAAAGCAGCAAATCGCACTTGGCGTCCACCACCACGCTGCGGCGCACCTTGTCGGACCAGTAGTCGTAATGCGCGATGCGGCGCAGCGAGCCTTCTATGCCGCCCAGGATGATGGGCACGTCCTTGTAGGCCTCGCGGCAGCGCTGCGAATACACCAGGGCCGCGCGGTCGGGGCGCTTGCCGCCCACGTCGCCGGGGGTGTAGGCGTCGTCGCTGCGTATCTTGTGGTCCGCCGTGTAGCGGTTGATCATCGAGTCCATGTTGCCGGCGGTCACGCCGAAGAACAGGTTGGGCTTGCCCAGCACGCGGAAGGGATCGGCGCTGTGCCACTCGGGCTGGGCGATGATGCCGACGCGAAAGCCCTGCGCTTCGAGCATGCGGCCTATGACGGCCATGCCGAAACTAGGGTGGTCCACATAGGCGTCGCCCGTGACGATGATGATGTCGCAGCTGTCCCAGCCGAGCGCGTCCATCTCGGCCCGGCTGGTGGGCAGAAACTTGGCCGTGCCGAAGCGGGCCGCCCAGTACTTGCGGTAGCTGGTCAGCGGCTTGGCGGCGCGCGTAAAGAAGGAGACGTCGACGGGGGCGTTCATGGGGGCTTTGGGTAACCCTCGATTGTAAGGTTTACCCTGAGTTGTGCCTCTTTATCCGGCATTTAAGCCCTACAAAGGGCTCACTACGGACACTCAGCGTCGTTAAAGTGGCTCAATGGCGACGGATTGCACTGCTTTTCACCTCCAAATCAAAGCCATGGCACCCTCTACCGCCGGCCTGCTGGCCGACCTGATGTTGCTGCTGCACGTGGCCATCGTGGCCTTTGCCGTATTCGGCCAGTTGCTGTTCATGACCGGCGGCCTGCTCGATTGGGCCTGGGTGCGCAAGTTTTGGGTGCGTCTTTCACACCTGGCGCTGATTGGCTTTGTGGTGCTGCAAAGCTGGCTGGGGCAAACCTGCCCGCTCACGATCTGGGAACAGTCGCTGCGATTGCAGGCCGGGCAAAACGCGTATGCCGAGTCATTTATCGAACACTGGCTATCCAGGCTGATCTTCTTTCATGCGCCGGCCTGGGTATTCGCGGCGGCCTACTCCGCCTTCGGTGTGCTGGTGCTGCTGAGCTGGTGGTGGTGGCCGCCACGCCGCGCACGCTGAATCAGCCGTGTACCTGCCGGCTGTCGGCCGGCGCCTCGTCGCGCTCGTTCAGGCCGTAATCGCGCAACACATGGGCCACGCGCAGCCGGTAGTCCTCAAACACGCCGCCGCGGCCCCGGCTTTGCGCCTGCCTGTGGCTTTCCAGCTTGCGCCATTCCAGCACGGCCGCCTCGTCGCGAAAGAAGGACAGCGACAGCAGCTTGCCGGGCGTGCTCAGGCTTTCAAAACGTTCGATGGAGATGAAGCCGTCGATTTTTTCGAGCTGCGGCCTGAGCGCCGCGGCGATATCGAGGTAGGTCTGCTTCTGGCCCTGGGCGGGCTGGACTTCAAAAATGATCGCGATCATGGGGCCTTCTGGTTGCTGTAGAGGTTGCTGCGATGCTCGCATCAAGCGGTGAAAACCGGAATGCGGGCATTCATGGAGGGGCGGTAGTCCCAGCGAAATGATGCGGCGTCCTTGAGCTGCCCCGAGATCAGCAAAGCCCGGACGGCAGCCGCCGCGACCACGCTTGCCAGCGCCTGGCCCGGGCACTGGTGGGTGCCATGGCCGAAGCCAGGCACCTGGCGATCCGGACGCTCCAGCAAAAACTCGTCGGGTCTGCTGTTGCACGCGGGGTCGCGGCCCGCAGCGGCCAGCAGCACCAGCACCACATCGCCAGCCTGCAGCGAAACGCCCGCGACCTCGGTGGGCTGGTCCACAAAACGGCGCGTGTTGTGGATGGATGGGTCATAGCGGCTGACTTCGTGGACCATTTGCAGCAGTCGGCCGGGTTCGCGGGCCATGGCGTCCAGCAGGCCGGGCTGCGTGGCCAGGGCCGTGATGCTGTTGCCGATCAGGCCCGCCGTGGCTTCATAAGTCTGAGACAGCAGACCCACCGCATTGCACAGCAACGCCCGCGCATCCTGCCAGCCGGCCTGCGCCGCTTCTTGCTGAAGACGTGCCAGCGCGCTGCCGGGGTGGGCGGCCGATCCTTGTACCAGTTCTGAAAAGCGCGCGAGCAAGGCCGAGGCCGCCTCGCCGGCCAACGCGAGCTGGGCCGGCGTGCTGAGCGGCGACAGGCAGGCGACAAAATCGGCCATCCAGCGTGCCACCTGCGGCAGCTCGGCCTCGCCAAAGCCCAGCAGGTCAGCCACCGCCATCACGGGGACTTCAAAAGCCCAGCGCGACAAAGCATCGCCCCGCAAAGCGCCCTCCCCGGCGGCTTGCAAGGCCAGCGCCTCGGTTCGGGCTTGTACGCGCTCCAGGTCCACAGCGGCCAGGAAACGCTGCAGCGCGAGCTTGGGTGCGTCATGCCGCAAGCCCTCGTTCATGCGCACCAGGTGGCCAAAGACCTCACCGGCCGCCGAGCCGACGATGGCGGAGGGAACTGGCTCAGAAACAGGACGCACGCGGCAGGCCCGATTGCCCAGGACTGCCTTGACACCGGCCGCGCTGCTCGCGATCCAGAGCTTGCGCGGTGCATCAAATACCAGCGCAGGGCCCGCGGCCAGTGACGCGTAAAAAGGATAGGGATTGCGGTGGGCGGACGCCGCGAGGATGTTGTCAGGAGTCGGTTCGGGGTTCATGGCAAGCATTTTTGCCGCAAACACCCGCCCCATGCTTCGCTCACGAACGAAGCATCATCGCCTTGAACCTAAGCGCGCGCCGGCAGCACCTGCCCCCGGCATTCGCCAAAGCCTATGCGCTGGAAACCGTCACGCTCACACCAGGCGCGCAGGATGATGGCATCGCCGTCCTCGAGGAAAGTGCGCGTCTGGCCATTGGCCAGCGTCAAGGCCTTCTTGCCGCCGGCGCTGAGCTCCAGCAGCGAGCCGGCCTGCTCGGGCCGAGGGCCGGACAGCGTGCCCGTGCCCAGCAAATCGCCGGGCTGCAGGTTGCAGCCGTTGACGGTGTGGTGCGCGAGCATTTGCGCGACCGTCCAGTAGGCGTCACGGTAATTGGACTGCGACAGGCGCTCGGGGCCCAGGCCGGCATCGCGCATGGCCTGGGTCTGCAGCCAGACTTCGAGCTGCACGTCCAGGCTGCCCTGCTGGCGGTTGCCCGGCGAGTCCAGGTAAGGCAAGGGCTGCGGGTCGCCCTCGGGTCGCGTGAAGGCCGCGCGAAACGGCGCAAGTGCCTCGAGGGTGACGATCCAGGGCGAAATGGTGCTCGCGAAATTTTTGGACAGGAAGGGGCCCAGCGGCTGGTATTCCCAGGCCTGCACGTCGCGCGCTGACCAGTCGTTGAGCAGCACCAGGCCAAAGGCATGGGCCTCGGCCTGCTCCATGGCCACCGGCTCGCCCTGGGCATTGCCCTGTCCCACAAACACGCCGAGCTCCAGCTCATAGTCGAGCCGGTGGCTGGGCCGCAGGAGCGGCAGCTCTTCGTTGGGGCCCTTGGTCTGGCCCTTCGGCCGAGGGAATTGCTGGCCGCTTACGCCTATGGACGAAGCGCGGCCGTGGTAGCCGATGGGCACCCACTTGTAATTGGGCAGCAGCGGCGCGTCGGGGCGAAACAGCTTGCCCACCGTGGTCGCATGGTGGATGCCGGTGTAGAAATCGGTGTAGTCACCGATGCGGCAAGGCAGGTGCAGCGTGACCGCGTCCTGGCGGTGCAACAAACCCGCCCACTCGCCCTGCTTCGCGCTGCCCTCGGCCAGGCCTTGCGAAATCGCGGCCCGCAGCGCGCTCATCGCCTGCGGGCTTTGTGCCATCAGCGCATTCATGTCGCTGGCGTCCGTCAGCCCGGTTGCGCGCAGGTCCAGCACCTGGTCGCCTATGGCAACGCCTATCTTGCGCTCGCCCTGCGGCGTGAGGCTGTAAGTGCCGAAGGGCAGGTTCTGGATGGGAAAGTCGCTCGCCTTGTTGGCGGAGGCGACCCAGCTGCGCAGCTGGGGGTCATGGGTGGCGTTCAGGGGTGTCGTCATGGCGGGCTTTACAAATAGAGGGATGGCATCAGCCTTTGAACTGGTCCTTGAGCCCGGCCCAGCAGCCGGCATAAGCGGCGTCCAGCGCCCCGCCTTGCATGGCATAGGCCGTGGGCGCCAAGCGGTAGCGGCTTTCGAACATAAAGGCCAGGGTGTTGTCCAGCTTGTGCGGCTTGAGGTCGGCCGCGCTGGCTTTTTCAAAGGCCTCGGTGTCGGGGCCGTGCGGCACCATGCAGTTGTGCAGCGAGGCGCCGCCGGGCTTGAAGCCTTCGGGCTTGGCGTCGTACTGGCCGTAGACCAGGCCCATGAACTCGCTCATGAGGTTACGGTGGTACCAGGGCGGGCGGAAGGTGTCCTCGGCCACCAGCCAGCGCGGCGGGAAGATCACGAAGTCGCAATTGGCCGTGCCCGGCGTGTCCGAGGGCGAGGTCAGCACGGTGAAGATGGACGGGTCCGGATGGTCGTAGCTGATGGAGCCTATGGTCATGAAATGCGCCGTGTCGTACTTGCAGGGCACCAGGTTGCCGTGCCAGGCCACCACGTTGAAGGGGCTGCGCGGCTGCGTGGCCGACCACAAACGGCCGCCAAACTTCTTGATGATTTCCCAGCCTTTGCCAGCCTCATCGTCGGCATCAAAAGCCGCCACCGGTGCGAGGAAATCACGCGCGTTGGCCAGGCCGTTGGAGCCTATGGGGCCCAGCTCGGGCAGGCGGAAATGCGCGCCGTAGTTCTCGCAGATGTAGCCGCGCGAAGCGCCGTCGGGCAAGGCCACGCTGAAGGCCACGCCGCGCGGCAGCACGGCGATTTCACCGGGCTTCACGTCCAGGATGCCGAGCTCGGTGGTCAGCAGCAGCCGGCCCTGCTGCGGCACCAGCAGCATTTCGCCGTCGGCATTGACCAGCGCGCGCCGCACCATGGAACGGTTGGCGACATACATGTGCGCGGCCATGCCGGCCTGGGCCTCGGCATCGCCGTTGGCGGCCACGGTGCGCAGGCCGTCGACAAAATCCAGCGGCTCGGCGGGAATCGGAAACGGGTTCCAGCGCAAGGGGTCGGGCGGCACGGCCACGCCGCCGGCGGCGCCGGTGGTCCACTGCGGCTGCGCATAAGGCTGGTAGCCGCCCACCACCACCGAGGGCTGGCGGCGGTACAGCCAGGTGCGGCGGTTCTCGGCGCGCGGCGCGGTGAAGGCCGTGCCGGATATCAACTCGGTGTACAAATCGTGCGGCGCGCGCTGCGGGCTGTTGCGGCCCTGGGGCAAGGCACCGGCGACGGCTTCGCTGGCGAACTCATTGCCAAAGCCGGACTGGTAGCGCAAGGGGGTGTTTGTGTTCATTGCGGTTTCTCCAAAATTCCCATGTCATTCTTCGCCGGTATCTTCAAGCGCGCCGCCGTCGGCCCTGGCCTTGGCGATCAGCCGGTCGAAAAAATCGCTGAGCTGCTCGCGCTCGGCCGCGCTCAGCACACCAAAAATATCCTGGTTGCGCCGGCCCACCAGCTGCATGGCGCGCTGCCAGGCGGCCTTGCCCTTGGGTGTCATGGTCAGCACCACGCCGCGGCCGTCGGTCGGGCTGGCGGCCTTGATGACCAGGCCCTGCTCCACCAGCGACTGCGCGGCCCGGCTGGCCTGGCCCTTGTTGAGGTTGGCTTTTTGCGCGAGGTCGTTGACCGACAGCGGCGCGAAGGTGCCGACCGCCGTGAGGCAGCGGCCGTCGCTCATGGACAGCCCGGCCTCGGCCACATAGGCGCGCTGGCTTTCCAGGTCGGTCAGCTTGTGCAGCAGATGCAGACGGTAGGTCAGGGTTCTGTCGAGCTTGATCATGCGGGCCGCCGGTTTGATTTATTGGTTGCGCCCGCAACTATAAACCGATCCGGTTGCGCGCGCAACCATTTATTCAACAACCTCCGGAAGGCCCGGAGGCGGCGGAAAACCCTCGCGCCTAGTTGCGCACCACGGTCATCTGGCCGCGCACTTCCCCGCCGGGATAAGCGGCGGTGTGAATGTTGGCGTACCAGCGGCCGGCCAGCAGGTCGGTGGCCTGGGCGGCCGTCAGCGTGGCGCTGCCGTCCAGGGGGCTGCGCATAAGGCCGGCCCATGGCAGGGCCACGCCGGCGTTCGCGCCTATGGCCGCGGGGCCGTGGAAATGCCCCGCCGTGGCCGGGCCCGTCAGGCCGGTGTAGCTGACCTTCCAGCGCAGCAGGCTGGTGTTTTTGTCGAACACCGCGTCGACCTGGCCGCTGCCTGTGCTGGCATTGGCCGGCACCTCGTTGGCCCCGCGCAATTGTGTGGTCATGGCCACCAGGTTGGACTGGCGGTCCATCACGCTGCAGCCCGTGAGGGCGGCCGCGGCCATGGCCACGGCGGCAAGGGACAAACGGACGGCGGTGCGGCGGGTCGGCATGGTCGGCTCCTTGAAACTGGAGCCGATTGTGCGTGGCGTGCCCGCGGCCTGCCCGTAGGACAAACCCCATGCGGGCGGTGGGCTGCGGACGACATGCCGGCGCCGCAGCCGCGCCCGCCCGCAAGCCCCGCAAGACCCACAAAAGCCGCCGTCCTACGAAAGGGCTCTTGGCAGGCCGACACAGTCGCGCGGGCACGGCTCCCACACTGGTTCCCTAGACCTTCATCAGGAAAACCCCATGGCATCCCGCGTTCTCTGGAAAGGCGCCATCAGCTTCGGCCTGGTCCACATCCCCGTCGCGCTGCATTCGGCCACCTCCGAAAGCGGCATCGACTTCGACTGGCTGGACAAGCGCAGCATGGACCCGGTGGGCTACAAGCGCATCAACAAGCGCACCGGCAAGGAGATCAGCAAGGAGAACATCGTCAAGGGCGTGGAGTACGAGGACGGCCAGTACGTGGTGCTGTCCGAGGAAGAAATCGCCGCGGCCTACCCCAAGACCACCCAGACCATAGAGATCGAAAGTTTTGTACCCAACACCGAGATTCCCTTTGTCTACCTGGAGCGGCCCTACTACGTCGCGCCCATCAACAAGGGCCAAAAAGTCTATGCCCTGCTGCGCGACACCTTGCTGAAGACACAGCGCGTGGGCATTGCCCGCGTCATCATCCAGACCAAGCAGCACCTGGCCGTGCTGGTGCCGTCGGGCCCGGCGCTGGTGCTGAACCTGCTGCGCTGGGGCGCCGACATCCGCTCGCTGGAAGAGCTGAACCTGCCGCCCATGGGCGCCAAGGCCGCGGGCCTGTCCGACAAGGAGCTGGCCATGGCCAAGCAGCTGGTGGACGACATGACCGGCAAATGGGACCCCAAACAGTTCACCGACTCCTTCAAGGACGACATCATGGCGCTGGTCAAACGCAAGGCCAAGGAAGGCAAGCTGGAGAGCGTGGTGCAGCCGGAAGAATCCGACGAGGCCGAGCCCCGTTCCGGCGCCAAGATCATTGACCTGACCGAGCTGCTGCAGCGCAGCCTGCGCAAGGGCGGCAGCGATGCGCCCAAGGCCAAGGCCGCCGCCAAGGCGCCCGCGCGCAAAAAACCCGCGGCCAAGACCCGGGCGCATGCCCCCGCCAGGCGGCGCGCCGCCTAGGCGGCCCCGCGCGCAGCCCAGGCCATGGACGACCGAGACTCCCTCAAAAGCTACCGCGCCAAGCGCGACTTTTCGCGCACGCCCGAGCCCGCCCAGGGCGGTACGCGCTCAGACAAGGCTCTGAGTTTTGTGATCCAGAAACACGACGCGCGCAACCTGCATTACGACTTCCGCCTGGAGCTGCAGGGCGCGCTCAAAAGCTGGGCCGTGCCCAAGGGCCCCAGCCTGGACCCGGCCGTCAAGCGCATGGGTGTGCGTGTCGAAGACCACCCGATTTCCTATGCGGGGTTTGAGGGCAGCATTCCGGCCAGACAATACGGCGCGGGCGACGTGATCGTCTGGGACCGGGGCCTGTGGACACCGCAGGGCGACCCGGCCAAGAGCCTCAAGGCCGGCAAGCTCAAGTTCGAACTGCACGGTGAAAAGCTCAAGGGCGGCTGGACGCTGGTGCGCATGCACGGCCGCGGCGACGAAAGCCACGAGCCCTGGCTGCTGATCAAGGAACAGGACGAGCACGCCCGCCCGGAAAAAGAGTACGACGTGCTCCAGGCGCTGCCCAACAGCGTGCTCTCGGGCCGCCCCCTGCCGCGCGATGCCGCGGAAAAACCCGGCAAGGCGCCGGGCAAGGCTACAGCAAAAAAGGCCTCCGCGCACGTCGCCGGCGATATTCCGGAAGGCGCCGCCAAGGCCAAGCTGCCCGAGCTACTGGCCCCGCAACTGGCCACGCTGGTGGCGGCTGCGCCGGCCGACTCGCAAGGCTGGGCCTATGAAATCAAGTACGACGGCTACCGCCTGCTGGCCCGCATAGACGGGGACTCGGTTCGCCTCATGACACGCAACGGCAACGACTGGACGCACAAACTGCCCCGCCTGGCCGAGGCCGTGGCCGCGCTGGAGATTCCCTCGGGCTGGGTGGACGGCGAGATTGTGGTGATGAACGAGCACGGCCTGCCCGATTTCGGCGCGCTGCAAAACGCGTTTGACCATGCGAGCACGGCACGCATTGTGTACTACGTGTTCGACCTGCCCTACTTCGATGGGCTGGACCTGCGCCGGCTGCCGCTGTCGCAGCGCCGCGAACTGCTGTGCGCGCTGGTCACCCGCCATCCGCAGGAGGGCATACGTTTTAGCGACACGCTTGAAGCATCGCCGCAAGACCTGCTGGTGTCGGCGCGGCGGGTCGGGCTTGAAGGCGTGATCGGCAAGCGCGTGGATTCGGCTTATGTCTCGCGCCGCTCGCCGGACTGGATCAAGCTCAAGACCCAGTTGCGCCAGGAGTTCGTGATAGGCGGTTACACGGCACCCAAAGGCTCGCGCGCCGGCCTGGGTGCGTTGATGCTGGGTGTGCATGACGAGGACGGCGCCCTCAAGTATGCCGGCAATGTCGGCACCGGCTTTAACGACAAGGTGCTCAAAGACCTCAAGGTGCGGCTGGAGAAAATCCACACGGAGCGCAGCCCTTTCGCGAAACTGCCTGCCGGCGTCAAGGGCCAGTTCGTCAAGCCGCGGTTGCTGGCCGAAATCACTTTTGGCGAATGGACACACGGTGGCCACATCCGCCACTCGGTGTTCCAGGGCCTGCGCAGCGACAAGCCCGCCAGCCGCATCGTGCGTGAAAAACCCGCCGCCCTGAAAAGCGGCAAGAAAGGCGCTGCCGTGAATCCCGCGAAAAAAACCACGCCTGCCGCGCTGAAGTCCCTGCGCATCACCCACGCCGACCGCGTGATCGACAGCAGCACCGGCTTCACCAAACAGAACGTGGTCGAACACTACGCGCAGGTCGCTGCGCTGATGCTGCCGCACCTCAAGGCGCGGCCTACCGCGCTGGTGCGTGCGCCTTCGGGCATAGGCGGCGAGCTGTTCTTCCAGAAGCACCTCGAGGCCGGCTCCATTCCCGGCATCAAGCTGCTGGACCCGGCGCTCGATCCCGGCCACGAGCCGCTGCTGGAGGTCCCCTCCGCCGCCGCGCTGCTGGCCGCCACGCAGCTCAACGTGATCGAGTTCCACACCTGGAACGCCACCACGCGCGCCATCCACAAGCCGGACCGCATGACCTTGGACCTGGACCCGGGCGAAGGGGTGGCCTGGCCGCAGGTGCAGGAGGCCGCGCAGCTGGTGCGGGCTTTCCTCGACGAACTCAAGCTCCCCAGCTTCCTCAAGACCAGCGGCGGCAAGGGCCTGCACTTGGTGGTCCCGCTCAAGCGGCAGTACGACTTCGACACGGTGAAGGATTTTTCGCACGCGCTGGTGCTGCACCTGGCCGCCGTGATTCCCCAGCGCTTTGCCGCCAAGAGCGGCCCCAAGAACCGGGTCGGCAAGGTTTTCCCGGACTACCTGCGCAACGGCTTCGGCGCGACCACCGTGTCGGCCTGGTCGCTGCGCGCGCGGCCCGGCATGGGCGTGTCGGTGCCGGTGGCCTGGGACGAGCTCGAATCGCTGACCGGCGGCGCGCACTGGACGGCCCAGACCCTGGGTGCCCGCCTGGCCGTCGGCAACCAGCCCTGGGACGCCTACGAGGCCTCGCGCAACGGACTGTCGGCCGCGATGAAGCAGCTCGGTTTCAAGCCGGCAGCGCAGGCCAAATAAAGGTCCAGCCGGCTGTCATCCGCCTCCTACACACGCAGGGCCCGCGGCCCGACATGGCGAATCCGGGTGCGGTTTTACATTGGCTTCATGGCGGTTTCGTACCGTCATTTCGCATTCAACCCAGCCACCTTTAAGGAGAACCGGTATGCCTTCCAAGCAGAATGATCAGAAAAGAAACAACCCCCAAGCCCAGGACAAACAGCAGCAGCAAGGCCAGCGCAACCAGCCCGGCCAGCAGGACCGGCAAAACGTCAACCAGGCCAGCGATGCGCAGCTGAACCAGGGCCAAGGCAACCAGCGCCAACCGGGGCAGCAAGGCCAGCATGGCAGTGCCCAGCAGCCCAGCCAGCAGAAGCAGCCCGGCAACCAGTCGGAGCGCGACGAAAACATGGAGCCCGAGGACAAGGGCAGCCGGCAGTCGGGCCGCAGCAACAACTGACCGCTTCACGAACCGGCGTTGAATTGAAAAAGACCAGGAAGACAAGTGGAGGCCATGCGCCTCCACTTTTTTGCGCCCCTAGCGGGCCTTGCGAGGCAAGCCATGAACCAGCCCGATGAAATGGACCTGACGCTCTACCTGCAGACGGAAGGCCGCCGGCTGGCGGCGGAACGGGCCAGGCAGCATGCCGCCACCGACAAGGCCAGGCCATCGCCCAGCCAGCAGCAGTGCACGGCAGCGCAGCCCGCGCGCAGCCTCAGCGAGGCCCTGCAGCGCATGGGCGTGGGCAGCGCGCATCCACGCCGCCGCCTGTAGGCGGTGTAGGTGGCCGCCGCGACTTGCCTTGCGGCACTGGCCTTGCGCGGGCTCGCGGCCTATCATTTCAGGCAGCGCAACAGCATGCGCCTGGAGACAACATGAAGCCCCTCTTGCCCTTCACACTGGCCGGCTTGCTGCTTTTGTCGGCTTGCCCCGACGCCAAGTCACCCAAAGCCCCTCCCAAAGTGCCTGAACCCAAAGCCGCGAACACCTCAGCACAGGCCCTGCCGGCAACGCCGCTGGTGGCGCCGCGCGGCACGCGCGCGTCCGCATGAGCGCCTTGCGTTTCCACCATGCCGCGTCCATCGCAGGCTGGGCCCTGCTGGGCCCTGCGGTGCTGGCGGGCTGTGCCGGCCTAGGAGCCGCGGATCCGGCCGCGCAACGCGTCACTGTCGAAGGCAGGACCTACCTGGTGAGCGCGCTGACCGCCGGCACCTGGATAGCCACCTCACCCAGCGCCGGCCCCATCCCAACCACGCCCGCCGGGCGCACCGGCCTGCTGCAGGCCATAGAGCAGCACTCGGGCTGCAAGGTCACCGACGTCGATTATTCGCGCGGCGGCATGCAGCTCGATGCGCAGGTGGACTGCGCCAGCCGCCTCAAGAATTAGCCGGCATCAGGCGAAAAAAAGGGGCAGCCTGCGCCGCCCCCGGTTTGCCGAACCTCGAGTGTCGGCAAGAAACGCTAAATATCTTTTCTGCAACCCTCGCCTTATTTCGAGGCCTTCAGCGCATCGCGCAAGGCCTTGACCTGGTCGTGGTTGCGTTGCGCGCCCTGGGCCTGGCGCTCCACCACGCTCCTGATGGCCAGCGGCAGGTTTTGCTTCAGGGCCTTGCGGTAGCGCGCCACGGCGGCATCCTCGCCGCGCTCGCACTCATTGAGCATGGCCTGGTCGCTGTAGGCGCTCAGCGTCGCGCGCACGGAAACCCAGCCGCGGTGCAGCGCGCCGCTGACGGAGCCGCCCTCGTCGGGCTTGCCGCCCAGCTGGCGTATCAGGGTCTGCAGCTCCAGGCCCGCGGCGCGGCACTCACCGGAATGGCGGTGCAGCAGGACCTTGATGTCTTCCGAGCGCGCGTGCTCGGCGCATTCGCGGAAACCGTATTCACCGTCGCGGCAGGATTCCAGCAGGTCGTTGAGCGTGTCAATGATCTCCTCGTCGTCCGCCACGCCAACGGTGTCGGCGTTGCTCAGGGTGGCAGCGGTTTCAACGGCGCTGAGCCGCTCGTGTGCGCGGTTCCAGGCCGCGCGGCTGGCCAGGCGGGCTTTCGGCCAGTCCAGGGTCGAGCGTCCCCTGTAGGTATCCCAGCGGTCCGCCAGGCGCATTTCGGTTTCCTCGAAAGAGCCCGGGTAATCGCGCCGGCCTTCCACGCCCAGCCGGTAGGCGGGCGCATAGTCGTCAAACGGACGGCCGCTTTCATAGTAGGGCTCCAGCGTGTGCCTGTCGCGCCAGAAAGCCTCCTCGGCCGTCGGGTCCAGGGCCTCGGCGGCTTCCTTGCCGCCCATGCCGCCGGCGATCGCACCGGCCACGCCGCCGACAACAGCTCCCGCAGGGCCGGCCACCGCGCCGGCGGCCGCGCCCCCGGCGATGCCGCCCATGGCTGCGCCTATGCCGGTGCCCACCGGGTGCGCGCCGGGCTCTTTGCTGATGGGATCAAGGTTGGGATCATGCTCTTTGGCCATGGTAGGTCTCCTTTGTGTCGAACGCAGGTTTGAAAGAGATCCGGGCCACTGCTTCCTGTGGGTGCTGTGTGGCCGGACACTGGCAATCATGGTCGCGTGCGCTGCAAGACCCGGTGGTCAGGCAAGCACAGACAGGCATGTAGGAGAGCGCCGCGCACAAAACGCCGGCGGCTCAGGCATCGAGCTCCGGGTAGCGGCGGAAGATGCCGTCCTCGTTAAAGGGAATGCGGCGCTCGCTCGCGAGATAGGCGGCCACGCGCCTGTGCCGCGCCACGCGGTCGTGCAGCGCCATCACATGCGGTGCGTTTTTCAGCGCGCGGCGGGCGGCCTTGGGGAAGGCATACAGCAATCCCTCCACCAAATGGAACAGCGAGAGGTCGGCATAACTGAGGCTGCCGCCCACCAGGTGCGCACTGCCGCGCGGGTTGCGCGCCAGCACGGCTTCAAACCAGGCCAGGAATTTGCGGATGCGCGCCGTCCTGAATTCCCTGGCGCGCCTGAGCGCTTCCTTTTTCTGCTCTTCGTAATAAAGGCCTGTGCCCACTGGATGATGGGTGTCGTGCGCCTCGGCCACGACGTCGGCAATCGTGAGCTGGATCTGGTGTGTCCACAGGCGCGCTGTTTCGCTTTTGCCGACCAGGCCCAGCCGCGGGCCCAGGTAGAGCAGGATGGCCGCCGACTGGCCGACGATGGTCTTGCCGTCCACCAGGAATGGCGGCGCGAAGGGCGGCTGGCGCACGTCGGCGCTTTCAATGAAATGCATCATCGCGGGAATGCCCTGGCCCTGGCCTTCGCAGCCGCGTGCCACGTCCACATAGTCGGCGCCGGCGGCCTCCAGCGCGAGCCGGACAAATTCGCCGCGGCCCTGGATCGTGGGCCAGTAATGAAGTTCGTAAGCCATGAATGACAACTCCTGTGAGGTCTCATTCATTCTGCGTGAAGCCAGGGCGCGAATCCACGGCAAAAGCCGCGGCGTGCCCTTGTCCTACGAAGATTTCGCCCCCTTCCGACAAGCTGCCGTTTGGGGCCGGCCTAAGTTGAAACTGCAGCCATCCATCCAGGCCGGCCCACCGCGGCCATCAAGGCCATTTTCTGGAGCCCCTCATGAGCACTTCCACCTTCCCCGCATCCCTGCATGGCAAAACCCTGCGCTGGACCTTCCGGGACGGCCCGACCAAGGGCCATACCTTTGAACACACGTTTGCCAGCGACGGCACCCTTACCTGGCGCAGCGCCAGCCCGGGCGCCAAAGACCACCTCGAAAGCAGCAGCGCCGCCGTCAAAATGTCGGACGACGTGCATGTCGTGTCTTACCTCTCAAAGGAAAGCGGCTACACGCTGACGGTGGCGCTCAACCTCAAGACCGGTGCGACCACGGGCTTTGCCTCCAACGGCAAGGACTGGGTCCAGCAGTCGGGCAGCTTCGAGGTGCTGGGCGAAAGCCGCTCCTAGCCCGCCGCCGCGATCTGCCTAAGGGCCTGTTCGAACACTTCCACAGGCTGGCCGCCGGAAATCAGGTGGCGGTCGTTGATGATGACGGCCGGCACCGAATGGATGCCCTGCGTCAGGTAGAACTGTTCGCGCTCGCGCACCTCGCGTGCGTATTCGCCTGAGGCCAGCACCTCGCGTGCGCGGGTTTCATCCAGGCCCGCTTCGGCGGCCGCCTTGGCCAGCACTTCGTGTGAAGCCGGGCTCTGGCCGTCGGTGAAATAGCGCTTGAACAGCAGCTCCTTGAGCGCCTTCTGCTTGTCCGCGCCTTCCAGTTCGGCCCAGTGCAGCAGGCGGTGCGCGTCGAAGGTGTTGTAGATGCGGCTGCGCCCGCCGCCGGGCTCATCGGCCATGCTGAACTTGAAACCGACCTGGGCGCCGCGCGCGCGGATGTTCTCGCGGTTGGCCTGGGCTTGGGCCGGCGTGATGCCGTATTTCTCGGTGATGTGCTCGGTGATCTCCTGGCCTTCGGGCGCCATTTTGGGATTGAGCTCAAAGGGCTGGAAATGCAGTTCGGCCTGGATGTCGCCGCGCACGCGCTCCAGTGCCTGGTCCAGGGACTTCAGGCCTATGACGCACCAGGGGCAGGAAACGTCGGACACAAAATCGATCTTGAGTTGGGTGGTCATGGGAAGGCCTTGGAAGTTGCTGTTCTGGGCAGGCCGATTTTGGCCTGTAGCCAAGCAGCTTGCGGTTCGGCCCCGGATATTCAAGTACCTCCGCCGGGGTTAATCCACCGGCAGCGCCACGGCCTGCCGCCATCCATGGCAGCCCGTTTCAAGAAACTGTCACACAAGCTTCCTAAGATTCCGGCAGCGCAGCGGCCCTGCCCTGCGCCCCGGCGCGGGCACAGCGCCGCTTCGCATCATTCCCCACCTGAAACTGGAACACACAACAATGTCCGACCTGGCCACCCCTTCCCTTCCCTCACGCCGCACCGCCCTGAAGTTCCTGGCGACCGCGCCCATGCTGCCGCTGGGGGCACCGGCCTCCAGCACCCTGCTGTCGGGCTGCGCCACCGGCAGCGGCTCCGCTGGAGCGGGCAACTACCTGTCTTCCAGCTTCACGTCCATGGCCGCGCCTTCGCTGGCCGACACGGCCGCCATGGCCACCACCACCGTGGGTTCCAGCCTGCAGGTCCGGCTCAAGGACAACAGCACCCAAAGCTACCGGCTGGCCTACCAGCCCTTCTTCGTGACCGGCGACAGGGTGCCGGACGGCAAGGGCGGCACGATTTTGGCTGGCGGTTATGTGGACATCAACAACCAGCCCATCATCGACCGCTCGGTGCCCGGCAAGGAACGCCAGATGTTCTCCGACTCGCCCGACGGCACCTCGCTGCTGGGCCTGCCGAACGCCAACGTGCCCGGCGTCAAGGGCAAGGCGGTCTTCGCCGTCGTGCAGTTTGAATACACCACGCGCGACCTGGCCGGCGCCGACGCCTACGGCAACCTGCCCTCGCCCATCGCCGTGCTCACGCTGGACCAGGACCAAGCCACCGGCAAGCTCAGTCTCGTGAAGTACCACAACGTCGACATGTCCAAGGCGCACGGCCTGTGGATTACCTGCGGCGCCAGCCTCTCGCCCTGGAACACCCACCTGTCCAGCGAAGAGTACGAGCCCGACGCGCCTTTCGCGGCCGAAAGCTCGCAGTTCAAGAAGTTCAGCAAGAACGTTTACGGCGACGAAACCAAGGCCAACCCCTACCACTACGGCCACCTGCCCGAAGTCACCGTGCACCCCGACGGCACCGGCACGGTGAAGAAACACTACAACCTGGGCCGCATCTCGCACGAGCTGGTCCAGGTCATGCCCGACAACCGCACTGTGCTGATGGGCGACGACGCCACCAACAGCGGCCTCTTTGTCTTTGTGGCCGACCGCGAGAAAGACCTGTCGTCCGGCACGCTCTACGTCGGCAAGCTGGGCAGCGGCTTCTCGGTCGACCCGGCGGCCGAAGGCGCGAAGATTTCCTGGATCAAGCTGGGCCATGCCACGAGCGCCGAAATCGAAAAAATGGCCGACACGCTCAAGCCGGCCGACATCATGACGGTGCACAAAACCGACCCGTCCGATGCCAGCTTCACCAAGGTCTTCTACAACGGCAACGCCAACTGGATCAAGGTCAAGCCCGGCATGGAAAAAGCCGCCGCCTTCCTCGAAACCCACCGCTATGCCTACCTCATGGGCGGCAGCATGGGCTTTTCCAAGATGGAAGGCACCACCGTCAACATCAAGGACAAGATCGCCTACTCGGCGCTGCAGAACATGCAGGACTCCATGGTCAAGACCGGCAAGGGCTGGAACGCGGCCAGCGGCATCGCGCTCGACAAGGCGCTGATCGCCGGCGGCGTGATGATGCACAAGCTGGACGGCGGCCAGAAGGACTCGGCCGGCAACGCCATCAACAGCGAATGGATGCCGGTGCACACCAAGGCCCTGCTGGTCGGTGAAGACATCGCCGGCGACGCGCTGGGCAACAAGGCCAACCCCAACAAGGTGTCCAACCCCGACAACCTGAAGTTCTCGGAAAAAATGCGCACCCTCTTCATCGGCGAAGACAGCAGCACCCACGTCAACAACTTCATCTGGGCCTACAACGTCGACACCCAACAGCTGTCGCGCCTGATGTCCATGCCCTCGGGCGCCGAGGCCACCGGCCTGCATGTGGTGGACGACCTCAACGGCTGGACCTACATCATGAGCAACTTCCAGCATCCCGGCGACTGGATCCCGGCGCTGCACGGCAAGGTACAGGCCACGCTGGACCCGCTGGTGCGCGCGAACTACAAGGACCGCTACGGCGCGGCCGTGGGTTATCTGACCGCCGACCCCAGCAGCATCAAGCTCGGTTAAGCGCACAGCCCAGGCCGTGCATTGCATGGCCTCGATGACGCCCCACCGTTCGCCCTGAGTTTGCCCATCCTTTCGGCAGCCTCAGGGCGAACTGCATTGGGGCACCGGTATCGGCGCACCGGCTTGTGCATCGTTACACTGTTCTTCCCTAGAATGCCGGAAAGCCCGTGGCGACCGTGCCCGGGCAGCGACCGCCCCACCGGGAACACCATGCACTACCGCCACGATGACCTGATCCATTACGCGCAAGCCCTGCTGACCACCGCCGGGCTGGAGCCGGCCAAGGCCACGGCCGTGGCCGAAATCCTCGTCGAGGGCGACCTCATGGGCCACAACACCCACGGCCTGGCCCTGCTGCCCGGCTACCTGGGCGAGCTCGAATCGGGCGCCATGGAAAAGCGGGGCGCGCCCAGCGTGCTGGCCGACCACCCGGCCGCCCTGACCTGGGACGGCCGCCGCCTGCCCGGCCCCTGGCTGGTGCTAGAGGCCATGGCGCTGGCCGCCGAACGCGCCGCCAGCCAGGGCAGCTGCACCGTGGTGATACGCCGCAGCCACCACATCGCCTGCCTGGCCGCCTACCTCAAGCGCGCCACCGACCAAGGCCTCTTGATGCTGCTGACCTGCTCCGATCCCAACACCGCCAGCGTCGCGCCCTTCGGCGGGCTGGACGCGGTGTTCACGCCGAACCCGGTCTCGGCCGGCATTCCCACGGGCGGCGTGCCGGTGCTCATGGACGTCTCCACCTCGGCCACCACCAACGGCATGACCAACCGCCTGCACAAGGAAGGCAAACGCCTGCCCGCGGCCTGGGTCATGGACGGCCATGGCGTGGCCAGCGACAACCCTTCGGTGCTGTTTGAAGAACCCAAGGGCACCATACTGCCGCTGGGCGGCATGGACTCCGGCCACAAGGGCTACGGCCTCACGCTGCTGGTCGAGGCCCTGACCGGCGGCCTGGCCGGCCACGGCCGCGCCGACCCCCAGGAAGGCTGGGGCGCCACGGTGTTCCTGCAGATCCTGGACCCGCGCGCCTTCGCCGGCCTGCAGGCCTTCGAACGCCAGACCGGCCACGTCGCCGATGCCTGCCGTGCCTCGCGCCCCGCGCATGCGGGCACGGCCGTGCGCACGCCCGGCGAAAAAGGCATCGCGCTCGCAGCAAAGCAAAAGCAGGACGGCGTGGCGCTTTACCCGTCCATACTGCCCGCGCTCTCCAGCTGGGCCATCAAGCTCGGGGTGACGGAGCCGGTCGCCGTCCCTTAAAGCGCAGGCTTTCCGGGAGCAATCCGGTCCGGCCAGCCGGCGCTTGCCGGTTCGGGGCCTGGTCCTACTACAAAAGCTTTCCAAAATTGCGTGGAGCCTGCGCATGGCAGGGGTTTGTCCCTAGACGGGGATTTTTTCAGCTTCACATAATTAGTGCGTCGTTCAAACTAATTCCAAAGTGCTGCGTAGGCAGCGGAACGACCACCGGGATTGATCTGAGCTCAAAAACACATGCCTGCCTGGGCAAAAACCATCGGAGACACTCAATGAAATTCAAAGCTTCCCTGACTGCCATCGCACTCAGCCTGGCCGCCGCCGGCGCATTTGCGCAGGTGACGGTAGGCGTCAGTTGGTCCAACTTCCAGGAAGAACGCTGGAAAACCGACGAAGCCGCCATCAAGACGCAGCTGGAAAAGCTGGGCGCCAAATACATCAGCGCGGATGCCGCGGGCTCTCCCGAAAAACAGCTGGCGGACATTGACGGGCTGATGGCCAAGGGCGCCAAAGTCCTGATCGTGCTGGCCATGGACAAGGACGCCATCCTGCCCGCCGTGAACAAGGCCACCAAACAGAAAGTGCCCGTCATCGCCTACGACCGCCTGATCGAGGCGCCCGGTGTGTTCTACATCACCTTCGACAACAAGGAAGTCGGCCGCATGCAGGCTCGCGCCGTGTTCAAGGCCAAGCCCAAGGGCAACTACGTGATGATCAAGGGCTCCCCCACCGACCCGAACGCCAATTTCCTGCGCGAAGGCCAGCAGGAAGTCATTGACGCCGCCGTCAAAAAAGGCGACATCAAGATCGTGGGCGAGGAATACACCGAGGGCTGGAAGCCCGAAGTCGCGCAGAAAAACATGGAACAGATCCTGACCAAGACCGGCGGCAAGGTCGATGCCGTGGTCGCCTCCAATGACGGCACCGCCGGCGGCGTGGTGGCGGCGCTGAGCGCCAAGGGGCTCAAGGGTGTGCCGGTATCGGGCCAGGACGGCGACTTTGCCGCCCTGAACCGCGTGGCCGTGGGCACCCAGACCGTGTCGGTCTGGAAGGATGCCCGCGACCTCGGCAAACAGGCAGCCAGCGCGGCGGTCAACCTCGGCGCCGGCAAACCGGTCGAGGGCGCAAGCTCCTGGAACGGCGGCGAGAAAAAGATCGCCCTGCAGGCCCAGTTCCTGAAACCCGTGCCCATCACCCGCGACAACCTCGACGTGGTGCTCAAGGCCGGCTGGATCAAAAAAGACGAGCTCTGCAAGGGCGTCACCGGCAACGTCGCCGGCTGCAAGTAATACAGGCCTTCCAGGCACTCGCTCCCCGTTCCGCGCAAGCGGGCAAGGCAACCGGCCTGTAGGTTGCCCGGGAGCGCCGCATCCCCAAAACCATGCAATTGCACCTTCGGATTCCGCGCGACACCGCCGTCGACTGGCGGCTGGTTTTCATGGGCGGCGTGCTCGCCGCCCTGGCGGGCGTGTTCCAGGTCCTGTCGGGCGGCATTTTCCTGTCACCCGAAAACCTTTACAACATCGCCCAGCAGACCGCGGTGGTGGGCATCGTGTCCACCGTCATGGTGCTGATCATCGTGGCGCGGCACATCGACCTGTCGGTCGGCTCGGTGATCGGTTTTGTCGGCGTGCTCATCGCCTACCTTCAATACACCCTGGGATGGTCCTGGCCGGCGGCGTCGCTCGCCGGGCTGGCCGCGGCGCTCGTGGTATCGGTGTACCAGGGGTGGCTGACGGCCATGCTGGGCGTGCCGTCTTTTGTGGTCACGCTGGGGGGCTTGATGTCCTTGCGCGGTGCGGCCTTTCTGGTGGCCGATGGCAAGACCCAGCCGGTCAGCGACGAGTTTTTTTTGCAGCTGGGCGGCGGCTATGACGGCGGCATCGGGGTGACCGCCACCTGGGTCCTCACCGCCTGCGTCAGCCTGGTGCTGGTGGTCCGCAGGGTCCTGGGCCGCCGCGCCTCGGCACGCCACGGGATGCCCCAGCAGCCCGTATGGGTGGACGTTCTGCTGGTGGCCGCGCCCGTGGCCCTGCTGGCGGCATTTGCCGCGGCCATGAACAACTACCAGGTCACCAACAAGGAAGCGCCCCAAGGCATCCCGATACCGGTGCTCATCTGGGCCGCCGTGGCGGTGCTGATGTCCTTCATCTCCCGGCGCACCCGTTTTGGCCGCTACGTCTACGCCATGGGCGGCAACCCCGACGCCGCGGTGCTGGTCGGCATACCGGTCAAGCGGGTCACCCTCATGCTGTTCGCGCTGCTCGGCGTGCTCATCACCATCGCGGCCATCGTCTCGGTGGCCCGCCTGAACGCGGGCACCAACTCGCTGGGCACCGGCATGGAACTGTTTGTGATCGCCGCCGCCGTGATAGGCGGCACCGCGCTGGCCGGCGGCAGCGGCACCATCATCGGCTCGGTGCTGGGCGCGCTCATCATGCAGTCGCTGGACAGCGGCATGCTGCTGCTGGATGTTTCCATCGGAAAACGCATGGTCATCATCGGGCAGGTGCTGATTGTGGCGGTGGTGTTCGACGTGCTCTACCGCAAGTGGGCGCAGGAGAGCTGACATGCAAACCACGCCAACCATGCAACCCGGCACCGAACCCCTGGTCCAGTTCAAGGACATCCGCAAGGCCTTTGGCGGCGTTCATGCCGTCGACGGCGTGAACCTGAACCTGTACGCGGGCGAAGTGGTCGCCGTGCTGGGCCACAACGGCGCCGGCAAATCGACCCTGATGAAAATGCTGGCGGGCGCCTTCCCCATCGACTCGGGCGAGATCCACGTGATGGGACAGAAAGTGAACCTGCGGACCCCGGCCGATGCGCAGCGGGAAGGCATAGAAACCATCTACCAGACGCTGGCCCTGGCCGACAACCTGGACGCCGTGGCCAACCTCTTCCTGGGCCGCGAAAAAATGACGGCCTGGAACACGCTGGACGACTACTTCATGGAGGCGCAGGCACGCAAGGTGTTCGGCCGCCTGAATAAAAACTTCACCAACATCCACACCCCGGTGCGGCGCCTGTCGGGCGGGCAGCGCCAGGTGGTGGCCATCTCGCGCGCCATCTATTTCAATGCCCGCATCCTGATCATGGACGAGCCCTGCGCCGCCCTGGGCCCGGAGGAGTCTGCCATGGTGGCCAACCTGGTGCTCCAGCTCAAGGCCGAAGGCGTGGGAATTTTCCTGATCACGCACGACATGCACGATGTGTTTTCGCTCAGCGACCGCGTCTCGGTGATGAAAAACGGCCGCCTGGTCGGCACTTACCGCACGGCCGACCTGGACGAGGACCAGATCCTCGGCATGATCATCGCCGGCAAGCCGCCGCCAGGGCGCGAACAGGCCCCGCACCGTAGCGCCTGATACCATGCCATCGTCCATGAAAACCACAGGCGACCAGCAACTCGTCAAGCGTATCAATCGCAGCGTGTTGATGCGCCTGCTGCGCAACCAGCCGAGCCGCTCGCGCGCGCAACTGGCCAACCACAGCGGCTTGACCAAGTCGACCGTCAGCCTGCTGGTGCGCGAACTGATTGATGAAGGCTGGCTCAGTGAAATCAGCATGGCCTCCACCAACGGCGTGGGGCGCCCCTCCACGCCCCTGCAGATCGACGGCCAGTCGCGCGGCCTGATCGGCGTGGAAGTGGCGGTCGACACCGTGCGTGTGGCCAGCGTGTCCCTGCTGGGGAAGGTGCTGTGGTCGACGCAGGAGCCTTTGCGCAGCACCCGGCCCGAAGACGTCTGCTGCCAGGTCGCCGGCCTCGTGGTCATGGCCCAGGCGCAGCTGGTCTCGCGCGGCGCGCAACTCTCGGGTGTGGGCATAGGCCTGCCGGGCGCGTTTGACGAAACCACCGGCGTGCTGCGCTTTGCCCCCAACCTGGGCTGGCGCAACGTGGACTTCCTGCCGCAGATCACCCAGGCGCTGACGCAGGCCGGCCTGCCGCCGGTGCCGGTGCATGTGCAGAACGAAGCCGACACCGCCGCGCTGAGCGAGTACGAGTTTTCCGAGAATGACGGCAAGGATTCGCTGATTTTTGTGAGCTGCGACGTGGGCGTGGGCGCGGGCATCGTGCTCAACGACAGGCTGTTCACCGGCATGCGGGGCATGGCCGGCGAAATCGGCCACAGTGTCCTGGAGCTCGATGGGCCCGCCTGTTCCTGCGGGCGGCGGGGCTGCGCGGAGGCCTTCATCGGTTCAGGCGCCCTGGGCCAGCTGGCGGATGCCCGCCGATCAGGGCACTACCTGGGCGTGCTGCTGCAAAACCTCTGGACCACCTTTGATCCCAGCGTGCTGGTGGTGGGCGGCTCCTCATGCCAGCGCTTTCCCGAGATGGTGAAGGTTGCCCAGGAAACGCTGCAAAACTACGCCACCGATGCCGGCGTCAGCGCTCCCACGGTGCGCGTCGCGCGCTACGGCCTGCTGGCCTCAGCGGTGGGGGCCGCCGCCCTGGTGCTGCACCAGTACCTGCGCCCCATGCATCCGTCCGGCCGCCTTGTGGGCAATGGGCGCCCGGGGCGGGGCCAGCCGCTTTTCCAGGCACCGCACAGCCTGGGCGAGCCCGTTCACGGGCGGTAGGCCTGCGCTGACACGCATCAGCGCTTCTCCCCGATAGGGTGCCACCCCCTGGGCGCGCACAGTGGGTGCACAACATTTTGTGGAGAAAAAAAATGTCTTTTGCGCTTTACATGCTCGGTTTTGTGATCTTCCTGGCCGGTGTCATCTGGGGCGCCGTGGAAGCCGGCGTGCCGCATCTTTACATCGGCATAGGCGCGCTGATCTTCCTGGGCATAGGCATCTTCAGCGCTGTCAGCCGCACGCGCAGCAAGGATCCGTCTTAAGCGCAAGCCACGGCTGTCCCCGGCTATTCCTGAGGGGACTCCGGCGAGGTTTCCTGCGCCCTCAAAGCCTGTTGCAACTGGCCCAGCACAGCGCTCGCGGCACGCAGCTGGTTTTCATCCATACCCGTGGCCAGGGCATTGGCCCATTGTTTTTGGCCCGACTGTATGGTGCCCAGCGCCTTGCGGCCCTTGGGCGTGAGCCGCAGCAGCTTGGCGCGCGCATGGGCCGGGTTGTCTTCATAGGCGGTCAGCCCGTCCGCTTCCAGCAAATCCGCCACGCGCTGCACGCTTTGCCGCGTGAGGTTCATGGCCCTGGCAATCTGAGCCACCGACATGGGTGCGTCCTCCACCGCGGCCAGCACCTGCCAGCGCGCCGAGGTCTGCCCGGCCGGCGCCGCCAGCGCGTCGCCCGCCGCCGTCAGCAGGCCGTTGAGCTGCATCACCTGCACCACCAGCCAGCTCAGGGTGTTGGCCGCCGGTGTGCGCTCGGCCTCCCCGGCGGCGGTCTTCGATTTGACAGCATGCTGTCGTTTAACTATACTTCCAGACATGACAACATTCTGTCATATTCGTCCCGTCACCACCAACATCCACCTGCCCGCCTGAAAGGAACGCCCCCATGCTGAAAACCTATACCGGAAGCTGCCACTGCGGCGCCGTCCGCTTTGAAGCCGACATCGACCTCAGCAAGGGCACGGGCACGGGCAAGTGCAACTGCTCCATCTGCACCAAAACCCGCAACTGGAACGCCTTGATCAAACCCGACGCCTTCCGGCTGCTGGCCGGCGAAGACGCGCTGAGCGACTACCAGTTCGGCACCAAGAGCGGCCACCACCTGTTTTGCCGGCATTGCGGCGTGCGCTCCTACGAGCGCGGTTACCTTGAGCAGATAGGCGGCGATTACGTCTCCATCAAACTGGCATCGCTGGACAACGTCGAGCCCGAGGAACTCATCAACGCACCGGTGAACTATGCCGATGGGCGCAACAACGCCTGGTGGAACAGGCCTGCCGAGACGCGGCACCTGTAAGAGCCGTCCACAAAACCCTCCTGGCGTTGTTGCGCCGCCTTGCCGTGCTGGTGCACTGTCTGCGGCGGCGCGCCTAGCCAGGACCGCTTCGCTGGGCTTTGTGAACGGCTCTCAAGCCGGGCGCTACTTGGCGCCCAAACCCATGGCCCTTGAAATCACTTCTTTCATGATCTCGTTGGTGCCGCCGTAAATGCGCTGCACGCGCGCGTCAGCATAGGCGCGCGTAATCGGGTACTCCCACATATAACCGTAGCCGCCGAAGAGCTGCACACATTCGTCCATGACCTTGCACTGCAGCTCGGTGCACCAGTACTTGGCCATGCTGGCGGTCGCGGTGTCCAGCTTGTCCTGCGCCACCAGCTCCGCGCATTTGTCGACAAACACGCGCGCCACCTGCACCTCGGTCTGCAGCTCGGCCAGGGTGTAGCGCGTGTTCTGGTAGCTGGCCACCGGCTGGCCGAAGACCTTGCGCTCCTTCACATAGGCCAGCGTCCAGTCGATCGCGGCCTGGGCCGAGGCCACGGCAGTGATGGCGATCTGCATGCGCTCCCAGGGCAGTTGCTCCATCAGGCAAATAAAACCGCGGTTCTCATGCGCCTGGCCGCCCAGCAGGTTTTCGGCCGGCACCTTGACGTCGGTGAAGAACAGCTCCGAGGTGTCCTGCGCCTTCATGCCCAGCTTCTTGAGGCGCTTGCCGGTTTCAAAGCCCGGCATGCCGCGCTCCACCAGCATCAGGCTGGTGCCCTTGGCGCCGGCGGCCGGATCGGTCTTGGCCACCACAATCACCAGGTCGGCATGCCAGCCGTTGGTGATAAAGGTCTTGCTGCCGTTGAGCAGATAGCCGCCGTCGGGCTGCTTGAGCGCCGTGGTCTTCACGCCCTGCAGGTCCGAGCCGGCCGCGGGCTCGCTCATCGCGATGGCGCCCACCATCTCGCCGCTGGCCAGCCTGGGCAGGTATTTTTTCTTCTGCGCCTCGGTGCCGTAATGCAGGATGTAAGGCGCGACGATCTCGCTGTGCAGGCTGTAGCCGATGCCGGTAAAGCCGCCGCGGCCCAGTTCCTCCATCTGGACCACCGAATACAGCTTGTCGGCGCCCGCACCACCGTATTCCTCGGGCATGGTCATGCACAAAAAACCGTTCTCGCCGGCCTTGTTCCAGACCTTGCGGTCCACATAACCCTGCTCTTCCCACTGCTCGTGGAAGGGCGCGATTTCCTTGTCCATAAAGCGGCGGAAGGCATCACGAAAGGCTTCGTGGTCGGAGCTGAAAAGGCTGCGTTCGATCATGGTGTCACCTGTGGGGAAAACCTGGGGTATTTATACAAAGCGTCTGCTTTGTGAAATGAATATACTTCATGAGGCACCCCGCCCGCCTCCGAACCATCCCTGCCCTCCCCCGAGGAAAAACCCATGAGCACCGAAGCCTTTATCTACGACGCCATCCGCACGCCGCGCGGCAAAGGCAAAAAAGACGGCAGCCTGCATGAGGTCAAGCCCGTCAACCTGCTGGCCGGCGTGCTGGCGGACCTGCAGCAGCGCAACGGCTTTGACACCGCGGCCGTCGACGACGTGGTCATGGGCGTGGTCTCGCCCGTGGGTGAACAGGGCGCCGTCATCGCCAAGGTGGCCGCGCTCAAGGCCGGCTGGGACTTCCGCGCATCGGGTGTGCAAATCAACCGCTTTTGCGCCTCCGGCCTGGAGGCCGTCAACCTGGCCGCGCAGAAAGTGCGCTCCGGCTGGGAAGAGCTGGTGGTGGCCGGCGGTGTCGAAAGCATGAGCCGCGTGCCGATTGGCGCCGACGGCGGCGCCTGGGCGCAAGACCCCGAGACCAACAGCGCCACGCTGTTTGTGCCGCAAGGCATAGGCGCCGACCTGATCGCCACGCTCGAGGGCTTTAGCCGCGCCGACGTCGATGCCTTCGCGCTTGAAAGCCAGCAGCGCGCCGCCAAAGCCCGCGCCGCCGGCTACTTCGCCGACTCGGTCGTGCCGGTGAAAGACTTCCTGGGCCAGACCATCCTGGGCGAGGACGAATTCATCAAGCCGCAGACCACGCTTGAAGGCCTGGCCTCGCTCAAGCCGGCCTTCGACCAGCTGGGGGCCATGGGTTTTGACGCCGTGGCGCTGCAGCGCTACCCACAGGTCGCGCGCATACAGCATGTGCACCATGCCGGCAATTCATCAGGCATCGTCGACGGTGCGGCCGCCGTGCTGGTGGGCTCCGAAGCCGCCGGCAAAACCCACGGCCTGAAGCCGCGCGCCCGCATCGTGGCAGCCGCGCTCAGCGGCGCCGACCCCACCATCATGCTGACCGGCCCCATGCCGGCCACGCGCAAGGCCCTGGCCAAGGCCGGCCTTTCGGTGGACCAGATCGATTTGTTCGAGGTCAACGAGGCCTTTGCCGCCGTGGTGATGCGTTTCATGAAAGAGATGAAGGTGCCGCACGACAAGGTCAATGTGAACGGCGGCGCCATCGCCATGGGCCACCCGCTGGGCGCCACCGGCGCGATGATCCTGGGCACGCTGGTCGACGAGCTGCACAGGCGCAGGCTGCGCTACGGCCTGGCCACGCTGTGCGTGGGCGGCGGCATGGGGATCGCCACCATCGTTGAAAGAGTCTGAAGCCATGAAGACCATCAAATACCAGATTGACGACGGCATCGCCACCATCACCTTTGACGAACCCAACTCCCCCGTCAACACCATGTGCCTGCAGTGGCAGGAGGACCTCGGCGAGGTCACCGCCCAGGTGCTGAAAGACAAGGCATCGCTCAAGGGCGTCATCCTGGCGTCGGCCAAATCCACTTTTTTTGCCGGCGCCGACCTCAAGGCGGTCATGCGCCTCACGCCCGCCGACGCGCCCAAGGCCTATGCCGAAGTCGAGCGCGTCAAGAAAAACTTCCGCACGCTCGAAACCCTGGGCATTCCCGTGGCCAGCTGCCTCAACGGCACCGCGCTGGGCGGCGGCTGGGAAGTCGCGCTGGTCGGCCACTACCGCGTGGCGGTGGACGACCCCAAGACCCAGTTCGGCCTGCCCGAGGTGACCCTGGGCCTGCTGCCCGGCGCCAGCGGCGTGACCAAGATGACACGCCACCTGGGCCTGATGGGCGCCCAGCCCTACCTGGTCGAAGGCAAGACCTTTGACCCGCGCCAGGCGCTGGCGCTGGGCCTGGTGCACGAACTGGTGGCCGACGCGGGCGAACTGCGCGCCAAGGCCCTGGCCTGGCTGGCCACTAACCCGAAAGCCCAACACCCTTGGGAAGCGAAAGACTACAAGATCCCGGGCGGCACACCGGCCAATCCCAAGATCGCCGCGGCCCTCAGCGTCGCGCCCGCCATGCTCAAAAAGCAGACGCGCGGCCTCTATCCCGCGCCTGAAGCCATCCTGGCCTGCATGGTCGAAGGCACGCAGGTGGACCTGGAAACCGCTTTGCGCATCGAAAGCCGCTACCTTGCCAGGCTCATGACCGGCAGCAACGCCAAGGCCATGATCAACACCTTTTTCTTCAACATGAACGCCATCAAGAGCGGGCAGTCGCGCCCGCCCCGGATGCCGAAGTTCAGGCCCAACAAGGTCGGCATCCTGGGTGCCGGCATGATGGGCGCGGGCATCGCCTATGCGCAGGCCAGCCGGGGCATCTGCACTGTGCTCAAGGACGTCAGCCAGGAGAAGGCCGAGACCGGCAAGGCCTACAGCGGCAAGATCACCGCGCCGCGCGTCGAGAAAGGCCGCATGACGGCCGCCGAGCAAAACGCCCTGCTCGCGCGCATCACCGCGACCGACCAGGCCGCCGACCTGGCCGGCTGCGAGCTCATCATCGAAGCCGTGTTCGAGCGGCGCGACCTCAAGGCCAAGGTCACGCAGGAGGCCGAGCCCCTGCTCGCACCCGGTGGCTTTTTTGCCTCCAACACCTCCACCCTGCCGATTTCCAGCCTGGCCACGGCCAGCGACAAACCCGAAAAATTCATAGGCATCCACTTCTTCAGCCCGGTCGACAAGATGAAGCTGGTCGAGATCATCCGCGGCAAGCAGACCGACGACGAGACCGTGGCCCGCGCCTTCGACTATGTGCAGGCCCTGGGCAAGATCCCCATCGTCGTCAACGACTCGCGCGGCTTTTACACCAGCCGCACCTTCGGCACCTTTGTGATGGAAGGCGCGGCCATGCTGGGCGAAGGCATACCGGCCGCCGCCATCGAGAACGCCGGCATCCAGGCCGGCATGCCCGTGGGCCCGCTGGCCGTGCTCGATGAAACCGCGCTCTCGCTGAGCGTGCACGTGCTGGACCAGACCCGCACCGACTTCACGGCCGAAGGCAAGACCTACACGGCGACGCCCGGCGAACTGCTGGTCGAGCGCATGGTGAAAGAACTCAAGCGCCCGGGCCGCGCAGCCGGCGGCGGCTTTTACGACTACCCCAGTGAGCCCGGCGCGAAAAAACAGCTGTGGCCCGAACTCAAGCCGCTGTTCGAAAAACCCGGCATGGCCTGGGACATCCAGGAACTCAAGGACCGCCTGCTCTACCGCCAAGCCGTGGAGACTGCCCGCTGCCTCAGCGAAGGCGTGCTCACCACCGTGCACGACGCCAACATAGGCTCCATCTTCGGCATAGGCTTTCCGGCCTGGACAGGTGGCGCGATGCAGTTCATCTACGGCATGGGCGTCGACGCTTTTATGGCCCGCTGCGCAGAGCTGGCCGCCAAATTCGGCCCCGGCTTTGCGCTGGCCGATACAGTCAAGGATGCAATCCGCAAACACCAGCCGGTGTATTGAACGGCACCCTCCCCTTTTCCACTCACCTCACTCGACCATTTCATGCCAAGACTCCAGAACAAGATCAGCCTCATCACCGGTGCCGCCCAGGGCATAGGCCTGGCCACCGCCCTCAAGTTCGCGAAAGAAGGCGCCACCGTCATCGTCTGCGACGTCAAGCAGGCCGGCGTCGACGACGCCGTCAGACAATGCCAGGCCCTGGGCGCCCAGGCCGCAGGGTTTGTGATGGACGTGACCCAGCGCGCCATGGTCGACGCGGTGGTCGGCAAGGTCAAAGACCAGTTCGGCCGCATCGACGTGCTGGTCAACAACGCCGGCATCACGCAAGACGCCCGCCTGCAAAAAATGACACTGGAACAATTCGACAAAGTCATAGACGTGAACCTGCGCGGTGTTTTTCACTGCGCGCAAGCCGTGGCCGACACCATGGTTGCGCAGGGCAGCGGCGTGATCCTCAACGCGAGCTCCGTCGTCGGCATCTACGGAAACTTCGGCCAGACCAACTATGCCGCCAGCAAGTTCGGCGTGATCGGTTTCACCAAAACCTGGAGCCGCGAACTGGGACCCAAGGGCGTGCGCGTCAACGCCGTCGCGCCGGGTTTTGTCGCCACACACATCCTGGACACCATTCCCGAGAAAGTCCTCAAGGAAATGGAAGCCCACGTGCCGCTCAAGCGCCTGGGCCAGCCCGAGGAGATCGCCAATGTCTATGCCTTCCTCGCCAGCGACGAGGCCAGTTATGTCAATGGGGCGGTGATTGAGGTGTCTGGGGGGATGTCGGTTTAGGCCAGAGCACCAGACCCCCTACACGCCCCAAGAGAAACGGCCTGAAATTGACTTGCCGCCGATTGCCAGCACGCCGGCATCGTTTCTGACACTCAGAAAAAAAGCCTTTGGAAGTGTCGAATCCCCAGGGTTGGTGAACCGGAGCAACAAGACCTTTTGTTGCGTATCGAAGGCCTCGACTTTCAGGAGATCCATGGGAATCACCACACTGCGGGTACTGCCGGGCATCGCAAAGCTGAGGGCGGCTATGGATGGCCGGCTGTCGCCACCCACGACGATATCCAGGAGATAGCCTTCAGCTTCGAATGAAATGGAACTGGTGGCCGATGCTGTTGCGCACGCGCTGATTGCTACGGCTGCTGCAATGATGGATGATCGCATTGGGCCTCGCACCGTTGAATTTTTGAGCATGTCATGAATTCGCTCCATACCCGGAGCTTCGATCAATCATGCCAGCGATTCTAGGCTTGCATCCCGCGAATTGCCTCCAGCCCTTCTTGCGCTCAATCATTAAATTCACTCGGATGAATCGTGTCGTAGACATGGCCCTCGCAACAAAAGACCACCATCCAAAGCCCGAATTTGTGCTCGGAGTCAGGGGGGATCAGCTTGTTGAGCGCCCGCGCAACGGCTTGTTTGACGCCCACATCAACGTCCTTCCCGTCTGATGCCAGCGTTTCAACCGTCACCATCACCAGCGCCTCTTTTTCATAGAGCTCAACCTGCGGGATCGACCACCGTGCCGCCGTGGCATCGACAAACGCGAGCGCCACTTTTTCAGGAAGTTCCGGCTGGGAAGTAAACGTACCCATGGCTTGTGATGTGAGTCCTGCAAGGCAGGTAAATCAGCAATGGCAGGATGATGCGGTATGGCAGGGGCGCGTCAACAGCCTCGGGATGAAACGGAATTTTTCACCGAAATTAGTTCCTGTTTCTGCTTCAAAACAAGAGCCGGACCGGCGCCGGCTTAATCCGAAACGACCCGGAAAGTGGTGAACACCCCGTTCCCGGAATGCCCTCGGGAAAACCCGGCACGCCGACGGTGCCGCGCCAACGACCGCGGAATGAGCGCGATGCAGGAAGACGCCGCATTCGAGCAGGCCATGGGCAGGCTGCCGGCGGACCCGCCCCTGCCCCGTTAGGCCCTTGTGCCGGCTTCAGTCCAGGCGCTGGATCAACTGTTCCAGGGCCGGGAAATCGACCGGCTTGACCAGGTGGCAGTCAAAGCCGCCGGCCAGGGTCCGGCTCTTGTCGTCCTCATGGCCGTAACCGGTGATGGCGGCGATGAGCATGCCGGGGCCGCGCGGCAGGCTGCGCAGTTCGCTGGCGACTTCAAAGCCATTCATGCCCGGCATGCCGATATCGACCAGCGCGGCATCCGCCCTGTAGGTTTTTGCGATCTCCAGCGCATCGGGCCCGTTGTAAGCAACCTTGGCCGAATGCCCCAGCAACCGGAGCACTTCCGCGAGGCTGTCGGCCGCATCGCGGTTGTCGTCAACAACCAGGAATTTTTTGGCGGGCTCATCGGCCGCCACCGGCTTGCCCACACTGGCCCCGGGAATTGAAAACTTGAAGCGGCTTCCCCTGTCGGGGCCCTCGCTCTCGGCGCTGAGTACGCCGCCATGCATTTCCACCAGCGACTTGGCCAGCGTCAAGCCTATGCCTAGCCCGCTTTCCTTGGCGGCCGACTGCATGTCGCCCTGGGAAAACAATTCAAAAATCTCCCGGATCGCGGTCTTCGTGAGGCCCAGCCCGGTGTCTAGCACCTCGGTCCACACCTGGGCGCCTTCCGCCCAGCAACGCATCGTGATACGCCCGCCCGCCGGCGTGTACTTGGCCGCGTTGGTCAAAAGGTTCTGGATCACCTGGGTCAGCCGTATGCTGTCGGCGTCCACATAGACGTCCTCCTGCGGCAACTCCAGGGAAAAAGTGTGGTGCCTGGCGTCCATCATGGGGCGCATGGCCTCCGCGGCGCGGCTCAGGACCTGGTTGTAGAGCACGGTTTCCTTTTTGAGCTGTATCTTGCCCGTGCTCAGGCGCCCGACGTCCAGCAGGTCGTCGACAAGCCGTGTCATATGGGTCAGCTGGCGGTCTATCATCTCCCGGCTGTTCTTGACGACCGGGCTGGGCGCGGGCTCGAGCTGCAGGACGGTGACGGCGTTCCGGATGGGCGCCAGCGGGTTGCGCAGCTCATGCGCGAGCATGGCCAGGAATTCATTCATGCGCCGGCTGGAGCGCTCCAGTTCCTCGAGCTGCCGGCGCTCGGACATGTCGCGGGTGATTTTGGCGAAGCCGCGCAGTTGTCCCTCGGCATCGCGAATCGCCGTGATGACGACATTGGCCCAGAACCGGGTGCCGTCCTTGCGCACGCGCCAGCCCTCTTCTTCCGCGCGGCCTTTTTCCAGCGCTGTCCGCAATTCGTTCTCTGGCATGCCCAGCGCCAGTTCCTCGGGCCGGTAAAACATCCGGAAGTGCCGCCCTATGGCTTCGGCGGCGGTATAACCCTTGAGGATCTGCGCGCCGGTGTTCCAGCTCTGGATGATGCCTTCGGGGTCCAGCATGAAGATCGCGTAGTCCTGCACGCCCTCCACCATCAGGCGCAGGCGCTCTTCGCTTTCGCGCAGGGCCTGCTCCTGCCTGCGCCTTTCGCTGAGGTCGCGGGTCACCTTGGCGAAGCCCGCATGGGTCCCGTCCGGGTCGGTCAGCGAGGTGATGACCACATTGGCCCAAAAGCGCGAGCCGTCCTTGCGCACCCTCCAGCCTTCGTCCTCGAAGCGGCCCCTTTTTTTGGCGAAGGCCAGTTCCTGCTGGGGCCAGCCGGTGGCCCGCGCCTCGTCCGTGTAAAACATGGAGAAATGCCGCCCCAGCACTTCATCGGCGGCATAGCCCTTGATGCGGGTTGCACCGGCATTCCACGACACCACGTGGCCGTCCGGGTCCAGCATGAAAATCCCGTAGTCCACCACGGAATCGACCAGCAGGCGAAAGCGTTCGATGCTGACGGAATCCACGGGCAGGACGGTATGCAGGCTCACGGCGCCCGATCTCCCGACCCGCCCAATGGCTCGCAGGTTCGCGGCATGAAGCTTGAACTGGCTACGTACAAATACGGCATCACAAAGGGCTTGGGCAAAAAAAAACCCGGGCGGCCCGGGCCTTGAACTGGTAATTCCAGAGGAGTGAGTGCGGCCCCCGGGGGGATCGCAGCCTCAATATAGCCAAGCCAAAAGTAACATTCTGTAGGAGAACGCCGCGTTCCAAAGCCCGCAAGCACTTGCGGGCTGGCCGCAGTGCCCGGCCTTAGTGCTTTCGCCGGATCAAAAACGCACTGACGGCCGGCTCAAAGCCCAGCGCCGGGTAATAAGACATGGCATCGGGGGCGGAAAGCAATATCAGCGACACCTGGTCGCCAATGATGGCTTGCGTGCGCCGGACAAGCTCCTTGCCTATGCCGGCGCCCTGGTACTTTTTGTCGACCGCGAGGTCGGAGAGGTAGCAGCAATAGGCATAGTCGGTCAACGAGCGGCTCAGGCCCACCAGCTCATTGCCCACCCAGGCCGACAGCACCAGGCTGGGCACGGAAAACATGCGCGCAATCCGGGGCAGGTCGCCCGTCGGGCGCTTGAGGCCGGACTGGTCAAAGACGCGCACGACGTCAAGCGGATCCAGCGGGTAGTTGTGGCGGTATTCAACGGTGATGTTTGTCATGGGCAAAGGGGTAGAGTTTGTCGTCATCGTTTTATCCGGCCCAGTCCATCGCCGCAATGGACAGCTTTCGGCCAAAGACACCAGAACAGGCAGTTTCGCACCCTGGCACGTTTCGCATCACACCACCACAACATCGCCCCATGCCAGTCCGATATACAGGCCACTCCAGAGAAAAAACATACCGATCAAAAACAGCACAAGGACCGCGGTAAAGCGATCCACCGCGGTGAACTCGATCCAGCCGCCGTCTGTGAGCAGCTCCAGAAGTATGTCGGTCCAGCTCACGGGCTGGGTCTGGATTTCCGGCTCATGTCTGGAGATCAGCAGCTTCCAGGCGCCAAAGAGGAACAGACCGCCGATAAAGCAGCAGAGGACGGCGAAGGCGTCAATCATGGGAGCGCAAAACCGTGTTTTTCATTGCAGCAACTTGCCGATTGATTCACCTGAAATCCTAAACACCCACCGGTACCACCTGATCCGCATGCGCCTGATTTCGCTGCATTGGTCACAGCTTGCCGCAAACTGATTAATCTGATCAAGGATTCACAAAAGATGCGATGCAGATCCCCGCAATGACGCCAAAGGCAGCGCAATAAATATTGGCCGCAATTCCAACGCCTTTCAAAAGCCGCATTCCTTCGATATCGTTGGCGTCAATCAAAAACTGAACGCATTGCTTGCGGCTTTCCACGGCATGAGGGGCTCCGCGCTCTTTCAGTGAGTTCTGCATGCCGATGGAAGACACCATGGCCAGAAGCGAGGCCACGCTGATGACCGGAAAGAACAGGCCACGCACGGTCCAGATCGAAACGCTGGGCATGCAATACGCGTGGAGCACCTCGGCAGCAAAGGCAATCGCCATGCCGGCAAGGATAAAGAGGGTCTCATTGCGGGTCAGGTCTTTGACAACCTGGTCCGCACTTCGGGAGAAATCAATTCTCATCCGCTGTCCCTTCGGAACGGCCCACCGCCTCGGGGCCCAGGTATTCATGCTTCAGGATGATGCGCGCCAAGCGATGCTCCAGATGACGGACGGAAGGCTTGTGGGCGTCCGACCTGAAAGAGAAGTATTCGCCATAGGGGTTTCTGGCATAAATGGTCAGGATGTAGCTCGTGTGCTCGCCGTTGCTTGTATCTTCATCCTTGCGCACGATGACGGCGTGACGGCCTTCAAATGCGAAACGCGAGTCCTCGGCGTGGACAACGCTGTCCAGGAACTGCCGCATCGCCAACTCGACGCGGGAAGCAGCCGGATGGCGCCGCGCATATATGAGATAGGCTGCAATGCCAAGCGCTGAAAGCAGGAACATGGCGCTTGGCAGGAAATGGGTGTCGTACATGTTTGGGCACTACGGTTGAAATGGCTTGGCCGATTCAGGAAGCGACGCCGTCACGCCTCGCCCATCCCGTAGCCGCGATTAAAGCTCATCTGCCGCAACCAGGCCCCAGGCGCCAGACCCACACTGCCCTTGAAACGCCGGCTGAAATGGCTCTGGTCGGCGAAACCGCAGGCGGCGGCCACCTCGGCCAGGCCTTGCCCGGCCAGCATGGCGGACTGGGCGCGTTCCAGGCGCACGGCATTGAGGTAGATGTGCGGCGGCACGCCGAATTGCCGGGCGAAGGCGCGGGTCAGGTGCACGCGCGACAGGCCCGCCTCGCGCGCCAGGGCATCCACCGTGATGTCTTGGTCGTAGTGGCTGCGCAGGTAGTCGCGTATGCGGGCCATGCGGGCCGCGCCGGCGGCCTTGCTGCCCTCTCCCGCGCTGCGCCGTTCGCCGTAGCGCTGCAACAAGCGCACCAGCACGTCGCGCGTGAGTTCCTCGGCGCGCAGCGACTCCTGGGCCTGGCCGGCCGCGCCTATGGCGCGCGCCAGCGCGCGGCCCATGGCCGCGTCGCGCACCACGGGCTGGCGGAAGTAGGCGGCCATGTCGAGGCCGGCCTCCTTGTCGCGGCATTCATCGACCACCTGCGGCGCCACATAAAGCATGCTGTAGCCAAAGCCCTCCTGGGTGCCGCGCTGGCCGTCGTGCGGCTCGTCGGGGTTGAAGAGGATGACATCGCCGCGCAGGCTGGCGTGCAGCGTGCCGCCGCAATGAAAAGTCTGCACGCCGGAGGCGGTGACGCCTATGGAATAGGTCTCGTGGCTGTGGCGCTCAAACGTGTGTTCAGTGAAGTGGGCCTTCATTTGCGTCACGCCGGCCAGCGCGCCGGGACGAAAGCGTGCCCAGTCCTGGGCAGTGGGTTGCTGGGCATGCTGCATGAAACAATCGTACAAGACGCGGCAGGCGCGGACAAGCAGACTCCTTTCTTCCGACACAACGCAAGAGGAGTTTTCCGTGAAAACAGACGCCATAGACCTGCAGGCCAAGCTCGCGAGTTTTGAAGGCCACTGGCAGCCGCGCACCGTGAGCGAGTTCAACGGCCACGACGTGATGGTGGTCAAGGTGCAGGGCGAGTACAGCTGGCATTCTCACCCCGACAGCGACGACTTCTTCCTGGTGCTCAAGGGGGAGTTGCATATCGACATCGAGGGCAGCCCCACCGTGATCCTCAAGCCCGGCCAGCTTTACGTGGTGCCGCGCGGCGTGCGGCACCGGCCGCGCGCGGCGCAGGAGGCACAACTGCTGTTGATAGAGCCGACGGGTGCGCCCAACAGCGGCGATGCGGCCACGGCGGCGCCGCGTCGGGTGATCTGAAGCCGGATACCGCCAAAAGCCGAGGGCAGCCCGGGGGAAATCCAATTACTTGACTTTGTCAACCAATTGCTTGACGATAGCCGCCATGGCCCCATCAAGCTCCCCCGCCCTCCCCACTTCCGTCACCGCGGCCGCACCGGCCGCCGCCACGGCACACATCAAGGCGATACGCGGCTTCAACCGCTTCTACACCCAGCGCATCGGCGTGCTGGCCCCTTACCTGGGCAGCGAGTTCTCGCTGACCGAGGTGCGGGTGCTCTACGAGCTGGCCCACCGAGACCAGCCCACTGCCACCGAGCTGGGCCGCGACCTGTCGCTGGACGCGGGCTACTTGAGCCGCATCCTGCGGCGCTTTGAAAGCCAGGGCTGGCTGGCGCGTGTGCCCTCGCCGGCCGACGCGCGGCAAAGCCTGCTGAAGCTGACAGAGGCCGGGCACAAGGTGTTCGCGCCGCTGCAGCAGCAGTCGCGCGACGAGGCGGCCGCCCTGCTGGCCCCGCTGGCGCCAGACGACCAGCACAAGGTGGTGAACGCGATGGGCACGGTGCAGCGCCTGCTGGCCGGCCCGGACGAGGCCGCGGCGACGCGCACCGCAGTGCTGCGCGACCCGCGGCCCGGCGACATGGGCTGGGTGGTGCAGCAGCATGGCGAAATCTATGCGCGCGAATACGGCTGGAACAGCGAGTTCGAGGCGCTGGTGGCCGACATCGCGGGCAAATACCTCAAAAATTACCGGCCTGACTGCGAAAAATGCTGGATCGCCGAACTCGACGGCGAGCGCGTGGGCGCGGTGTTTGTGGTGCGCAAGTCCGCGACGGTGGCGCAGCTGCGCATGCTGATCCTCACGCCGGGGGCGCGCGGCCTGGGCCTGGGCGGGCGGCTGTCGGATGAATGCATCGCCTTCGCGCGCGCCAAGGGCTACAAAAAAATGGTGCTCTGGACCAACAGCTGCCTGACGGCGGCGCGTGCGATTTATGCCAAGCGCGGCTTCAAGCTGGTCAAAAGCGAGCCCTACCAGGGCTTTGGCCACGCGTTGGTGGGCGAGACCTGGGAGCTAAAGCTTTAGGGCTACAGCCTTAAAAGTTCCGGAGGTTTTAAGCCACGGGGCTTCGTGAACCACGAAGAGCGGGCTATTGTTTGAATAGCAGATGAAGCGCCTCGGCTTCTTGCGCACGGGCCGGCCAATACGCCATGCCCGGCGATAATGGGCGCATGAGCCCCCCGCCCGCGCAAGAGCATCCGCAACCCAAATCCCTCACCGACCTTTTTGTTTCATTCACGCTGCTGGCCCTGCAGGGTTTCGGCGGCGTCCTCGCCGTCGTGCAGCGCGAGCTGGTCGAGAAAAAACGCTGGATGACGCGTGAAGAGTTCATCGAAGACTGGGCGGTGGCGCAAATCATGCCCGGCCCCAATGTGGTGAACCTGTCCTTGATGGTGGGTGGGCGTTATTTCGGCCTCAAGGGCGCGCTGGCGGCGCTGGCCGGCATGCTGACGGTGCCGCTGGTGCTGGTGCTGCTGCTGGCGGTGCTGTATGCCCAGTTTGCCGGCCACCCCGGCGTGGCGGGCGCGCTGCGCGGCATGGCCGCGGTGGCGGCCGGGCTGATAGGCGCGACCGGCCTCAAGCTTTTCGGCGCCCTCAAGAAAAACGTGCTGGGCCTGCGGCTGTGCCTGGGCCTGGGCCTGCTGTGTTTTGTGTCCATCGCGCTGCTGCGCATCCCGCTGGCTTATGTGCTGCTGAGCCTGGGCCTGGCGGCCTGCGTGCTGGCCTACCGAAAGCTCGCGCCATGAACGAACCGCTGCAAACACTGCACCTGGCCTTCGGCGCACGCGAATGGTTTGACCTGTTCCTGCACTATCTCTCGCTGTCGCTGCTGTCGGTGGGCGGCGCCATCAGCACCGCACCCGACATGCACCGTTTCCTGGTCGACAAGCAGCACTGGCTGACCGACGCGCAGTTCAACGCCTCCATCGCGATCGCGCAGTCGGCACCCGGGCCCAACGTGCTGTTCATCGCGCTGATGGGCTGGAACGTGGGCCTGAACGCCGGCGGCATGCTCAGCGGGCTGCTGGGCGTGTTCCTGGCACTGCTGGGCATCCTGATTCCGAGCACCACGCTGACCTACACGGCCGCGCAGTGGGGCCATCGCAACCGCGAGTTGCGGGCGGTGCGCGCCTTCAAGCAGGGCATGGGCCCCATCGTGGTGGCCTTGCTGATCGCCACGAGCTGGATCCTGGCCGGCGCCAACGGCAGCTCGCTGAAGGACTGGCCGGTATGGCTGCTGACGGCGGCCTCGGCCCTCATCGTCTGGCGCACCCGTATCCACTTGTTGTGGCTGCTGGGCGCGGGTGCGCTGCTGGGCTGGTACGGGCTGGTTTGAGCCGCAGCCGAAAAGCTACTTCGGCTTGCCGCGCCGGTGAAAGTACACCATGCGCGCCGCCTGCCGCATGGGCTCGGTGTCCAGGGCCAGGTTGAAGATCCAGTCGGCCTGGAAATGATCAAACAGCCAGCGCAGCGTGCGTTTGGCGCGAAACGTCGGGTAGTTCCGCACCAGCCCGCGCAGGGGATCGGCCGGGTCGCTGCCATCGGCCGCACCGGCTCGCAAAAAAGCCGCCACGGCGCCGCCCACCGCATCCCCATGCTCCAGCGCCGTATGGATGCCGCCGGCCGTCACGGGCGACACCATGCCGGCGGCGTCGCCGACCAGCATCACGCGCGCATCGGACACGCGCTTCAACACGCCGCCGCAGGGAATCATGCCGGCGCGCGTCGCCAGCGGCGCGGCATCGCCGACATCGACGTGCGGCGCGATCCTGGCCGTGAAAGAGTCCATCCAGGCCTGTTTGGGAGGCAGGCCTGAGGGCGACAACCGCCGGGCCAGGCCGATCTGCTGGATGCCGACGCCCGCGACGGCCCAGCCGATATAGCCGGGGGCGAGTTTGCGGTCTATGAAGCAGTGCAGTAGGTTGGCGTCCAGCCGCGCCTGGCCGTATTCCTGCTCGATGCCGAACAGGAACTGGGTATTGAGCGACAGCCCCAAGGCCTTGGCAACGCGCGAATGCGGGCCGTCGGCGCCGACCAGGTAGCCGGCCTGCAGCACGGCCTGCTCCTGCGAGGCCACCGACTTGACCGAGACCGACCATCCGCCGGCGCTGTCCCGCGCAGCGCTCTCAAACAAGGTGCCCGCCAGCAGCGTGACGCCGTCTGCCTGGACGGACGCGCACATCCAGTCCAGCAGCGCCGGCGTGTCGGTCGCCCAGAAGTAATAACCGGGCGCATGCAGGTCCACGTGGCGCAGGTTGGGCGAATACAGCCGCACGCCGTCCACCTGGCGCACCAGCGCCGCGGGCACCTGCTGCAGCCAGGGGATGGTGTCTATGGCATCTTTGACGATGATGCCGGTGGTGTGCAGCTTGTCCCCTGAAGAAGACTTCTTTTCCACCACGGCGACCCGCAGGCCCGCCCGGGCCGCGGCGCGCGCGCAGGCCAGCCCGGCAAAACTCGCGCCTATGACGGCGAGGTCAAAGCGCTGCGGTGTCATGCCATGCGCTGGCGCAAGGCTTCGTAGAGGCAGACGCCGCTGGCCACGGACACATTGAGGCTTTCGACCGCGCCGCGCATGGGGATGCTGACCAGCTCGTCGCAGGTCTTGCGCGTGAGCTGGCGCATGCCCTCGCCTTCGGCGCCCAGCACCAGGGCGACCGGGCCTTTCAGGTCCACGTCGTAAATGGTTTTTTCGGCGTCGTCGCTGGTGCCTATGCACCAGATGTTGCGTTCCTTGAGCTCGCCCAGGGTGCGGGCCAGATTGGTGACCATGAAATAAGGCATGGTCTCGGCCGCGCCGCTGGCCACCTTGGCGACGGTGGCGTTGATGCCGGCCGCATGGTCCTTGGGAGCGATCACGGCATGGGCGCCGGCGCCGTCGGCCACCCGCAGGCAGGCGCCCAGGTTGTGCGGGTCGGTGACGCCGTCCAGCACCAGCAGCAGCGGCTGGGCAACACCGGCCTCCTCGAGCTGCTCGAGCAGCTCATCGAGCGACTTGACCTGGGCCAGGGCATCGACCCGGGCTACCACCCCCTGGTGGCCGTGGCTGCCGCACATTTTGGCCAGGCGCAGGCCGTCGGATTCGATCAGCCGTATGCCGGCCTCGCGGGCCCGGTCCGTAAACTGGCGCATGCGCGCGTCGCGGCGCGAAGCGTCGAAAAACACCTCCAGAACGGACTTGGGCGCGGTTTTGATGCGCACGCCGACAGCATGGAAGCCAAAAAGGACTTTGGGGGTAGATGACATGCAGGGGATTATCACTGCAGCCCCGAAAGCTGTTAACGGTCGTCACGGAGCCCTGTTTAGACCGTTAATGGCTTCTTAGGCATTACTACCGGTGCACAGGGGCCGACCGACGGTCACAATGCGAGCTGGGTAAGTCTAAAATAGTAACAATTTGTTGATCCTGCAGGCAGGACGTTTTCCGCAATAACGCGCACAGTTGGGGGCACTATGGGATTGAGGCTTAAATTTAATCTGGTGTTGATCGTGGTGTTCCTGGCCGGCTTCGGCGCCGCCGGGTTCATGTCGCGCCAGCTGCTGCAGGAAAACGCCCGCGAGGAAGTCCTGCGCAACGCGCGGCTCATGATGGACACCGCCCTCTCGGTGCGCGCCTACACGGTCGAGCAGATCAAGCCGCACCTGGACAAGCAGCTCGAGGAAGTCTTCCTGCCGCAGACCGTGCCGGCCTACGCCGCCACCGAAACCCTGGGCCACATCCAGAAGAAGTACCGCGACTACGGCTACAAGGAAGCGACGCTGAACCCGACCAACCCGCGCGACCGCGCCACCGACTGGGAAGCCGACATCGTCCAGCAGTTCCGCCAGAACGCCGACTCGAAAGAGCTGATCTCGGAGCGCGCCGCGGCCACGGGCCGGCTGCTCTACATCGCCAAGCCCATACAGATCACCAACGCGGCCTGCCTGCAGTGCCACAGCGTGCCGGCCGCCGCGCCGGCCAGCATGGTCAAGATCTACGGCGAGGCCAACGGCTTCGGCTGGAAACACAATGAAATCATAGGCGCGCAGGTGGTGACGGTGCCCATGGAGATTCCCATCCGCAATGCCGAGCGCACCTTCAAGACCTTCATGGCCTCGCTGGCCGCGGTGTTCGCCGTGGTCTTCGTGGTGCTCAACCTGATGCTGAGCTGGCTCATCGTGCGGCCGATACGCCGCATGTCGCAGGCGGCCGACAAGGTCAGCACCGGCGACTTCGAGGTGCCCGAATTCGCCGACGGCGGCAAGGACGAGGTGGCGGTGCTGGGCAGCTCCTTCAACCGCATGCGCCGCAGCCTGGAAAAAGCCATGCAGATGATTGACCGCGGCGACTGACTGAGAGCTTGCCTGCCCACCACGACGCCGCACGCATGACCGAACCCGAAGACAAGACCCGAACCCTGCCCGTGCGGCCCGATGCCGCGGGAAGCGGGGATGTGGCCGCCCTGGCCCCGGGGCAGACCGTCTTTGAATACCGCATTGAAAAAATGCTGGGCGGCGGCGGTTTCGGCATCACCTACCTGGCGCAGGACATCAACCTGCAGCTGCCGGTGGCCATCAAGGAGTATTTTCCGGGCGACCTGGCCGTGCGCTCGGCCGACCTGTCGGTCCATGTCCGCTCCGGCGAAAACCGGGGCCAGTTCCAGTGGGGCCTGGAGCGCTTCCTGGACGAAGCCCGCGCGCTGGCCTCGTTTCGCCATCCCAACATCGTGCGGGTGCTGCGCTACTTCAAGGAAAACGGCACCGCCTACATCGTCATGGAGTACGAGTCGGGCGACCCGCTCAAGCGCTGGCTGGCCAAACAGCCCGCGCTGGACCAGCAGGGCCTGCTGAAGATCATCTACCCGCTGATGGACGGCCTGGAAGCGGTGCACAAGGTGAACTTCCTGCACCGCGACATCAAGCCGGACAACATCTACATCCGCGCCGACGGCACACCGGTGCTGCTGGATTTCGGCGCGGCCCGGCGCCTGACCGGCAACCAGGACATGACCAACATCGTGAGCCCGGGCTTCGCGCCCTTCGAGCAATACCACAGCAAGGGCCACCAGGGGCCGTGGACGGACGTCTATTCGCTGGGCGCGGTGATGTACTGGATGACGACCGGGCAAAAGCCCATGGAGTCGGCCTCGCGCGTGCGCGAAGACAGCATGCCCAAGGCCGCCGATACCGCCAGCGCGGTGGTCTTCGGCGCGCCGCTGCTGCGCGCCATCGACTGGGCGATGACGCCCAACGAAACCCAGCGGCCGCAGGACGTGGCCGCGCTGCGCCAGGCGTTGCTGAGCTCGGACTTCGTGAAGACGCAAACCCTGCGCGCGGCCAGCGTGCTGGTGCCCGCCACACCCCCTGCCCCGACCGTGCCCGCGCCGGCACCGGCCGAAGTTAAAACAGTCACCGCGCCGCCCGACAACGCCCTGCTCGCCTACGCCGCCAATTCACAGTCCATCCCGCTCAACAGCGCCGAGAACCTGCGCAAAAACGTGCTGGGCACCATCATGTTCCTGGACCTGGTGTCCTACTCCACCTATTCGGTGGACCAGCAGGTGGTGGTCAAGTCGCTGTTCAACGAGCTGATCACCAAGGCCATAGGCGGCGTGAAAGAGTCGTCGCGCATCATGATAGACACCGGCGACGGCGCGGCCATCTGCTTCCTGGGCGATCCCGAGGAGGCGCTGCAGTCGGCCCTGCTGCTGCGCGACCTGCTGGCGCAGAAGTACGGCCGCAAGCTGTCGCTGCGCGTGGGCCTGCACCTGGGCCCCATCCGCATGGTGTTCGACATCAACAACCGGGTCAACGTGGTGGGCGACGGCATCAATGTGGCGCAGCGCATCATGGACTTCGCCAGGCCCAACCAGGTGGTGGTCTCGCGCGCCTACTACGACGTGATCTCGCGCATCACCGACAGCGCGGCCGGCCATTTCGACTACCTCGGCCCGCACATGGACAAGCACCTGCGCTCGCACGAGATCTACGCGGTGCTGGACCCGAATGCCGCCCCGGCGGCGCCCGCGGCGCGCAACCTGGAGTTCGAGCACACGGCCTCCTTCGCCGCGTTGGCCTCGCTGACGCCCGAAGTCGTGCACGACATCGAAACCGAGCTGGCCAAGCTGATCGGCCCGCTGGCCCGGGTGCTGGTCAAGAAGTCCGTGCCGCGCACGGTGAGCGCCCAGGGCCTGCGCGACCTGCTGGCCGTCTCTATCCCGGACGCCACGGCGCGCGAAGCCTTTGTGCGGCCGCGCAATGCCAGCGCGCCCGTGCATTCGACGCCGCTGGGCGCCTCGGGCCCGCGCACCGGTGTTACCAGCGCCACCGGCGGCACCAGCGTGCCCAGCCGCGTGCTGTCCATGCCGGTGTCCGGCCTGCGGCACCAGGACATGAGCCGGCCCTCGGGGCTGTCATCGCCTTCGGGACCGTCCGCGACCTCGACCTCGACATCCATCAATGTGCAGTATTTCAGCGCCGAGCTGCAGTCCCAGCTGGAACGCATGCTGAGCCTCTACATAGGCCCGCTGGCCAAGACCCTGGTGCGCAGGGAATCGGCACGCCACACCACGCTGGGCGGCCTGGCCAAGGCATTGGCGCTGCAGATCGACAGGCCCGACGACCGGGCGAAATTCCTGGCTGGGGCGCAAAAGCTGCGCTGAACCTGGCGCCTGCCTGCCCGGCCCCCGGCGGCTCAGGCTGAAACAACCCGTCCCGCGTCTATGGTGATGCGCCGCTCGCAGCGCGCGGCAATGCCCTGGTCGTGCGTCACCAGCACCAGGGTGGTCCCGAGTTCGCGGTTGAGCTCGAACATCAGCGACATGACGGTTTCGCCGGTGGCGAAATCCAGGCTGCCGGTGGGCTCGTCGGCCAGCAACACCGCCGGCTGCACCACAAAGGCCCGCGCCAGCGCCACGCGCTGCTGCTCGCCGCCCGACAGCACCTTGGGGTAGTGGCCCAGGCGCTCGCCCAGGCCGACGCGCTTGAGCATCTCGGTGGCCTGCGCGCGCGCATTCCTGGCGCCCGACAGCTCCAGCGGCAGCATGACGTTCTCGAGCGCGGTCAGGTTGCCCATGAGCTGGAAGCTCTGGAACACAAAACCGACCTTCTGGGCGCGCAGGGCGGCGCGGTCGTCCTCACTGAGGGCGAACAGGTCCTGCCCGGCCAGCTTGACCGTGCCCTCGGTGGGCGTGTCCAGCCCCGCGATGATGGACAGCAAGGTGCTTTTGCCCGAACCCGAAGCGCCGACAATGGCGGCGGTTTCGCGCGCGGCCAGCGCGAAGTCAATATCGCGCAAAATGGCCAATGTGCCGGTGGAGTCGGTCACCGACTTGAAAACATGCTCCACGGAAATAATTGAAGCCTCAGGCTTTGCAGCCGCGCCGGGAAAGCCGGGCGCCGTAGAGCCCATGGAAGCATCACTCACCGCAGGTTCAAACATGTCAGCCTTGTCAGAAAATATGAAATCCGACTTTACCAAGCTTGCCGCCGAAATAGCGGAACGCCTGGTAAAACCCTTGGCGGCTCTGCTCGCGGCCGCCTTGCTGGGTGCGGTCCCGGCGGCCCGGGCGCAGGCGCCTGCCTCCGCCGCCCAGGGCGAGACGGTGCTGGTCGTCGGCGACTCCCTGAGCGCCGAATACGGCCTCAAGCGTGGCACCGGCTGGGTGCCGCTGCTGGAAAAGCAGATCGCCGGCGAAAAGAAAAGCGCCAGGGTCGTCAACGCCAGTATCAGCGGCGACACGACGTCGGGCGGCCGCTCCCGGCTGCCGGCCCTGCTGGCGCAGCACAAGCCCGCCGTGGTGGTGATAGAGCTGGGTGGCAACGACGCCCTGCGCGGCCTTCCGCTGGACATGACCGAGCAAAACCTCAGCGCGATGACGCAGGCGGCCAAAAAGGCCGGCGCGCGGGTGCTGCTGGTCGGCATGCAGGTGCCGCCCAACTACGGCAGCGCCTACGCGGCGAATTTTTCGGGCCTGTTCGCCAAGGTCGCCAAGGCCGAAAAAGTGGCGCTGGTGCCGTTTTTCCTCAAGGGCGTCGCCGACGCCGCCGACCCGGTGGCCGCCTTCCAGGCCGACCGCATCCACCCCAACGAACAGTCGCAGCCGCGCATGCTGGCCAATGTGTGGCCCGAACTCAAGAAGCTGCTCAAGTGAGCCTGGACCGCATTTCCGCCGAGGAAGCGCTGGCCGGCCTGGGCCGGTATTCAGACATCATCGACGCCCGCAGCGAGGGCGAATACGCCGAGGACCACCTGCCCGGCGCGCTGAACTGGCCCAGCCTGCACGATGAGGAACGCAAGATCGTCGGCACAAAATACAAGCAGATCAGCCAGTTCGAGGCCAAAAAACTGGGTGCCGCGCTGGTCGCGAAAAACATCGCCGAACACATACAGCGCGATGTGCTGGACAAGCCCCGGGAATGGCAGCCCCTGCTCTACTGCTGGCGCGGCGGCAAGCGCAGCGGCGCGCTGGCCCTGGTGCTGGACCAGATCGGCTTTCGGGTCACGCTGGTCGACGGCGGCTACAAGGCCTTCAGGGCGGCGCTGGTGGCCGACCTGCCCCAACTGGCGGCGCGCTTTCACTACCGCGTGGTGTGCGGCCCCACCGGATCCGGCAAGACCCGGCTGCTGCAGGCCCTGGCGGCCGAAGGCGCGCAGGTGCTGGACCTGGAGGCGCTGGCCAGGCACCGCAGTTCGGTGCTGGGCGCGATTCCCGGCCTTGAGCAGCCCAGCCAGAAGGCCTTTGACAGCGCTATCTGGTCCGCCCTGCGCGGCTTCGACCCGGCCAGGCCTGTGTATGTGGAAAGCGAAAGCAAAAAAGTCGGTAATGTGGCGGTCCCCGAGGGCCTGATAGACGCCATGCGGGCCAGCCCCTGCCTGGACCTGCGCCTGCCCGAGGACGAGCGCGTGGCGCTGCTGCTCGAGGACTATGACTTCTTCGTCACCGACACCGCGTTTTTCTGCGAGCGGCTGGGCGCCTTGACCGAGGTGCGCGGCAAGGCCACGGTGCAGGACTGGCAGGCCCGTGCGCGCGCCGGCGACGCGGCCTCGGTGGTGCGCGAGTTGCTGACCCTGCATTACGACCCGGGCTATGCGCGCTCCATGGAGCGCAACTTCAGCCAGTACCCGAAAGCCACCCCGCTCAACGCGGCCAACCGGTCGCGGCAGACCATGGCGGCGCTGGCCAAGGCCATTCTTCAGGAGGAGACAACAACATGAAAAAAATCCTTGCCGCCACCGGCATCGCCCTGGCCGGGCTGGCCGCCTACCTGTGCCTGTGGCCGGTGCCCATCACGCCGCAAAGCTGGGAAGCGCCCGCCGAACCCGGCTACAGCGGCCCTTTTGCGGCCAACGACAAACTCGCCAAACTGAAAACCATCCCGCTGGGGACCGAGGAAGGCCCCGAGCACCTGGTGGCGGCCCGGGACGGAAAACTCTACGCCGCGGTGGCCAGCGGCGCCATCCTGCGGATGAATCCGGACGGCAGCGGCCGGGAGGTAGTGGTCAACACCGGCGGCCGCGTGCTGGGTTTTGACTTCGATGCGGCCGGCAACATCATCGCCGCCGATGCCTTCAAGGGCCTGCTGTCGATTGCGCCGGACAAAAAAGTGACGCTGCTGGCGGACAAGGCCGCGGGCACGCCGATTCTGTATGCCAACGCGGTGGTGGTGGCCCGCAACGGCAAGGTGTATTTCAGCGATGCCTCCACCCGCTTTGGCGCCCGCGACTGGGGCGGCACCTTCGAAGCCAGCATTCTCGACATCCTGGAACAGTCCGCCACGGGCCGGGTGATTGAATACGACCCCGCGACCCAGGCCACACGCATCGTGGCCAAAGGCCTGAGCTTTGCCAACGGCGTGGCCTTGAGCCAGGACGAACGCTCGCTGTTTGTGGCCGAAACCGGCAGATACCGCATCTGGAAACTGCCGGTGGATGCGCGGGAACAGGACATCGGCCAGCCCGGCGCCGGCCTCAAGCCGCTGTTTGACAACCTGCCCGGCTACCCCGACAACCTGATGCGCGGCCTGGACGGCAAGGTCTGGGTGGGCCTCGTCAAGCCGCGCAACCCCAAGATTGACGGCATGGCCCGCAAGCCCTTGATGCGCAAGCTCACGCTTCGCCTGCCGCGCGCCTTGTGGCCTATCCCCAAGGCCTACGGCCACGTAGTGGCATTCACGGAAGACGGGAAAGTGGTGGCCGACCTGCAGGACCCGTCGGGCGCCTATCCCGAAACCACCGCCGTGACGGAGACGGCGGACAGGCTGTATGTGCAAAGCCTGCACGCCAGGGAGCTGGGCTGGCTGCCCAAGTAAAGCAGCGGCCAGCAGCAAAAAACCCGGCCACACGCAGGGTGTGCCGGGTTTTGGGGGGGGCAGAAAACCTGAAAGCTCAGGGCGCCGGGTCGGTGGGTGGCACACCGGCCGCCGCATCGCCGTCGGCGGGCGGCGCATCGTTCCCATCGTCGGCCGCATCATCTTGCTTGCCCTCCGCCTTGCGCTTGAGCTTTTCTTCTTTTTTGCGTTTTTTCGCGAGCTCTTTCTGGCGCTTTTCGTAAGAGTAATTGGGAGTTGCCACTGCGTGCTTTCGTAAGGAGGTAACCCTTACTGTACTGCATTGCCGTCAGGCAATGCCAGGCTTTTGATGCGGCTTCGGCTCAGGCTTTTTCCAGGGCCTGGGCGATGTCGGCCTGCAGGTCGGCCACGGCCTCCAGCCCCACTGAAAACCGCACCAGCCCGCCTTTGTGGGGCCAGGGCGTGCTGCGCAGCGCCGGAATGTCGTAAGGCGCGCACAAACTCATGGGCCCGGCCCAGCTGTAACCCAGTTTGAAAAGTTTCAGGCTGTCACAAAAGCGGTCCACCCGCTCGGGGCCGAACTCGGGCTTGAAGACCGCGCTCATCAGGCAGGCCGCGCCTGTGCAATCGCGTTTCCAGGTTTCATGGCCGGGCGAGCCGGGCAAGGCCGGGTGCAGCATGGTGGCAATCTGCGGCCGGCCGGCCAGCCAGGCGGCCAGTTCGCGGGTGGCAGCGTCCTGGGCGGCGTAGCGCAAGGCCATGCTGTTGAGGCCACGCAGCACCAGTTCGGCATCGTTGCCGCCTACGCCGTAGCCGACGCGCATGTGGCAAAAATGGACCAGGTGGTGCAGCGCCTCGTCGCGCGTGACCACGGAGCCCATCAGCACGTCGGCGCCGCCGCTGGGGTATTTGGTCAGGGCCTGGACCGAGATGTCCAGACCCAGGTCGAAGGCATTGAAGGCCAGCCCTGCCCCCCAGGTGTTGTCGAGCGCGGTCACGATGCCGGCGGGATGCGCATTCTTGTGCGCCTTGACGGCCGCGACCAGCGCCGGCATGTCGGGGAACTCCAGCGTGATGGAGCCCGGCGCTTCCAGCCACACCAGCCGGGTTTTCGGGCCCAGCTTGGCGGCCAGGTCGGCCGGGTTCATCGCGTCGTAAAAACGGTGGCTGATGCCCCAGGCGGCGAGCTCGCCCTGCGCGAAGGTCTTGTTGGGGCCGTAGGCGTTGTCGGGGATCAGCAACTCGTCGCCGGCCTTGAGCAAGGCCATGCCGACCAGCACCACCGCCGCCAGGCCGCTGGGCACCAGCGTGCAATGCTTGCCGCCTTCCAGCGTGGCGATGCGCTCTTCCAGCGTGAAAGTGGTCGGCGTGCCGTGCAGGCCGTAGGTGTAGCCGGTCTTGTGTTTCCAGTCGCGGCCGCGCAGCGCGGCGACGGTGGGAAAGGCAATGGTCGAAGCCTTGTAAACCCCGGGCGGGATGGCGTCAAACCCGGCGGGCGGCTTGTAGGGATGGTGGATCAGGGTGGTGGATGTTTCACTCATCACCGCATATTAACGGCAAGCCCAGAAACTTGAGGAGCGGCAGAACAAAGCCACCCCCTCCCATCCAAGCATGAGCCGCGGGACTGGCTTTGCCAGACCGCAGGCGCAGCGCCCCCTTTTGTGATGAAAGGGGCAGGGAGAAGCCGCAGGCTACACGAAGTGAGCGACCGTGGGGGTTATATCTTCCACTTCGCCATGAGCTGCGCCGGCGAGAGGGAGTCATAGCCTTCAAACGGCTGGTGGATCCAGGGATTGGTGGGCAGCAGCTCGACCGAGTAGTCGGGCTCGAAGGTGGAAACACCCTTGGTCCAGATCACGGCACTGCGCAGCTCGGTAATGGGTTTGTAGTTGTTCTTGAGCTGGTGGATCACGGCGTTGAGGGTGTGGCCCGTGTCGGCCAGGTCGTCGACCAGCAGCACCTTGCCGGCGATCTCGCCCTTGGGGGTGGTGATGTAGCGGGCGATGTCCAGGTTGCCCTGCGTCATGCCGGCGTCAGCCCGGTAGGAGCTGGTGGACATGATGGCCAGCGGCTTGTCGAAGATGCGCGACAGGATGTCGCCGGGGCGCATGCCGCCCCTGGCCAGGCACAGGATGGTGTCGAACTGCCAGCCGGACTGGTGGATCTTGATGGCCAGTTTTTCGATCAGGTTGTGGTACTCGTCGTAGCTCACATAGAGATGCTTGCCGTCTTCTGTCAACATGGGTGGCGCTCCTGATGTTCCTGGTGTATTCGCTGCCCGCGCCGGTTTAGGCGGCAGGCTGTTTGGCTAAAGCTGCGGCCGGTATCCGCTCAAGCGGCGGCGTAGGGGTTGCGCAGCAGGATGGTGTGGTCGCGGTCCGGGCTGGTGGAGATCATGTCGATGGGCACGCCGGTCACTTCCTCGATGCGGTGCAGGTATTTTTGCGCGGCCGCGGGCAGTTTGGCGTATTCCGTGACGCCGACCGTGCTTTCGCTCCAGCCCGGCAGGGTTTCGTAGATCGGCTTGCAGCGCGCGATGTCCTCGGCGCCCATGGGCAGGATGTCGGTGATGTGGCCGTCGAGCTCGTAGCCGGTGCACAGCTTGAGCTCATCGATGCCGTCGAGCACGTCGAGCTTGGTGATGCACAGGCCGGACAGGCCGTTGACCTGGGCCGAGCGCTTGAGCAGCGCGGCGTCAAACCAGCCGCAGCGGCGGCTGCGCCCGGTGGTCACGCCTTTTTCGGCGCCCACGGTGCTCAGGTGGTAGCCCACGGTGCCGGGTTTTTCCCAGTCGAGCTCGGTCGGGAACGGCCCGCCGCCCACACGCGTGCAGTAGGCCTTGGTGATGCCCAGGATGTAGTGCAGCATGCCCGGGCCCACGCCGGCGCCGGCGGCGGCATTGCCGGCCACGCAGTTGCTGGAGGTGACATAGGGATAGGTGCCGTGGTCGACGTCGAGCAAAGTGCCCTGCGCGCCTTCAAACAGCAGGTTGGCGCCGTCACGGTGCGCGTCGTTGAGTTCGCGCGAGACGTCGGCCATCATGGGCTTGAGCAGCTCGGCGTGGCGCATGGCTTCGGCGTACACGGTGTCGAAGTCGACCGCCGGCGCGTGCAGGTAGCCGGTCAGCACGAAGTTGTGCAGCTCCAGCAGCTCGCGCAGCTTGGCGGCGAAGCGGTCGGGGTATTTGAGGTCCTGCACACGCAGGGCGCGGCGGGCGATCTTGTCCTCGTAGGCGGGGCCTATGCCGCGGCCGGTGGTGCCTATCTTGGTGGTGCCGCCCTTTTCGCGGTAGGCTTCACGCGCGATGTCGAGCGCGGCGTGGAAAGGCAGGATCAGCGGGCAGGCCTCGCTGATGCGCAGGCGCGAACGCACCTCGACACCGGCTTTTTCCAGGCCTTCGATTTCCTCGAACAGCTTGGCGGCCGACAGCACCACGCCGTTGCCGATGTAGCACTTCACGCCCGGGCGCATGATGCCGCTGGGGATCAGGTGCAGCGCGGTCTTCACGCCGTTGATGACCAGCGTGTGGCCGGCATTGTGGCCGCCCTGGAAGCGCACCACGCCCTGCGACATCTCGGTCAGCCAGTCGACCAGCTTGCCCTTGCCTTCGTCGCCCCACTGGGTGCCCACGACCACGACATTGCGGCCCGCGTCTGCGGTTTGTTTGTTTGTCATCTTCAATTCTCGTTAAGGTGTGTTGGGATCAAGCCGGACGGGGGCACAGGGCCCTCACGCGGCTTTTTTCAGGGGCTGGACCACCCATTGACCGGCAGCGTTGGCCAGTTCGCGGTCGCAATCAAATTCGTTGACTTCGTGTTCGTGGCCGGGCAGCACGCAGGCCACGGTTTCGCCGCCGGCGCGCAACCGGGCGATGGCCGCGCGCAGGCCGGCGTCCTCGCCCCAGGGCGCGCGTATGGCGGCCTTCAGGGGCCGGGGCGGCAGCACGCTGACGAGTTCCTTCAGGTCCAGGCTGAAGCCTGCCGCCGGACGGTTGCGGCCGAACACGGCGCCGACTTCGTCATAACGGCCGCCGCGCGCCAATTCAGCGCCCTGGCCGTAGATGGCAAAACGCGTGCCGCTGTAATAGGCATAGCCCCGCAGGTCGGCCAGGTCGAAGCTGACCTTGACCTCGCCGCTTTCACCGCGGGTGTGGGCGGCCAGCCACTTCAGGTTTTGCAGCGCAGCCTTGAGGCCCGTCGAGGGCGGCAAGGCTTTTTCGGCCTCGGCCAGGACTTTTTCGTCGCCGTAGAGCTGCAGCAAGGCTTTCAGGCCCTGGCGCGCTTCGGCGGAAATGCCGTCCTTGAGGCTGGCGGTGAGGCTGTCGAGTTCGCTCGCGTCCTTGGCGGCCAGCGCGGTGTGGATAGCGGCCAGGGTCTTGGTGCTGACGCTGGCGCCGGCCAGCAGGCTGCCCACGATGCGCACGTCGGCCATGTCGACGCTCAGTGCGGTGACACCGGCGGCTTTCAGGCCCTGCAGCGCCAGCTGCTGGGCTTCGAGGTCGGCCTCGAGGCCGGCATGGCCGTAGATTTCAGCGCCGAACTGCAGCGGCTCGCGGGTGGCGTGGGGCCGGTCGGCGCGGGTGTGCAGCACCGGGCCGCAATAGCACAGGCGCGCCACGCCGCTGCGGTTGAGCAGGTGGGCGTCGATGCGGGCAACCTGGGGCGTGGTGTCGGCGCGCAGGCCCAGGGTGCGGCCGGAGAGCTGGTCGACCAGTTTGAAGGTTTGCAAATCCAGCGCTTCGCCGGTGCCGGTCAGCAGCGACTCGAGGTGCTCGAGCAGCGGCGGCATGACGAGTTCATAGCCGTAGCTGCGGGCAGTGTCCAGGAACAGGCGGCGCAGCTCTTCGATGTGGCGCGCCTCGGAGGGCAGGACATCGGCAATTTGATCGGGCAATTGCCATGATGACGACCAGGCGGGCATTGTGATTTTCGTGGGCTGTTAAAAACAGCATTTTACCGGGCTTGAAGCCGGTTTTCGGCTTGCCGGAGGCTGATAAGGCCCCCGGGGAGAAATAGTGCCCGGTCTGTGGAGGTGAAATTCAGCCCAGCAGCACCAGCAGGACCACGCCCGCCGCGATGCTGCACAGGCCGAAGAAGCGGATCTGGCCGTCGCCCAGGGTGAGGATCTGCTCGAACATGCGGCGCCAGCCGCCCGGAGAGATGAAGGGCAACAGGCCCTCGATGACCAGCATCAGGGCCAGTGCCAGCCAGAAGGTGTTGCCGTCCACGCCGGCTTATTTTTTGGCCGGTGCGGCGCTGCCTGAGCCGGGGCCGCGCATCGCCTTGAAGAAGTCGGAGGACGGGTCCAGCACCATCACGTCGCTTTTCTTGCTGAAGCTGGCCTTGTAGGCATCCAGGCTGCGGTAGAACTGGGCGAACTGCGGGTCGCGGCCGAACGATTCGGCATAGGTGCGGGCGGCTTCGGCATCGCCCTCGCCTTTGACCTTTTGCGCGTCGCGGTAGGCGTTGGCGATGGTCACCTCGCGCTGGCGGTCGGCGTCGGCGCGGATTTTTTCACCTTCGGCCGCGCCGGTGGAGCGCAGCTCATTGGCCACGCGCTGGCGCTCGGCCACCATGCGCTTGTAGACCGAATCGGTGATGGCTTCCACATAGTCCACGCGCGTGATGCGCACGTCGACCACGTCCACGCCCCAGGGCTGGGCGCCCTGCACGGCCTGCAGCACTTCGCGCTTGACGTCGGCCATCAGCGCTTCGCGCTTGAGCGAGAGCAGGTCCTTGACGGTGCGCTTGTTGATCTCTTCCTGAAAGGCGTTGCGAACCACGCGGTTGAGCTGGTTGGCGCCGGCTTTTTCGTCCAGGCCAACATTGCGGATGTAGTCGCTGGGCTGGGTGATGCGCCAGCGCACGTACCAGTCGATCACGACACGCTGCTTCTCGGCCGTCAGCATGGGCTCGGCGTCCACGCTGTCGAGCACCAGCAGGCGCTTGTCGATGTACGAGACGTTCTGGAAAGGCGGCGGCATCTTGAAGTGCAGGCCGGGCTCGGTGACCACGTCCTTGATCTGCCCCAGGGCATAGACCACGCCGAACTGGCGCTGGTCGACCACGAACAGCGTGGAACTGAGCAAAGCCAGGAGGACCAGCAGCGAGGAAACAATAAATCCAACTCTATTCACGATCGTCTTCCTTAGCGTGTTTCACGGTCGCGCGAGCGGGCGGAATCGCGTGAACGGGCATCGATGGGTGGCAGGCTGGAGGTAGGCGCGGCGGGCACCGTGGGCGACGAAGCCGAGCCGGGCGGAATCAGCGGGGTGTCGCCCGAAACAGCGGCATCGCCCTGGGCCGTCATCTGCATGATCTTGTCCAGCGGCAGGTACAGCAGGTTGCTGCCCTGGCGCGATTCGACCAGCACCTTGGTGACGTTGGTGTACACCTGCTGCATGGCGTCGGTGTACATGCGGTCGCGCGTGACCTGGGGCGCCTTCTGGTATTCGGCCAGCACGGAGCGAAAACGCTGCGCGTCACCCTGGGCCTGGGCCACGATCTTGGCCTTGTAGGCTTCGGACTCTTCCTTCAGGCGCGAGGCGGAACCGACGGCGCGCGGAATCACGTTGTTGGCATAGGCCTGGGCTTCGTTCTTGGTGCGTTCGCGCTCCTGGCCGGCCTTGAGCACGTCGTCGAAAGCCGACTGCACCTGCTCGGGCGGGCGCACGCCGCTTTGCTGCAGGTTGATGCCGACCACTTCCACACCGACCTTGTAGCGGTCCAGGATGGTCTGCATCAGGGTGCGCACGCGCGGCCCGATCTGGTCGCGTTCGTCGGCGAGCGCGGAATCCATCTTCATCTTGCCGACGACTTCGCGCACGGCGGTTTCGGCGGCCTGCACCACCGCGGCGGCTGGGTCCTTGCTTTCAAACAGGTAGGCGCGCGCGTCGTTCAGGCGGTACTGCACGGCGAATTTGATCTCGACGATATTTTCGTCCTCGGTCAGCATGGCCGAGTCGCGCAGGCCCGTGGCCTTGATGATGATGTCGCGGCCGACGTCCACCGAGCGGATCTGCGTGACGACGACGATTTCGTGGCGCTGCACAGGGTAAGGCAGGCGCCAGTTGAAGCCCGCGCCCACGGTGGAGTGGTATTTGCCGAACTGGGTGATGACGGCCTGCTGGCCTTCCTGGACGATGAAAAAACCGGTTCCCAGCCAGATCAGCACGGCGACGCTGCCGATCAGGCCGACGCCGATGCCGGCGCTTTTCATGTCGGGCTGAAAGCCCCCGTTATTTCCGCCGCCGCCATTGCCGCGGCCGAAACCGCTGCGGTTGGGGTTGTTGTTTTTACCGCCGCCGAAAAGCCCGCCCAGCTTGCGGTTGAAGTCGCGCCAGAGCTCGTCGAGGTCGGGCGGGCCCTGGTTGGGCCCCTGCCCTTGCGGACGGTTGGGGGGACGGGGCGGCTGCTTGTCGTCCCGGGGCGCCTCCGGCTTGCTGTCGTCGGACGAAGCTTTATCGTCGTCCCGGCCCCAGCGCGGATCATTGAGGTTGAACATGCCTTGGGCGCGTTGCCTGAGCCGGCCTGGCAAGGTCGTCAAAGTCTGCAGCACGGGGTTCAGATTCATGGGATCAAGCTCACTTTTTTTCGTTACACCGACATTGTGCCTAATGAAACCGCCCTGTCAGGCAAGGTCTTCGGCGGCCAGGGGGATTTCCTCGGCCGGCGAATGGGCCGCATAAGCGGCCAGCAAGGCGCGCAGCAGCGGCAGGCCCTCGCCTGTACGGGCACTCACGAACACCCGTTCAGCGCTGCGGCTGGCACCCTCAAACGCGTCCCTGAGTTCAAACATGTCCTGCAGTTGCAGGGGCAAGCTGTCCTTTTCAATGGCGTCCAGCTTGTTGAACACAAGTATTTGCGGCACCTCGGCCGCGCCTATCTCTGAAAGCACGCGCTGCACCTGCTCGATCTGCTCGAGGTAGTCGGGGTTGGCGCCGTCCACCACATGCAGCAGCAAGTCGGCGTCGGCGGCTTCCTGCAGGGTGGCCGCGAAGGCATCTATCAGGCCGTGCGGCAGGTCGCGGATAAAACCCACGGTGTCCGACAGCGAGATCGAGCGCCCGGCGTCGCCCAGGTAGAGCTGGCGCGTGGTGGTGTCCAGCGTGGCGAACAGCTGGTCGGCGGCATAGGCGCGTGCCTTGACCAGCGCATTGAAGAGCGTGGACTTGCCCGCGTTGGTGTAGCCCACCAGGGAAATCGTGAAGGAATTGCGGCGCTCGCGCTGCTTGCGCTGGGTTTGCCGCTGCTTTTTGACCTTGGCGAGGCGCTCCTTGGTGCGCTTGATGGCGTCGCCGATCATGCGCTTGTCGAGCTCGATCTGCTTTTCACCGGGGCCGCCGCGCACGCCGGCGCCGCCGGTTTGCCGCTCCAGGTGGGACCAGCGGCGCACCAGGCGCGTGGACATGTATTGCAGCCGGGCCAGCTCGACCTGCAGCTTGCCTTCGTGGCTGCGCGCGCGCTGGGCGAAGATTTCAAGGATCAGCAGGGTCCGGTCGTTGACCGGCATGTCCAGGTGGCGTTCCAGGTTGCGCTGCTGCGCCGGGCTCAGGGACTGGTCGAACAGCACCTCGGTGGCGCCGGTGTCCAGCGCCAGCAGCTTGATTTCGTCGGCCTTGCCGCTACCGATGAAAAGCGCGGCGTCGGGCGCCTTGCGCCTGCAGGTGACGCGCGCAACCGGCTGCAGGCCCGCTGTTTGCGCGAGCAAACCCAGTTCCTGCAGATCAGCATCAAAGTTCGGGAAACCGAGATCCACCCCCACCAGAAGCACAAGGGGTTTCGGTTTCACCGGAGCATCGGACGAACTCAGCTGGCGGGGCTTTCTTCAGACTCGCTGGTCGCGAAATTCACCGCGCGGCCGGGGACGATGGTGGAAATCGCATGTTTGTAGACCATCTGGGTCACAGTGTTGCGAAGCAGAACCACGTATTGATCGAAAGACTCGATCTGGCCCTGCAATTTGATCCCGTTGACGAGGTAGATGGAGACAGGAACATGCTCGCGACGCAAGGTGTTGAGAAATGGATCCTGCAAAAGCTGGCCTTTGTTATTGCTCACGATATTTTCCGTGTTCAAAAGTTAATAGAACTTGACCTTACCACAGCGCTCGCGCCGGGTCATGTAGTCCTAGGCCGATTCCTTGTCCTTAAAGGGGTTGTGCGAGCTTTTCATCTGGATGCGCAGGGGGGTGCCGACCAGGTCGAACTCCTTGCGAAAACGCCCTTCGAGGTAGCGTTTGTACGACTCGGTGACGTGCTCCAGCGAGTTGCCGTGGATGATGATGATGGGCGGGTTCATGCCGCCCTGGTGGGCGTAGCGCAGCTTGGGGCGGAACACGCCGGAGCGCTGGGGCTGCTGGAACTGCACCGCCTCGAGCAGCAGCCGGGTCAGCACCGGGGTGGACATCTTGCGGTTGGCCGAGGCATGGGCCTGCACGATGGACTTCCAGACCGGGCCCAGGCCCTGGCGCTTGATGGCCGAAATCGCGTGGATGGAGGCGAACTTGAGAAAACCGAGCCGGGTTTCGATGGAACGCTCCAGCAGCTCGCGCTGGTAGGAGTCCACCGCATCCGACTTGTTGACAGCCACCACCACGGAGCGGCCGCTTTCCAGGATATAGCCGGCGATGTGGGCGTCCTGGTCGGTCACGCCCTGGGTGGCGTCCAGCAGCAGCAGCACCACATTGGCGTTTTCAATGGCCTGCAGGGTCTTGACGACGGAAAACTTCTCAATCGCCTCAAAAACCTTGCCCTTGCGGCGCAGCCCGGCGGTGTCTATGAGCTCGTACTTCTGCCCTGCCCGCTCAAACGGCACCGAAATGGTGTCGCGGGTGGTGCCGGGCAGGTCGAAGGCTACCAGGCGTTCTTCGCCCAGCCAGGTGTTGATCAGCGTGGATTTCCCCACATTGGGGCGTCCCGCCACGGCCAGGCGGATGACGGAGGGGTCCTGCGGCTCAGGCTCTTCTTCCGGGTCGGGCAGGTTGAGCGGCGCCAGGGCCGTGTCGACCAGCGTGCGCATGCCCTGGCCGTGCGAGGCGGAAACCGGCAGCACCTCGCCCAAGCCCAGCTCGAAGAACTCGGACAGCTGCACGCCTTCGGTCATGCCCTCGGCCTTGTTGGCCGTCAGCACCGTGGGCTTGCCCAGCTTGCGCAGGTATTTGGCGATGTCATGGTCCTGCGCGTTGAGTCCGGCCCGGGCATCGACCACAAACACCACCACATCGGCCTCGGCGACCGCCTGACGGGTCTGCTTGGCCATTTCCTTGTAAATGCCGGAGGCCGCGTCGGGCTCGAAGCCGCCGGTGTCGATCACGATGTACTCGTGGGGCCCCAGCTTGCCGTTACCGTAATGACGATCCCGCGTCAGGCCGGCAAAATCCGCCACGATCGCATCCCGCGTCTTGGTCAGCCGGTTGAAAAGCGTCGACTTGCCCACGTTGGGACGGCCGACTAGCGCAATGACAGGTTTCATCAATCAGTTTCTGGCAGGGCCGCAAGGCCCTTTATTGGGGCTGGAAGCCGTAAACGCCGCCGCCCTGGGTCACGGCAACCAGCGTATTGCCCACCAGCACGGGGGTGGCGGCAATGGCGGTGCCGTCGGTGGGCAGGCGGTTGAGCAGGGAGCCGTCTTCACGCGACAGCAGGTGCAGGTAACCGGTGAAGTCGCCGATGGCGATGGAACGCCCCACGACCAGCGGCGCGGTCAGGCCGCGGTAACGCAGGCGGTCCGTGGTCCAGGCGCGCTCGCCGTCGGTGCGGCGCCAGGCAAGCACGTTACCGTCGGCTTCGGTGCCGAACACAAAGCGGTCATCGCCGTCCAAGCCCTGCACGCCGTTGGCGGCTTTGGTCCAGAGCAGGTTGCCGCGCGCGGCATTGACGCAGCCGACGCTGGCCTGGAAGGCCCGCGCGCAGACCACGTCGCCCTGCCGGCTGACGTGCCCGACCAGGTCGACCAGGCGCTCCACGTCATTGATGCCGCGCGGCGTCGCGATCGGGGCTTCCCAGCGGATGCTGCCGGTGGAAGGATTTAGGCCCGCCAGGCGGCCGGCCAGGCCCACCACCAGGGTGTCGCCGACGGCCAGCATCACGCCGGACTGGCGCAGGATCAGGGGTTCATTGGGGCGCTGCTGGGTCCAGAGCTTGCGCCCGGTCTGCCCGTCAAAGGCGTTGACCGAGCGATCCGCGGCGAGCACAAACACGCGCGCGCCGGCCACAAAGGGCGCGGTGAAGGCCTGGGCGCCCAGCTTCTGGCGCCACAGTTCGCGGCCGTCCTGCAGGGCGACGATTTCATTGGCCTTGGTGACCACGGCCACAACTTTGCCGTCGTTGCCGGCACCGGCCGCCAGCGGCGTATTGAGGGCATGGCGCCAGACGTCACGGCCGGTCTGGGCGTCGATCAGGGCGACGGTGCCGTCGCCGCTGGCCACCGCCACGCTGTTGCCCGAAACACCGGTATCCAGCGGGAAATTCACCTGCCCGACGCGCGTGGCCCAGCTCTGGCGAACCGACACCAGGGCCGTCACCGGCTGGAGTTCAGCGGGCTGCGGCTTGGCGGGGCCGCTGCCGAACATCGAGCACCCGCCCAGGGCGGCCAGCAACAGGACGAGGGCCGGCACTCGCGCGGCAAGGGTCAGGGGCCTGAAAGACGGACGGATCATTTCTTCACCTCGGTAGTCGATGCTGCGGTTGCGGATTTGGCCTGCGCGGCAGGGTCTACGCCCAGCGCATTGAGTTTGACTTCGACGAGGCGGCGGTATTCGGCGCGCTCGTCGAGCTCCTTGTAGGCCTTCTCATATTCCGCCTTGGCTTCGGCCTTCTTGCCCTGGGCGGCGAAGATGTCGCCGCGGCGGTCGGCGGCAAGCGCCGTGAAGCCCTTGGGGAAGCTGCCCGAAACCTGCTGGAGCGCCTCGTCGTAGGCCTTCTTCTCGAGCAGCAGGCCCGCCAGGCGCAGGCGCGCGATGGCCTGGTAGCCCTCGTCGGAGGCCTTTTCGGCAACCCAGTTCAGGGCGGCACGCGAAGCGTCGACATTGCCCTTGTCGTAGTAGGCCCGGGCGGCCAGCAGGCCGGCCTGCTGGGCATAGGCGGTTCCGCTGAAACGCTCTTTCATGTCGGCCAGGGAGCGGTCAATCCGGGCGACGTCGCCCGATTGCACGGAACGCTCGACTTCTTCATACATGACCGCGGCCTGCGCCGCCTTGTTGCGCTGCCAGTACTGGTAGCCATTCCAGGCCGCGAAGGCGCCCAACACGACAATCAGCGCCCAGGTGATCATGTCACCGTACTGTTTCCAGAAGTGCTTGAGCTCGTCAAGCTGTTCCTGTTCTTCCAAATCGAGGTGTTTTGCCATAAAAGTCTTCTTGTTCTGCCCGGTGACGGCGCGGATTGAGTTGGGGTGATTGTAGAGGCCAGCGACAGGCGCCCCACCGGGCGCGGCCGGCCGGTTCAGCCGCGCAGGGTGTGGGCCCAGGCCCTCGCCTCGGCTAGCGGGCGCTGCACCTGGACGCCAGCGCCGTCGCGCAGCGACTTGACCGTGACCATGCCCTGTGCCAGCTCGTCGGCCCCGAAAATCAGCGCGTGGCGGGCGCCGCTGGCATCGGCCTTTTTCAGCTGGTTCTTGAACGAGCCGCCGCCGGAATGCATGACCACATCGACGCCGGCGCCACGGAGGGCCTCCACGACGGGCATGGCTTGGGGCAGCGCATCGTCGGTGGGCAGCACGCAGTAGGCCGCGGGCGCAAAGTCCGGCGCCGGCAGGTCCAACTCCTGCACCAGCAGCAGCAGGCGCTCGATACCGAGGCCGAACCCGATCGCCGGTGCGCTCTTGCCGCCCATCTGCTCGATCAGGCCGTCGTAACGCCCGCCGCCGCAAATAGTGCCTTGCGAGCCCAGGTGGTCGGTGGTCCATTCGAACACGGTGCGGTTGTAGTAGTCCATGCCTCGCACCAGGCGCGGATTGATGCGGTACGGCTGATCGGCGGCGTCCAGCAGTTGACGCAGTGAATCGAAATGGGTGCGCGATTCCTCGCCCAGGAAGTCGATCAGCTTGGGCGCGGCCTCGACCACCTCCTGCATCGCCGGATTCTTGGTGTCCAGGATGCGCAGCGGGTTCGAATGCAGGCGGTTCTTCGCGTCGGCATCGAGCACGTCCCGGTGCTTCTCGAAATGCTCGACCAGGGCCGCGCGATGGGCGCGGCGCTCGGCCGGCTCGCCCAGCGTGTTGATCTCCAGCCGGTAGTGCTGGCCCTCAACCAGGCCCAGCTCGCGCCAGAGCGCGCGGCCCATGAGGATCAGCTCGGCGTCCACGTCCGGACCGGCGAAGCCCAGGGCCTCGACGTCCAATTGGTGGAACTGGCGGTAGCGGCCCTTCTGCGGACGCTCGTGCCGGAACATCGGCCCCGCCGTCCAGATCCGCAACGGGCCGTTGTAGAGGGCGTTGTGCTCGACCACCGCGCGCACGATGCCCGCCGTGGCCTCGGGGCGCAGCGTCAGCTTGTCGCCGTTCATCGAGTCGGTGAAGGAATACATCTCCTTCTCGACGATGTCCGTCACCTCGCCCAGCCCGCGCACGAACAGCGCCGTGGGCTCGACCACGGGCGTGACGATGTACTGGTACCCGTAGCGCGCCATGACGCGGCGCACCACGTCGTCAAACCATTGCCAGGTGGCCGAGCGCGGCAACACTTCCTTGCGCGGAACGCTCGCGGGCAATATGTCGTTCATGCCTTTGACGGCATTGAGTTTCTCAGCCATTTTTTTGTAGGTCAGGCGTGTTCGGCGACCGGGGTGCCAAAGCGCTTTTCAATGTAGTTTTCAACGATGACCTGGAACTCCTGCGCAATGTTGTCGCCGCGCAGGGTCAGCTTTTTCTCGCCGTCGATGAACACCGGCGCGGCCGGTGCTTCGCCGGAGCCCGGCAGGCTGATGCCGATGTCGGCGTGCTTGCTCTCGCCCGGGCCGTTGACGATGCATCCCATCACGGCGACCTTGAGCCCTTCGACGCCGGGGTATTGCTCGCGCCAGACGGGCATCTGGGCGCGCAGGAAGTCGTCGATCTGCTTGGCCAGTTCCTGGAAGGTGGTGCTGGTGGTACGGCCGCATCCGGGGCAGGCCGTCACGCTGGGCACAAAGGTGCGCAGGCCCAGCGCCTGGAGGATTTCGGAGGCGATCACCACCTCCTGGGTGCGGGCCTCGCCCGGCTGCGGCGTCAGGGAGACGCGTATGGTGTCGCCCACGCCCTCCTGCAGCAGAACCGACAGCGCCGTGGCCGAGGCCACCGTGCCCTTGGTGCCCATGCCGGCTTCGGTCAGGCCCAGGTGGAGGGCGTGGTCCGTGCGCCGGGCCAGTTCGCGGTAAACCGAGATCAGGTCCTGCACGCCGCTGACCTTGCAGGACAGGATGATCTGGCTGCGGGGCATGCCCATTTCCTCGGCGCGCTGGGCCGATTCCACCGCGGAGGTGATCAAGGCCTCGTACATCACCTGCTTCGCATCCCAGGGCACCGCGCGCGCGCTGTTTTCGTCCATCAGGCTGGCCAGCAGTTCCTGGTCCAGGCTGCCCCAGTTCACGCCTATGCGCACGACCTTGTTCCAGCGCATGGCGACTTCTATCATCTGGCCGAACTGGCGGTCGCGCTTGTCGCCCTTGCCGACATTGCCGGGGTTGATGCGGTATTTGGACAAAGCCTGGGCGCAGTCCGGATAGTCGGTGAGCAGCCGGTGGCCGTTGTAGTGGAAGTCGCCGATCAGGGGCACGTCTATGCCCATGCGATCAAGCTGCTCGCGCACATAGGGCACGGCCTGGGCCGCTTCGGGCGTGTTGACCGTGATGCGGACCATCTCGGAGCCCGCCAGCGCAAGCTCCTTGACCTGGATGGCGGTGCCTATGGCGTCCACCGTGTCGGTGTTGGTCATGGACTGCACGCGCACCGGCGCGTCGCCGCCCACGGTGACGATGCGCGAACCCCAGGCGACCTGCGCCTTGAGGGAGCGCCGCGCCTTGGGAAAGGCGGATTCAATGGGAAGACTGGCCTGCGGCACTATTTCACCTCGAAGCGGGCAACGTTGTCCCTGGCGACAGCGGCCAGGTCGAAGGCCTTTCCGCGCACCTGCACCTGCGTCAGGTCGGCTTTGCCGACCACGGCGGCCAGCGGCAATACACCGGATGCGCCGGCGACCTCGCCGGCCGTCAGGGTGCGGCGCAGCACGACGGTGCCCCTGGCATCGGTCACCTCCACCCAGGATTCGCCCTTGGCGCTGAAGGTCACGATGCCTGCGGGCATGGGCTGCGCAGCGGCGGCGGCGGGAGCCGGCGCCGCAGGTGCCACCGCTGCCAGGGCAGCGGCGGCAGGCACGGAGGCGCTGGCTGCCGGCGGTGCGGGATTGACCACCGCCGGGGGGAGTGCCGCGATGGACAAGGGAGCCGCCGGCGCAGTGGTGCCGGCGGCGGCATCGGCTGCGTTGGAGGATTCGGCCGGGGCGGCGGGTTTGGCCAGGCCGGGGCCGGCAATGGCAACAGGCAGGGGCTTGCCGGCATCAGCAGCGCCCGGCGGCATGGTCGCGTCGGCGCTTTCGGCTTTACCGTTGCTGCCGTCATGCTTGACGGCCGGCAGGAAAATCAGGACCAGGGCCGCCAGCAGCAGGAGCAGTCCCGCCAGGACGGCCGGCCTGGAAACCTGGGTCCAGATCGACGGGCCGGGGCCTTCGCCCGGCGAGCGGAACGGGGCGTTGATGCTCGTTCCCTGGTAGGTCAGCTTGGGCGCGCTGGTCTGGGGCAGAAGGCCCAGCACGGGGGCCGCGTCGAGTTTGAGGGTGCGGCACACGCTGGAGGCCAATGCCCGCACAAAAACGGCATCGGGCAAGAGGTCGAAGCGGTCCTGTTCGAGCGCCTCGAGTTTCTTCACGGGAACCTTGAGCGACACCGCAAGCGCGGCAATGTGTATGCCCGCAGCTTCCCGGGCCTCGCGCAGCAGGCTGCCCGCCGTCGCGCCGGGAGCCGGCATGCCGCTGTGGCTGAAGCCGGAGGGCGCCGCTTCGTTGCTCGAGGGCCCCAGGGGTGCCGGGTCAAGCTCACTCATTGAACGCGCCCTTCTCATAGGCAGCCGCTTCGCGGGACTGCGCAAACCGCTTTTTCAGCTGGTCGCCCAGCTGCAATACCGCGCTGCGGTTGTTCAGCTTTTGCTCGGTCTTGATGCCCAGCCACAGGCTCTCGGCATTGGCCAGGTCGCTGTTGTTGATGCGGCGGATGTAGAACTGGGCGCGAGTCAGTTCACCGCGGTCATACAAAAGATGGGCCAGGTTGTAGCCGGTGACGGGATTGCCCGCATCCAGCTCGTAGGACTCCATGAGGCTGTGCTCGGCTTCGGCGCGCTGCCCGGCGCGAACCTGGCAGACCCCTTGCGTCATCAGTGTCTTGGCCCGACCCCCATAGTTGGGATTGGACGCCGCCTGGCCGAACATGCGCAGGGCGTCGTTGTAGCGCCCTTGCTGGCACATCAGCCAGCCGTAGTTGTGCGCCGCGTCCGCGTCGCGCGCATTCAGCGCGAGCGCACGGCGAAAGCTGTCCTCTGCCATCGGAATGTCGTTGAGGCGCATGTACACCAGGCCGCGCAGGTTGTAGGCATCCCCGAAGCTCGGGTCGGCCTGCAGGGATTGCTTGATTTCATCGAGCGCCACGTTGGTCTGGCCCTGCTCGAAATAGCCCGAGGCCAGTTCAAGCCTGAGCCGCGCGCGCCGGCGGCTGTCGGGCTCATCCGATTCGGTGACGATGTCGCCGCGGCCGCTGGAAGCCCCGGCCGCCCCGGCAGAGCCCTGCTGATTGGCGCATCCCGCCAGCACCACGACCAGCGCGCACGCCGGCAACCAGATCACATTGGAGAAAAATCTCATACACCCGTCCCCTTGGCCACAACGACTTTAATTCCCCCGAGCATACCTTGCCGCTGGGCGGCCATGCGCTGCTCCACACCCGTGCGGTCCTGCACATCGCCCGCGAGTTGCCCGCAAGCCGCATCGATATCGTCTCCCCGGGTTTTGCGCACCGTGGTCACAATGCCCGCGTCCATCAGGATTTTCGCAAATGCGGCGACCTGCGGCATGCCGGAGCGCTTGAGGCCCGAGGCCGGAAAAGGGTTGAAGGGAATCAGGTTGAATTTGCAGGACAGGCCGCGCGCCGCGTGCGCCTGGACCAGCGCCACCAGCTGGCGCGCATGCGCGGGCTGGTCGTTCACGCCGTCCAGCATGCAGTATTCGAAGGTGATGAAGTCCCGGGGAGCCGAAGCCTGGTAGCGGGTGCAGGCCTCCAGCAATTCCGCGATGGGGTATTTTTTGTTCAGCGGCACGAGGTTGTCGCGTAGCGCGTCTTCGGGCGCATGCAGCGAGACGGCCAGGGCCACCGGGCAATCGCCCGCAAGGCGGTCGATCATGGGCACCACGCCGGAGGTGGAGACCGTCACGCGGCGCCGCGACAGGCCGTAGCCGTGGTCGTCCAGCATGACCTTGAGGGCCGGAACCAGCTGCCCGTAATTTTGCAGCGGCTCGCCCATGCCCATCATGACCACATTGGAGATCACGCGCTCTTCGCGGCCCAGGTGCTGGCGCAGGAAGTGTTCGGCAAACCACAGCTGGGAGATGATTTCCCCGGTAGTCAAGTTGCGGCTGAAGCCCTGGTGGCCCGTCGAGCAGAAACGGCAGCCCACGGCGCAGCCCGCCTGCGAGGAAATGCACAGGGTGCCGCGGTCGGTTTCCGGGATGAAAACGGTTTCAATGACATCGCCCGCGCCGACGTCGAACAGCCATTTGACGGTGCCGTCGGCGGAATCGTGGCGGGAGACCACCTTGGGTCCCTGGATATGGGCCGAACCGGTGAGCTTTTCGCGCAGGGACTTCGCGAGGTCCGTCATCTGCGTGAAATCGGTCGCCCCCTTTTGATGGATCCAGCGAAAAAGCTGGGTGGCGCGAAAGCGCTTTTCACCGAGCCGCTCGCAGAAGGCGGCCAAACCATCGAGATCGAAGTCAAGAAGGTTGGCCGTCATCGCAGCAGGCAAGCGGCTGAACCGCCCCAGGCAAGCGACAGCCCCGGCAAAGGGTAGCGAAGCGTGGGGTCGGACATGGCTTAACGCGAGTAGACGTTCATGCCGGGGAAAAAGAAGGCGATTTCCACCTTGGCGGTTTCCGCGGCGTCGGAGCCGTGCACGGCGTTGGCGTCAATGCTGTCGGCGAAATCGGCGCGAATGGTGCCGGGAGCGGCCTTCTTCGGGTCGGTGGCGCCCATCAGGTCGCGGTTCTTCAGGATGGCGCCCTCGCCTTCCAGCGCCTGGATCATGACCGGGCCGGAGATCATGAAGGACACCAGGTCCTTGAAGAAAGGACGCTCTTTGTGCACGGCGTAGAAAGCCTCGGCTTCGCCTTGCGACAGGTGGGCCATGCGGGCAGCCACGACCTTCAGGCCGGCGGCTTCAAAACGCGCGTAGATCTGGCCGATCACGTTTTTGGCGACTGCGTCGGGTTTGATGATGGAGAGAGTGCGTTCGATGGCCATGAAAGTTCCTTAACTGAGATTTTTTGGATTTTTAAATTATTCAAAAATTGAATAAAGCCTATGATTTTAACCTGCGGGCTTTCCACCGCAGATCAACCCTGTGATTCAAAGTGCTTCTGCGGTGCTCAGCGGTTTCCGCCACGGTTGCCACCGCCGCGATTGCCGCCACCCCGGTTTCCGCCCCCGCCCCCACGGCGCTGGCCGCCGGCATTGCCGCCGCCCATGCCGGAGCCACCGCGGCGCTGCTGGCCCTGGCCCTGGCGTTGCCGCGTGAAGGTGTCCGCGCCGATATAGCCGAACGAGGTTTTCATGGGGTCGGGCTGGGCGCCGCCGGGAAGCTTGTCGCCGCGGTCACCGCGGTCGTCACGCCGTTTTTGCCCCTGCATGCCATTGCCGGGAGGCGGCCCGTTGCGGGGGCCGGGGCCGGCATTGCCGCCCTGGCCGCGGCCTTTTCCGCCGCGGCGCCGGTTGCCGCGAGGCGCGGAATCGTTTCGCGGAAGCGGCGGCTGCGAGTCGTCGGGCTCCTGGTCGGCGCCGTCCTGCATCGCGGCCCCGGAAGGGGTTTCCGCCGGCGGCACCGCAAACCGGTCGCGCCCGCCGCGCGGCCGCTCATTCCTGCGCGGGCCCCGCCCCTGGCGCGGCTCGCCGCCTTCGCCGCCGGGCGTGCCCGCCTGGGCGGTGCCCGCGGCCGCGCGCGGATCGGCGCGGGATTCGGAACGCGCCACGGCATTGGTGAGGGCCCAGATGTCGCGCTCGTCCAGCTCAACAAACGCACCGCGTTTGAGGCCGCGCGGCAGCACCATGGCCCCGTAGCGGATGCGGATCAGGCGGCTCACGGCGTGGCCGACCGCCTCGAACATGCGCCGCACCTCGCGGTTGCGCCCTTCGGAAATCGTCACCCGGTACCAGCAGTTGGCGCCTTCGCCGCCGCCGGCCTCGATGGAGCCGAACTGGGCGACACCGTCGTCCAGCGTCACGCCGTCGAGCAGGCGGTTTTTCTCTTCGTTGTTCAGGGCGCCCAGCACGCGGACCGCGTATTCGCGCTCCAGGCCGAAGCGCGGGTGCATCAGCTTGTTGGCGAGCTCGCCGGAGCTGGTCAACAGCAGCAGGCCTTCGGTGTTCAGGTCAAGCCGCCCCACCGACTGCCATTTGCCCTGGAACAGCTTGGGCAGGCGCCGGAAAACCGTCGGGCGGTTCTGCGGGTCGTCGTGCGTGACGACCTCACCCGTGGGCTTGTGATAGGCGATCACGCGCGGCGGCGGCGGGTCTATGCGCACGCGGATGGGCTTGCCGTTGACTTTCACGGTATCGCCGAACTGGATGCGCTGGCCGATGTGGGCCGGCTCGGCATTGACCGAAATCCGCCCTTCCAGGATCAGCTGCTCCATCTCCAGGCGCGAACCCAGGCCGGCCTGAGCCAGCACCTTGTGCAGCTTGGGGGTCTCGGGCTGCGGCGACAGCACGCGCTTGGGCGGTGCGAGGGCGACATCCTCCTCGTCGGCGTCAAACTGCCCCGTCACCACGTCTTCAAAGCGTATCGCACCGGCGGCGGGGGCAGGGGCGGCCTTGCGTCCCCTGGCAGGCCGCGCGGGCGGCGGCGCATCGGCTTGCGCCGGCGTGATCAGCTCGGGAGCCTCCTGCACGGGCTGCTCCTGGGGCAGCGTCTTGACCTGGTCTTCACCAGCGGGCACGTCCACGGGTTGCGAGACGGGAGGATCTTGTTGGGTCATTTTTTACATTCGTACGGGGAAATCGACGTCATCCTGCCCGGAAGCCTCGGCATCACCGTCGCCGGGTACTTGCGGCTGCGAGGCCTGGGCCGCCGCTTCCACGGGTTCGGGCATTTCAATGTCAGCCGCCTCGGCATTGCCGGCCGCTTCATGGGCGTCGCCCGCGGCGTCCGGTTCCGGGGGTTCGCCCACGCCGGCTGGGCCCTCCACAAGGTCGGCATCCTGCGCCTGCACGGCAAGCTCCAGGCCTTCGAGTTGCGCCTCGCCGTCCGCCAGCCCGGCCATGCCGAACTCGATCTGCTCAAGCATGGCGGCCGGGGTTGAGGCGTTGCTTTCCATGACGGGAAGCTGGTCCAGCGACTCCACCCCCAGGTCGTCCAGGAATTGCCGGGTGGTCGCATACAGGGCGGGCCGCCCGACAGTCTCGCGGTGGCCTATGACCTCGACCCAGCCGCGATCCTCCAGCTGCTTGAGGATCATGCTGTTGATCGTCACGCCGCGGATGTCTTCCATGTCGCCGCGCGTCACGGGCTGGCGGTAGGCGATGATGGCCAGCGTCTCCAGCGTCGCGCGGCTGTAGCGCGGGGGCTTTTCCGGGTGCAGCCGGTCCAGGTACTCGCGCATCTGGGGCCGGCTTTGAAAGCGCCAGCCCGTCGCGACGTGCACCAGCTCCACGCCGCGGCCCGACCAGTCGTTCTGCAATTCTTCAAGTACCAGCTTGAGGCTGTCGGCAGTCAGTACCCCGTTGAACAGCACACCCATTTCACGCAATGGCAGCGGTTGCTGCGCGCAAATAAGTGCTGTTTCGAGGACGCGCTTTGCATCCGTCGTATTCATGATTGTGGTCGTTCCGAAAAAGGGCGGAAAAAAAGGCCGGGAAAACGTGGGTTCGGCGCTTGTTCGCGCATGCATCCATGCGCAATCTCCTGGTCAGGAGCCATGGTGCAGGTAGCTGGAGACTACTGAATTTGATTGTATATCAGGCCCAAACCGGCTATGGCGGCCTGAAGGTCGGCGGGCGGCTCGGCCCGGAACTCCAGGGCCTTGCCCGTGACGGGATGGGTGAAGGCCAGGCGCCAGGCATGGAGGCCCTGGCGGCCCAGGCCCGCGGCCGGTGCCCCGCCATAGAGTTCGTCGGACACCAGCGGATGGCCCAGAAGCGCCATGTGGACCCGGATCTGGTGGGTGCGCCCGGTATGCAGCTTGCACTTGACGAGGCAGTGCTTGCCGGCGTTTTGCAGCAGCGACACCACCGTGGAGGCCGTCTTGCCGGCATTTTTCTCCAGGTCCACCACCGCCATGCGCAAGCGGTTGCGCGGGTCCCGGCCTATGGGGGCGTCGACCTGGCGGGTCTTTGCGCCCTGCCATGCGCCATGGGCCAGGGCCACGTACTCCCGGTCCACCTCGCGGGCGGCGATCAGGCCGACCAGCTGGTCCATCACCGTTCGCTGGCGGGCGACCACCATCAGGCCGCTGGTGTCCTTGTCGAGGCGGTGGACGATGCCGGCGCGCGGCAGGAACACGGCCTGGGGGTCATGCGCCAGCAAGCCGTTGAGCAGGGTTGCGCTCCAGTTGCCCGGTGCGGGGTGCACCACCAGCCCTGCCGGTTTGTTGACCACCATCAGGTAAGCATCTTCAAACACGATGTCCAGCGCCATGGCCTCGGGCTTGAAAGCCTGGCTTTGCGGCGTGGGGCGCAATTCGATCAGGAGCGCATCCCCGGCCTTGACTTTGGCCGAGGCCTTGGTCGCCGGCGCACCAGCCAGCTTCACCATGCCGCCTTCAATCAATTGCTGCAGATAAGTGCGCGAGAACTCGGGCACAATGGCGGCCAAAGCGCGGTCAAGCCGGCTGCCGTGGCTCTCGGCGGGAACCGTCACCTGCCGCAACTCCATCTCGGCCGCCGTGTCCCCCTCCTCCTGGGCCTCGTCCGGGACGCTTTCGGGCGCAGCAGCGGCCGATATAATCAATTTGCTTTGTTCTGAATCAGTCATCAAGAAGGTCGATTGCAATGTTTTCCACCAAATTATCGGTTGTTCCCAATGCAATGCCGCTTCTTGCAGCCGTTTGCGCACTGTCCTTCGTGATCGCCGGCTGCTCCAGCACACCGGCTCCCGACAAGACGGCCACCTGGAGCCCCAACAAGATCTACGCCGAAGCCAAGGACGAAGCAAGCTCGGGCGCCTACGACAAGGCGATTCCCCTGTATGAAAAGCTCGAAGGCCGCGCGGCGGGCACCCCACTGGCCCAGCAGGCCCAGCTCGAAAAAGCCTACGCCCAGTACAAGGGCGGCGAGCAGGCCCAGGCCATCGCGACGCTGGACCGCTTCATGAAGCTGCACCCCGCCAGCCCCGCTTTCGACTATGCGCTCTACCTCAAGGGCCTGGTCAATTTCAACGACAACCTGGGTATTTTCGGTTTCATCTCGCGCCAGGACCTGTCCGAGCGCGACCAGAAGGCCGCCAAGGAGTCGTTTGAATCATTCCGGGAACTGGTCACCCGCTTCCCCGAGTCCAAGTACACACCCGATGCCCGCCTGCGCATGAGTTATATCGTGAACTCGCTGGCGCAATCGGAAGTGCATGTGGCGCGCTACTACTATTCCCGCGGCGCCTATGTGGCCGCCATCAACCGCGCGCAGACCGCGATCGCCGACTACCGCGACGTGCCCGCGCTGGAAGAAGCCATCTACATCCTCTACAAATCCTACGATGCCCTGGGCATGGCCGAGCTGCGCGACGACACCCGCCGCATCATGGAAAAGAACTACCCGCAGAGCCCCTACCTCACCAAAGGCTTCAAGGCTGCAGACAATCCCTGGTACAAGTTCTGGTAAGCGCGTCCAGCCTGTCGGCCAGCTCCTGCTCCGACATCAGGCGCCGCATGGGCGGCAGCGCCCTTAGCAGCCGCTTGCCGTAGCCCATGGACGCCAGGCGGCTGTCGCACACGACCAGCACGCCCTCGTCGGTTTCACGGCGTATCAGCCGGCCGGCGCCCTGCTTGAGCGCCACGGCCGCCTCGGGCAGAAAATAATCGTTGAACGCGCTGCGCCCCTGTGACTCCAGCAGTTTGGAGCGGGCCTCGGCCAGCGGGTCGTTGGGCGGCGGGAAAGGCAGCTTGTCGATGATGACCAGTTGCAGTGCGTCGCCCGGCACGTCTATGCCCTCCCAGAACGAGGCCGACGCCACCAGCACGCAGCCCTTGCCGCCATTGGCGTTGCCCTCGCGAAAGCGCTCGATCAGCACACGCTTGGGCATGGCGCCCTGCACCAGCACCTCCATGTCGGAAGACTCCCGAAAAGCCTCCCTGAGCGCGTCGCCTATGGTGCGCAGGGCCCGCAGCGTGGTGGTCAGCACCATGGTGCGGCCGCCCAGTTGCCGCGACCACCTGGCGGCGGATTCGGCCACCTTCACCGTATGGAGGGGGTCTCCCGGTTTGGGGAAGGCCGGCGGCACATAAAGCGCCGCCTGGCGTTCATAGTCAAAAGGGCTGCCCACGCGCAAGACCTGGGCCTCCTCCAGACCGCAAGGCTGGGTGAACCAGCTGAGCTTGTCATCGTCGCCCAGCGTGGCCGAGGTGAACACCCAGGTTTTGTCGGTGCCATTGCCCGCACCCAGCACCTTGCTTTTGACGGCCTTGGAGATGTCCAGCGGCGACTCGACCAGCCGCAGCTGGGTGCCCACGTCGGCCCAGCGCACACAGCCCGGCTCACAGGCATGGACAAAGCGCCGGGCGCGCTCGGCCAGCTCCGCGGCGCGTTCATGCAGGCGAACAAAGTCGGGGGCGATTTCACTGACCGTATCCAGGGCCGCGCAGGCCTGCTCGCAAGAGGCGTGAACGGCCTGCAACGCACCGTTCCATTCGCCCGCATCCAGGCCCTCGGGGGATTCATCCACCCACCTGAGCTTGGTTCCGGGGTATTGCTTGCCGGCGCACAGGCGCAGCTCGCGCGCTGCATGCTCAACCGCGGACACCACCTCCTGCCAGTCGACCAGGCCGCGCGCCAGTTGCAGGCCGGTGGCCAGCATGTCCCTGGCGAAATCCAGCAGCTGGCCGGTGGTCAGGTTGGTGCCCAGGAACTGCACGCCGGTTTCGTTGAGCTGGTGCGCCTCATCGAAGATGGCGATGCGCACCGAAGGCAGCAGCTCGGCCACGCCGGATTCGCGCACCGCCAGGTCGGCGAAAAACAGGTGGTGGTTGATCACCACCACGTCGGCCGCCATGGCCTCCCTGCGGGCCAGGTTCACGTGGCAGGCCCGAAAACGCGGGCATGGGGCGCCCAGGCAGTTTTCACGCGTGGAGGTCACCAGCGGGATCATGGGCGAGCGCTCGTCCATCCCCGGCAGCTCGGCCAGGTCGCCGGTGCGCGTCACCTTGGACCACTCTTCAATCCTGGCCAGGGCGCGCACCGAAACGCCGTCGGGCAGGTAGGCCTCCTGGCGGGCCATCTCCATGCGGTGCAGGCACAGGTAGCTGGCCCGCCCCTTGAGCAGGGCCGTGCTCACGGGAAGCCCCAGCGCCTCGACCAGGCGCGGCAGGTCGCGGCCGAACAGCTGGTCCTGCAGGGCCTTGGTCGCGGTCGACAGCAGCACACGCTCGCCGCTCAACAGGGCCGGGACCAGGTAGGAAAAAGTTTTACCCACGCCGGTGCTGGCTTCGACCACCAGGGGGTAGGCGCCCTCAATAGCGCGGGCCACGGCCAGGGCCATCTCGGTCTGCCCGCTGCGCGGCGTGAAGTGCTCGGCCGCCCGCGACAGCACGCCGCCGGGCGCAAAAGCCTCTTCGACTTCAAGCGCAAGCGTCATCAGGCGGGCTCGGGGGGGTCCAGCGACAACTCGAGTTGAGCGATCTGGTCACGCAGCTGCAGGCGCCGCTTTTTAAGGCGCCTGAGCAGCAGTTCGTCGATGGGCATGGTGTGCGCCGCGATGTCCACCAGCGCGTTGAGGTCCGCATGCTCCATCCTGAGTTCAATCAGCTGCCGTTCCGGGGAATGTAAATTTAAGTCCAAGGTTTTTTATCCGTACGCGCCGCTTCGCTTGATAATACGTCGATTGCGACCATAAATCGAGCCTCGCGCCCGAACGACCACACAATGTCCAAAGGTTATCGAATCACAGCTTCCACCGGTATCCATAAAGGGGATCGGGACTACCAGCAAGACCAGGTCAACCTGTTCAGCCACTCGCGGATTCCCGGCTGCATGCTGGGCATCGTGGCTGACGGCATGGGAGGCCGCAGCGGTGGGCGCAAAGCTTCCGACCAGGTCATGCTGACCGCCAAGCAGCTTTTTGACCGCTATGCGCCGGAGACCGATGACGCCCCCGCCATGCTCAAGCAGATCGTCGAGGAAGCGCACATCGTGATCAAGCTCACGGCGATCTCGGCCGAACAGGAACCCCACAGTACGCTGGCAGCCTTCCTGATCAATCCGGGCGGCGACTGCCACTGGGTGCACACCGGCGACTCCCGCATCTACCACTACCAGGGCAGCAAGCTGGTGCACAGGACGGTAGACCATTCATACGTGCAGACGCTGGTGGACAAGGGCGAGATCACCGAGGAGGAAGCCAATGTCCATCCCCAGTCCAACATCTTGATGGGCTGCCTGGGCACCGAAGACGCTCCGCCCATCACGCACCACTTCATCCCCCAGCTGCGCCCGGAAGACGTGCTGCTGGCCTGCAGCGACGGCGTCTGGCACTACTTCAGCGCCAGCGAAATGGGCTCGGCCCTGTCCATGCTGTCGCCGCGCGAAGCCACCGAGTTCCTGATCCAGAAAGCCCGCTCGCGTGCGCGCGGCGGCGGCGACAACCTCTCGCTGGTGATCGTCAAGCTCGAACCCCTGGCTCCTGAGCCACCGCCCCGCCTAGTTCTGGGGTAAAGGCAGGGACTTGGCCGGCGGCTTGGCCTGCTTGAGCCGGTCGCTTTCGTGCTGGGCCTTGCGCTCCTGCGCTTCTTTCACGCGGTCGTTGTATTTTTTTGCTTCTTCCGCCGCCGTGGCCTGTTTGCCGACTCTGGCCTGGGACTTTTCCTGGCTGCCCTTGAGCCTGGCAGCGCTGGCGTCGCTGTTGCCCTGCTCGGCGGCTTTGGCGGCGGCGCGGTCTTCGTCCTTTTTCTTTTCACGCTCCAGGCGTGACTGGTAGTCGGCCGCGGCTTTTGCCCGGCGGTCGGCGGCTTCCTGCTGGTTTTCGGGCGAAGCCTTTTCCTCGGTCTTGCGGATCTGCTCGGCACCGCGGATGCGCCGCTCCTCATCATTGAGCAGGATTTCCTGTCGGCGCAGGTCGCCCATCACTTCGCGGCGACGTTCGTTGACCTTGCCCAGGCAGCTGTTGACGGCGAATTTTTTATAGCACTCGGCGTCTTCGGCGAGGAAACCCGCCTCCAGCCGGGCACGCTCCGCGCTGATCCTGGCGCGCTCGGCATCGATGCTGCGAGGTGCTTCGGCGGGTGCGGCCGGCTGCTGCGCCGCGGGTTGCGCGCCCGCAAGCGCGCCCAGGGTGGCGAGAAAGCATGCGGCGGCGATTTTTTTCATGTGAGGGTGGTATCCACGTTGCGGCGGTCGAGCGCCAGGAATTCCTTGGACTGCATTTCGTTGAGCCGGGAGACGGTGCGGGGAAACTCGTGCACCAGCGGCCCCTCGGTGTACAACGCCTCGGGCGGGACTTCTGCCGACATGATGAGCTTGACCCGCCGGTCGTACAGCACATCCACCAGCCAGGTAAAGCGCCGGGCCTCGGAGGCCATACGTAAGGGCATGTAAGGCACGTCACTCAAGAGCACGGTATGGAACTGGGTCGCGATCTCCAGGTAGTCGTTCTGCGAACGCGGCCCGCCGCACAGCGTCTTGAAGTCGAACCACACCACCCCGCCCGCCTTGCGCCTGGCCTGGATCTGCCTGGACTCGATCTGCAGCACCGGGTTTTCATCCTGCGACTCCGCCAGCGCATTGAAAGTTTCCGTCATTTCGGCGTCGGCTTGGGGGCCCAGCGGCGTGTGATAGAGCCTGGCCTGCTCCAGGGTGCGCCTGCGGTAGTCGGTGCCGTTGTCGACGCTGATGACCTCCAGGTTGGCCTTGAGCAACTCAATGGCCGGCAGCACCCGGTCCCGGTGCATGCCGTTGGGGTAGAGCTCGTCCGGGTGGAAGTTGGAGGTGGTGACAAAACCCACGCCGTTCTCGAACAGGGCCGAGAGCAGGCGATGGAGAATCATGGCGTCGGTGATGTCGGCCACGTGGAACTCATCAAAGCAGATCAGCCGATAGCGCTTGGCAATGCGCCGGCCCAGCTCGTCGAGCGGGTTGGCCGTGCCCTGCAGGTCCTGCAGTTCGCGGTGCACCTCGCGCATGAACTCGTGAAAATGCAGCCGGACCTTGCGGCGCAGCGGCACCGCCCCGAAAAAGCAGTCCATCAAAAAGCTTTTGCCGCGCCCGACCCCCCCGTACATGTACACGCCGCGCGGAATGTCGGGCCGGTTGATCAGCTTCTTGAAGGCGTTGGAGCGCTGCTCCTTGAAGTCGGCCCATTCAGAGGCGCAGCGTTCCAGCGCCTCGACGGCGCGCAGCTGCGCGGGGTCGCTGACGTAACCCCGCGCCGCCAGTTCAGCGTCATACGCCGCGCGTACCGGTTGAGCCACCGATTCGGTACCCGCTCAGCTTAGAAATTCAGCGTGCGCTTGTCCACCGCCAGCGCGGCTTCCTTGGTCGCCTCACTGAGCGACGGGTGCGCGTGGCAGATGCGCGCGATGTCCTCGCTGCTCGCGCGGAACTCCATGGCCACCACGCATTCGGCGATCAGCTCGCTGGCAAAAGGCCCGACGATGTGCACGCCCAGGATTTCATCCGTGGCGGCGTCGGCCAGCATCTTGACCATGCCGGTGGTGTCGCCCAGCGCGCGCGCGCGGCCGTTGGCCATGAAGGGGAAGGTACCGGCCTTGTAGGCGCGGCCGGCAGCCTTGAGCTGCTCTTCCGTCTGGCCCACCCAGGCGATCTCGGGGTTGGTGTAGATCACCCAGGGAATGGTGTTGAAGTTGACGTGGCCGTGCTGTCCGGCAATGCGCTCGGCAACGGCAACGCCCTCTTCCTCGGCCTTGTGCGCCAGCATGGGGCCGCGCACCACGTCGCCGATGGCCCAGACATTAGGCAGGTTGGTTTTGCATTGATCATCGACCACCACCGCGCCGCGCTCGTCGAGCTTGAGGCCCACGGCTTCGGGCGCCAGGCCAATGGTGTTGGCCACGCGGCCGATGGAGATGATCAGCTTGTCGACGTCCAGGGCCTGCGCCTGCCCCTTGGCATCAACGTAAGCAACCGACACGCCCTTCTTGGAAGACTTGACCTCGCCGACCTTGACGCCGAGCTCGATCTTCAGGCCTTGTTTGGTGAAGGCCTTGTGGGCTTCCTTGGCGATCTGCTGGTCCACCGCGCCCAGGAAGGTCGGCAGGCCTTCGAGCACCGTCACGTCGGCGCCCAGGCGGCGCCAGACCGAGCCCATTTCCAGGCCGATCACGCCGGAGCCGATCAGGCCCAGCTTCTTGGGCACCGCGCCTATGCGCAGCGCGCCATCGTTGGAGAGGATGTTTTCCTCGTCAAACGGCGCGCCGGGCAATGCGCGGGCATTCGAGCCCGTGGCCACGATGATGTGCTTGCCGGAGATGGTTTCCTCGGCGGTGCCGGCGACCTTGATGTCGTAGAGGCCGTTCTTTGCGGCGGCAAAGGAGCCGCGGCCGTGGAAGAAGGTGACCTTGTTTTTCTTGAACAGGTAGACGATGCCGTCGTTGTTCTGCTTCACGACGGTGTCCTTGCGGCCCAGCATTTTGGCGACGTCCAGGCTCAGGCCCTTGACCTCGATGCCGTGGTCGGCGAAATGGTGGCCGGCCTGCTCGTAATGCTCGGACGACTGCAGCAACGCCTTGGACGGAATGCAGCCCACGTTGGTGCAGGTGCCGCCCAGGGCGGGGCCGCCCTTGGCGTTTTTCCACTCGTCGATACAGGCGGTGTTAAAACCCAGCTGCGCTGCGCGAATGGCGGCAATATAGCCGCCGGGACCGCCGCCGATGACGATAACGTCGAATTGTTTAGTGCTCATCAATATTCTCACTTCACTTTACGAAATGCCGGACTGTGTATGCCGGCAGGTGAACCAAAAGCCATCAAATAACCTGAGTCGCTGACCGTCGCCGACCATGAAGCGCCATTGTCCCGAAACGAAAGCGGCACCTTGGTCGGCACGCGGCACAACATCGGCATCGGCCAGCCTTCACGGATACACCGAATCGAATCTAGCGGCATCTTGTCGCTGAACAAGTGCCCCACATCCTCTCGACTCATTTCCCGCCAGGTCTGGGACACCACAACCGCATCGCCGGATTCGTTCCCGACGGCTTTTATATTCCACTGCCCCTGCCCTGCTTCGGAAATGGTCAGCCGCTTTATGCCTGTGAGAAGGTAACCCTTAGTAGGCACTTCCTCGAACTCGCCCGAAAAACCATCGTCAGTACGAACCGACGCACAGCCTGCGGCCAGGCAAGCAGCAAGGATTGCCAGGATGACGCGCGCAGAAGACTTTTCCGACGCGCCGCCGCTGGCTTTCCCCTGCTTCATCAGATATCAAACAACAGGCGGGCCGGGTCTTCCAGCGCTTCCTTCATCGCCACCAGGCCCAGCACGGCTTCGCGGCCGTCCACGATGCGGTGGTCGTAGCTCATGGCGAGGTAGTTCATCGGGCGCACCACGATCTGGCCGTTTTCGACCACGGCGCGGTCCTTGGTGGCGTGCACGCCCAGGATGGCCGATTGGGGCGGGTTGATGATGGGGGTGGACAGCATGGAGCCGAACACACCGCCGTTGGAGATCGAGAAGGTGCCGCCGCTCATTTCTTCAATGCCCAGCTTGCCGTCGCGCGCCTTGGCGCCGTATTCGGCGATCTTCTTTTCGATGTCGGCAAAGCTCATCTGGTCGGCATTGCGCAGGATGGGCACCACCAGGCCGCGCGGCGAACCGACGGCGATACCGATGTCGAAATAGCCGTGGTAGACGATGTCATTGCCGTCGACCGAAGCGTTGAGCACAGGGTATTTCTTCAGGGCATGTACAGCCGCTTTGACGAAGAAGCTCATGAAGCCGATCTTCACGCCGTGTTCTTTTTCGAACTTTTCCTGGAAGCGCTTGCGCATTTCCATGACGGGGGCCATGTTGACTTCGTTGAAGGTGGTCAGGATGGCGTTCGTGGCTTGCGATTGCAGCAGGCGCTCGGCGATACGCGCGCGCAGGCGGCTCATGGGCACACGCTGCTCGGGGCGCTCGCCCAGGTCGGCGGGCTTGGCCGAAGCCGCGACCTGCGGCAGGGCCGTGGTCGGCACACCCGTGGGAATCGCGGCAGCGGCGGGCTTGGCGCCACCGGCGGTCGCGCCCAGCACGTCGCCCTTGGTGACACGGCCGTCCTTGCCGGTGCCCGGCACGGAGCCGGCGGCCAGGTTGTTGTCGGCCATCAGCTTGGCGGCGGCGGGCATGGCAACGCCGGCCATGGAGCCGCCCGCCGCGGCGGGAGCGGCGGCAGGAGCCGGGACCGAAGCTGCCGCGGCAGCTGGTGCGGCCGCTGCAGCGGCGGCGGGTGCACCGGCGCCCGCCTTGCCTTCGGTGTCAATTTTGGCGATCACCTGGTCGGACACCACGGTGCCGCCATCGGCAACCACCAGCTCGGTCAGCACGCCGGCCGAAGGTGCGGGCACTTCAAGCACGACCTTGTCGGTTTCGATTTCAATCAGGATTTCATCAACGGCGATTGCTTCACCGACTTTTTTCTTCCACTGCAGCATGGTGGCCTCGGCCACGGACTCGGACAGCTGGGGGACTTTGACTTCTACGATAGCCATGTTGTTTCTTTCGTGTACGTTCTTGTGTTCTGTATGGTGAAGAGGCCGGCCTTACTTGGACAGCACAAAGCCCTTGAGCTTGCCGAAGGCGCCGTCCACCAGCGCCTTTTGCTGCTCCTGGTGCAGGTGCGAGTAGCCCACGGCCGGCGACGCGGAAGCGGCACGGCCTGAGTAGCCCAGCTTCTGGCCATCAAGCATGTTTTCGTGGATGTAGTGCTGCACGAAGAACCAGGCGCCCTGGTTTTGCGGCTCGTCCTGGCACCACACGATGTCGGTGGCGTTCGGGTAGCGCTTGAGCTCGGTGGCGAAGGCCTTGTGCGGGAAGGGATAGAGCTGCTCGACACGCAGGATGACGGTGTCGTCCGCGCCCTTTTCCTCGCGCTTCTTGGCCAGATCGTAATAGACCTTGCCCGAGCAGGCGATGATGCGCTTGACCTTGTCGGCCTTCTTGTTGATCTCTTCCTTGTTCTCGGGGATCACGGTCTGGAAAGCGCCCTTGGTGAACTCGGACAGCGGCGAGGTTGCGTCCTTGTTGCGCAGCAGCGACTTGGGCGTCATGATGACCAGCGGCTTGCGCAGGTTGCGCACCATCTGGCGGCGCAGCACGTGGAAGATCTGGCTGGCCGTCGTGGGCTGCACCACCTGCATGTTGAGGTCGGCCGACAGCTGCATGAAGCGCTCCAGGCGCGCCGAGCTGTGCTCGGGGCCCTGGCCTTCGTAGCCGTGCGGCAGCATCAGCGTGATGCCGTTGACGCGGCCCCACTTCACTTCACCCGAGGCGATGAACTGGTCGATGACGACCTGCGCGCCGTTGGCGAAGTCGCCGAACTGCGCTTCCCAGATCACCAGCGTGTTGGGGTCGTTGGAGGCATAGCCGTATTCAAACGCCAGCACCGCCTCTTCGGACAGGATGGAGTCGATGACGACGAAGGGGGCTTGGTTGTCGGCCACGTTCTGCAGCGGCACATAGGTGCCGGTGTCGAACTTCTCGCGGTTCTGGTCATGGATCACGGCGTGGCGGTGCGTGAAGGTGCCGCGGCCGCAGTCCTCGCCGGACAGGCGCACCGGGTAGCCGCTGGCCACCAGCGAGGCGAAAGCCATGTGCTCGCCCATGCCCCAGTCCACGGGAATGTCGCCGCGGCCCATGGCGGCGCGATCGTCGTACACCTTCTTGACCAGCTGGTGCGGGGCCACGGTGGACGGGATGGCGGTGATCCTGTCGGCCAGGCGCTTCCACTCGGCCATGGGGATGGCGGTGTCGCCCGCGTCGGTCCACTTCTTGCCGAGGTAAGGGGTCCAGTCGACCGCGTACTTGCTCTTGAAGTTGGTCAGCACCGGGTCGAAGGTGCTCTTGCCGGCGTCGAGTGCCGCGCGCGTGGCCTTGACCAGGTCGTCGCCCAGCGTGTCGCCCATGCCCTGGGCCGCCAGCTTGTCGGCGTACAGCTTGCGCGTGCCGGGGTGCTGCGCGATCTTTTTGTACATCAGCGGCTGGGTCAGCGCGGGGGTGTCCTGCTCGTTGTGGCCCAGTTTGCGGAAGCAGATGATGTCGACCACGACGTCCTTGTGGAACTCCATGCGGAATTCAAGCGCCAGCTGGGTGGCCAGCACGACGGCTTCGGGATCGTCGCCGTTGACGTGCAGCACCGGTGCCTCGATCATCTTGACGACGTCGGAGCAGTACAGCGTCGAGCGGCTGTCGCGCGGGTCGCTGGTGGTGAAGCCGATCTGGTTGTTGATCACGATGTGCACCGTGCCGCCCGTGAAGTAGCCACGGGTTTCGGCCAGCGCCAGCGTTTCCATGACCACGCCCTGGCCCGCGAAAGCGGCGTCGCCGTGCACCAGCACGGGCAGCACCTGCTTGCCCTGCGGGTCGGCGCGGCGGTCCATGCGGGCGCGCACCGAGCCTTCCACCACGGGGTTGACGATTTCCAGGTGCGAGGGGTTGAAAGCCAGGGTCAGGTGGACCGGGCCGCCGGGGGTGGTCACGTCCGAGCTGAAGCCCTGGTGGTATTTGACGTCGCCGCTGGGCAGGTCTTCGGGGGCGGTGTGGTCGAATTCGGCGAACAGGTCGGCCGGGACCTTGCCCAGGGAGTTGACCAGCACGTTGAGGCGGCCGCGGTGCGCCATGCCGATCACGATTTCCTGCACGCCCTTGATGCCGCCCTGCTGGATCAGCTCATCCATGCTGGCGATGAAGCTTTCGCCGCCTTCCAGCGAGAAGCGCTTCTGGCCGACGTATTTGGTGTGCAGGAAACGCTCCAGGCCTTCGGCGGCCGTGAGGCGGTCCAGGATGTGGAGCTTCTTTTCCTTGGCGAAGTTGGGCTTGCTGCGAATCGATTCGAGCTTTTGCTGCCACCAGCGCTTGTGGTTCTGGTCGGTGGCGTACATGTATTCGGCGCCAATCGTGCCGCAATAGGTTTCGCGCAGCGCATTCATGAGCTCGCGCAAGCTCATGGTGTCCTTGCCGAAGAAGGTGTTGCTGGTGTTGAACACGGTTTCCTGGTCGGCGTCGCTGAAGCCGTAGAACGAGGGCTCCAGTTCGGGAATCTTGTCGCGTTCGGCGCGCTTGAGCGGGTCCAGGTCGGCCCAGCGTGCGCCGACGTTGCGGTAGGCGGCGATCAATTGCTGAACGGCCGTGCGCTTGCGGCCCATTTCGGAGTCGGCGCCGCTGGCGACCACGACCTTGGTCTGGCCCTGCTTGGCGCGCTCGGCGAAGGCATTGACGACCGGCAGGTGCGGAACGTCCTTGGCATTGCTGCCGTCCACGGCGGGGACATGCTGGAGTGCGTCGAAATACTCGCGCCAGTTGTCGGGCACGCTGCCGGGGTTGGCGAGGTAGTTTTCGTACATCTCTTCGACATAGGGCGCATTGCCGCCGAAGAGGTAGGTGTTGCCTTGATAGGCTGAATAGACGGACGATGCCGTCGGGCTGGAACTCATATCCGCTGACCTCCGTTTCCCTTAGGGAAACATTAGCTGGTTAAAGCTGGTTGATTAACCTTCCGCAACACGGCTGGACCGATTAGCGGATGCGACTGTGGCAGGAAGGGCCTTCAGAAACACCCCAGATTGTGCCACCGAACTGTGACGGCCGAAAGACCAGGCCATGCCCATTTCGAATAGGCCATGACTTTTACATGCCTCACACACCCTCACACGCCGTCACATGCACTGCATTGACAGCTGTTTGACAGATTGGGGCAAAAGTTCAGGCGGCAAGGCCCGGGTCGCCGGCCACGCCGCGCAGCGTTGGCGTGTTGGGCTTGACGGGTTTGATGACTTTTTGCATCTTGAGGTAGCTCTCCACCACCTCCCAGACCGGTGGGCCGGCGTTTTTGCTGGCTTCGGCCACCGGCGCCCAGCCGGCCACCTTGTAGGTCTTGCCGGCTTCAATCAGCTTGCCGCCCAGGCGCATGTCCTGGATGCGTTCGCCCATCTTGGCGCCGGGCTCGCAGGTGTAGGTGAGGCCGCCCACGCGCACCATGTCGCCGCCCTGCTGGTAGTACGGGTCGGGGTTGAAGAGGTTGTCGCCCACGTCTTCCAGGATGGTCTTGATCATGTCGCCGCGCATGTCGGTCAGCGTGGTCCAGGGATAGCTGATGGCGGTCTGGTCCATCACATGCTCGCGCGTGATGGCCTGGCCGGGCAATAAAGAAGTGCCCCAGCGGAATCCCGGCGAGAACGCGATCTCGGCGCCGCGCACCTTCATGAGCGCATCGAGGATGAGCTGGTCGAAGCTGCCGTTGAAATTGCCGCGCCGGTAGAGCGTGCCTTCCGTCACCGCGAGTTTTTCGCCGAGTTTGGCGCTGTAAGGCGCCCTCACCTTCGCGATCAGCGCGTTCATGGCCGCGTCGGCCGGCAACAGATTGGCGAACACCGGCAGCAGGCGGTAGTTAAAGCCCGCTACCTTGCCGTCCTTGACGTCCAGGTCCAGCACGCCCAGGAACTTGCCGTTGCTGCCGGCATTGGTCACGATGGTCTGGCCGCCCGGGTTTTTGACGATCACCGGCACCGGCACGCCGTCGTGGGTGTGGCCGCCCAGGATCGCGTCTATGCCGCTCACGCGCGAAGCCATCTTGAGGTCCACGTCCATGCCGTTGTGGCTCAGCAGCACCACGGCCTGGGCGCCCTTGGCGCGCGCCTCGTTGACGGTCTCCTGCATCTCGCTTTCGCGTATGCCGAAGGTCCAGTTGGGCGTGAGCCAGCCCGGGTTGGCGATCGGTGTATAGGGAAAGGCCTGGCCGACGATGGCCACCGGCACACCGTTCATTTCCTTGATCACATAGGGTTTGAACACCGGGTCGCCGAAGTCGCTGGTCTTGACGTTCTGCGCGACAAAATCGACCTTGCCGGCGAAGTCCTGCTCGACGATTTTTTTGATGCGCTCCTCGCCATAGGTGAAGTCCCAGTGGCCGGTCATCACGTCCACGCCCAGCAGCTTGGCCGCGTCCACCATGTCCTGGCCCTGCGTCCAGAGCGCTGTGGCGCTGCCCTGCCAGGTGTCGCCGCCGTCCAGCAGCAAGGCGCCGGGGCGCCCGGCCTTGAGCTGTTTGACCAGGGTGGCGAGATGGGCAAAACCGCCCACCTTGCCGTACTGGCGCGCGGCCCGCTCGAAGTCGAGAAAGGTCAGCGCATGGGCCTGGGGGGTGCCCGACTTGAGGCCGGCCGCCTTGAGCAGGTGCTCGCCCACCAGGTGCGGCGCCTGCCCGCGCATGGCACCCACGCCCAGGTTGACGGAGGGCTCGCGGAAATAAATCGGCAGCAGCTGGGCATGGCAGTCGGTCATGTGCAGCAGGTGCACATTGCCGCTGCGTGGCAGCTCGTAGAGGCCCGCCGCCTGGGCGGCGCCGGCCTCGCGCTGCAGGGGGAAGCCGGCGGCCAGTGCGGCCGCCATGACACTTGCAAACTCGCGGCGGGAGAGATTCATGGCGTTGGTCATCCTGCCCGGCGCGCCAGGCATGTTTTCAGGTTGCGGTCGATTCGGGCGCTGGGGCGCCGCGGATCACTTGTTGACGGGTGAGTTCGGGTCCAGCAGCAATGCCATCACGTCGCGGATCTGCTGCTCGCTCAGGATGGATGCATGGCCGAAGCGGGGCATGTCGGAGCAGGCGTTGTAGGCCTTGGCGTTCCAGAGCTTGCCCCAGGTGTAGTCCACGATGGGCTTGCTTTCGGGCGAGGCCGGGTTGCTCACGCCGCGCAGCTTGCCGTAGTTGTAGAGGCTGGGGCCTATGGAGCCGAAGGACAGCTCGGCCTTGCTGATCTGGTGGCAGTTGTAGCAGCTGCCGCCGTTGGCCTCGCCGGGTTTGTCGCTCCAGGTCAGGCCGCGGCCGTTCTGCGCGATTTTTTCGCCCTCGCTCCAGTTACCCAGGTACTTGCCGTCCGAAGGCGGCTTCACGGTCTGCAGGTTGGCCTCTTCAATGGACTTGGCGAGTTTTTCGTCCAGCGGCTTGCCGGCCGCTTCCGAGCAGGCCTGGTTGGAGGCGTCCAGCGTCAGCCGGTCCATCTTGGCGATGCCCTGCTCGCGGAAGGAGCTTTTGAGCACCTGTTGGGTGGCTTCATCGACCTGCTGGGCGGTGGGCGCGGTGGCGCAGCTGGACAGGAAAAAAGCCGCGAAAGCCAGGCCCGCCGCGGACAGCGCTGCTTGTGTGTAGGAGGTGTTCATGAGGATGTCCTGCCGGATTAACGTTTCAGGGCGGGCGCGATCGACACGCCGCCCTTGCTGTTGACGCCCATGTACACGCCCAGGGCGATGGTGGCATCGGAGGCGTAGCCCGGGAAGGGGAAGCGCTGCTGCCGGTAGCAGTCGTTCAGGCGGCGCTGCATGCTCCACAGGTCGCCGCTGGAGACGCGGTAAGCCGGCCAGGCGCCAAAGCCGTTGCCGGCGCCGGGCTGTTTGGTCAGATTGGGCAGGTCCTGCAGGCGCACACGCTTGTTGTCCTCGCCGTGGCAGGACGCGCAGGAGAAGTCATACGGGCCGCCGCGAAGGTAAAACACCTTCTTGCCGACTTCGTACATCAGCTTTTCCTTGGCATGCGACTGCGGCACATTGAACGCCATGTCGCGCGACTCGGCCGAGATATAGGCCACCAGCGATTCAATCGATTTCTGCTCGCCCGCGCCGAAAGGGGTCTTGGCGATCTCGGCGGCGCTAAAGCCCTGCAATTGTTCCATGCAGCTCAGCAGGCGAGACTCCAGGTCCTGCACGCGCTGGGTGTCGGCGAAGAAACGCGGCAACTCGACAAAAGCGCCCTTGACCACGCCGGCGCCCTTGCCCAGGTCGCATTTTTCCAGCGAGGCGTTTTTCGGGCCGCGCGCCTGTTTCCAGAGAGCCTCGCCCTTGGCTTCATAGAGCTCGGCGGGGTTGCCGTCGGCCAGCATGGCGCGGTATTCGGCAATGCCTTCGGCCGTGCTCTTTTGCGCCGCCGCCGGCAGCGGCAAAGCGGATAGGGCGGCCAGGGCCACCGGCCCAAACAGGCTCAATTTCATCGTGCTCTCTCCTCAAATATCGTTGTGGGCGGCCGGGGCCGCGGTGCGCAAACCGGCTGAGAACTCAGGAAATGACGGCCTCGTCGGTGCGCTTGTCGCCGTGGTTGTCGGTCCAGCTCACAGCGATTTTGTCGCCGGCCTTGCCGCCCTTGAAGCTGAACTGCACAAAGGGGTTTTTGGACACGGCCGTGCCCCACTGGGCGCTCATGACGGTCTTGCCGTTCCAGGTGGCGCTGATGTTCTGGATGAACCAGGCCGGCACGGTCTTGCCGGCCGCATCCTTGCGCTGGCCGCTTTCCATTTCATGGCTCACGAGCACACGCACCGTGGTTTTATCGCCTTGGGCCTGGGCCCGGATTCGCATGGGATCTGACATTTTTTTCTCCTGATTTCAAGCTGGGGTGAGGACGGGGTCGGCGCGAATCAACCGCCGCAGCCACCCAAAGTGACTTTCACTTCCTTGACCGCATAGAAGTACTTGTCGCCGGCCTTGGCCAGCGCATAGACATTGGAGGACTGGCCCATCTTGATATTGGTCGAGACATTGGCGTCGGTGCCGGCCGGGATCTCGAACATGGCGGCCAGCGCGCTGGGGTTCTTTTCGACGACCAGCGCGATCTGCGTGGTATTGGCGATATTGCTCTGGGCGCCGACGCGCACCACATTGCCGTTTTCGGCGATCTCGGGCGCCTGCAGCAGCAGGTCCTTGCTTTCGACAGGCGCACTGGTGGCGCCCATGGCCTTGGCTGCATCGGCCAGGGATTTGCTTTCAAAAGCGGCCTTGTTCCAGCCCGGCGCGTTTTGCGCGTAGGCCGGGCTCAGGCCCGAAGCGGCTGCCAGCGCCAGCGCCGTGGCACCGGAACTGCTGGCCAAAAAATCACGACGTTCCATGGTTGAACTCCTCTTTTATATAACTTGAATGTCTTAAAAACTTAGCCCGATTGGACACCAAAAACCCAGAAATCCGGGAGGGTAATTCTCCCAAGCATGCCTCAAAAAAACACCGCCGGCCCGCAGCCTCCTACTTCGCCGCGCCCTGCGCCAGCCATTGGGAAATCTGCGCCGACTCCGCCGCACTCAAAGCCTGCGGCGGCATCGGGATCGCACCCCAGACGCCCTGCCCGCCTGCCTTGATTTTGCCCGAGAGGTAATTCACCGCGTCGGAGCGGTCCTTATATTTGTTGGCTATATCCTTGAAGGACGGCCCCACCAGTTTGTTGTCCATGCCGTGGCAGGCCACGCAGGTATTTTTCTGCAGCAGCGGCATCACCGACGCAGCGCCGGTGGCCGCCGTCTTCACCACGGCCGCCACCGGGATCGCGGCGGTCGCGCGCTCGGCCTGCGCCACGGCGCTGCCCGATTGTGCCGCCCCGGCCGAGGCCGGCCTTGTCGTGTCCACCCCGCGGCTTTCGCCCACCAGTCGGGACTGCTCGGCCAGGTTGCCATGGGCGTTGCGCGCGTAGTCGGGCAAAAAGCTTTTGACCACCACTTCGGCCTTGCAGTTCACCATGCAGTTCGAGCCCTGCACATCGGGCCTGGCCGTGCCGCCCAGCTCCTTGCCGGGCCACATGGCGTGCGCCGTCGTCATGCCATTGCGGTTGGGCAGGCGGGCCTGCACTTCGCGGATGTTGGCGTCGGACAGCGTGAAGTCTTCCGGCAGCACATTGCCCAGGAACAGGATGTAGGCCGTCGCGGCATAGACCTCATCAGGCGTCAGCGTCTTGGGCGCGGTCCAGGGCATGGCGCGGTTGATGTAGTCCCACAGCGTCGACAGCGTGGACACCTTCATCAGCGTGGTGCGGTTGGGCTGGTTGGCGCCCGGCATCAGGCCGTCGACCCGGCCGTTTTTCACGTCCTGCGCCGTGGTGCCGCCGGCGATCGGCGTGAACACCTCGGACGACTCGGCAAAACTGCCGTGGCAGGAGGCGCACTGCGCCTCCCACAGCACCTCACCCTGGCGCACCGAGCCCTGCCCCTTGGGCAGGCCCTTGAAATCGGGCCGCACGTCGATGTCCCAGGCCTTGACTTCGGCGGGCGTGGCGGTCCGGCCGACGTTGGCGAGCGCAGCCTGCCGCGCGGCGGCTTGCGTTTGCGCGAATGCCGTGCCCATCGTGCCGATGCAGGCTAGCACCAGCAGCGAGCACCGGACGCGTTTAAACCTGGACATTTTTCACCTCGCCGTTTTCTTCCAGCGCCCACGACTGGATGGCGTTGTTGTGGTAAATGCTGCGCGAGGCGCGCACCTTGCGCAGTTCGTTGTAGCTCGGCTGGACCTGCCCGGTTTCGTCCACCGCGCGGCTCTGGAAAATCGCCGGCTTGCCGTCCCAGACGAAGTCGGCATTAAAACGCGTGAGGCACTTGGCCAGCACCGGGCCTTCGAGCCGCGCCTGCGTCCAGTTGCGCCCGCCGTCGACCGAGACATCGACCCGGCGTATCTTGCCGCGACCGCTCCAGGCCAGGCCCGTGATGTTGTGAAAGCCTTTTTGCAGCAGCACCTGACCGCCGCTGGGCGAGGTGACCACGCTTTTGACTTCCTGGATGCTGGTGTACTGCCGGTGCAGGCCGCTGGGCTGCAGGTCCACGTAATGAATGGTTTCGTCCTTGGTGCCGTAAGGCATGTCGCCCACTTCGATGCGGCGCAGGTATTTGACCCAGCTCACGCCCTGCACGCCGGGCACGATGAGCCGCAGCGGGTAGCCGTTTTCGGGCCGCAGCATTTCGCCGTTTTGCCCGTAGGCAACCAGCACCTCGCCGCTCATCACCAGGCTCATGGGGACGGTGCGCGTCATGCCGGAGCCGTCGGCGCCTTCGGCCAGGATGAATTTCGCGCGCTTGAGGTCGGCGCCGCAGAGCTCCAGCAGGGTGCGCAGCGGCACGCCCGTGAACTCGCTGCAGCTCAGCATGCCGTGGGTATATTGCACCGTCGGGACGGCGGCATTGCCCCACTCCATGCCGGTGTTGGCGCCGCACTCGATGAAGTGCATGCGGCTCACGCTGGGCAGGCGCATCAGTTCGTCCATGTTGAAGACCATGGGGCGCTTGAGCATGGCCTCGTCGGAGCCGTTGAGCATCAGCCGGTGTTTCGAGGGATCTATGTCCCACCAGCCCTGGTGGTGGCGCTCAAAGTGCAGGCCGCTGGGCGTGATGATGCCGAACAGGCCCTGCAAGGGGCAAAAACTCACGCTGGCCTGGCTCACGCGCGTCAGGCCCGGGCTTTCGCGGCGCTGCAGGTTTTTCTCGAACTCGCTGGGCAGGCCGTAGCCGCGGGCCGCCACCGGCTGGCCCAGGCCCTTGCTGTGCGGCGGAAGGTTCAGGATTTCAGCTTCGCCGTCGGCGGGCGCCGCGCCCTGCGCAGCGGCCCGGCCCGCGGCCACAGTGCCGGCCGCGGCGGCAAAGGCGCCGGCCAGGAAGCCGCGGCGCCCTGCCCGCACTTCTTGTATCTGCTCGCGCGAAAGAAAGTTTTCGGGCGCGCGCTGTAGGAATCGGTTCAGCATGGGTGGCGTCTTTCGGTTCAGGCGTCCTGCAGGCCGGGGCGCGGCGACAGGCTTTGCCCAGGCGGCAGCGCGCCCGGCTCGTCCAGCTCGATGGCGATCTGGGTGCAGACGCTGCGGCACAGCGCCACGGCTTTTTCGCTTTGCACCCGGTAAATCACCTGGGTGCCTTCCCTGCGCTTGGCCAGCACGCCGGTGCGGTACAGCACGGCCAGGTGCTGGGAGAGATTGGGCTGGGTGGTGTCGATCTCGGCCAGCAGCTCGTTGACGGATTTTTCGCGCTCGCAAAGGGCACTGAGCACGCGCAATCGCATGGGCGTGGCGAGTACGGCGAACAGCTCGGCGGCCAGTTCAAACACCCGGCCCCGCTCAACCTGGGCACTGGCCTGGATCATCTCGTCCATAGTGACTTCTTCTTAATATAAGCAATGACTAATATTATTCCGCCAAACCAGGAAAGTGTCCCCGTGAATACCCTTGGCCGCCCCCTGAAACTGGTGAATATCACCAAGACGGTGCTAAAGCCCGAAAAAGGTGTTGCCGCGCCGCACCTGCGCCCTCTGTAGCAGGTGTAATAAACCCCTGAAAGTCATCCCCGCGTGATATAAAACTTTTGTTACTTACGGGTTGTTACCTGGGATCTTTATAAAATAATACTTATGTATTCAAAACACAGATTTTTCTCGGGCGGGATCATTGTTCTTCTTGCTACCCTGGCCAGCGGCCTGGCGCACGCGGAAGTCGACGCACTGGTCAGCAACGCCCGCAGCCTGCTGGACCAAAGCCAGGCGCAAAAAGCCTTCGACCTGCTGGAGCCGCAAGAGGCGGCGCGCGCGGGCGACCCGGACTTCGACACCGTGCTGGGCATTGCCGCCAACGAGACCGGCCAGTACACTCGCGCGGTATTCGCCCTGGAACGCGTGCTGGCCGTGCAGCCCAGCAACTCCCGGGCGCGCGCCGAACTCGGCCGCGCGCTGTTCTCCGTCGGTGACACCAAGGCCTCCCGGCAAGTGCTGCTGGAAACCAAGCAGGACAACATCCCGGCCGAAGCCGCCGCCACCATTGACCAGTTCCTGCAGGCCATTGACCGCACCGAAGAAGCCGCCCGCTCCTCGGTCAAGCCCTTCCTGGAAGCCAGCATTGGCTACGACACCAACATCAACAGCGGCCCCGGCAACCCGAACGTGGCCGTGCCCGCTTTCGGCGGCCTGATCTTCACGCTCAATCCCGCCGGCGTCGAAACCAAGGACGCGTTCATGAGCCTGGGCGGCGGGCTGTCGGCCCGCTACGTGGTGGACCCGCGCTGGTCGCTGATCGGCAACGTCTACGGCAACGCGCGCGTCAACAGCAAGTACAACGACTTCAACACCGGCCAGGTCGATGTCAATTTCGGTGCCAGCTACCGCTATGACAAGCATGAGTTCTCGGGCGTCGTGCAGGCCGGGACCTACACCGTGGCCGGCTCACGCGCCCGCGACCAGCAAGGCCTGGTCGGCGAGTGGACTTACCGCATCGACGGCTTTCGCCAGTGGAGCACCTATATCCAGTGGGGCGACCTGAGCTACCCCGGCCAGTCACTGCGCGACGCAACGCGCACGGTGGTCGGGACCTCCTATGCCCATGCCTTCCGCGACAGCAATATCGTGGTTTTCGCGGGCGGTTATGTCGGCACGGAAAAAGAGCGCGCCGCCGGCGTTCCGCAACTGGGCCATGACCTTGTCGGCCTGCGCACCGGCATCCAGAAAACGCTTTCGGACGCGCTGGCGCTGTTCGGCAGCCTCGCCTATGAAGACCGCAAATACGGCGGCGCCGACCCGCTCTTCCTCGTCACCCGCCATGACAAGCAGTGGAACCTGAACATGGGCCTGAACTGGGTGCCCGCCAAACTGTGGCGCGTCACGCCCCAGTTGGCCCTGACCTCGGTGAAGTCCAACGTCGCGATTTCCGACTACAAGCGCAGCCTGTTCTCGGTGACGGTGCGCCGCGACTTCTGAACCCGCGACGCCCAGACAGCCCCATGAAAACCCGACGGGAATTTCCCCTCAGACGCGCCGCCCTGTCGGTCGTGGTTGCGGCGGCCTTTCCCGCACAATCCTTCGCCGCCGGCTCGGCCGGCGTGGCCCAGTTTATCGCCGGCGACGTCAACGTGCTGCGCGCCAGCGGCAAGGCCGAGCCCCTGGCCAAGGGCAAGCCGCTGGAGAGCGGCGAATCCATACTGACGGGCACTGCCGGCCGTGCCCAGCTGCGGTTTTCCGACGGCGGCCTGGTATCCCTGCAGCCCAATACCGAGTTCAAGATCGCCAACTATGTCGACGAGGCCGACCCCAAGCAGGACCGCTTCCTGGTCGACCTGCTGCGCGGCAGCATGCGGGCCATCACCGGCCTGATCGGCAAGCGCAACCGCGAGAACTACAAGGTCACCACCACCACCGCCACCATAGGCATACGCGGCTCCGGCTTCAGCGTGGGCTACAACCCCGACGGCTCCCTGGGCATCACGACCGAGCTGGACGCCATCGAGGTCTGCAACGCCGGCGGTTGCGTGGGCCTGACGGCCGGCGAATCGGTGCGGGTCATCAACAGTTCCGAAGCGCCGGTTCGCACCAATGTGCGGGCCAATGTGCCGACGCCGCCACCCACCCAGGAGGTGGTCGTGGCGGGCAACCAGACAACGTCGGACGGCAAGCCCGCCATCGTCCCGCCCGCGGCACCGGCGCCCGTCAAGCAGGTGTTCACCGACATGGCCGCGGCTGTGGCCTTCACTGATCGCGCTGCGTCCAGCTCGGTGGTCGAAAGCTACTACCCCGAGGCCGGCACCGCCGTGCTGACCAGCTTCCTGAGCGGCAAGCCGATCGACTTCGACAGCCTGGACAGCCGCAACGTCCTGACCCAGTTCCGCAGCACGCCCGGCCTCACCAGCATGGAAAAAGGCGCGTTGGGCGTGCCGGCCGATCCCGACTTCGTCGGCTGGGGCAGCTGGGTGACGGGGCAAAAAATCGTGGCGGGCTCGACCACCGCAATTGAATCCGTCCATTTTGTGATGGGCCGGCCGACGCCGATGGCCCAGATGCCGGCCGACAACATGCAGGGCACTTACCAGCTGGCCGGCGGCACCGCCATTTCCAGCACGCTGGGCGCGGGCCAGCTTGTCGGCGGTTCGCTGGTCGCCAACTTCGGCGCCTACAGCCCGGGCCAGGGCTATGGCAGCCTGGACCTCACCACCCGCTTCGGCGGCAACGACTACAGCATCAGCAGCAACGTCGATATCAACAACTCCAAGATCACCAACACCTCGGGCACCAACGTCACCGGCTTTTTCACCGGCAGCAATGCCAGCCGCGCCGCGCTGGTCTACAGCGCGCCGTCACCGACCGGCGCGGGCCCCAGCGCGGGCCAGGTTTCGGGCGCTGCTGTTTTCCAGCAGACCAACCTGGTCGTGAGACCGCCACTCTGAGCAGGCCCTCTTAGCCAGTACACCAGCCCAATGCGCACCGCTTAAAAAATACCCTGGAGAAACCACCATGACCCCGCATATCAAGCTCCAACACACCGCCCTGGCCATGGCGCTGGCTGCCATTTATCCGTTGCAGGCCCTGGCGGCGCCTTCCGCGGGCGTGGCCCAGTTCATCGCCGGTGATGTCAACGTGCGCCGCGCGGACGGCGGCACCACGGCCTTGGTCAAGGGCAAGGACATCGAAAGCGGCCAGGCCATACTGACCGGCGCCAGCGGGCGCGCGCAAGTGCGCTTCACCGACGGCGGCCTGGTGTCCCTGCAGCCCAACACCGAATTCAAGGTGGCCAACTACGTCGACAAGGCCGATCCCAAGGAAGACCGTTTCCTGGTCGACCTGTTGCGCGGCAGCATGCGGGCCATCACCGGCCTGATCGGCAAGCGCAACCGCGAGAACTACAAGGTCACCACCACCACCGCCACCATAGGCATACGCGGCTCCGGCTTCAACGTGGGCTACAACCCCGACGGCTCGCTGGGCATCACGACCGAGCTGGACGCCATCGAGGTCTGCAATGCCGGCGGCTGCGTGGGCCTGACGGCCGGCGAATCGGTGCGGGTCATCAACAACACGGATGCGCCCGTGCGCACCAATGTGCGGGCCAGTGTTCCCACGCCGGCGCCGGAACGCGAACCTGTCACCGTGGGCGACAAGGTCAACAACGAAGGTGGGGCCGCCATCGTCGAAAAACCGCCCACGCCCACACCCGTACCCGATCCCAACACCGGCACCTTCACCAACCTGACGGCTGTTGCCCACTACCACCTGCCGCCCGTCACCTCGGACCCCAACGGCAGCTTCACCGGCCCGGTGGCCTCCGCCTCCGTCGTGATGAACGCCGGCAAGGTCAGCGAATTCGAGTCCTCGGGCAACGTCTTCAAACCCACCGTCAACACTGCGGCCGGCTCCTTCGGCTCCATGGCCACCAACGACTTTATCGGATGGGGCAACTGGGCCAGCGCCACCAAGAACGGCGCCACCAACCTGGCCCAGCTGCACTACATCGTGGGCCAGGCCACGCCGGTCCTGCCCACCACCGTGGGCGTCTCCAGCTATACCCTGATCGGCGGTTCGGCACCCACGTCCTACACCGGCACCAGCGGAACGCTCAACAGCGCGACCTTCTCGGTCAACTTCGACCCAGTCCAGGCCGGAGGGCCCATGCTCAGCGTGAACATCAACACCTCCTTCGGCAACGTGGTGGAAAACTTTGTCTACTTCTCGAGCTCCACTTTTTCGAGCGGAAGCGGCGCCGTCAAGGGCATGTTCACCGGCCCGAACGCCAACCGCGCCGGCCTGGTCTACACCGGAGGCTTGTCGCCCGCCGGCTCGTACTCCGGCACCGCGATCTTCCAGGCGCCCTAAGAAGCCGCAGCAGATTCGAGGTAGAAGGCCACCTCGCGCTGCGTGGCCTCCGGGCCATGCACGGCCAGCGCCTGCGCCCTGCCCGCCTCGCCCATCCGCCGGCACAGCCCGGCATCGCCCGCCAGCCGCATCACCGCGTCATAGGCCTCCTCCTGAGACTGGACCAGCAAGCCAGACACCGTGTGTTCCATGACTTCGGCATAGCCCCCGCGGACATGGGCCACCACCGGCAGCCCGGCCGCCATGGCCTCCACCACCACCCGGCCGTAGGCCTCCGTGGAAGCGCCCGTGCGGTAGAAGAAGGCATCAAGCGAGCGGTAAAAATCGGCCGCGCTTTCGGCGCCGGCCGGCAGCAGCTCCACTCCCTCGACGCCTTGCAGCGCGGCCGCCAGGCAGGTTCCGCCCATGATGCGCAGCTTCAGGCCGCGGCTGGCCAGCATGCGGTACAGTGCCGGGTCTTCCGGGTGGTGTTTGTCCGGTGCGTCGCGGCTGACGCGGCCCACGGTAAAAGGCCGGTCCGGCGCCTGCGCGAAACGCCCATCCGCCACCGCGAGAAAAGGCTGCAGGTCCATCAGGCTGCGCGCGATGCGGCCGGGCAGGCCCACGCTGAGCTGCAGCATCCTGGAGACGAACACCAGCTCCGGGTCCAGGCCCGTGCTGTCGCGCAAGGCCTCCAGGGCGGCAAACAGCTGCGCATGGTTGGCCAGGTTGTAGAACAGGATGATTTTTTCGAATCCGGCGTACTTGAGCCAGATGCCGGGCCGCATGTGCACACCGGCAATCAGCAAGGTACCGCCCCTGGGAAACTGCTGGGCAAAGGGTTGTATGGTCGCAATGCCCTGCCCCGCGTAGCTCGCATGCGGCGGCACGTCGGACCAGAGCTTCACAGGCCGGCGGCCTTCCAGCAGGCGGCGTATGTCCAGCAGCTCACGTTCCGCGCCGGTAAAGGCCTCGCTGAAACGCCCGAGCAGGTGCAGGGTGGTGGGCTGTGCGGAGGGAGCATTCATGCTGCGCCGATTATCCCTGCGATCTCCCGTTGAGATGGGGGCCGCTGCCACATAATCCGGGCTATGCACAACACGCCTGCGAGCGCCCCCGAAGACAGCCAGAGCTGGATGCAGCGCGGCGCGCGGCTGCATGCCGAGGGCCGGCTCGAGCAGGCCCTGATCGCCTTTGAGCAGGCCCTGGCGCTGGCGCCCGATGACGTCAACGCCGCCTCGGCCTGCGCCACGCTGCTGTCCGCGCTGTCCCGGCCCGTGGCCGCGTACAAGGCGCTGCTCTCGGTCGAGGCCTCGCTGCTGCAGACCGCCGACGGCGCGGCCAACCTGGCCATCGCCGCCGAAAGCTGCGGCGACCTGGCGCGCGCCGGCATGGCCTACCAGCGCGCGCTGGCGCTGGACCCTTCGCATGCGCGTGCCCTCAACAACGTCGGGCTCATGGCCGCCGCGCAGGGACAGTGGGAGGCCGCGCTAGCCTGCGCCGGCAAATGCCTGGCGCAGGACCCCGGCCACGCGCCCTACCACGTCAACCTCAGCGACTACCTGTGCGGCGCCAGGCGATACGCCGACGCACTGGCCGTGCTGCAAGAGGCGGCCAGCCGCTTTCCGGACAACCTCGACATCCGGATACGCAACGCCGCCGTGCTGGCTTTTAATGGCGACTTTGAACAGTCGCACGAAGCCAGCCTGCGCTTTGACGCAGCCACGCTGGCTTACTTCCATGATTTCCTCGGCCGCGCCATCGCGCCGGCCTACCTGGACCACAAGCTGCGCCTGCAGCAAGGCGAGCTCCCCGACGCCCGGCAGCTTTACTGCGGCCAGGTCTATGAGGCCATGACAGTCTGCGACTGGCGGGAGAACGAACGCCTCACCGCCACGCTGCGCCAGATGCTGGACGAATGCCTGCGCACCGGCCGGCGCCGCGACTGGCGCGACGCGCAGTTCTACGGCCTGATGCTGGACATGGACGAGAACGAACTCGCCCAGGTGCGCAATGTCTCGGTCGCCAAAATCAGTGAGGGCCTGAAGTCGGCCTTGCCGCCCTTCGCGCGGCGCGCCGCGCCGGTGGGCCGACGCGATGAGCGCATCCAGATCGGCATGACGGTGCAAAGCCTGCGCGACGAGCGCCACGCCCACGCGCTCAAACGCCAGCTCGCGCTGCACGACAGCAGCCGCTTCGCGATCCATATCTATTCGCCCACGCGTCATCCCGAGCTCGAGCACGCCGAGAGGCTCAAGCCGCATGCCGCCAGCGTCACCGAAATCGCCCACATGTCGGACGTGGAAGCGGCCGGGCGCATGCGGCTGGACCAGCTCGACGTGTTTGTCGACATGACTTTCGACACCGCCTGGTGCCGGCCCGAGATACCCGAGCTGCGCGTCGCGCCGGTGCAGCTGCGCCAGCTCACCTGGCACCGCCACAACCCGCCGCGGCCCTGCGACTACAACATGTCCGACCGTTTTGTGCACCCCGACGGGCTGGAGCTCGCGCCTTACGGCGCCGTCGTGCGCCTGCCGCACACTTGCTGGCTGGCCGCCCATGACGAAACGCCGGAACCAGGCTGGGACAGCCGCGAGCGCGCCGGCCTGCCGGCCGACGCCCTGGTGCTGTGCGCCACCGTACCCTCTGTCATGCTGGATCCGGCCAGCTTCGCCGCGTGGATGAAGATCCTGCGCTCGCTGCCCGACGCGGTGCTGTGGCTGCCTGCCTACAGCCTGGCCATCGCCGCCAACCTGGTGCGCGAGGCCAATGCCGCCGGCGTGCACGAAAGCCGGCTCATCTTTACCCACAAGCTCACGCGCGCCCAGTCCCTGGCCTGCCTCCCGCATGCCGACCTGTTCCTGGACACCTTGCGCTTTAACGCCAACCTGGGACTGGAAGACGCCTTGCGCATGAGAGTCCCGGCGCTGACGTGCGCCGGCGAGAGCATGGCCTCGCGCCTGGGCGGCAGCATCATTCGCGCGGCCGGTTTGCCGCAATGCGTGATGGAAAGCCGGCCGGCATATGTGGCCGAAGCCCTGCGCCTGGGGCGCGACCCGCAGGCCCTGCGGCAGCTGCGGCAAAGCCTGCAGGCGGGCAAGGCCGCGGCGCCGTTGTTTGACCTGGCTGCGCGCGTGCGGGAATGGGAATCAGCTTGGGCCGTGATGGCCGAGCGCTCTCGCGCCGGGCTACCGCCTGCGGCTTTTGACGTGGCGCCGGCCTAAACAGCCGGCTTGCCGGCCGGCACAGCAGGCAGCTCGCACACCTCGCCCGTGGGCGCCAGGCCGGCCTGCGCCTTGGCCTCGGCGATGCCCACGGCGCGCGGCAAGGCCACCTGGTTTTTCACCGCCGTGAGTTCGGCCAGGATGGAGATTGCGATTTCGGGCGGCGTCTTGCTGCCGATGTACAGGCCTATGGGGCCGTGCAGCTTGCCCAGCTCCTCTTCGCTCATGTCAAAGTGCTCGGCCAGGCGCTCGCGGCGGCGCTGGTTGTTCAGGCGCGAGCCGATCGCGCCCACGTAAAAAGCCGGCGAACGCAGCGCCTCCATCAGCGCCAGGTCGTCCAGCTTGGGGTCGTGTGTGAGGGCAATCACCGCGCAGCGCGCGTCCAGCTTCATGGCCTGCACCACGTCGTCGGGCATGCCGGTGGCCAGCTCCACCCCCTCGACCTGCCAGCTGTCGCGGTATTCCTCGCGCGGGTCGCAGACCGTCACGGCGTAGTCCATGCCCTGGGCGATCTGCGCCACAAAACGCGAGAGCTGCCCCGCGCCAATGATCAGCAAACGCCAGCGCGGACCGTGCAGGGTCACCAGCGCGGCTTCGGAGACCTGCATGGACTGGCTGGGCTGGGCCGTGCCCAGCGTGACGGCGCCGGTATGCAGGTCCAGCCGGCGCGCCACCAGCTCACCGGCCTGCAGGCGCCGCAGCAGCTCATCGACCTGGCTGGCCGCCGACAGCGGCTCTATGGCCAGTTCAATGGTGCCGCCGCAAGGCAGGCCGAAGCGGCGCGCCTCGTCGGCCGAAACGCCGTAGGTGACGATGGCCGGCCGCACGCGGTCCAGGCCCTCGCGGCGCGCCCGGTCAATCATGTCGTCTTCAATGCAGCCGCCCGAGACCGAACCCACCACCCGGCCGTCTTCACAGATCGCCAGCATGGAGCCTTCGGGCCGCGGGCTGGAGCCCCAGGTCTTGAGCACGGTCACCAGCTCGCAGCGCAGGCCGGCGGCCAGCCACTGCGAGGAGGTTTTCAGAACTTCGAGGTCTATGTTGTCCATGCGCCGGATGCTAGCAGCCCGTGTCCATTTCCGCCTCGGCCCGGGCGCAATTCCCTCATGCCTTGGCCAGGTTGTCGTTCAGCGGCAGCGTGCGCACCCGCTTGCCGGTGGCCGCGAACACCGCATTGGCGACCGCCGGTGCCACCAGCGCCGTCGCCGGCTCGCCGATGCCGCCGGGTTTTTCGGTGCTGGGCACCACGGTGATGTCCATCACCGGCGACTCGTTCATGCGCAGCACCGGGTAGTCGCCGAAATTGGTCTGCTGCACCCGGCCCTTGTCCAGCGTGATCTGGTTGTTCAGCGCCGCCGACAGGCCGAAGATGACGCTGGACTGGATCTGCGCCTGCACCGTGTCGGGGTTGACCATGCGGCCCAGGTCGGCCACCACCGTGATCTTGTGCACCGTGACCTGGTTGTCCTTGACCGACACCTCGGCCACCTGCGCCATATAGGTGTCGTAGCCCTCCATCAGCGCGATGCCCCGGCTGCGGCCGGCCGGCGCCGGCGTGCCCCAGCCGGACTTGTCGGCCGCGAGTTTAAGCACATTGGCAAAACGCGGCTGTTTCTCGAGCAGCGACATGCGGTAGGCGTACGGATCCTTGCCTGCGGCCAGCGCCATTTCGTCCACAAAACTCTCGTTGGCAAAAGCATTGAGCGCATGGCTCACCGAGCGCCAGTAGCCCACGCGCAGCCCGCTGTCGTGGATCACCAGGTCGTATTGCGTGTTCGGGATGTCATATGGCATCACGCCGGCCTCGGCCATGAACGGGTCCAGCGTGTCCTTGGGCAGGCCGAAGGCGCGCTGCGTGATGGACTGCGAGGTCACCTTGAAGTTGAGCGCCACCGGCTTGCCGTCGGCCCCCAGGCCGGCCGAGAGCTGGTTGACCGCCATAGGGCGGTAGAAGTCGTGCGTGGTGTCGTCCTCGCGGCTCCAAAGCAGCTTGACCGGCTTGCCCACGGCCTTGGAAATCTGCGCTGCCTGCACGATGAAGTCCAGCTCCAGCCGCCGGCCGAAGCCGCCGCCCAGAAAGGTCGTCTTCAGCGTGATGTCCTCGGGCTTGATGCCCAGCGCCGCGGCCACGCTGCCTTCGGCGCCCTGCTGGAACTGCGTGGGGCCTATCAGCAGGATTTTGCCGTTCCTGTAGTCGGCCGTGAAGTTCATGGGCTCCAGCGTGGCGTGCGCCAGCAGCGGCGACACGTACTCGGCCTTCAGCGTCTTGGCCGCGCCCTTCATCGCGCTGGCGGCATCGCCCTTGGGCGCCACGATGGGAATCGGCTTGCCGCTGTCGGCCGCCTTGCGTATGCCGTCGAGCATGCTGGCATTGCTGATGGCCGCGACCGGGCCTTCGTCCCATTGCACCGCGAGGGCCTGGCGCGCCTTGAAAGCATGCCAGTAGCTGTCGGCCACCACCGCCACGCCGTCGGGAATCTGCACCACGTCGATCACGCCGGGCATGGCCTTGGCCTTGGCGGCATCAAAGCTGGTGACCTTGCCGCCTATCACCGGGCATTGCTGCAGGCTCGCGTACACCATGCCGGGCAGCTTCACGTCGATGCCGAATTCGGCCGTGCCGTTGACCTTCATCGGCGTGTCCAGCCGCTTGGTGGGCTTGCCGACCACGGTGAAGTCCTTCGGGTCCTTGAGCGCCACTTTTTCGGGCACCGGCAGTTTGGAAGCCGCTTCGGCCAGCGAGCCGTAAGTCGCCTTCTTGCCGTTAGGCCCAATCACCATGCCGTTCTCGGCCTTGAGCGTCGACGCATCGACATTCCATTTCGCGGCCGCCGCGGAGACCAGCATGCTGCGCACCTGGGCACCGGCAATGCGCAGCTTTTCCCAGCCGTCGCGCACCGAGGTCGAGCCGCCGGTGATCTGCGCGCCCAGCAAGGCATTGGTGTAGACCTTGCCCGGCGGCGCAATCGCGACCTTGACCTTGCGGATGTCGACATTGAGCTCCTCGGCGATCAGCATGGGCATGGAGGTGTAGACGCCCTGCCCCATCTCGGAGCGCGCCGAGATCAGCGTGATGGTGTTGTCGTCGGCAATGTGCACCCAGGCATTCGGGGTGTACAGCGTGCCCGCGGCCCGGCTAGCCAGCGGCAGGCCCAGCGTGACGCCCATCATCAGCCCGCCCGTGACGGTGGATGTGGTTTTGAGGAAGGTGCGGCGGTTCGGAGAAATCAGTGAGGTGGTGGTCATGATGGTTCTCCTCAGGCTTTGCGCAGGGTGGAAGCGGCATCCTTGATCGCCGCCTTGATGCGCGGGTAGGTGCCGCAGCGGCAGATATTGCCGCTCATCGCGGCGTCGATGTCGGCGTCGCTCGGGTTCTTGTTGGCCTTGAGCAGGGCCGCCGCGCTCATCAGCTGGCCCGACTGGCAGTAGCCGCACTGCGGCACGTCATGCTTGATCCACGCCACCTGCAAGGGGTGCGTGTTGTTGCGCGACAGGCTTTCAATCGTCGCCACCTTCTGCCCCGCCGCCGCCGACAGCGGCGTCTGGCAGGAGCGCACCGGCTGGCCGTTGAGGTGCACGGTGCAGGCGCCGCACAGCGCCGCGCCGCAGCCGAACTTGGTGCCGGTCATGCCCAGCTCATCGCGTATCACCCACAGCAGGGGGGTGTCGGGTTCGGCATTGACGGAAACGGCCCGGCCGTTCACGTTGAGTTTGGTTGTCATCTGGAGTCCCCTTTGTTGGAATATGGCAGGGCCCCCAGAAATCAGTCAGCTACTACCCGAAGGCCTTGCGCGACTGATGCTACGACCGGGCACAAGGGGGTATCCGGGTAGAAACCCTTGGCTGAAACAAAGTGTCGAGAAATTTTCTCAAGATGAGACATTGCCGGTATCGACTCATAAAATTGCGAAGTTGAATCCACATACTTTCGTTTCCAGCCTCCACAATAAACTTCGCGCGCAGGTCAAACGAATGCAAAAAGAACCGCTATTTCGAAAAGTAAACACCACGACCCGGGGGGTGCATCACAACTTCGGGGGTGATTTCCGGCACGAAAGAAATACAAAAAAAGAAGTCCAGTCTGAGGCGACGCGCTCCTCCATGAACGGCAAGCAACAACGCGGCCTGGACTACACACCGCTTTTCAGGTTTCTTCTGTCAAAAGTCGGAGCCAACTGGAACGCAGTGCATCAAGAAGCAGTTGGCCGGCTCGACAAACCAGACCCGATTTTCTGGCTTGTCGCACTTGATGAACACGAGAAAAAAGACTTTGTCCGCATGGGTGAATCAAGCTACTTCAGTGGTTTGTATGTGGACGAGCAAGGAATTCTGACAATCGTTAATCCCGATCTGGGACCTGAAAAGATGGTGCCGCTTTGCCGGTGTTGCACCCACACCTTCAACGGAAAACCGTTTGGCAGACCTGCAACGTACGCATCCATTTCCAGCGGTGATCCACTCAGTGAATAACAAGTTCTTTCTTCTCCGGAATTTCATCCAGGATCTCCTGCTGGAAGCCGGCAGGGTGATCGGCTTTGCCAACACCATCGAGATCCTTGAGCAAAACGGGGTTCAACTCATTCTGAGAGGCAACCGCCGTGAAATCGTAGTGAACAACAGCCATGGCACAGTGACGTCTGGCTTGCGATTGCTGACGCAGATACAGGCCATTGAGTCGATAGATATCAAGCACATCGAGGAAAGCAGAAACAGGCGAGAGTCATGGACGGTGCGCCTGAACCTCGATACTCATAAATCGGTCATGATAGGAAACACCAGAGATCAGGTAGATGCCGCCATCGCTGCAGCCAACCTCAGCACGGTGACCGGCAAAAGGGTGCGGTCCCTTTAAGTTTTACCCAACACCCGATCCCGAATCTGCAGCAGCGCCGCCGGGTCATCCATGATCGTCAAATCCCCGAGGGCCCCTGCCCTCGCACACCGCCTGGATCGCGCGCCGCAGCCGAATTGGGTACCACTCATTCCCGACTCATCGCGTGTCACCCCATCAGCTTCCCGGGTGACAGGTGCAGTCATTGAGCCCCAACCACCCGGCACGGTGCAGCAGGTCGCGTGACCGCACCCACGCCCATCGCGCCAACACCTGCGCAGGCGGCCCGAAAAACCCGCCGAACAGGATGCAGGGGCTCAGGTTGAGCACTTCGTGCCACCAGCGGGCAGGTATGTACAGCACGTCTCCGGGTTCCAAGTCGACCACCAGAAAGTCCTCTTGCGGGCCGCCTGAGGACGCAAGTTCCAGCGCGCCTAGCCTGGACAGCCTTGCCCACGAATCGTATTTGGCCGCTACCGCCCCCAATCGCTCCACCGTCCCGGGGCGCACAAGGTGGAAGCGTTTCCTGCCCACAAGCTGAACCGCGAGGTTGTCGAGGTAGTCATGGTGGAGCCCCGTGCGCGCCCCGGCCGGTCCAATCCAGCTTTGCAGCGAACGGATGGACCGGGGCGGGAATATTTCCGAATGCATGAGGTCAAGCCGCAGCCGCGGCATTGCATCGAGCAGGTCGAACTCCTTCAGGTACAGGGGCTGGCTTTCGCTGACCCCATCTTCCTGCAGGGATTCGAGATAGAGGCGCAGCGTGGATTCCACAAAATTTGTCCTGCCGCGCTCCCGGTCACCAGAAACGAGTCGCACCGGCCTATCGGGTGCCAGCGCGGCAAGACCCGCGAAAGTCCATTGTTTCACCGCAGGCCAGTGGGCGGCGAGGCCTCTGAACACGGCGGGAGTCCGATGGCGCCATAACTGGCCGGCGCCACCCAATGCAGCGTCAGCAAGAGGCGTCATGAAGTATCCATCTTCATCTCTCCAGTGCGGCCATGTAGCGCAGGCCGCCCCAGCCCATTCGCAGCACGCCGGGCGTGGCACGGATGGCAAACCCGCAACCTTGCACGACCAGGCGCCAAACGCCAATACGGCCTGCCCGGACATCGTGCAGGCAGAAGGTGACAAGGCAGACGGTCAAGTCCATCGCCAGGTAAAGCGCTGCGGCCAGCATGGCCAGCACGCGCCGGCCGTGGCCCACCTGGGCCGCGGTCAACACATCAAGCGCGACATGGCGGTGGCCGATCTCTTCCGCGCAATGCCATCGCCAGAGGCGAAGCTGCGGCGCCGCTCCCTGCCCCAGCCATGGGCTGCGTGCGCGCAGAATTTCGTCGGACAGCAAGGCTGTCAATTGCTCAAACGCCGCGGCGAAGGCCAGCCTCGTGGCCAAGCTCCTCGATGCGATTTCACCGACCGCCGACGCAATGCCTTGCTCCAGCCGGTGCGCCGGCCCGTGCTCGGCCAGCCGGTCGTTGTAGAGCCGGTGGGCGCGTTGGTGGGCTGCTTCCTCGCGGACAAACCGATTCACTTCGTCACGCAACTGCGGTGACACGGCGGGCTTTTGCGCCTCCCGCAGCCAATCCGACACGGCATCCATGACAAACTGCTCCCCGCTGGGAAGCAGGAGCGAGACGCTGTCAAAGAGCCTGGAACGAAAGGCATCGCCATCGTTCCACCACAGCTTCGCAAGCCCCGTATCGGCAGACACAGACTCCGGCGTCACGCGCCGGCCCCGCCCCGCACTACCGGCCTGGTATTTCTTTTACCCATGCCGGCTATCCGCCCCAGTACCCATCGCAACATCCCGAAGGGCATGACTTTCCACAAAAAGCACCATCGCGACAGCGGTACTTTGCCTCGCAGCAAGACACCGTAATCAAGGGACTGCTGATGGGGAAAGTAGTTCGGGAGCACCGCCACGATCTCGCGAAAGCCCTTTTGGTAGTAATAGCGAAGCTGCGCATCGCGCGGCCATTGCTCGCGGCGCGAATACACGTAATCCTCGACACCAAGGCTTGGGTCATCGGCCAACGCACGCTTGAGGCCTGGTATGGGAGAGCCAAGGTAGATCTCCCGGTACCCTTGTTTCAACGCATAAGGCCAAAAGAACTCGAACACCGAGGCAGCGGCGCGTGGATCAACGCTGGTCAGGCTGATGCCAAAGAGGCGGCTGGGTGCAGCGGGTGCGCTGCCGCGGCCTGGCGCTGAACAATCAGCCCATGAACTGGCGTTCCGGATGTCCTTGAGGTCCACCGGTTTCATGAACAGGGAGGCAAGTGCTTCGCCGGTGCCAGGGCAAAAAGCGCCCACGCAGAGCCCGGTGTAGTGGTCTATCCGCTGGCGCAAGGCTTCTTCATCAGCGGCTTGTTGCTCATTCCACTGGCGCCGCTCCAATCGCATCAGCGCGGCAAGGTCGTCGGGACAAAGAAATCGGGTAGATGGTGATGGGGTCATTACGAGGGAAACTGCGAAAAGTTCACTGTGAACATCGCGCGTGACGCAGCAATGACATGTGAACCCCGCCCCCTCGGGAATTCGTATCCAGTTGTTTGTGGACTACCCCGCCACCCGATCCCTTATTTGCTGCAGCGCCGCCGGGTCATCCATGGTCGTCAAGTCCCCCGCATCCCTGCCCTCGCACACCGCCTGGATCGCGCGCCGCAGCATCTTGCCGCTACGGGTTTTTGGCAGGGCCGACACAAAATGCACACGTGCCGGCCGCGCGACGGCGCCCAGGTCGCCGTCCACGCGCTTCATGATCTCGCCTTCGAGCCTCATCGCCGCCGCGTTGTCGGTGAGCACACTCGAATCCTTGGGCACGGCAAAGGCCATGGCGACCTGGCCTTTGAGCGGGTCGGCCACGCCGATCACCGCCACCTCGGCGACGCCGGCATGGCCTGAAATGCTTTCCTCGATCTCGCGCGTGCCCAGGCGGTGGCCGGCGACGTTGATCACGTCGTCGGTGCGGCCCAGGATGAAAAAGTAGCCGTCCTCGTCGCGTATGCCCCAGTCAAAGGTGGAATACACCATCTTGCCGGGCACGCTCTTCCAATAGGTGTTGACGAAGCGCGCATCGTCCTTCCAGATGGTCTGCATAAAGCCAGGCGGCGTCGGGCCTTCGATGACGACCACGCCTTTTTCGTTGGGCTGGGTCAGTTCCTCGCCGGTGGACTCGTGCAGTATCTTGACCTTGTAGCCGTACATGGGCACGCCGGGGCTGCCGAAGCGGCTGGGCTTTTTTTCGACGGCGTTGGCGATGGTGATGATGGGCCAGCCCGATTCGGTTTGCCAGTAGTTGTCGATGATGGGCACGTTCAGGCCCTCGCTGATCCAGCGCGCCGTGGGTTCGTCCAGCGGCTCGCCGGCCAGGAAGAAGGCACGCAGGCTGGAGAGGTCGTGCTTTTTGAGCAGGCCCGGGTCCTGTTTTTTGAGCACGCGCACCGCGGTGGGTGCGCTGAACATGCCGGTGACCTTGTATTTCTCGACCAGGCTCCACCAGATCGCGGCGTTGGGCTGCTTGTCCATGCCTTGTGTGGGCAGGCCTTCGTACATGATGGTGGCCATGCCGGCGATCAGCGGACCGTAGACGATGTAGCTGTGACCGACCACCCAGCCAATGTCGCTGGTGGAGAAATAGGTCTCGCCGGCGCGGCCGTCGAAGATGTGTTTCATGCTGGCAGCCAGCGCCACCGCGTAGCCGCCGGTGTCGCGCTGCACGCCCTTGGGCTTGCCGGTGGTGCCGCTGGTGTAAATGGTGTAGCTGATGGCGCTGGAATCCAGCCATTCACAGTGCACCTGGGCATGCATGTACTTGGCGCGCAGGGTTTCCCAATGCAGGTCGCGCCCGGCCACCATGGGCATGGGCGCCAGGCCGCGGTCCACCAGCAGCACGGCCTCGGGCTGGTGTTTCGCCAGGCGAATCGCTTCGTCAAGCAGCGGCTTGTAGGCCACGACCTTGCCGCCGCGCGAGCCCGCGTCGGCGCTGATGATGACGCGCGGCGTGGCATCGTCAATGCGCGAGGCCAGCGAGCCGCTGGCAAAACCGCCGAACACCACGCAGTGGATGGCGCCTATGCGCGCGCAGGCCAGCATGGCAAAGGCGGCTTCCGGAATCATGGGCATGTAAATCAGCACACGGTCGCCCTTGACCACGCCCATGGCCAGCAGGCTGGCGGCCATGCGCTGCACTTCGGCATGCAGCTCGCGGAAGCTGTAGGTTTTTTCGGCACCGGTTTCGCTGGAGACGTAGATCAGCGCGGCCTGGTCGGGCCGATCCTTGAGATGCCGGTCGACCGCGTTGTGGCACAGATTGGTCTGCCCGCCCTCAAACCACTGAACAAAAGGCGGCTTGTCGTCATTGCAGACACGGGTGAAGGGCTTGTGCCAGTCGATCAGTTTGGCTTGTTCCGTCCAGAAGGCGTCGGGCTGCTCTATGGACTGGCGGTAGAAGTCTGCGTAGCTCGTCATGTCTTGTCTCCGTTTTATTTTTGGGATTCTTCAGATTTTGACGACCACACGGCCGCGCACTTTGCCTGACATCAAGTCGGCCGCTTTTTCAGCGGCGCGGGCCAGCGGCACTTCCTCGACCATGGCCTCGAGTTTGGCCGGGTCCAGGTCGCGGGCCAGGCGCTCCCAGGCCTGCCGGCGCTTTGCCAGCGGCGCCATCACGCTGTCTATGCCGGCCAGCGTCACGCCGCGCAGGATAAAGGGCATCACCGTCGCCGGGAAATCCGCGCCCTGGGCCAGGCCGCAGGCCGTGACCACGCCGCCGTAGCGTGTCTGCGCGCAGGCATTGGCCAGCGTGTGCGAACCCACGGCATCCACCACCGCGGCCCAGCGCTCTTTTTGCAGCGGCTTGCCGGGTGCAGAGAGTTCAGCCCGGTCCATCACGCTGCTGGCGCCCAGTTGCTTTAAATAAGCCTCTTCACTGGCCTTGCCGGTGGCGGCCACCACGGTGTAACCCAGTTTGCCGAGCAAGGCCACGGCCACACTGCCCACGCCGCCGGTGGCGCCCGTGACCAGCACCTCGCCGCCATCGGGCTGGACGCCGTGCGCCTCCAGCGCCAGCACGCTGAGCATGGCGGTGTAACCGGCCGTGCCTATGGCCATGGCCTGGCGCGGCGTAAAAGCCGCCGGCAGCTTGACCAGCCAGTCGCCCTGCAGGCGCGCACGTTCGGCCATCAGGCCCCAGCGCGTTTCGCCCAGACCCCAGCCGTTGCGCACAAACCGGTCGCCGGTCTTCCAGCCCGCGTGTGTCGATTCGAGCACCGTGCCCGCGCCATCAATGCCCGCCACCATGGGCCAGTTGCGCACCACCGGCCCCTTGTTGGTGATGGCCAGGCCGTCCTTGTAATTGAGGGTGGAATATTCGACCTGCACCAGCACGTCGCCGGCGGGAAGCTGGGCCTCATCAATATCAACCACGGCGGCCGAAAACCCAGCCTCGGACTTGCTGAGCAAAAGGGACTTGAACACGGCGTTGTCTCCAGAAGATTGGTTGTCTCAGGGCCAGAAATGCTGAAAAACCGGTAAAACTGAATTCTTAATTATGGATAACGGGCTTTCAGGAGGCTGACGCGCAGGCGCACCTCACATCAATTGATGATTTTGCCCATGCCGTTCGCTACGCGGGTTCTCAGTTGCTGAATAAACTCCGGGTCATACGGCTCCCAGGATTCGAGCTCGCCAAGCACTTTTAAAGGCAGCTTGCTTCGATAGGAGCGCGTCGGGTTGCCTGGGAACTTCTTGTCGGTCACGTTGGGATCGTTCTCAAACTCCCCCGTCGGTTCAACGATATAAACCCGCGGCCTGCCGCTGCCTTTGGCTATTTCCGCGGCAAGCCCGGCGCCTTTGGCGATGGCCGTGAAATAAATGTGATTCATCACGACGCTTTCATCGTAATTCGATGTGAAGCCTGACCTTAGTAGATCGCCTGGCTGCAATTCGGCTTTCGTGCCGTGAAAAAAAGGGCCGGAGTCTAAAACTGTCATGGGTTGTTCAAGTGAAAAAACGGGGCGCTGCTATGCCTTCCAGTGCTTCCAAAACCATTGCCTATGAGTGCACGCCAACTTAGAGATGGGTCATTTCGCGGCGATCGACGCAGGGCCGACGTAAGGGTGCGTCGGCGAGTGATCATGGGCTGTGATTGGTTGGGCGGGCCTCTTGTTAGGCGCTTCGACCCAGTGTGTGGATATTTTCTCCAGCCGCCCCGCTCTCAAGCCACGCATCGACTTGGGGCAGCAATGAGGCAACTTCATTGGCTAGCGCGATGTACTTCGCCAAGTCTTCCCCGAAGCCCGAGAACTTGAAGCCTCGAAAGAGCTCCTCGGACGCATCAAGCGTTTGCTGAAGCCGCGCCCGTTGGAGTGGAGATATATGGGCCACGCCAATATTTTCTTCCTGCACGACCTCACCCCAGCTTGTATTGAGAGCCCCTCTCTTGCTGCGCGCAAACTCCAGAATGAATTGCCCACCGTGTTTCCAGTACTGGATAGACAAAAGATCGAGATTCTCCGCGGACCTGCGCTGAAAGTTCGAGCTTGTGCCAATAAAGCCAATGCGGCTTAGCTCCGGCAGCAGAACCTTCTTGAGAGCCTTGCGCATCAAATCACCTTCGCGAGACATACAACGCGCTTAAAGGTTGAAGTTCGGCCGCCTGCGCAAGCCGGCGAAGCCAGCCGTGGCAGACCGGCTGCAGCGAAGGCTTAGGTGCCACCGCACTTCACTCCCAAACAGGACTCGCGGATGGGCGCTGAAACCCCGCACCGTGACCGAAATGCCCGAAGCCGGCGCCACCCGGGCCAAGGCCCTCATCACGAAATTCGAAAAAGCCAGAAAGATACCGGCAACCAGCGCGCTGCCCAGGGCCGCGAGCAAGGTCAGCGCAAACAGCAAGACGTGGGTGGATGGCATGGGGCCCTTGCAGTCGATGTGGAATTGGAACGCCTACTGTACTGCCGCCCAAACCTTGCGGTAATCCAAGTGCGGCGCAGCCTACTACTCCAGGGCGTACTGGATAGGCAGGGTTACCCACGAATCCACGGCGCGGCCCGAGCGGGTTCGTGCGGGGTTGAATTTGAATTGCTTTACGGCGGCAACCGCTGCCGCGTCCAGCCTGTCAAAGCCTGAACTTTTCTGAAGCCGCACCTCGCCGGGGTCACCGCTCGCCAGCACCCGCACGCGCAAGGTCACGCGGCCCTCCTCCCCCAGGCGCCTGGAGATGGCAGGGTATGCCGGGCTGGGTGAACTTGCCTGGCTCGCGGGCTGCACAATGTTGTCTGGCCCGGTGGCACAGCCCACAATAAGCGTGAAAAGAAGAAACCAGAATATGCGCATGGTGTAAGCAGCCTGGTTAAGCGGCATCCGCACCATCACTGCGGTCCGCCCTACGCTGGCGTTGAGAAAAGATTCGATCACATGCGCGCTGACATAGCACACCGGCAAAGCGATGAGTGCGTAGGAGTTGACGGCCGCATACGGAAGACGTGCGCTTGAAGAAAGGGCCAGGCATCAGTTCGCGCGCTTTGAAAAGAAGAAGCGGATGGCCAACACTGCCAGTCCCGCAAATAGCATATACCGACCAACGCCCTTCTGGGCATCAGAGAAGTCGTCCTGGTTGACGTCTTGAAGCGTGCTGGGCGATTCAGGTAGATAGCGGACCGTCATGGCGGATGGGCCGGAGTTGTTGCGCAAGGCTCGACCAAGCTCCGCGGGGACGCCCACTTCAGTCCGAATTTCGCGACCATCTTCCGTCGTGAAACGAACATGAGCTGTGTACAGGCTGTCAGCATGGCTATTCTTCTTCTCCTTCCACTCCAGCTTGGTTACCTCGGCCTTGGTCGTCTTGCCGTGGTCTCGCAATGCCGCAAACTTGACGCCGTTCTTGTGACCGGAATACATGAGAAAGACGCCAACCACCACAACACAGACAGCGACCATTCGGCCAAAAAGGATTCGAAACATAGGTGGTTCCCTGGAGTTAAGGTTTGACATGACCGACGTCCAACCGACTCAGTCTGTTGGGCGTCCGGTTGATGGAAGGGTTAAGCCTCATTTTTGAAAATACTCAAGGCACATCGTGCGGATTGTATTTTCCGGCGACAAGAAAGTAGAGCGCTATGGGCAAGCAGGCAATCCCGACAACCACGCCAGTTACACCGAACAAAGAGGTAGCCAGGCTCATGGCGATCACGCCAAGGCCTCCAGTGAAGATTGCGACTGCGAGGACAACCCTGATCAACAGCGGCATAGGCCGCCAGTGGGATTCTTCGGCGTCATCCTGAACTTCGGTCGAAGGGCGCAGAAGGACCGAGCTGACATATCCGGCAACAACAGCGGCGACTGCCATTTTGACGAATGGCCACAAGGAGATACCGGCTCTCAGATCGGTCTTGACGGTGGCGACGACATAGATTAGCCAAAAGGCCCAGCATGCACCGACAAGTAGAAATTTTTGCATGGCCAGTGACGCCTAAGATTTTGGATACCCGGTACAGCCCTGCTTGGCGAGGTGACCAGGGTTGGGTAAATAAGTCCGTGTCGGCCTGAGCGCCAGGTGCTCACGTATCGCGATACAGCCGCTTTCAAGGCCAGGCTTGCCAAGGTCAACAATGGTGGCCACACCATTGAATCGCAGGGTCCAGGCGCCATGCCGACTCATGTGGGCTGGCCGCATGCGGCGATAAACGCTTCCAGAAAGCCCGCCATCGGCGTGCCGCGATCGCGATAGCGGGACAACTTGCCGGATGCCCGGGCGGTAAAGTCGGGCGCACCTGCTGCCCTGGCAATGGCGAGGTCGGCATGGTGGTTCATGGGTGACCAGGTGGCGGGTCGGCGCAAGAACCGGAACGGGCAGTCGGCATCTTCCACGCGATTGGCCCAATGGTCGAGCGCTTGCCAGCTGTCGATCCCCGCCAGCAACGGCAGTGCATGCGCCAGCACAGCGGCAAGCTCAGCCGCGGCGCGCTCCGCCGCCGGGCCGCTGTTCACCGCCATGGTGTATTGGTTCTCGTCACCCGGCAGCACGCCGGTGAGGCTCAACGGCAGGTTGTGCGCATCGGCCAATCGCTTGAGGTCTATCTCCAAATCGAAGCTCGCCATCGACAAGACAGCGGCCTTCATATGGGCCGGATATTTGGGGTAGAGATTCAATGCGAACTCGAACGACCAACTCGGCACACGCCCGTAGAACTCAAGCTTGAACAGCTTGGTGGAGTTTGAGAACCAGCTGTGGCCGCGGCCGCTCTTCCAGCCCTGAAGGGGTCCAAAGGTCGGCGCCAACAAATTCCGCAGTGTGCTCGCCGCGAACTCGGGAGAAATGGGCTCGGCAACATGGCTCATGGAATGGGGGTGGCTGTTTTGAGTAGCAGAAAATACCGCGCCCCCGTTTGAGCTGCACGGCCCTGAGCAGGATACTGCGTTTCTTGGGTCAACTCGCCGCCGCCTTGCGGCCGAACCAGAAGCCAAGAACGCCCAGCGCCACCGCGATCCAGCCAAGTGTGTAGCCGCCGCTGTTGGACTCGACAAGCTTGGCTTTGAACGCGGCTGTATCGCGGTACGTGATCACCTGGCGGCTTGCGGTGCTCAGGCTGAACACGGATTTTTCATCCTTCGGATCAAACCTGGCGGTCACGGTTTCACCACCCAGCCCGTTCAGCGCACGTTCAGAATTCGGCTCGCCAACGCGCACGGTCTCCACGCCCCCGGAGGTCTGTATGTCCAGCTCCGCGTAGCGGCTTGCAAGTACACCCTTTTTTGTCTTGCGCTCGACGACGCGGGCGCCCAGAGCCTTGCCGGTGACAGTACTCAATTCAGCCTCGGAAGGGACTTTGTGGCGCGAAGGGCGCTTGCGGTCCTCCGCATACTCGGCACCGAGCCATACCAGGCCCCCAATGGCCAGCACAAGTGAAATCTTTTTCAGGCCCAAACCAATTCCCCCCCCCCCAATATCAGAAGTACATCAGTGACGAACGCACTGGGTCCTTGTCCAGTGCCCGTCGCTTGTCTCGCAAGAACGCGAGGATTCCCATTCCACGCGAGCTTCAGGTCGTGAAGCTAGCACTTGATCAGCTCGCCTCGGGATACAAATCACGGCGATTATCACCACGAGGATCAACTTCGCCAAGAACGCTTTGCAGTCTATGGCGTGGATGAGACAGACCCGAACAGGTAGCGCTCGGCTTTGAGCCGCGCGGTTCGCGCTTGCGAGACATCAACGTCGGCAACGGGCGCCGCGGGTGCTGCAAAGGACTGATATCAGGCGTATGTTTCGACGCAGTCGCTATCGCTTGGTTTGGCGACTAACACTCCTGGCCTAAGCACTTGGAAAGAACACCCGCCACAACGTGAAAAGAACGCTGCCTAAGACAAGGCCACCTGCGCCTATGGCTACAAGCGCCCCCTTTCGAAATCTCCCCGATTCCTCCCCGAGCAGATCTTCGTCCGGGTCACCCAGCGTCATGGCGAAAAAAAGAAATGGAGCAAGCGCAACCGCCACGCCCCATTTCGGGGCACCAAATTCCACGACCACCCAAGGAGGAATAGCGAGCACCAATAACCAGACGTACTTGAGCATGCTTTCCTTTCTGGATAGGCGTGATACCTGATGATCCGCCTGCATGGCTTGAAGCATCAACCGTCACGCACGCCACAGCGCACTCCCCTTCGGCCTATGCGCCGCCCGGAAACCGGATCAGCGGATAAACCAGCAATACCGCGGCAAGCAACGCCGCCAGGGTGCGCACATGGTTCCACATCGTCCAGCCGGCCACATAGCCGCGCCAGAAACCGGCGGCCTCGGCGCTGGCCGCATCCTGCCGTGCCAGTGCGTTGTTGAGGGGGACATTAAAGGCCATGGTCACGCCGAAGGTGCCCAGCAAATAAAGAAGACTGCCCGCCCCCAGGCAGAAAGCGCCGGGCGCCTGCCAGTGCCAGACGGCAACCAGCACCAGCACGGCGCACACCAGGGCCGTGCCCATGAACAGGCCCAGGAAACCCGGATTGAGCACCACCACATTGATGGACTGCATGGCCGCAATACCGGAAGCCGGCGCCACCCGGGCCAGGGCCCCCATCACAAAGTTGGAAAACGCCAGGAAAATGCCGGCGATGAGCGCGCTGCCCAGGGCCGCAAGCAGGGTCAGTGCAAACAGCAAGACGTCGGTGGATGGCATGGCTCCCTCGCAGTCGGTGTGGAAATGGAGGGCTTACTGTACTGCCGTGAAACCTTCGCTGCAATCCGGCGACAAGGCGACTTCTACCCCCATGGGACAAAGCTCTCTTTGTTGTCTTTGATCAGCAGGAATGTGTTCGAGTATGGGCTGATCTCCGGATACCCGTCCCCTGGATCGCATCGAACCACACATCTCAGGCCGTGGGCGAGGTGACGAGCCAGCGCCGGGCAGGTTTTCCACGGTGCAAGGCCTCGCAGGGACACACTCAGGAAGCCCTCTTCGCTGGGTTGAATGAGAACCGTCGCATCCTCGCTCTTGTAGATAGAAAGATCTGCTTCTGGAAGATGCTCCGCATCGAGAACGCCCAAGGAGACGGACAGAAGAGCCGCGACCGCACCAGCATCGTCCGTTTGGACATACGCCTCAATGTCGATGCTTTCTTGGTTCATGGCGTCGAGGCGTCGAGGCGTCGGTTTCGCAGAAACGTCCCCTCGATGAAAGGTCTAAGCGCCTTGTTGCTCATGTGCACGTTGTATGGAACCGCGAAACAGGAATGCGCCAAGGCCGGCGCCAGACAGCACGGCGCCCACATATTGAAGATTGACAGCCAACTTTTGTGCACCCGACGTGCCGCCCTGGGCAAACGCCAGCAGCACCGCATGACCAAGGAACGCGAGCACGCCGACAACAAGCCATAGGCGAACCGGCAGCCGAAGAACTGCACCGTAGCAAAGCTGCAGCTCGATGATTGGAATTGCCACCGCAGCCAACAGGATGGGCGAGACCCCAACGAAGGCTGCACCTCCAGCCAGCAGTACGGCGCCAACTGAGAGACAAGGCCAAGGCCTTCGCAGAAACGCCTGTACATGCTGATGACTGCTCGCCACGAGAAACATGCGTTGCTCCTTGGTATGGGGTGGGTCTAGCCTAGTTTAGACCGCAAACCCCGCTGCCTGACACGGTGGTTGCGGTTTAAGCTGGACATTCTTCTTGCCTCTGGTCTTTTATTTGACCAAGCCAAGAATCTCTTTAAACCCCTCGTGCTCGGCCGTGCGCAGCCACTCAAACGCCACCATCTCGGTGGTCACCAGTTCGGCGCCGTTGCCGGCCAGGCGGTCAAAGGCGGCGTCGCGGTTGCGCTCGCTGCGCGAGCTGCAGGCGTCGGTCACCACCCAGACCTCGAACTCTTCCTCGAGCAGGTCAAGCGCGGTCTGCAGCAGGCAGACATGGGCTTCGCAGCCGGCGATGACGATGGTGCCTCTGCCCTCTTCCGGCTCGGGCGCGGGTTTTTGCAGATGCTTGGGCAGGCTGCGCGCATTGCGGCCCTGGCTGGGCTGGCGCACCGGCGGGCGCAGCAGGTCGGACAGGCCGTCAGCCACGGCGCTGAAGGACATCTTGTCAAGCACGCGGCCGCCGCCAGCGGCAATCGCGGCCTGGACCTCGGGCACCAGCGGGCCCAGGCCGCCGGGGTTTTCAGCCGTGCCCCAGACCGGCACTTCCAGCAGCCTGGCCATGCGGGCCAGCTTCACGGCATTGGCCAGCACCAGGCTGTTTTCAAAAATGGCGGGCATGAGGCGGGACTGGTAGTCCACCAGCACCAGTTGGGAGTCGTCGGCATCGAGCAGCATGGAGGGGGTTCCTGGAAATAATTGAGGAGCGGATGGTTAAATGTAAGGGCAAGGTTTGGCTGGCCGGGTCTTGCTCCGGCGGGTGCGCGCCTCCCCCTCTCCTCCTTCCTCCCTTCACCACCCTCTGCACAGATCTGTTGGCCGGGTCTCGCCCCGGCGGGCGAGGCACTTTTCTTTGCTTCGCCAAAGAAAAGTACCCAAAAGAAAGGCGACCCGCAGTCTGGGTCCCTACGCTTCGCTTCGGGCAACCTGCGGTGCTCGACTACGGCGGGGTCTCGCGCAAACTCGCCTTCGGCTCAAACAAGCGCGATCCCTGATCCGCCTACGTCTGCGCTCCTCGGCCCAGCCAGGACGGGGCAATCGGGAGCGGGGACAGAAGACAAATACAAACAAGGACACGCCATGGCGTGTCCTTGTGGTTTTAGGTATTCGGGGTTTTGTCTTCGGCTGTTTGGTATTTCTGTCTCCACCCCTTGTGGATGCGCCGAGGAGCGCAGGGCCAGACGGATCAGGGATCGCGTTGTTTGAGCGAAGCGCAGCGTAGCGAGTTTAGCGAGACCCCGGCTGGACCGAGCACCGCAGGTTGCCCGTAGCGAAGCGGAGGGACGCAGCAACCAGGGTCGCCTTTTCTTTTGCTTACTTTTCTTTTGGCGAAGCAAAAGAAAAGTGAGTAGCTGCCGGGCTACTCCCGGCCAGCCACCTCAGCAGAGAAAGCAGCCGCCGGAAAAAATCAATTTAAATAGAACCTAAGTCCTGGATGGCATCCACCACCATACTCGTCCCCACCGCAATCAACAAAATATCGGTCGCAACCCGCACATACTTGTGTCCGGCGGGCGGGGCGCCGAGTTGCACCACCACAGCCGCGGGCACGGGGTAGTACACGATGTCGCGCGGCAGCGGCTGGCCTATGGCGTATTTCTTGGCCTGGCCTGGGGGCAGGCAGCCGTTGTTTTTCTTGGCCAGACCCGGGGGGCAGTGGCCGGCCTTGAACTGCTTGCCGTAGTAGTTCTGGACCACCACACGCTGCTGCGGCACAAAATAGCCGCCGACCTTGACCTCGGCAGACTGCTTGTTTTTCTTGGCTTTTTTGCCGCCCGGCTCTTGGTTGCCGTGCTCGGACTGCTCCGCCTGCTGCTCGTGCTTGTTGCCTTTGTTTTTGCCGCCGCCCGCCCATTCGGGTTTTTCGGCAAAACTCGTGGAACAAACCAGGGTCGCGGCCATCAGCAGTGCAATGCCGCGCCCCATTGTCATCGTGGTGTTTTTCATTATGGTTCTCCGGTGGTTTTGGTGAGGGCATGCGCGGCCGACAGGGTGTTGGCCGCATGCCTGACTGTTCAACGGAGGGCTTGCGCGGCCGTTGACGGGGCTTTGCCCATTCTCGCCACCGTGAAAGGAAAAGGTTTGTAGGGCAACAAGCTGAAGCAGCGTCCTACATTTGCTCACATTCAGGCTCAGGCAACTGAGGCCTAGCTTGAAGGCTCCGCGAATTTCAGCAATCGCGTCGCCAGCAAGGTTTCCGCCAGAAAGCACACCAGGGCCAGCAAAAAGCAAACCACGCCCGACAGAAAGCACACCGTCGCGATCCGCAAGGTGGGCAGCTCGCTGGTCTCGCCGAGGAACAGCAGGATGATGGTGCTGCCGATCAGGATGGCGCAAAAGGTCAGCAAGGCGATGCAGATGTTGACCAGCCAGCCGCGGTGGCGCAGTTCGCGCAGTTCGGCATACATGCGCTGCGCGCGGGCATCTTCCACGCCGCCGGCTTCCAGCCGGTTTTCCAGAAAGCGCGCGCGGTCGATGATGCGGGCCAGGCGGCCGGCCACGGCGGCGATCATGCCCGAGACGGCGGTGAGCAGAAACACCGGCGCCACGGCCAGCTGGATGCCGTGGGTGACCGTGGCAAGGTCAGGCGCGAAATTCATGCGGGGGCTCCGGGTGTCATGGGTTGGCGATGGGCTATTTTGTCATGCAAGCTGCGCAAGGGCCCGCCGTTTCATGGCGACATGGACGCCGCCCTGCGCCTGGCGCCCGCCGCGCGCCGGGCCCGCCAGCTCTTCACCGCGTCGCAGGCTTCGAAGTGCTTGAGCAGGTTCTGCTTTTGCCGATCCAGCAGGCTGCTGGCCGCTATCATCTGCGGCCACGATTCACAGGCCTTGCCCACCGCCTCATTGAGCACGCCGCGCACGCGTGTTTCGAACATGCCGGTAGCATTGCAAAAGCTGCGCAAGGTCTGGGCCGTGAGCCTGGCCTGCTTTTCGCCGCCGGGCACAAAGCGCAGCGCGTGGCCGCGCCCGCCCAGGTAGGCCGCGTAGGCGACCACGTCGTAGGCGGGCGACAGTTCGGGCGTGCGGCCGTCGCGGTACAGCACGCCGAAGTTCTTGACGTGGGCGTCGTAGTTGCCCAGCATTTCATTGACCATGACGCGGCGTACCAGCTCTTGCGCCGCGCCCTCGCCCACCTGGGCCGGCAGGCTCATGCCTTCGCGCAGCGTCCTGGCCATGGCAGCGTAACTCGCCGCGGGGTGGGTGTATTTTTCTTCGGGCTGTATGCGCAGGATCTGCGCGAAATCCTCGCAGTGGATATGCCCCTGGGGTCCGCGGTCAAAACGTTTGACGGCCAGGAAATTCCGGCTCTCGCCGAGCACAAAAGGCTGGCCGGCCGTGATCTCGTCCAGGGGCGCCAGCCAGGCTTCGCACACGTCCACGCCCGCGGCCCGCGCCAGGCGCAGCGAGAGCTCCTCGACCTCGGGCAGCAGGGCAAACTCCGCCGTGGGCAGCTTGGCGATGATGTGGGTCCCCTGCGCGTCGCGGGTGCGCGCCACATAGCGGCCCTGCTGCTGCACCAGCGCGAGCTTGGGCTGCACGCCGGACAGCGAGGTGGCGTCGGGCAAGGGCTCGGCGGTGACGGACATCTCCAGCGCGTCATGGTGCTGGGTGACCACGCCGGCCAACGCCTGGGCATCGAGGTGCGCCGGGTAGGCATAGACATTGCCCGGCAAGTCGGTGCCGCAGGCGGCCAGCATGTCGAAATGGTCGTTGGGCCCGCAGCCGCGCAGCTGCTCCAGGTGGCGGCGCAGCGGCCCCTCGGGCAACAGGTTTTGAAAAAAAGCCGGCAGGCGCCCGCCTTCGGCATTGAAGAACGGGGTGCTGACGTAGCTGCGCCAGAAGATTTCGCGGCGCTGCGCGTCGTCGTCCGTGGCGGCCCAGGAGAACACCGGCGATGCCGGATTCGACCAGAAGGCCTCGTCGGGAATGAAGCGCGTGAGCGCCGTGTTGCCCGTGCCGTACTGGAACAGCAGCCCGGCGCGCAGGGAGCCCAGGTAGATATCCAGCGCCAGGACGTTCATGGCCGCCCGCTCCCGGCTTTCTTGCTGCCTGCCGCAGCGGCGGCGAGCTGCGAGGTCTCGGCCACGATGCGGTCCACCCGCGACAAGACGGGCGGCGCAGGCTCCTGGACGCTGTGCGCCTGCAGGCCGGCAGCCACCACCTTGGGCAGCAGCAGCACCTCCAGGCCCAGCTGGTCGGCAATCGCCATCAAGGTGGTGATGCGCGGCGCGCTGCGGCCCTGAAGCACGTTGCGTACCGCCAGGGGTGTGAGACCCGTCCTTTCGGCCAGGGCCTGGTAATCCAGCATCAGGCGCTGCCGCTCCGCTTCGAGGAGGATCGCCATTTCAGACAATGTTTTCATGGAATAGAAAAGTATCGTTTTTTATGGAAACGATAGTATCTTATCCATTCATGGAATCAAAAACAATATTTAAGTATCTTTTAAAGATAAATAGATAGTTAAATATCGTTTAATTTTAAAACCGAAGTTGAGCAAACTCCGACTGGGCATCCGGCCAAGCCGGAACTAGCCGAACTTGCGCACCGCGTCCAGTGCCAGCCCCGCGCCAATGCTGCCGAAGCGGTCGCCCTCCACGCTGCGCGCCTGGGGCAGCAAGGCGGAAATCTGCTCACGCAGCAGGGGCACGCCGCTGGAGCCGCCAGTGAAGAACACGGTGTCTATGGCGTCCGGGTCGACGCCGGCGTCCTTGAGCAGGCCCAGGACAGTGCGCGACACCGTGCCCACAAGCTCGCTGATGGCGCCGTCAAAGTCGGGCCGGTGCAAAGTCAGGGTCTCGCCGGGGGCGATGCGCCCCAGGTCCATGACGGCCTCGGGCGCATCGGACAGCGTGATCTTGGCCGCCTCGACCTGCATCGCCAGCCAGTGGCCGGCGCGCTCGCGCACCAGGTTCTGCAGGCGATCCAGCTTGTCCTTGTCGACCGCGCCGCGCCGTATGTCGCTGATCTGCGTCCAGGATTTTTTGCTGTAGACCTGGTTGATGGTGTGCCAGGTTGCCAGGTTGAAGTACTGGGCCGAAGGCACCTCCAGCCCGCTCACCAGCCGGCTGCCCAGGCCCAGCGTGGGCATGACGCTGGCCAGGCTCAGGTATTTGTCGAAGTCGGTGCCGCCTATGTGCACGCCGCCGCTGGCCAGGATGTCATCCCGCCGCTCGGCCTTTTGCGCGCGCTCCGGCGACAGGCGCACCAGCGCGAAGTCCGAGGTGCCGCCGCCTATGTCCACCACCAGCACCAGCTCTTCGCGCCGGATCTGCGATTCGTAGTCAAAGGCCGCGGCAATGGGCTCGTACTGGAAGGCGATGTCTTTGAGGCCGACCGCGTGGGCAATCTCGGCCAACGTGTTTTCGGCTTTTTTATCGGCCCGCGGGTCGTCGTCCACGAAGAACACCGGGCGCCCCAGCACCGCCCGGCTGAAGGGCTGGTCAGCGGCTTTTTCCGCGCGGTGCTTGAGCTCGCCGATGAACTGCGCCAGCAACACCCGAAACGGCAGCGCGCGGCCGCCGACCTCGGTGTGGTCGTCGATCATGGCCGTGCCCAGCAGGCTTTTGAGCGAGCGCATCAAGCGCCCTTCATAGCCCGCCAGGTAGTCGGCCAGCGCCGCGCGGCCGTAGCTCACATGCTCGTCCTCGGCATGAAAAAAAACCACGGACGGCAGCGTCGGCTTGCCGCCTTCGAGCGGCAGCAGCGCGGGCATTCCGGGCCGGACCCAGCCCGCCGTCGAATTGGAGGTGCCGAAGTCTATGCCGCAGGCTTGGGGCGCACTCACCGGCCGGCCGGCTTGGCAAAGCCGCTTTCAGCCCAGGCCACGGCGCTGGTGCGGTTGAGCTTGAAGGAAGGCGCCACGCGTACCTGCGCCAGTGGCTCGCCGGCCTCGTCGGCGGCGCTGAGCAGGCCGTGCGGGTTGTCCTCGTCGGGAACGATGTCCAGCGTCACCGTGACCCGCGCCGCATGGGCGGTCACCGTGATGCTCTGGTGCAGCGTGGCATGCAGCTGCTGCTCGTGCCTGCGCACGAATTCCGAGGCGGTTTTCACCAGCGTGCTGAAGGCCGGGCCGTCCAGCGGCTTGGGATTTTTCTTGTCGCGCCCCATGGTCCAGGGGCCGACCAGCGCGGGCTCGGGCTCGCCGTCCTTGATCATGGCAACGGCCCAGCCGTCGTCGTCCTCGTTCTTGATGACCTTGGCCGTCCAGCCGTCGCCGCGCCAAAGCCGCGGCTCCTGGAGAACGGCTTGGTCGTCGTGGGCGGATTCGTCGTCCGGGCCGGCCGGCGGGGTGTGGGAGTCAGTCAAGGCGGAATCACTCGGGTCGGGCGCCCCGGCGGCAGGCCGGGGGCAAATTCAGGTCACGCACCGCCTTCAAACAACACGGTGCGCATGGGGGACACGGATTCTACAGCCCCTGCCCCATCCCTTCACAAGCCAAGGTCGCTCAGGCTCGGGTGGTCGTCGGGCCGGCGTCCCAGCGGCCAGTGAAACTTGCGATCTGCCGCCTTGATGGGCAGGTCGTTGATGCTGGCATGGCGCACCGCCATCAGGCCCATTTCGTCGAACTCCCAATTTTCATTGCCGTAGGAACGGAACCAGTTGCCGGCATCGTCATGCCACTCGTAGGCAAAACGCACCGCAATGCGGCTGCCGCCGAAGGCCCACAACTCCTTGATCAGGCGGTAGTCAAGTTCACGCGCCCATTTGCGCGACAGCAGGCCGACGATCTCCTCGCGGCCGGTGACGAACTCGGCGCGGTTGCGCCAGCGGCTTTGCGCCGTGTAGGCCAGCGACACACGCTGCGGGTCGCGCGTGTTCCAGCCGTCTTCGGCGGCGCGGACTTTCTGCACGGCGGTGTCGTGGGTGAAGGGCGGAAGCGGCGGCCGGGTTTCCATGGAGGCATCCTTTGAATGGGGGTGGAAGTAGCAGAGAAAGTAGACAAGTCTGTCTACATGCCGGAATTCTGGCACAGGTAGACAGACCTGTCTACAATCGGGCCATGGACGTTTCAGCCCCCTCCCCGCGCGAGCGCATCCTGCTGACCGCGCACGACCTGTTTTACCGTGACGGCCTGCGCGCCACCGGCATAGACCGCATCATTGCCGAGTCGGGCGTGGCCAAGCTCACGTTCTACCGCTGCTTTCCCAGCAAGGACGAGCTGATACGCACCTTCCTGGACTACCGACACGAACGCTGGATGGCCTGGTTTGTCGATGCGCTGGGGCGGCACGGCGCAACAGCCGGCGGCGGCCTGGCGCCGCTTGCGCCCACGCTGGCCGAATGGTTTGCCGACCCGTTGTTTCGCGGCTGCGCCTTCATCAACGCCACGGCCGAAGCGGGCACCCTGCCCGGCGTCGCGCAGATCGTGCAGAACCACAAAAACGAGATGCGCCAGGCCATTGCCGGCCTGCTGCCGGCCGGCCCGCGCCAGCCAGCCGTCGCCGGCGCGGCGGCGCTGGCCGTGGACGGCGCCATCGTTCGGGCGCAGATGGAAGGCGGCGAAGCGGCGCTGGCCGGCTTGCGCTTGCTGCTCGATGCGCTGGAGGCTCCCGCCGGCTAAGCCTTCAGGGGCCGGCGCGGCTTTGCCTTGGGCCGGGATGAGAGCGCGGCAGGGCCCTCCACCACCTTCAGTACCGGCCGTTTGCCCGAAGCTACCCATTCGTCGTAAAAATCGATCTTGCTGTCCAGCAGCTTGAGCGCCAGTTGCCACTCGGCAATCATGGCCGTGACCTGCTCGCGGTGCGCCCGCAGCAGCGCCTGCCGTTTGGCCAGGGTGCTGCGGCCCTGCTTGACCAGCCCGGTGTATTCGCGCATTTCGGCAATCGACATGCCGGTGCGCCGCAGCCTGTCCATCAGGTCCAGCCAGCTGATGTGCAGCTCGCCGTAGACGCGGCGGCGCCCGCCGTCGCGCGCCACGCCAGGGATCAGGCCCTGCGCCTCGTACCAGCGTATGGTGTGCACGCTACGCCCGGTGCGCGCGGCGAGTTGCCCGATCAGGAAGGTTTCAGCCATGCGTCACTATAGGCTCAGGCGGCAAGTACCTGCGATGGCGGTGCCTGCAGCGCCGAATTCACCAGCGCGGTGTCGAAGTACTCCACCAGGTCCTTGATCCGCCCGCCCTCCATACGGCAGACATAGCAATATCGGTTGTTGTAGGCCTTGCCGGCCTTGGTCGTGACCCTCCCGTCAAATTCAATGACAACCATGTCGCCGTCGGCCATCACGCGGCGCGTGCTGCTGATATAGGGCGTGGCGAACTGGGCATAGACCGGCCGCAACAGTTCATGGACAACCGACTGCTTGCCGCGGTAGGTACGCGACCACGGCGTGTCGCCGGGAATGGTCCATGAAACATCGTCGGCCATGGCCTCGACAAAGGGCTTGCCGTTGCCTTTGTCCAGTTCGGCCATGACCTGCCGTATGCGCTCCTTGTTGGCCGAGGTAATGGAGGGGGTGGATGCTGTGCTCATGAGGAATCTCCTGGAATGCCCGTCGCACCGGGCGTGGGGCCCGGCACGTCGCGAGGGCTTGCAGGAATTAAAAATCCTTGAGTGCACTCAAGGTCAAGCGCCGCCGCGGAAAAAAGTGCTGCCGCCTTGAGGCCAACCCTACAATGCCCGCATGAACCAGAAACGACCGGCCGCCAGCGAATGGGTCAGCAAAATGCTGGCGGTGCTCAAAAGCGGCAACACGACGGCGGCCATCGCCCAGATCAAGGCCACCACCAGCAGCAAGGATTTGCGGCAGCTGCACGCCACGCTTGAAAAAGCCCAGCTGTTCAAGCAGCTCCCGGGGGTGGAGACGGCGATCTCGGACCAGTTGCAGGCACTGGCCTCGCCGCGCCTGAGCCGCTCACCCTGAACCGCGCTACGCCGGGCGAATCTCGAACTGCGCGTCACCCATATAGCGGTGCGGGCCCAGCGCAGCCGTCACGGCGGCCAGCTCCGCCGCCTGCCACTGGCTGAAGATCTCGAGTTCGTCGGCCGACAGCACGTCTTCCGCCGGTGACTCGCCATAGGTCGCGACCAGCCGCATATAGGCGGTATAGACCGGCAGCACCAGGCTTTCATGGCCCAGCTCTGCCTCCAGTGCCGTCCTGAAGCGCTGCTCGGCCGCCTGCAGCTCTCCTTCGGACGCGTCTTCATAGGCGTACAGCCTGAGCCGGTAACTCACGGTGTTGTCCTCATGGCTTCACGGTTGCCGGCATGTTTTGCGTCAGCTCAATACGGCGGCGCAGGCGGTCGGCTTCTGCCGTGTTGCCGCCCTGCTCCGCCAGCCGCAGCGCCGCACCCAGCCAGGCCAGCAGCGGGCGCCGCCAGCCTTGGGCCGAGGCGGTGTCTATCGCCTGGCGGATCACGGCCGGGTCGGCCTTGCCGGTTTGCAGCAGCACGCCGGCTGCCACGAGTTTGGACAGTGGGTCATTGATGCCAGCCAGCGCGCCCGCATTGCCGGCCGCGGCGGCGCGCTGGGTTTCGGGCAGCAGCGCAATCGCCTGCGGCGGCAGCGCCTGGCCCTTGAGGTAGTCGGCATAGGCGCGCTGCGCCTCGGTGGCATCGGGGCGCAGCTTTTCAAAGCCTGTGCAGGGCTCGTCCAGCACCAGGCTGGCGGTGCGTGTGGCGCAATGCAGCAGCTCGGCCGTGGCCAGCAGGTCGGCACGGCCCGAGCGCGTGAGCTGGCCGCGCGCGCGTTCCAGCTCGGCCGTCTCAACGCGGCTGTTGCCTTCCATATAGGCGGCGACAGAGCGGTCCATGGAGCCTTTGGCTTCGAACTGCCAGTCCGGCGCGCGCGGTCCGCTGGAGCAGGCGGCCAGCAGCCCGGTGGCCAGCCATATGGCGGGTTTCATGGTGCTGATGTTCATGGCAGTTTCATCTCCGCCTGGCTCGCATCCTTGGCGAAAGGCCATTTGCGGCTGATCTCGTTGATCAAGCCTTCCACCTTGCGCAGGCTGGCCTCCACGTCGGCGCGCAGCGCGCCCAGGTCGGCCGTGGCGTCCTTGGCGTTGCGGGTCACGGCCTGGGCGTCCTGCAGCAGCGCATCGACCTTTTTGAGGCTGGTGCGGGCCTCGCCCAGCATGGTGTTGAGCTGCACCACGGTGGCGCGGGTTTCGGGCATCAGGCCCTTGTCGCCGAAGACCTGGGTGTCGGTCTTGGCGGCCAGGCCGTCCAGCTTGGTGAGCAAGGCATTCGTGCGGTCCAGGGTGGCGGCGAATTTTTTCGCCTCGGCCTCGCTGCCCAGCAGCACCGTGAGCGCGCCGCCCGGGCCGTTCAGCCTGTCGGTCAGGGTTTTCAGGTTGGCCAGGCTGGCGCCCACCGAGCCGCCCTCGCCGGTCAGGGTGTTGAGGTTCTCGATCAGGTCCTTGGCCGCGGCGATCACCTTGGGCACCTCGGCGGCGGCGTCGCCCAGCAGCACGGTGCGCTCCGCGCCCTCGGGCAGCGGCGGGTCGTTGAGCAGCCCGGTGTAGGCGCGTATGGCGGTGCCGCCGACCAGGCCGCGCACCAGCGTGAACACGCTGCTGGTGCGCAGCCAGTGGGCGTCCTTGGCGGCCACGTCGACCAGGATGCGGGCCTTGCCGTCCGGCGCCAGCTCCACGCGGTTGACCCGGCCTATGGGGAAACCCGAAAAGGTGAGGTCCATGCCGACCACCACACCGTCGGAATCGTCGGCGATCAGCACCAGGCGCTGGGTGGACTCAAACGCGCCGCGCGCATACATCACGTACAGCGCCGAGCCGCACACCAGCAGCAGCATAAAAAGCAGCAGCAGCCTGGCCTTGAACTCCAGGCTGCGGATTTCCGCGGGCGAGGACTGCTGCGCCTCGCGCGCCGGCTGCAGCGGGTCCGGCCGGCCCGGCGGCGGGTTGGGATTGTCGTGGGGTGAACTCATGGGCTTGTTTTCTTCTTGTTGGGTCAATAGTAATTGCCGACCAGCGAAGCGATTTCGATCAGCAGGATCACCGCGAACATGCGCACCAGCCCGCGCATCTCGGCACTGGTGCGCACGCTGGCCTCGGACATGCCGTACAGCGCAGAAGCCATGGGAATCAGCGACACGGCCAGGCAAAAAAACACGGTCTTGAGCACAAAGATCAGCGTCACCGCCGGGCTGAACACCTGGCCGAACAGCCGGGTATAGGCCGCCAGGCCCGACAGCGCAAAGCCGTAGGTCGCGATATAGGCCACCACCAGCGCCACCACGCAGCTCAGCGCCGCCAGCGTGATGCCCGAGAACATGCCCGCCACCACACGCGGCAGCACCTCGCGCCGCACCGGCTCAACCCCCTGGCGCCGCATCTCGTCGAGCTCGCCGCTGGCCTGCATGGCCGTCAATTCGGCGCCGTCGGGAATCGTGCAGCGCAGCGCCACAAACAGCGCCGCCGTCAGCGGGATCAGCTCCAGCACCAGCACCCGTATCACCACCTGCAGCGCATACTGCGACAGCCCATAGCTGAGCGCCGTCACCAGCACGATGCGCGTCAGCACCACAGTCACCAGCGCGCACAGCACGGTGAACCACAAAAGAATGGGCGCGGTATTGACGTAGATGTGGCGCGCCAGGATCGCCCGGCTTTGCGGGCTGTAGCTGGACGGCGAGAGCGTCAGCACCAGGATCAGCGCCCCCAGGTGCACCAGCCGCCACCACTCGATCACCCACAGCTGCGCCGCACGGCCGGTTTGCGTGAGTTGACTTTGCGCGTATCCCTTGGGAGCCATGCGGGCATGATACCCAAGGGGGCCGCTTCCATGCGCTTATGCCAAGCCTGCGGGGAATCTCCTCTATTCGAATGAGAGGCCGCGCACCGCTGCGAATCCGGTATGTAACGGAGGGCTCAAGAGGGCACGGGTCACATAGAATCCATGGGCTGTCACATCCGCTTGCAATTCCGCTTCACCGCTCCCCATGCATCCCCTTTTCAACACCCCCCTGTCCAGGTGGCCCTTGCGCGCTCATGCGGCGGCGGCATGCCTGGCAGTGGCGGCAATGGCCGGCGCGGCCGGCTTGCTGCTGTACGCCGTCGCCGACAGGGCACACCAGCAGCGTGCCGAGTTGCGGGCCCTGGAAAATCGCCTGCAAATCCTTGTGCAGGACGAGAAAAAAAGGGCTGCGGGCAACTTCATCCAAACCTTGCCGCTTGCGGCCAGCGCCGATGAGGTGGTGCGCGACATGGGGCGACATGCCCAGGCCCTGAAAATCCAGGTGGCATCCCTGTCCATCGCGGTCACCGACCCCTCGCCCGGGCTCATCCGCAAGGTCCAGTTCAACCTGACCGCCAGCGGCGACTACACGGCCATGAAAAGCTGGCTGGCAGAAATGCTGGGCCGCTACCCCTCCCTGGGCATCCAGACCCTCTCCCTGCGCGGGCTGCCCAATGACGCCCTGCGCCAGGAAATCCAGTTGGCACTGGTTCTTTTTGTGAGGGATTGAGATGGCGAGCCGGCGCTGGATTTATACATCGGTGGGCGCGATTGCGCTTGCCGTCTGGGCCTTTGCGCCGGCACCAGCGTCTCCCCCCGTTGAAGCGCCGCGCAATACACGCGCCCCGGGTACGGCGGCGACATCCTCCAGGCTTTTAGCGCCCCTGCCGGCCACCCTTGAGCGCCCCGCCCTGGAAGCCGCCAGCCGCGACCCCTTCGCCCTCGTGGCGCCCCCCGCGCCTGTCGTCACCACACCCAAGCCGGTCCAGGCGCCGCCGCCGCCACCCTCCCCGCCGCCCCTGAACCTTCGCTTCACGGGCAGGATGACCGCCCCGGACGGCAGCCAGATCGTTTTTGTGGCGGTAGGCGACACCACGCTGTCCCTGTCGGTGGGCCAGACCCTGCCCAACGGGTACAGGGTCAACGCCATCCACGACCGGGCCGTGGAACTGAGCTACCTGCCCATGAATTTCAACACCCGCTTTGACCTTCCTGCTCCTCCTACCTACGAGATCCGATGAAACTCCGCACACTGCAACTGGCGACCTGGAGCAGCCTGGCTTCTTTTTTTGTACTGACGGGTTGCGCGCAATTCGTTCGCGACGACGTCAATGCCAAGATGCGCCAGGGCGACTATGAAGGCGCGCTCCAGGGGCTCCAGGAAGGCATCGCCAAATACCCCGACAACACGGCGCTGCGGGCAACCCTGATCTCCGCGCAGAACGAGGCGATCTCCCGGCTGATCGCCCAGGCCATACAGCAGCGCGCGACAGGCCGCTTTGACGACGCCGACAACACCCTGTTGCGCGCCCAGGCCCTGGACCCGAAGAACGACCGGATCATGGCCCTGCAAAACGACATCACCGCGCAGCGCCGCGCTGAAAAAAGCCTGGACGAGGCGCTGACCCTGATGAACGCCAAAAACCGGGAGCAGGCCCTGCGCGTGGTGGAGGCGGGGTTACGCGATTCGCCGCGGCAGCCTGAGCTTCTGGCCCTGCAGCGCCGGCTGGAGGCCGAACTGCGTTTTGAAACCGAACCCGCCGGCCGGCGCGGCCTGGCGGAAAGCCGTCCCATCACGCTGGATTTCCGCAACGCCCCGCTGTCCACGGTGCTGGAGGCCATCACGCGCGGCAGCGGCATCAATTTTGTGCTGGACCGCGACGTCAAGCAGGACAACCGCGTCACCTTGTACCTGCGCTCGGCGAAAGTCGACGACGCCATCGACCTGGTCGTGGGCGCCCACCAGCTGGCGCGGCGCACCATAGACCCGCAGACCGTGCTGATTTACCCCAACACGCCTGAAAAGCAGCGCGAACACCAGGAGCAGGTGATCCGCGTATTCCACCTGGGGAACGCCGAGGCCAAATCGACCGCGGCCTTGCTGCGCAACATGCTGCGCATCAAAGACCCTTTTGTGGACGAGCGCGCCAACCTGATCGCCCTGCGCGAAAGCCCGGAAATCATCGCCCTCGCCGAGCGCCTTGTCGCGCTGCACGACATCGGCGACGCCGAGGTCATGATGGAGGTGGAAATCCTTGAGGTCAAAACCGCGCGGCTCACCGAACTCGGCATCAACTTCCCGAACACGCTCACGCTCACCCCCCTGCCCTTGCCCGGCGCCACGGGGCTGACGGTGAGCAGCGTGAGAAGCCTCAATTCGGAGCGCATCGGCGTGGGCATAGGCAACACAGTGATCAACCTGCGGCGCGAGGTCGGCGACTTCAACGTGCTGGCCAATCCGCGCATCCGCGCCAAGAACCGCGAAAAGGCCAAGATCCTGATCGGCGACAAGGTGCCGGTCGTCACCACCAGCTCCACCGCCACCTTCCTGTCCGAAAGCATCAGCTACCTGGACGTGGGCATCAAGCTGGAGGTCGAACCGGTGGTTTCGCCCGACGACGAAGTCTCCATCAAGCTAGGGCTGGAGGTCAGCAGCATCGCCAAGGAAGTCCGCACAGCGGCTGGATCGCTGGCCTACCAGATCGGCACCCGCAATGCGAACACAGTCCTGAGGCTGCGCGACGGCGAAACCCAGTTGCTGGGCGGGCTGATCAGCAACGAAGACCGCTCCAGCGCCAACCGCGTTCCGGGCCTCGGTGACATGCCGGTGCTGGGGCGTCTTTTCTCCAGCCAGAAAGACGATTACCAACGCACCGAGCTGATCCTGGCCATCACACCCCGCATCCTGCGCAGCGCGCCCCATCCCGATATTTCCCAGGCGGAGATGTGGGTGGGCAGCGAGATGGCAACCCGGCTGCGGGCCTCCCCGGCACGCGTGCCCCTGCCCAAGGCCGCGGGCGCGGAGGCCGTCCCCACCGCAGCCGGCAGCCAGCCTGCCGCAACCGCCACTGCCGCGCTTGCGGGCCCAGGCGCGGCCGGCGCGGCGAAAGCTGCGCCCGCCAGCGGCCCTATCCTCGCATCCTGGAAAGCCCCGGCCGACATCAAGGCCGGCACGGAATTCGTGGTCACGCTGAACCTGTCCTCCGGCGCCGCCTTGCGGGGCGCGCCCCTCGAGATCTCTTTCCCCGCGCAATCCCTGGAGGTGCTGGACGTCTCGGAAGGCAGCTTCTTCAAGCAGTCGGGCGCCACCACCAGTTTCACGCAGGCGGTCAACACCAGCACCGGCCGCATAGGTGCCGGCATCCTGAGCAACGACAGCAACGGCGCGACCGGCCAGGGCAGCCTGCTGCAGCTGCGCCTGAAGGCCAAGGCAGCCGGCCCTGTCGACCTGGGCATCACCAGCCTCAAGCCCATTCCCTTGAGCGGCGCGGCGGCCATCGCTGAACTGCCTTCGCTGCGGCTTGAGGTGAAATGAAGCCGCATCCGCGCCCCACTGCCCCGCGCCTCTCGCGCGGCTTCACCATCATCGAGCTGCTGGTGGTGATGGCGGTGCTGGGCGTGCTCGCCGCGGCCGTCATGCCGCTGGGCGAAACCCTGGTCACGGCGCAAAAAGAGCGCGACTTGAGGGCGGCCCTGCGCGAAATCCGCGGCGCCATCGACGACTACAAACGCGCCGCCGACCGCGGCGCGGTGGCTGGCGCCGCTGGAGGAAACGGCTACCCTGCCAACCTCAAGGTGCTGGTGGAAGGCACGCCCGACGTCCGGCCCCAGGGCAAGGGCCAGATGCAGTACTTCCTGCGGCAAATCCCGCGCGACCCTTTCGCCGATGCGCGCCTGCCGGCCGAGCAGACCTGGAGCCTGCGCAGCTACGCGTCGCCACCCGCCAAGCCCTCGCCCGGCACCGACGTCTATGACGTCCACTCCTCATCGGCCGCCACAGGCCTGGACGGCTCGCCCTATGCAAGCTGGTGATACGCCCCTGCCCCGTGGGACGGCTGCCGTGCGGGCCCTGCGCAGGCGCGCGGGTTTCACCCTGATCGAGCTGCTGGTGGTCATGGCCGTGCTGGCCATCCTGGCCAGCATGGTCGCGCCGCGCTACCTGTCGCGGGTCGACGACGCCCGCGAAACCGTGCTGCGGCAGAACCTCGTGGGCCTGCGCACCGCCATCGACCAGTTCTACCGCGACAAGGCGCGCTACCCCGAGACCCTGGATGAGCTAGTCGCGCAGCGCTATATCCGCGCCGTGCCGCTGGACCCCATCACCAAGCGGCTGGACAGCTGGGTGCTGATTCCGCCCAAGGAATCCGCCAAAGGGGTTTTCGACGTCAAAAGCGGCGCCACCCAGCGCGCCAGGGACGGCAGCGACTATGCGAGCTGGTAGTTCCCACAGCCGGGCGGCGGCGGCTGGACGCCAGCGCGGCTTCACCATGGCCGCCGTGCTGGCGGCCTTGCTGATCCTGGCGCTCTCCACCCAAAGCGTGATGACCTATGTCTCGCAGCAGGACCTGCGCGAACGCGAGGCCGACCTGCTGCGCATCGGCCAGGCTTATGCGCAGGCCATAGGCGCTTACTATGAGTCATCGCCCGGCAACCTCAAGCGCTGGCCCCGCACGCTGGAAGACCTCACGGAGGACAAACGTTTTGTCGGTATCCGGCGCCACATCCGGGAGGTGTACCCCGATCCCATGACCCGCTCCGCCAACTGGGGCATCGTGATGTCGGAAGACGGCGGCATCGCGGGCGTGCACAGCCTGTCGACGGCGCAGCCCATCCGCAGCGCGGCCCTTGAGCTCGACACGCTGGCGCTGCCGGCCGCCAGCCGTTATGCCGACTGGGAGTTTGTCTACCGCCCTCCCTTGCCGCAAACCGCGCCCGCGGCGCCGCGCCGCTAGAGGCCACGACCATGCAGTACCACGTCCGAAGCCTGCGCCTGGGAGACTCCGCCGTCAACGAGCAGTTGCTGGAAGCCGCCAGCGAGCCCGCCTTGCGGGCCTCGCTGCAGGCCCAGGGGCAGACCGTGCTCAGCGTGCGCGCGGCCTCCAAACCGTGGACCTTCCGGCTTTCACTGGCCGGCAATCCCTTCCCCATGTTTTGCCGCGAGATCAGGACCTTGATCCATGCCGGCATGACCGTGGTCGAGGCCGTGGACACGCTGTCGGCTCGCCAGCGCCTTGAAGGCCGCAACGACGGCATCGCGGCCGCGCTGCTGGTGCGCCTGCAGCAGGGCCAGTCGCTGTCGACCGCCCTGAGCGAATTGCCCGGCACACCGGCCGTGCTGATCGCGGCCGTGCGCGCCGGCGAGCGCACCAGCAATCTCGTCGAGGCGCTGGACGACTACCTGCGCTTCAACAAGCTGGTCGACGAGCTGCGCACCAAGGTCGTCAGCGCCTCCATCTACCCCGCCCTGGTGACCACGCTGGGCCTGGGCATCTCCCTGTTCCTGCTGCTGGTCGTCATGCCCAATTTCGCCGGCATGTATGAAAACCTTCGCGGCGCCTCCACCGGCACGACAGCGCTGACCATAGAGCTCAGCCGCTTCATCGGCAAGAACCGCGCGCTGGTCCTGGGCGGCCTGCTGGCCACGGCCCTGCTGTTGGGCTACGGCATCGTGAGCGGCCACGGCAAGCGTCTGGTGGTACAAGCCGCGCGCTCGGTTCCCTGGATACAGCGGCGCATTGAAGACTTCCAGCTCGCCATGATGTACCAGGCCCTGGCCTTGCTGCTCAAGGGTGGCTACCCGATGACCGACGCCATGGCCGTCGCCAGCCAGTCGGCCCTGTCGCCCGAACTCAAAACCGCCCTCACCCAGGCGCTGGGCCAGATAGAACGCGGCGGCCTGGTGTCGCAGGCCCTGGCCCAGGCTCGCCTGTGCGACGAGGTCGGGCGGCGCCTGATGGCCGCGGCTGAGCGCAACGGCGACTTCCACCTCGCGGCCGACGTCGTCTCGCGCATCCACGGCGAACGTTTCGAGCTGTTTGTGGAACGCACCACGCGCATCGTCGAGCCGCTTTTGCTGCTGGCGGTCGCCCTGATGGTGGGTACCATCGTGGTCATGATGTACCTGCCCGTGTTTGATATGGCCACCAGCCTGCGCTAGAAGGTAGAAGGCCTTGCAACTATGAACACACCCATCCCCCCCCAGATCCTTGCCCAGGGCGAATTCGACCAGGCGCTGGCAGCGCTGCGCCAGTCGCCCGCCCATGACGGCAGCCTGTGGCAGGGCCTGCTCAACGCGCTGGGCACCACTGAGGCCGCTTTGAGCGCCACCCTGCTCGAAGGCCATGGCATTGCCGTCATTGACGACACCCGGTGGCCGGACGCCAAGCCCGACAGCGCGGCTGCGGCTTCGGGCGGCATGGCCGACCTGTGTGTCAGGGTTACGCTGGACGGCAAAACCCTGCTGCTTTGCGAAGACCCCTGGTCCGCCGAGGCCACGCGGGCGCTGGCCAGGAGCACCCAGGCCCACCGGCAGCTGGCCCTGGCGCGCCCAGGGCAGATTGCTTTCCTTAAAAAGCAGCAGAAATCAGCCGCCCCCGCCAGGCCGGCCGGCACCACCACGCCGGCCAGCCTCAGCGATGCCTCCCCCGTTGTCCAGTTCGTGGACCAGGCCATCGCCAGGGCTTATGAAGAAGGCGCCAGCGACATCCATTTTGAAAAAGACCGCAAAGGCGTGGGCATCAAGTACCGGCTTGACGGCGTGATGGCGCCCGGCGACCGGCTGGACGACCCGCAGCGCGCCGAAGAAGTGATCTCGCGCATCAAAGTGCTGGCCCAGCTCGACATCACCGAGCGCCGCCGGCCGCAGGACGGGCGCATCCACTGGCAGCAGAAAAACGGCGACAGCATAGACCTGCGCGTCTCCATCATGCCCAGCATCTTCGGCGAAGACGCTGTGCTGCGCCTGCTCGACAAGGCACAGTTGCGCCATACCGAAGAAAGCATGTCGCTGGACGTGCTGGGTTTTGACGGCGCGGTCGCCGCCACCATTCGCGCCCTGGCCACCCGGCCCCACGGCATGCTGCTGATCACCGGGCCCACCGGCAGCGGCAAGACCACCACTGTCTACGCGGCGCTGTCTGAGGCCAACGACGGCCTGGAAAAAATCGTCACCATCGAAGACCCGGTCGAATACGAGCTGCCCGGCGTGCTGCAGATCCCGGTCAACGAACAAAAAGGCCTGACCTTCGCCACCGGCCTGCGCTCCATCCTGCGCCACGACCCCGACAAAATCCTGGTCGGCGAAATCCGCGATGCCGAAACCGCAGAGATCGCCATCCAGTCCTCGCTGACCGGCCACCTGGTCTTCACCACGGTGCACGCCAACAGCCTGTTCGACGTGCTGGGCCGCTTCCAGCATTTCGGCATAGACCCGTTTGCACTGGCCTCCGCCTTGAACGGCGTGGTCGTGCAGCGCCTGCTGCGCAAGCTCTGCCCGCATTGCGTGGAATGGAAAGACACCACCGCCGCCGAGCGCGACAAGCTCACGGCGCTGGGCCTGCCCGTGCCGGCCCAACTGCCCAAAGCCCAGGGCTGCGCCCACTGTCGCCAGACCGGCTACCGCGGGCGTTTTGTGGTCGCCGAAGTCCATGAACTGACAGACGCCGTGCGCGACCTGATTGTGAGAAAAACCTCGATGACAGAACTCAAGGAAACCGTGTACCGCGATGCCAGCACGCGGCTGCTGGCCCAGGCCGTGGCCAGGGTCGAACAAGGCACCACAACACTCGAGGAGGTCGCCCGTGTGGTCGGTCTGGTCTGAAACGGTAGACGTCTACCTCGGGCAAGGCCTGGCCATGCTCAAGGCCGGCGCCAAGGAGGCCATCGTCTCGCGCAGCCCGGCCACCTTGCCGCTGGAGCGCGTGCTGGCCAGGCTGGCCGAAAGCGCGGCCGCCAGCCAGGTCATCCTCAAAAAAGGCAGCCGCTTGCGCATCAGCCTCAGCGGCGCCTGGTGCCCCGCCCTCGCCGTAACCGTTCCCGAAGGCGTGACCCGCTGGGAAGAAAGGCGGCAAATCGCCCTGGCATCGGCTGCCAGGGACATGGGCACAGACCTCGAACAGATTGCCTGCGAAATCGACGCGACAGCGCCCGGCGCCGCGGCGGCCATTGCCCTGCCCATGCGTGAGGAGCTGGAGCGCTGGGCGGTGCAGCTGGGCTGCCGGCTGGTGTCGGTGGTGCCGCTATGGGCCACGGCCACACAATCCAGACTTAGCCGCCAGCGCGGCACCCGGAGTTTGCTGGTCATTGAACCCGACGCGGCCACCCTGATTGCCAGCGATGGCAAGAACGGTTTCAAGACCGCCACCTTGCAGGGTGAGCAGGACGCCGCTTCCTTGCAGGCCTACAGCCAGCAATGGCTGCAAAGCCTCGGGCTTGAAGACAGCGGCCAGGCCAAACTCGGCTTTGGCCTCACCCCCCACCCACCTATGGCCACCGCCCCCAGGCGCTGGGCCGGCCACTGGTACAGCGCATGAAATCCATCAGTATTGATTTTGTGGCCGACAAGCGCTGGCACTGGGTGTGGGCCGTGGCCGCGCTCTGTGCCGTGTGCCTGGCAAGCGCGGTGGGTTTGTATTGGCAAAAAACGAACCGGGCACTGCAAGACATCGAAAGCCGCAGCGCCATTACCCAGCAGCAGATTACCCAGCTCAATGCACGGCGAGTCGTTGTGGTCGACCCGCGGCAGGCCAGCGCGGAACAGGCCGTTCAACTGCTGCAGCAAGACCTCAACAAGGTCTTTGCCTCAGCCGAAAATCTCAAGGAAACAGGCGTCCGCCTACGCGGTTTGACTTTGGACGGCGCCGCCGGTGTGCTGCGCCTGGAGTTTGAACTCGATGCCATGCCCACCGCATCTATCGTGACCGCGGCACTCAACGGCGGTTATGAAAGCCGGCCCTGGCAGCTGGAGAGTGTGACGGGGACTGGGGGTGGCGGGCAGATTGGGTTTGCTTCAGCGCAGGTGGTGAGGGGCTTGTGGGTTGTGCAGATCAGCAGACTTTGAATTGCCCCTATCTGAGCAGGAGTGGCCTTGGAAATACTCAACCAAAGACTTCCTCATACCAATATTTTTCCTTGTCCCGGAACCAGCCGGCGAACTCATCACGATCAAACGCAGCGAGTTGACGGAGTCCTTGCACCTCATATCGTCGGAACAGGGCAAGTAGGTCACGCAAGCCATCTTCATCAACGGCCAATTCATTGATGAGTATGTGCAACGTTCGCCCACTCCGATCAAGTCGTTCCACGAACGGCATTGCATCCAGCCATCCCCAAAACGCCCGCTCATCGCCACGCGAGTAAAAGGCAACTCCAACCGCTTGAATTTCAATCATTTTTTCCGACCCTTTCATGGGCGCACTGGTCTGATGTTTTCGTAGCTCGGCGGGCGGCCGCCAGCCTGGACATCCCAATGTAGGCCACCATGAGAGATTCCTTTGCGCGGATCTGCGGGTCCTGTAGGCACCCAGACGCGCCCGTCGCTGCCAAGCCAGCCATATCCTCTTTCGTTGGGATTTTGACCCACTGGTCAGCTGCTGCAGCAAGACCTTAACAAGGTGTTCGCCTCAGCCGAAAACCTCAAGGAAACAGGCGTCTGTTTGTACCTCGACTTTGGATAGCGCCGCTAGTGTGCTGCGCCTGGAGTTTGAACTGGACGCCATGCCCACCGCCCCCATCGCGAACGCCGCGCTCTAGCGCTTCATACTTCAGGGTTTTTTAAAAACTGAGATACCTCTTCGATCGAAATTTCCCATTCGGAAACTCGTGCATGCTCTTCCGATGTACCTTGAATTCTGGGTGCTATATATGGCAATACTGCGCTGGCTGAGCCGATCAATGCAGTAGGCTGATCGCGAGAGAACCGTTCCTGCAAATGAATGAGTTGCCCATCCCTAAACATAACCCAATAACAGATCCCAGAGCTCACATCTGAGGGCTGAATATCAGTTATGAGAACACAACGATCAACACGCTCTGCCATCAATGCATGCAAAGCCTCTCTCCACTGAGACTCGTAAGCTTCAAGAGTCCACAGAGTGGTAATCAACGGGAAAATCTCTTTGTGATCTCCAATAATCAACTCGCACTTTCCCTGCGAAGTGTTACCTGTATCAATTGAGCGAATACTAAACGTCATTTCCCAATCCAATTCAGATTACCGTCATACGTCCCAGTTCGATTTCCTCGTCGATCAAATCCCTTCCATTCACCACCGTTATGTTGATCAACATCTGGCGTAATAAAATTTCTCCCGTTCCCAAAGACCTTTTGACCATGCGGATTGAAGGGTGGATCTTTAACTAAGCGGTCATAACCCAACTCTCTAGCTCTGTCCGCCACGCTCGGTGGATCGGCAGGTGGCGTTGATGGCTCGCCTGCCGGCGGAGCCTTTGATTTGTCTCCCCCTGCAGCATTGTCCACCCCATTACCTGCTGCGGGACTCTCTGCATTATTAGCATTTAGAACATTGTTCAATGCCTTCACCTGCATATACACCCTGTATGCGCGCCAGATAAACACACCGGCTTCCACTGCAGGTGGAATAGCGAGTAAGCAGGGCCCGCAAGCTTGAGATGCGCTTCTGTAGTTTTCCTGTCGCGCCATCCGCTCAGCATCAGCGTAGATTTCTTTCGCTGCGATAGCGATACCTCTCACAACATGGTTTACCGCATACGAAATTCCAGCATCCCTAGCACCGTGACCACAATTGCCGCCATTAATCAACGCGCTCACGCAACCTGCCACAGCTTGCCCCGTGACGTCGTATTGCGAACCATAGTGACTGACAAGCCCTGATGCGGCACCGCGACCACAGCTCCCTCCACTTACGACCGCAGATGCACAGCCAGTGGCAGCACTCACAGCGAATGCTGTTGTGCTGAAGTCGCCTGCATATTGATAGCCGAGATAGCCTTTCACACCACCAACAATGGCTCCGCTAAGCCCCCCACCGTTCTTTGCTCCCTCATATGCGCCGACTGCGGCGCTACAGTAGCCAGAACATCCAAAAAAGGTATCGGCCACCGCGGCTACGGCGCGAATGACTGTGCCTCGAATGCTAGTCCACCATCCATAGCCACTCGGGTCTGTGATGGCCAAAGGGTTATTGCGAACGTATGCATAGCGGTTGTAGTTCTGCGAGTCATCAGCGTTATCAATAAACGGATCCGCACTCATAAACCGCCCGATGAGCGGGTCATAGATGCGCCCATTCATGTGAATCACCCCCATCTCATCGAGGTGCTCATGCATGGTGTAGCCACGGTCGGTGTTCCAGCCCACGATGGAGTCCAGCACATCCGGCGTACCGTTGACGAACCTGCGCTTACCCCAGGCATCAAATGCCATGCGCTCAACGACCGCACCGGTCTCATCGCTGATCGCCACAATGCTGCCCAAGTGGTCGCCGTGGAAGTAACTGGTCGTGGTCGCAGGGGTTGAACCCAGCGTGCCCGTGCGGCTCACAAACAGCGCAAACACCACCCCGCCGGCACTCACATAGTGCTTGTTCTCGGTGATGCCCGTGCCCTTGATCTCTTTCTCATAGCTCAGGCCCAATGAGTCTTCGCCATTCAGGTACCAGATGGTTCCCGGATTCGGTCCACCCGTGACGGTCTGCTTGATGCGCTGGTGCTCGGGGCCGTAGACAAAGGCGAGGTTGCGGTCCACCGGCCCTGCCGTGCTGCCCGACATATTGCCAAAGGTGATGGCCGCCGGCATGTTAAAGCTGGTGTACGTCTCGCCGCGGTAGGTATGGCGGCTGTTGACCACATCCAGGCTCACCGTGTATTCGAGGTTGCCGTTGCCCAATGTCGTGCCGTTGACGGTTTGCGCACCGCTCTTGTAGTCGTCAAACGCATAGGTCAGCTGGCGCGTGCCGGTAAAGGCGATCTGCGCACCCGGTGCCGTCTCCAGCGTGATGTTGGTCAGGCGGTTAGGCCGCGCGCCGTCATACCAGTAACGGCCTACGTCGCTCTTGTAGGTGATGTTGCCGCGGGCGTCATACATGACCTCGGTGGTCGTCGGTGGGCTGACCGCGCCACCCAGCAAGGTGTTCAAGGTCAAACGGTTCAGGTTGTCGTAGCTGAAGCTTTCCTGGGTACCGACCCCGGGCGAGTTGTCGGCCCGGGTCATCAGGTTGCCCAAAGAATCGTAGGTGTAACTCTGGTTGAGCACATTGCCGGTGGCTTGCCCGTCCTTGGTGGCGGTCTGGCCGGTCAGCTTGCCGGTGGCCTCGTTGTAGGCCTTGACGGTGGTGACCTGGTTGCCTTGTTTGTACTGGGTGATATGGCCCTGGGCATCCATGGCCAGCACCTCATAACTCACGGTCTGGGCGAACCCATTGGTTCCACCGCCGTTGACCTGTTTGAGGTAGCCCGTAGCGCTGTAAACATAGCTGGCCTGGTAGCCGGTGGGCCAGGTCTTGCTGGCCATCCGGCCGGTATTGGCGTCATAGGCAACGCTGACGACGGCCGGGGTGCTGGGGTTGTCCAGCACGGTGGAAGTGCTGCTCGGGCGCCCCAGGCTGTCATAGCTATGCACGCGCTTATAGCCATTGTCAGCCTTGGCTTCGCAAAGTTTGCCGACGCCTTTGCCGCAGCCAGTGCCGTCGAACTTGGTGTCATAGCTCCATTGGCTGACCAGGTCGGGCTCGGTGCGCTGGGTCATGCGGCCCAAGCGGTCATAAGCTAGGGCGACGACCTGGCCCAGGCTGTCGCGCTGCCAGACAAGTTCACCAAAAACGTTGTAGCGGTACTCCCAGGCGCCCATGGTGGGGTCGACCATGCTGGTCTTCTGGCCGCGCTGGTTGTAGGCCAGGGTGGTGACGGAACCTGCGGCGTTGGTTTGCAGCAGCTGGCCGAGGGCGTCGTAGGTATACACGACGGTGTTGCCCTGGGTGTCGGTGATCTGGGCAACCTGGCCTTGGGCATTCCTGGCGGTGGTCTTGGTTTGGCCTTTGCTATTGGTCACCACTGTGGTCAAGCCACTGTAGCTCATGGTGGTCACAGCAATGCCGCCTGTGGCGTCCGGGTCTGGCGACTCTTCGCGGGTGACCCGATTCAGCGCATCGTAGGTGTAACTCGCCCAATAGACTGTTCCGCCAGCGAGTTTGTAGGGGTTGGACTTGCGGGACACGCGGCCCTGGGCGTCGTATTCGGTATCCTGCACCAGGGTGGGGGCGGCGCCTGCACCGTCAAAGCCCGCCGTCTGGCTGCGCACGACGCGGTTCAGAGTGTCGTAGTAGGAGCGCTTTTCGGGGGCGCTGACAGCCGCATTGGCGGCGTAGCTTTGTTCAATGGCAACCCAGACGATGGTGGCCCCGCCTATGGGGCCAGGGCAGCTGATGCCGGCGTCGGTGCAGAGTTTGTAGGCCCAGGTCGTGTAAGTGCCATCGGAGCGGGTCTCTTTGGATTTGCGGCCAAAGCCGTCGTACTCCCACTGGGTGGCCAGGCTATTGGGGCCGGTCAGGCTGGACGTCGCGCCAAAACGGGCATCGTAGGCCTTGGTTTCGCTTTGACTCAGCGCATTGCTGCTGCTTAAAGGAAATCGGCCGTCGACGCCGAAGCTACTGGTCGACGTGCGCGCCGTGCCGGCACTGGCGACCGCATAGCCGCTGGCACCTGCGCAGGCGGCCGTCGTTACACCGGTCTTGTTGCCGTAGGTGTCGTAGCTGTAGCTGGTCTGCAGGCAGTCGTTGGGACTGTCGGGCTCGACCACTTCTTTGCTCAACAGCCCGCTGGCATCGTATTCAAAGCTGCTGGTGCGGACCTTGGTGTCGGCCCAGGCCGCCTGGCTCCAGCCGAGCGCGGCCAGCAAGGTGATGGCTGCAAAGCTCTTCTTGTAAATGTGGTGTTTCATGGTCCCTACCCTCTTGTGACTTCTTGCTTCTTGCTTGTATTGCTTGCTTGACTCGCGCTTACGGCGCCGTGCTGGTAACGCTGGCCTTCTTGAGCCGCCCCAAAATCCAGTTGCCGCTGCCGGTGTTGGCCGGCCAGTATTCGTTGACCGTGGTCTTGCCCGCGCCGGCGCTGTTTGTCACGCTGATCTGCGTCGGGTCGCCGTACTGTGGGCTCTGGCCATATTGATAGCTGTTGGTGACCGTGGGGTAAACGCTTCCCCCCAGGTCCCAGCTTTCTTCCACGCTCTGGCTGGGGTAGACAAAGGTCGTTCCTGTGGCCGAGCCTGTGCCTTGCGCATAGGTATTGGTCGTGCGTTTGAGTACGCCTGCATTGCCCGAACCAGCCAGGCGGGTCTCGCTCTTGGCCACGCTACCCGTGAAGGGCCAGCTCTGGTTGAACTCGGTGTAGCTCTCGACGTTGTTGGCCAGGTTCTTGGACTTCATCCACCTGAAACCCAGCATGCCTCGGCCTGTGCCCTGCTCTGCTTTGAGGCCGCCGTAGTTGTATTGCGTGGTCACCGTGCCGCCGATTCCGTTGTTGCTGTCGACGGTGCTCACCACGTACTGCGCGTACTGCAGGTCCAGCTTGGGATAGGCTGCTGCGTTCGGGGAAACATCTTTGGTGTAGACAGTCTGGTCGGTCAGGGGTTTGTAGGCCAGGCTGGTGACCACCTTGTTGGAAATGGATTTCAGGTGGCTGGCGATATCACGTGCCGGCGAGAACAGCCGCACCATGGTCCCACCCGCGCTGTCCCTCAATATGTGGTCAGGCAAGCCATCGCCGTTCACGTCGGCGAACCACATCCTGTTGGGCTCCGAATAAACCGACGATGTACCCCCCGCCCCAAAGCTGAATGAAGGGGCAGGCACAAAACCGGTGCCGTTTGAAAGCGCCACATTGATGGTGCCGGCACTGTCCCGGATCACGTGGTCAGGCAGGCCGTCGCCGTTAACATCGACAAACCAGATCCTGTTGGCTTCGGCATAGGTCGCTACCGACGCGCCCGACTGGAAGTTAAAACCAGGCGCGGCAGCAAAGCTGGAGCCTGTTGACAAGGCGACATTGATCACGCCCGCGCTGTCCCTCATCACATGATCGGCCAGTCCGTCACCGTTGATATCGACAAACCAGATCCGGTTGGCCTCGGTATACGCAGGCACCGATGCGCCCGACTGGTAGTTAAAGCCCGGTGCGGCAACAAAGCTGGCGCCCGTCGACACGGCGACATTGATCACACCGGCGCTATCTCTCACCACAAGGTCGACCAGGCCATCACCATTGACGTCGGCAAACCAGAACCGGTTGGCTTCTCCGTACAGCGCCGCGGACCCGGACTGGTAGTTAAAGCCCGGCGCGGCAACAAAGCCGGTACCCGTCGACAAGGCGACGTTGATCACGCCGGCGCTGTCTCTTATCACGTGATCCGCCCGCCCGTCGCCGTTGACATCGATAAACCAGATTCTGTTGGCCTCGGCATAGGTGGCGACCGATGCGCCCGACTGGAAATTGAAGCCGGGCGCGGCCACAAAGCTGGTGCCCGTCGACAAGGCGACATTGATCATGCCGGAGCTGTCCCTCACCACAAGGTCGGCCAGCCCATCGCCATTGACATCGGCAAACCAGAACCGGTTGGCTTCCCCGTACAGCGCTGCGGACCCGGACTGGTAGTTGAAGGACGGCGTATAGACAAACTCGGTGCCGTTGGACAAGGCCACATTGATGACGCCGGCGCTGTCGCGAAGCACATGATCATCCAGTCCGTCACCGTTGACGTCCACAAACCAGATCCTGTTGCCTTCCGCATAGATGGATGAACTTCCGGACTGGTAGTACAGCGAGGAGGTATAGACGTAGCTGGTGCCGCCGTCTTTCCAGTTCAGGCTGATGGGGCTGCGGCAGCTTCCGTCGGGCAGGCATTCGGTAATGCTGCTGACGCGCGACTTCGCTGTACCGGAGCCAAGGTAGGCGACCCGATAGTTCATGACGGGCGTGCCCCCGGCAAAGGTGGTGGCAGCGGTAAGCCTTACCGTGGTTTTGACAAGGGAGGCGGCACGGTAGAGGGGCGTGATGTCAGGCCGGGTTTCGACGCTGAACTGCACCGAGTTGGCGGGCGCTATTCCGGCGTTGGTATTACCCGCATAGTCAATCCGGCTCGGATAAAAATCGCCGTTGGTGTTGTCTTCGGTATAGCTGAACGTCATGTAATTCGTCTTGACGTCGCTGATCTTGTTGATGGCCCAGACTCGCACCGTGGTCTTGCCCTGCGCTTCAATGCGCGAGTCGGCTGTGTTGCCGTACTCCATGGTCAGCCCGGCCTTGGTCTGCACAGTGAACGAGGCCACGCCATTCCCCGCAGTACCGGACGCGACAATCTTGCTGAAGCTGTCGAGCTCGGTGCGGTATTCGCTGCCGGCAACGCCGTATGTACCGCTGACAAGGATCAGCCGCTGGCCGTCCAGGCAGTAGCGATCGTTCATGTCGAAATTGACGCCGCCCCTGACGCCGTCAACGGCCATGGTCCGGGGACAGCGGCCAATGGCGCTAAGCCCACTCAAGCTCCACCCCAAGCCCAGCAAGCCATTGCCGCCCTGGCTGTTGTAGCTGAGTTCGAGCTTGGGCTCCATGCCGGCGACGCCGGGGGGAACCTGGATGGGAATCCGGTAAGTGGCCGCGCCCGATTCATTGATCGAAAACTGGCCGGGCGTGGTACCCGCGACCGTGGTGGTCTGCGCCTGGACCAGGCCGAACCCGGCGCCCAGCAGCCACAGAGCCGCGCAGCACAATACCTTGCTGTGTTTCATTTGCATTTCCCACCCTCGTTGTGATTTCGCTTATAGCTTGTAAGCTTTTTTGCTTGCCACCAACTGTACCCGATCAAGGCTACGGCGCGGTGCTGGTAACACTGGCTTTTTTGAGCCGCCCCAGTACCCAGTTGCCGCTGCCGGTGTGTTGGCCGGCCAGTGTTCGGTGACTGTGGTCTTACCCGCGCCTGCGCTGTTTGTCACGCTGATCTGCGTAGGGTCGCCGTACTGGTAGGCATTGGTGACTGTGGGATAGGCTGTACCACCCAGATCCCAGCTTTCTTCTACGCTCCAACTAGAGTAGACAAAGGTCCTACCGGTAGCTGAGCCGGTTCCCTGAGCGTAGTTGTTGTTGGTGCGATTCAGCACGCCTGCGCCGCCTGAGTGTTGAATTCCGTCGAAATCTGACCCACTTAGCGCAGTAATTTCCATCCAAAACTGACCCACGTAGGCACTACCCTTCTTGTTTTAAAAGCAGGAGGAATTCAGGAGTGATAGACGTGGCGACATTGAATGTCATCAGACGGTGGACATTGCGGGATCAGCTGTTCCTTCGCGAGATCTCAAGGCGTACAGCCTGGCTCGCAACACAGTTAAGAAGTACCTGACCGAGCCCAGCTACGAAAGACAGGTCAGCGCCAGCGGGCGCTACTCCTATGCCCAGAAGCTGGCCACTTGGCTTGGAATTGAGACAACAAAATCTCGGAAACAGCGGCGCACTTTGAGGCAGATCCACACAGCCTCAGCCCGAAAAAGGAGAAAACCAAAAAACTTATCCACATCGTGGGCACCTTCTGCTCACAAAGAGTGTGGGTCAAGATTCGATGGAAAACTCGGGTCAGATTTCAGCGGAATTCAAGAGGTCAGATTTAGACGGAACTCAATATCGTCTTGAAAAAGAGCCAACTATGGCTGCAAACACATAGGAAACAACAATTGCAAGGAACCCATATATCAATACCCCTGCTGTATTAGGCAGCCCAGAGTCCTCACCAATAAACAAGCTAAAGATAACAAGGAGAACCCATAGAAATATCTCGACTAAAGGCGCCATAGAAATGGCTGCAGGAGCTTCTCCACCCTGATCTTTCCAACGCCGCAATCGCCTTTCTGCGACATATGGAACCCACACATTCCAAACTAGCTTTAACAAAAAAATGGCTAGCACAGCCGGAAAAAAAAAATTACTCATCATGGCCGTATCACTCTTTGTCCTAAAAATCCTTTAATAGCTTCCCAGCCTTGGGGGATTCTGGTGCTTGCTGCAGCCACCGAGCCGGTAATTGAGTTTGCAAATGGCACAGGAGCCCACGAAAATCCAGTACCAGGAATATACTTCGGCCCCCACAGGCCCGTCTTTACATAATTCCAAACAGTAGCCTCGCCAGTCATAACCCATCGACCAGCGGCCAAATCCGCAACCACACCTCTTGATGCCCATGAGGTTACTGTCAGCGTCTCTGCTCCTGCCACAAGCCCAAGAGCTCCAGTGGCGGGAATAGCCACTACGGTCATCAAAGCGACTGATGCGCGTCCCGTTTCTTCATCGGTGCCCCATCCTGGCGTGCATGCACCGCTACCGCCTGCATTACAAACCGCTCCGTTGGGATACTTAGTTGGTTCATATCCTTCTCGCTTCATGCACTCGTTGGTCGAAGCACAGTGAGCCAAGTGATTGAAGAGATATCCGAACGCTGCTGTAGTGGCTCCATTTTCAAACTTACCTCCGCCGAGCACAGAGCCGACACCGCCGCTGACTGCCGTCGCCACCCCATTGGCTATGTCACTGCCAAAGTTGATATTGTTAGTCGCGAATTTTCCAAGCAGAGCGCTAGCAGCACCGGAGCCACAATTGCCGCCTCCGGCGACTTGACTAACACACCCAGCCGCAGCATGAGCCGCATAACGCGCAAGTGTGCCTGCTCCCGCTTCCCCATATCCACCAGCTACGCCTGCGGCGCCAAAAAGAGCTCCAGTAAACGCACCTTGCAAGCCACCCTGCAAAGTTCCGCTTGACACGAGCCCAGCGGCAAACCCGCCTGCAGCTCCGACTAATGCGGAGCCCACCGCACTTAACTGAAACGTTGCACCAGCTCCTGTAACAGCCCAGGAACCAAACGTTGTCGCAGCACCGCCGGAAGCGCTCGCGAAGGCACCACTTAGTGCACCACCGGTGTAATACGCCACGACAACGGTCACCACCACCTTAAAGATGCTCTTAAAGCTCCAATACCCACTCGGATCCGTATAAGCCAGCGGATTGTTCATCACATAGGCATAGCGGTTGTAGCTCTGCGCAAACGCCGGATCGTTGATGAACGGATCAGCACTCATGAACCTGCCCACCAGCGGGTCGTAGATGCGCCCATTCATATGAATCACCCCCATCTCATCGAGGTGCTCATGCATGGTGTAGCCGCGGTCGGTGTTGTAGCCGACGATGGAATCCAGCACGTCCGGCGTGCCGTTCACAAAGCGCCGCTTACCCCAGGCATCAAAGGCCATGCGCTCGACCACCGCACCCGTCTCATCGCTGATCGCCACAATGCTGCCCAGGTGATCACCGTGGAAGTAGCTCGTCGTGGTCGCAGGCGTTGCACCCAGGGTACCCGTGCGACTCACAAACAACGCAAACACCACCCCACCCGCGCTCACATAGTGTTTGTTCTCTGTGATGCCCGTGCCCTTGATCTCTTTCTCGTAAGACAAACCCAATGAGTCTTCACCATTGAGGTACCAGGTCGTGCCAGGATTGGGCCCACCTGTGACGGTCTGCTTGATGCGCTGGTGTTCTGGGCCGTAAACGAAAGCCAGATTGCGATCTACGGGCCCGGCCGTGCTGCCCGACATATTGCCGAAGGCAATCGTCGCCGGCATGTTAAAGCTCGTGTACGTCTCGCCGCGGTAGGTATGGCGGCTGTTGACCGCGTCCAGGCTTACCGTGTATTCGAGGTTGCCGTTGCCCAGGGTCGTGCCGTTGACCGTCTGAGCCCCCGACTTATAGTCGTCAAACGCATAGGTCAGCTGGCGCGTGCCGGTAAAGGCGATCTGTGCACCGGGTGCCGTCTCCAACGTGATATTGGTCAGGCGGTTAGCCCGCGCGCCGTCATACCAGTAACGGCCTACGTCGCTCTTGTAAGTGATGTTGCCCCGGGCGTCGTACATCACCTCGGTGGTCGTCGGTGGGCTGACTGCACCGCCCAGCAAGGTGTTCAAGGTCAGGCGGTTCAGGCTGTCGTAGCTGAAGCTCTCCTGGGTACCTACGCCGGGCGAGTTGTCGGCGCGGGTGGTCAGGTTGCCCAGGGAGTCATAGGTGTAGCTCTGGTTGAGCACATTGCCGGTGGCCTGGCCATCCTTGGTGGCGGTCTGGCCCGTCAGTTTGCCGGTGGCCTCGTTGTAGGCCTTGACGGTGGTGACCTGGTTACCTTGTTTGTACTGGGTGATGTTGCCCTGGGCGTCCATGGCCAGCACTTCGTAGCTGACGGTCTGGATAAAGCCGTTGGTGCCGCCACCGTTGACCTGCTTGAGGTAGCCGGTGGCACTGTAGACATAGCTGGCCTGGTAGCCCGTGGGCCAGGTCTTGCTCGCCATGCGGCCGGTATTGGTGTCGTAGGCGATGCTGACGACTGCTGGTGCTGCCGGGTTGTCCAGCACAGTCGACGTTGCGCTGGGGCGGCCCAGGCTGTCATAGGCATGCACACGCTTGTAGCCGTTGTCGGCCTTGGCTTCGCAGAGCTTGCCTATCCCTTTGCCGCAGGCAGTGCCGTCAAATTTGGTGTCGTAGCTCCACTGGCTGACCAAATCGGGCTCGGTGCGCTGGGTCATGCGGCCCAGGCTGTCGTAGGCCATGGTGATGGCTTGGCCCAGGCTGTCGCGCTGCCAGACAAGTTCGCCAAAGACGTTGTAGCGGTATTCCCAAGCTCCCATGGCGGGGTCGGCCATGCTGGTCTTCTGGCCACGCTGGTTGTAGGCCATCGTGGTAATGGACCCGGCCGCATTCGTCTGGGTGAGTTGACCCAAGGCGTCGTAGGTGTAGACGAGGGTGTTGCCCTGGGTGTCAGTGACCTGGGCGACCTGCCCTTGGGCATTCTTGGTCGTGGTTTTGGTCTGGCCCTTGCTGTTGGTGGTGACCGTGACGAGGCCGCTGTAGCTGATGGTGGTGACGGCAATGCCGCCACTGGCATCGGGGTCGGGGGACTCTTCTTTGGTGACGCGGCCTAGCACGTCGTAGGTATAAGTCGCCCAGTAGGCGGTGCCGCCTGTGAGTTTGTAGAGGTTGGACTTGCGGGACACGCGGCCCAGGGCGTCGTATTCCGTGTCCTGCACCAGGGTGGGCGCAGCACCTGCGCCGTCAAAGCCTGCCGTCTGGCTGCGCACGACGCGGTTCAGGGTGTCGTAGTAGCTGCGCTTCTCGGGGGCGCTGACAGCCGCATTGGCCGCATAGCTTTGTTCGATGGCAACCCAGACAATGGTAGCCCCGCCTATGGGGCCGGGGCAGCTGATGCCGGCGTCGGTGCAGAGTTTGTAGGCCCAGGTGGTGTAGGTGCCGTCAGAGCGGGTCTCTTTAGATTTGCGGCCAAAGCCGTCGTACTCCCACTGGGTGGCCAGGCTGTTGGGGCCGGTCAAGCTGGAGGTCGCACCAAAGCGGGTGTCGTAAGCCTTGGTTTCGCTTTGGCCCAGGACGTTGCTGGTGCTTAAGGGGAAACGGCCGTCTGTGCCGAAGTTGCTGGTGGCGGTGCGCGGCGTTGTGGCGCTGGAGATCGCGTAGCCGCTGGCGCCTGCACAGGCTGAGGTGGTAACACCGGTCTTGTTGCCGAAGGTGTCGTAGCTATAACTGGTCTGCAAGCAGTCATTGGGGCTGTCGGGCTCAACCACTTCTTTGCTCAGCAGCCCGCTGGCGTCGTATTCGAAGCTGCTGGTGCGCACCTTGGTGTCGGCCCAGGCGGCCTGGCTCCAGCCTAGCGCGGCCAGCAAGGTGATGGCTGCAAAGCTTTTGTGAATCTGGTGTTTCATCATGGTCCCTACCCTCTTATGACTTCTTGCTTGTATTGCTGCTTGGCCCGCGCTTACGGCGCGGTGCTGGTAACGCTGGCTTTTTTGAGCCGCCCCAAAATCCAGTTGCCGCTGCCGGTATTGACTGGCCAGTATTCGTTGACCGTGGTCTTGCCCGCGCCTGCGCTGTTGCTGACCGTGATCTGCGTCGGGTCGCCGTATTGCGGACTCTGACCGTACTGGTAGGCATTGGTGACCGTGGGGTAGGCACTTCCGCCCAGATCCCAGCTTTCTTCGACGCTCTGGCTGGGGTAGACAAAGGTCGTTCCCGTGGTCGAGCCGATGCCCTGGGCATAGGTGTTGGTCGTGCGCTTGAGGACGCCTGCGTTGCCGGAACCGGCCAGGCGAGTTTCGCTCTTGGCCACGCTGCCCGTAAAGGGCCAGCTCTGGTTGAATTCGGTGTAGCTTTCGATATTGTTCGAAAGGTTCTTGGACTTCATCCAACGGAAGCCCAGCATGCCACGGCCTGTGCCCTGCTCTGCCTTCAGGCCGCCGTAGTTGTATTGCGTGGTCGTTGTACCGCCTACGCCGTTACTGCTGTCAACGGAAGAGACGATATACATCGGAAACTGCAGGTCCACCTTCGGATAAGCCGACACATTGGCGCCGGTGTCCTTCACGTAACCGGCGCTGAGAGATGCCGCCAGCAGGGTCTTGTGGGTGACCGTCTGCCCGATGTTTGAGCCAATGCTGACGGATTTAACGTTATCGGAAGGGCCGTGCGCGAACTGGGAAACATAGTGGTTCCCGCCGCTGTGCGCCCAGTACACCTGGCGGCCGTCACCGAACAAATCGACCATCTGCCACCGGTCTAGCGTGCTGAAGGCAAACCAGCTCCAGTTTTGCAAGGTTCCATCCGCATTCAGGCGCGTGGCGTAATGGTTGTTGCCGCTGCGCGTCCAGTAGACCTTGCGGCCGTCACCGAATAAATCAACCAGTTGCCACCCATCACTGCCCGTGCCGTGCCCGCCGGACCAGGTCCAGCTCTGGCTTGTTCCGTCCGGGTTCAAGCGCGTTGCCATGTGGGTGCCGCCGCTGCGCGTCCAGTACACCTGCCGGCCATCGCCAAACAGGTCCGCCAGCTGCCAACCGTCGGGATGAACGCCGTGGCCACCCGACCACTCCCAGTTCTGGGTGGTCACGGCCTGTGTTGCACGGTCCATGGTCAGCGCGGTTGCCGCATGCAGGCCGCCCCTGTGCGTCCAGTACACCTGCCGCCCGTCGCCAAACAGATCCGCCAGCTGCCATCCGTCAGGCTGAACGCCGTGGCCGGGGCGCTCCCAGCTCTCCGATGTTCCATCCTGATTGAGGCGGGTAAACATATGGGTGACACCGCTATGCGTCCAGTACACCTGCCGGCCGTCGCCGAACACGTCGGCAAATTGCCAGCGCTCGCCGACGCCGAAACCCGACCAGGTCCAGCTTTGCGAAGTTCCATCCGGATTGAGGCGCGTCGCATAGTGCTGGCCGCCGCTGTGGGTCCAATACACTTTCCGGCCGTCGCCAAACAAATCGACAAGCCGCCAGCCGTCACTGCCGACGCCGTGCCCCGACCAGGTCCAACTCTGCGATGTCCCATCCGCGTTAAGGCGAGTCGCGTAATGCTGGCCGCCGCTGTGGGTCCAAAAGACCTGCCGGCCGTCACCAAACAGGTCAGCCATCTCCCAGCCATCGGCACCATTGCCATGTCCGCCCGACCACGCCCAGTTCTGTACCGTGGCGTCGGGTTTAAATGCGGTGGCATAGTGCATTCCGCCCTGGTGCGTCCAGAAGACCTTGCGGCCGTCGCCAAACAGGTCGGCCATGGCCCAGCCGTCAGACTGGGCGCCATGCGCGGACCAGTTCCAGTTCCAGGGATCGGTGGTGATGTCGTTATAGGCAAAGCTGTGGGGCGCCAGGCATGCACCGGCACCCATGCACTCTTTGACCGAGGCCAGCCGCGAACGGTTTGTGGAAGCGCTGGACTCAAAAGTCATCTGGTAGTCTTTCACCAGGGTGCTGTTGAGATAGGTCTTGATGCTCTTGAGCCGCTTGTCCAGGCGAACCACGCTGCTCTGCACGTAACGGGGCTGGATGTCGGTGCGCGCCTCATAGCTGAATACCACGGATGCCACACCACCGGCATAAACAATGCTGGTGGGCTCAAAGGAGCCGGTGGCATTGTCTTCGTTGTAGGCCACCGTGAGCGAGTTGCCTTTGACGTCCGTAATTTTGCTGAGGGCCCAGGTCAGGACGGCGTTTTTTCCTCTCGCCTCGATTCTGGAGTCGGCTGTGGTGCCGAACTCCAGGGTCAGTCCGGCCTTGGTCTGAACCTTAAAGCTCAACGGTCCCGTGTAAGCCGCGGAGCTCGAGTTGTCCCCGCCCAGGGCGGTGACCAACGCAAAGCTGTCGAGCTCGGTCCGGTATACGCTGTCACCAGCGCCGTAGTTGCCGCCCGCCAGAATGAGCTTGCTTCCATCCAGGCAGAAACGGTCAGTCGCATCGAGTTGAATGCCGGCCCGCGTTCCCTCGGTGGCCAGGATTTTGGGACAGCGAGTGACGGCGGAGAGTCCGCTGAGGTTCCAGCCCATGCCCAACACGCCGTTGCCACCCTGGCTGTTGTAAGCCAACTCGAGCTTGGGCTCCATGCCAGCGACGCCGGGGGGGACCTGGATGGGAATCCGGTAAGTGGCAGCGCCCGATTCATTGACCGAGAACTGGCCGGGCATGATGCCCGCGACCGTCGTGGTCTGGGCCTGGGCCAAGCCGAACCCGGCGCCCAGCAGCCATAGAGCCGCGCAGCGCAATACCTTGCTGTGTTTGCTTTGCATTTTTCCCACCCTCTTTGTTATCTCTTGCTTTGCTTTTTAGCTTTTTAGCTTTTTAGCTTTTTAGCTTTTTCCCGGTATCGACTTTAGCTGGTCACCGTTACGGCGCGATGCTGGTAACGCTGGCTTTTTTGAGCCGACCCAAAATCCAGTTGCCACTGCCAGTGTTCGCCGGCCAGTATTCATTCACGGTGGTCTTGCCCGCACCCGCGCTGTTGCTCACGCTGATCTGCGTCGGGTCACCGTACTGGGGACTTTGGCCGTACTGATAGGCGTTGGTGACCGTGGGATAGGCTGCACCACCCAGGTCCCAGCTTTCTTCCACGCTCTGGCTGGGGTAGACAAAGGTCGCGCCAGTGGCCGAGCCGGTTCCCTGGGCGTAGCTGTTGGTGGTGCGCTTGAGCACGCCGGCGTTGCCCGAACCAGCCAGGCGGGTTTCGCTCTTGGCCACGCTGCCCGTGAATGGCCAGCTCTGGTTGAACTCGGTGTAGCTTTCGATGTTGTTGGCCAGGTTCTTGGACTTCATCCAGCGAAAGCCCAGCATGCCCCTCCCCGTGCCCTGCTCCGCCTTCAAGCCGCCGTAGTTGTATTGCGTGGTGGTTGTGCCGCCTATGCCGTTGTTGCTCGCCACAGATGTCACCACGTACTGCGCGTACTGCAGGTCCAGCTTGGGGTACACCGCGGCGTTGGAAGCCGTGTCTTTGGTGTAGGCCGCGGCGTTGGCGATGGAGCTGTAGGTCAGCGTGGTACCGGCGTCCAGGCCCGGCACGACGCTGCTCAGCAGATCCGACAGGCCTTGATTGCTCATGGACACATAGGCATACAAACCGCTTGGCCCTGACCCCATGGCGACAACATCGCTTTTGCCATTGCCCCGGAAATCCGCAACCGACTTGTCATAAGCGTCCGCTGTCCCGAAGTTATCGGCATACAGCTGGCCGCCTGTCGCGAGCTCGAAGGTCCCATCGCCTTTGCCTATCGCGGTATAAGCGTAAAGCCCGCTGCTGCCGCTGGCCATCACGAGCAGGTCAGACTTGCCATCGCCATTAAAGTCCGCGACCGACTTCATGTAAGCGCCGGCGGAGCCAAAATTGCTTGCCATAAGAAGCCCGCCAGTGGCCGGCTCAAAAGTACCGTCGCCCTTCCCCATGGCGGTATAGGCATAAAAACCGCTGCCGCCGCTGGCCATGGCAACCAGGTCGGCCTTGCCGTCCCCATTAAAGTCCGAGACCGCCTTGGCATAGTCGGTGGCCGAGCCGAAGTTGGCCGCCATCAGCTGGCCGCCGGTCGCCGGCTCAAAAGTGCCGTCGCCCTTGCCGATTGCCGTGTACGCATAAAAACCGCTGCTACCCGTTGCCATGGCCACCAGGTCGCTCTTGCCATCCCCATTAAAGTCGCCCACAGCTTTCACATACGCCGACGCGACGCCGAAATTACCCGCCATCAGCCTTCCGCCGGACGCCGGTTCAAACGTCCCGTCACCGCGCCCCATCGCGGTAAATGCATAGAAGCCATCCTCCCGCGTGAGCATTGCCACCAGGTCGGCCTTGCCGTCTCCGTTGAAATCCCCAACGGCACGGGTGTAGTCGGTTTCAGCCCCAAAGTTCGCGGACATCAGGCTCCCACCGCTGGCGGGGAAGAAGCTGCCATCACCTTTCCCCAGCGCCACATAGGCGTAAAAGCCGCTGCCGCCCGTCGTGGTAGCAACCAGGTCGGGAATGCCGTCGCCGTTGAAGTCGCCCAGCAATTTGTCATACGTTGTGGTGGAACCAAAGTTGCCGGACATCAGAAGGCCACCCGTCGCGGCCTCGAATGTCCCGTCTCCTTTTCCCAGGGCGGTATAGGCGTAAAAGCCATCCCATCCCGTGTGGACGGAAACAAGGTCGCTCTTTCCGTCGCCATTCAGGTCGGCGGTGAAGTTGACGTAGTTATGAAGCCCGCCAAAGTTGTAAGCCATGGCAAGCCCGCCCGAGGCCGGCGCGAGGCCCGACGCAACCTCACTCCAGTTCAGCGTTGTGGGGACGAAACAATTGCCCTGGGCGTCGCATTTGGTATAGGTCTTGAGCCTTGATCGTTTTGTGGCTGTACCGGCTTCATAAACCAGCTTGTTGTCGCCAATCACGGTTTCGCCGACATAGCTTGTCAGGCTCACGAGCCGCTTCATGAGCTTGATGACGGAGCCGCCCTGGAACCCGGGGTTGTTATCCGAGCGTGCTTCATAAACAAAGCGCACCGAGGCCGTAGGGCTCTGCCCACCGAGGGTGTTACCCGAATAATCAATGCGACTGGGGTAGTAATCTCCGTTAGCGTTGTCTTCGGTATAGCTGAACGTCATGTAATTTGTCTTGACGTCGCTGATCTTGTTGACAGCCCAGACCCGCACCGTGGATTTTCCCTGCGCCTCGATGCGCGAGTCGGCCGTGTTGCCGTACTCCATGGTCAAACCGGCTTTGGTCTGCACCGTGAAGGAGGCCACGCCATTGCCGGCGGTTCCTGACGCGACGATCTTGCTGAAGTTATCGAGCTCGGTCCGGTATTCACTGCCGGCTACGCCGTACGTGCCGCTGACCAGCACCAGCCGCTGGCCGTCCAGGCAGTAACGGTCGTTCATGTCAAGATTGACGCCACCCCTGACGCCGTCAACGGCCATGGTGCGCGGGCAACGGCTGATGCTGCTGAGCCCGCCCAGACTCCAGCCCATGCCCAGCAGGCCGTTGCCACCCTGGCTGTTGTAGGCCAGTTCCAGCTTGGGTTCCATGCCGGCAATGCCAGGTGGCACCTGGATGGGAATGCGATAGGTGGCGGCACCACCCTCTGAAACACTCAACTGATTGGACGTGGAGCCGGCAACCGTGCTTGCCTGGGCATTGGCAGCGCATGCAAATAACAAAAAGGCTGTTTGCAGTGCGGCAGGCACCAGTGCACGTACCAGCGTATTGTTCGCAGTTTTCAAGTGGGATCCCTCGGCCGCGGTGTCGCGGATATTTTTTGTTTGATGCTGAATTATGCCCAGCTGCCATAACTCGCCAAGGTGAATTTGACCGCAGGCAGCCAATTGAACAGGGAATTTACCGTTGAGGGATCAAACCAAGAGGAATGGCATGACGGTCGTGAACCGCAAGCAAATCTTTTATCAGGAGTGTTGTTGACAAGTCGCGACTGAGAACGAGACAAGGCGAGTCTGTTCATGCGTCTTCACTAGCCTTTGAACTCAGCATGCCCGAATACCTGTTCCGCGCGCGCCGCCTCTAGCGCGCGCCTAGACACTCCGCTCCCGGCAGAAAGAACCGACTCAAGCGCAAAGACAGGAAACACTGGGAGCGTTAAAAACTGGACAGCATTCAGACCTGATATCCGGGTCAATGATCCCTTTGAAGTCTTATGCGATAAGGCCTTGTACAAATCCCGCACACAAAACATACCGATGTACTCGAACGACAACCACTTGAGTAAGGCCAGCATCGCCCCGGTTTTCAATTATTTAGAAGTATCTGCTTGGGTCCACACAATGTGGAAAGGCGGCAGGAGATCATCCAGCCCATCGGACTAGAAACCGAGGCAACAAAATCGCGGAGGTAGCAGCGCATTTTGAAGCACATCCACACAGCCCCTCCCAAAAAAGGGGGAAGATTCGACGGAAAGCTCGAGAAAGCCTCAGCCCGCTCAATACTCCGCTTAGCCCGAGCTTTTGGAAAGGCCTCAACGACCTATGAATTTTCACCCCAAACTCACAGGATAAAAAAAATGAAGCAATATCAATCCCAGGGCAAGAAGAACAATCCAAACAATTACACCTTTCGCATGGTGACGGCCTTTTGAGTCAAATACATTCCTCTTGAATATGGCAGGTAAGTCAAGCGGATTGCTGGCGGATTTCCAATTTTTATGCCCCAAAAAAGTCAACCTTCCAAGGTGATAGAAAAGCATAAGAATTGAAGCGAAAGTCAGAATGACTGCACCAAGGGCTAAGGTAAGACTAAATACTGTCCACATTTCTTGTTCTATGAAATTAAAAGAGAGAACATTACGCTCTGTGAAGTTCCTTCTTAGTTGCACCCCTTCAAGGAACAACGGCTAATAGCATCCCTTAGAGGAACGACGACTTCTCTCCAAACCTGTCTTACAGAAAGAGTATTCGTTTTCGTTCCTGAAACACTTACCCCGTATCCCCACCCAGTAGTTACCGAAATCCCGCTGAATTCTTGAGTTTTCGCATCAACAGAAATAGTGCCACCATATTTCCCTACGTGGCCTTCATAAGAAACCTCTTCCGAGCCTCTCGCAGAATCAAAGTCGCCCGTTTGGTAGCCATAAGTACGGCCACCCCGAATCATTGTGCCCATCACACTGGTACCTGGAATTTCTCCCTGAAAGATGCCACCGGCATCCCATTTTCCATCCTGATAGGAAATGCCAAAACCTGCACTTCCGCCCCAAACAAAAGGAATTTTAAATCTGCTACCAACATAGAACAGATGGTTAAAAAGATATCCGTAGGTAGCGGTAATCGCACCATTCTGGAATTTCTCACCTGCGATAACAGAACCAACACCACCAACGACTGCCGATGCTATTCCTCGCGAAACATCATCCCAACCACTAGTAGCATTTGTCGCGTATTTGCCAAACACGGCGCTAACAGCACCTGAACCGCAGTTCCCACCGCCAGCTGCCGAGCTAACACACCCAGCTCCAGCATGAGCCGCATAACGCGCAAATGAATTGGCTCCATCCACGCCAGATCCACCCACCGTACCTGCTGCACCAAACAAGGAACCGGTAAATGCACCTTGCAGTCCACCTTGAAAGGTCCCGCTCGATACAAGCCCCGCAGCAAACCCACCCGCCGCACCCGCGCCTATTGCAACCTGTGCAGACGTAATGCCAGGAACAGCCATCAAATTCCATTCGACCCACTGTCCGGTGTAGTAAGCCACCGCAACCGTCGCTACGACTCGTACGACAGGACTGTGCCAAGCGCTACGCCAGGCACTTGAAAGGGCCTTACCCAGATTCCAGTATCCCGTGGGATCGGTAAACGCCAGCGGGTTGTTCAGCACATAGGCATAACGGTTGTAGCTCTGCGCAAACGCCGGGTCCTGGATAAAGGGATCAGCGCTCATGAACCGCCCAATAAGCGGGTCATAGATGCGGCCATTCATATGAATCACCCCCATCTCATCGAGGTGCTCATGCATGGTGTAGCCACGGTCGGTGTTGTAGCCCACGATGGAGTCCAGCACGTCAGGCGTGCCGTTCACAAAGCGCCGCTTGCCCCAGGCGTCAAATGCCATGCGCTCGACGACTGCACCGGTCTCATCGCTGATCGCCACGAGACTGCCCAGGTGATCGCCGTGGAAGTAGCTGGTGGCCGTCGCAGGGGTTGAACCGAGTGTGCCCGTGCGGCTCACAAACAGCGCAAACACCACCCCGCCGGCACTCACATAGTGCTTGTTCTCGGTAATGCCCGTGCCCTTGATCTCTTTCTCATAGGAGAGGCCCAAGCTGTCTTCGCCATTGAGGTACCAGGTCGTGCCCGGATTGGGCCCGCCCACCACGGTCTGCTTGATACGCTGGTGCTCGGGCCCGTAAACGAAAGCCAGATTGCGGTCCACCGGCCCAGCCGTGCTACCAGACATATTGCCGAAGGTGATCGCCGCCGGCATGTTAAAGCTCGTATACGTCTCACCGCGGTAGGTGTGACGGCTGTTGACCGCATCCAGGCTGACCGTGTATTCCAGGTTGCCGTTGCCCAGAGTCGTGCCGTTGACGGTCTGGGCCCCCGACTTGTAGTCATCAAACGCATAAGTTAGCTGGCGCGTGCCGGTAAAGGCGATTTGCGCACCGGGGGCGGTTTCCAGCGTGATATTGGTCAGGCGGTTCGGGCGTGCACCGTCATACCAGTAGCGGCCGACGTCGCTCTTGTAGGTGATGTTGCCCCTGGCGTCGTACATGACCTCGGTGGTCGTAGGCGGGCTCACGGCCCCGCCCAACAAGGTGTTGAGGGTCAGGCGGTTCAGGTTGTCGTAGCTAAAGCTTTCCTGGGTGCCCACTCCCGGGGAATTGTCCGCGCGAGTCGTCAAGTTGCCCAGGGAGTCATAGGTGTAGCTCTGGTTCAGCACATTGCCGGTGGCCTGGCCATCCTTGGTGGCGGTCTGGCCGCTCAGCTTGCCGGTGGCCTCGTTATAGGCCTTGACGGTGGTGACCTGGTTACCCTGTTTGTACTGGGTGATACGGCCCTGGGCGTCCATGGCCAGCACCTCATAGCTCACCGTCTGGGTGAAGCCGCCGGTGCCGCCACCGTTGACCTGCTTGAGGTAGCCGGTGGCGCTATAGACATAGCTGGCCTGGTAGCCGGTGGGCCAGGTCTTGCTCGCCATGCGGCCGGTATTGGCGTCATAGGCGACGCTGACCACCGCGGGGGTTGATGGGTTATCCAGCACGGTGGAGGTGCTGCTTGCGCGACCCAAGGTGTCGTAGGTAAGTACACGCTTGTAGCCGTTGTCGGCCTTTGCTTCGCAGAGCTTACCGACGCCCTTGCCGCAGGCAGTGCCGTCAAATTTGGTGTCGTAGCTCCACTGGCTGACCAGGTCGGGCTCGGTGCGCTGGGTCATGCGGCCCAGGCTGTCATAGGCCATGGTGACGCTCTGGCCCAGGCTGTCGCGCTGCCAGACCAGCTCGCCAAAGACGTTGTAGCGGTATTCCCAGGCGCCCATGGCGGGGTCGACCATGCTTATCTTCTGGCCGCGCTGGTTGTAGGCCATGGTGGTGATGGAGCCGGCTGCGTTGGTTTGCAGCAGCTGGCCGAGGGCGTCGTAGGTGTACACGACGGTGTTGCCCTGGGTGTCGGCCACTTGCGCGACCTGGCCTTGGGCGTTCTTGGTGCTGGTCTTGGTCTGGCCCTTGCTGTTGGTGGTGACCGTGGTCAGGCTGCTGTAGCTGATGGTGGTGACGGCTATGCCGCCTGTGGCATCGGGGTCGGGAGACTCTTCCTTGGTGACGCGGCCTAGCACGTCGTAGGTGTAAGTCGCCCAGTAGGCGGTACCGCCCGTGAGTTTGTAGAGGTTGGATTTGCGGGAAACGCGGCCCAAGGCATCGTATTCGGTGTCTTGAACCAGCGTGGGAGCGACTCCGGCGCCGTCAAAGCCAGACGTCTGGCTGCGCACAATGCGGTCCAGAGTGTCGTAATAACTGCGCTTTTCAGGGGTACTGACGGCCGCATTGGCTGCGTAACTTTGCTCGATGGCGACCCAGACAATGGCAGCGCCGCCTATGGGGCCAGGGCAGCTGATGCTGGCGTCGGTGCATAGCTTGTAGGCCCAGGTGGTGTAGGTGCCGTCGGAGCGAATCTCTTTGGATTTTCGGCCAAAATCGTCGTATTCCCACTGGGTGGCCAGGCTGTTGGGGCCGGTCAGGCTGGACGGAGCGCCAAAGCGGACGTCATAGGCCTTGGTTTCGCCTTGGCCGAGGGCGTTACTGCTCGTGAGCGGGAAGCGGCCGTCTGTGCCAAAGTTGCTGGTGGCAGTGCGCGATGTTGTGGCGCTGGAGATCGCATAGCCGGAGGCACCCGCGCAGGCCGAGGTGGTGACGCCGGTCTTGTTGCCGAAGGTGTCGTAGCTATGGCTGGTCTGCAGACAGTCGTTGGGACTGTCGGGTTCGACCACTTCCTTGCTGAGCAGTCCGCTGGCGTCGTATTCGAAGCTGCTGGTGCGGACTTTGGTGTCGGCCCAGGCCGCCTGGCTCCAGCCTAGCGCGGCCAGGAAGGTGATGGCTGCAAAGCTTTTGTGAATCTGGTGTTTCATCATGGTCCCTACCCTCTTATGACTTCTTGCTTGTATTGCTGCTTGGCTCGCGCTTACGGCGCGGTACTGGTAACGCTGGCTTTCTTTAGGCGCCCCAAAATCCAGTTGCCGCTACCGGTGTTGGCCGGCCAGTATTCGTTGACCGTGGTCTTGCCCGCGCCCGCGCTATTTGTCACGCTGATCTGGGTCGGGTCGCCATACTGCGGGCTCTGGCCGTACTGGTAGGCGTTGGTGACCGTGGGGTAAGCGCCGCCGCCCAAGTCCCAGCTTTCTTCCACGCTCTGGCTGGGGTAGACAAAGGTCGTGCCGGTGACCGAACCGGTTCCCTGGGCATAGGTATTGGTCGTGCGTTTGAGGACGCCCGCGTTGCCCGAGCCGGCCAGGCGGGTTTCGGTCTTGGCTGCGCTGCCCGTAAAGGGCCAGCTCTGGTTGACCTCGGTGTAGCTTTCGAGGTTGTTGGCCAGGTTCTTCGATTTCATCCAGCGGAAGCCCAGCAGGCCCCGGCCTGTGCCCTGCTCTGCCTTCAGCCCACCATAGCTGTATTGCGTGGTCACCGTGCCGCCAACCCCGTTGCTGCTGGCGACCGAACTCACCACGTATTGCGCGTATTGCAGGTCCAGCTTCGGGTAGGCCGCGGCGTTCGGGGAAACGTCCTTGGTGTAGACGCTTGGGTTGCCGACCAGGGAGCTCAGGGCCACCGTGGTCACCTGGCCGTTTTTGGTGACGCTCTCGAGCCGGTCGTTGGTGTGTGGCAAAGACGGGGTGCAGTAGTAGCCATCGATGGCCCGCCCGCAAATATCCACCCCACCATCGCCATTGACATCCGCATACCGCATGGTGCTGTAGTACTGCGGAGAGCCCCAGCCGTTGTTATTGCCGTAGCTGGTTGACCACTGCGTCAGCCCGCCAAAACTGTTGTTGCCGGTATTGAGCCCGCAATAAAAGCCATCGTACAGGCGGGCGCAGACATCCGGCAGGCCGTCGCCATTGATGTCGACATAACGGATGGTGGAGTAATACTGGGGAATATTCACACCGCCGGCATCGGACAAGCTGTTGCTCCACGCCCCAAAGTTGCTGAAACCGGTGCCGTTCCCCGTGTTGATGGCGCAGCTGATGCCGTCGCCGGTGCGGGTGCAGACGTCCGCAAGCCCATCACCGTTCAAGTCCGGGAACTGGATGGTGCTGTAGTACTGCGGCAAGGTGAAGCCATTGGCATCGCTGAGGATGGGCAGCCACAAGGTTGCGGTTCCAAACCCGGCGCCTGTGCCCAGGTTGAGCGCGCAGAACAAGCCGTCCCCACCGCGGCCGCAGACATCGGGCAGGCCGTCGCCATTGAGGTCCATGTACTGGATGGTGCTGTAGTACTGCTCGACACCCCAGCCGTTGTTGTCTCCATATTGCGTGGACCAGCGCGTCACCGGGCCAAACCCGGTTCCATTGCCGAGATTCAGGGCACAGTACAGTCCATCCCCGCCCCGGCCGCAAATGTCAGCCAGGCCATCGCCGTTGAGGTCCAGGTACTGGATGGTGCTGTAGAACTGCACGGGGCTCCAGCCGTTGTCGTCACCATACCGGGTAGACCAGCGGGTCAGAGAGGAGAAGGTGCTGCCGTTGTTGAGGCCGCAATAAATACCGTCGATAAGCCTCACGCAGATGTCGGGGAAGCCGTCCCCGTTCACGTCCGGATAGCGGATGGTGTTGTAGTACTGCGGCTGGTCCAGGCCGCCTGCATCGGTGAAACTGGTTGACCAGCGCGACAAGGTCCCAAACCCAGAGCCCAGGTTGAGCCCGCAGTAAATGCCGTCGTAATTGCGGGAGCACAGGTCCGCGAGGCCATCATTGTTGACATCAACCAGCTGCAGAGTGCTGTAGTACTGCGGCAGGTTGAAATTTTCCACATCGCCAAAGCGCGAGTGCCATTTGGCCAGCTGCTGAAGCGAGGTGTTGGTAAGGGCTTTGTAGGCAAAAACGCTTTGCGGCAAACAGTTGCCGCCGGGCGCGCATTCCGCAACAGTCACCAGCCTCGATCGGCTGGTGGCCGGGCTGGGGCTGTAGGCCAGCGAGTAGGTTTTGATGAGGGTGCTGCCGTTGTACAGCTGCAGGCTGCTGATGCGCCTGTCCTGCTGGATCAGGCTGCCGCCCTGGTAGGCCTTGGTTTTGTCGGCCCGGGTGGTGTCGTACTGGATGCTGACCGACTGGCTGTTGGGCACGCCCGCCGCCGTGTTGCCGCCATAAGCAATGCTGACGGGCGCATACACGCTGCTGTCGGCGCTCTCGTAATAGCCGAAGGTCATGAAGTTGGTCTTGACGTCGCTGATCTTGTTGACCGCCCAGACCCGAACCGTAGATTTTCCCTGCGCCTCGATGCGCGAGTCGGCCGTGTTGCCATACTCCATGGTCAGGCCGGCCTTGGTCTGCACCGTGAACGAAGCCACACCGTTACCCGCGGTACCCGACGCAACAATCTTGCTGAAGCTGTCGAGCTCGGTGCGGTATTCGCTGCCGGCAGTGCCATAGGTGCCGCTCACCAGGACCAGCCGCTGGCCGTCCATGCAGTAGCGGTCGTTCATATCGAAGTTGACGCCGCCCCTGAAGCCGTCGACAGCCATGGTGCGAGGGCAGCGGCCTATCGTACTGAGCCCGCTCAAACCCCAGCCCATGCCCAGCAGGCCGTTGCCGCCCTGGCTGTTGTAGCTCAGTTCAAGTTTGGGCTCCATGCCGGCAACGCCGGGAGGAACCTGGATGGGAATGCGGTAAGCGGCCGCGCCCGATTCATTGACCGAAAACTGGCCGGGCGTGATGCCTGCGACCGTCGTGGTCTGGGCCTGGGCCAGGCCGAACCCGGCGCCCAGCAGCCACAGAGCTACGCAGCGCAATACTTTGCTGTGTCTAGCGTACATCCCACCCTCGTTCCTAATTTTTTGCTTTTTGCTCGCCGTTGACTGTATCCGATCAAGGCTACGGCGTCACGCTGCTGACTGTGGCTTTTTTGAGCCGGCCCAGGATCCAGTTACCGCTTGCGGTATTGACAGGCCAATATTCATTCACCGTGCTCTTGCTCCCGCCCGCGTTGTTGCTGACCGTGATCTGTGTCGGATCGCCATATTGCGGACTCTGGCCGTACTGGTAGCTGTTGGTGACCGTGGGGTATTGGCTGCCGCCCAGGTCCCAGCTTTCTTCGATGCTCTGGCTGGGGTAGAAAAAAGTCGTACCGGCGGCCGAGCCTGTACCCTGGGCATAGGTATTGGTCGTGCGTTTGAGCACGCCCGCGTTGCCTGAGCCAGCTAGCCTTGTTTCACTCTTGAACACGGTCCCCGTAAAGGGCCAGTTCTGGTTGAACTCGGTGTAGCTTTCGATGTTGTTCGAAAGGTTCTTCGACTTCATCCACCGGAAGCCCAGCATGCCCCGGCCCGTGCCGAGTTCAGCCTTCAGGCCGCCATAGCCGTACTGCGTGGTCGTTGTGCCGCCTATGCCATTGCTGCCCACGACTGTGCTCACCACGTACTGCGCGTACTGCAGGTCCAGCTTGGGGTACACCGCGGCGTTGGGTGCCGTGTCTTTGGCGTAAACGGCGCTGTTCGTCAAGAGGCCATAAGTCCAATTGGTATTTTTACCCACACTGTCGGTGATACCGGTCAACACGCCTGTCGCCGACGTGGATGGCATCTTGGTTCTCACGGTCAGCCCGACACCCGGCCCTCCATTGAGCCAGTAAATCAAATCCGTTTTGCCGTCGCCGTTGACGTCGCCGGTCGAGATGCCGTAGCCGCCAACGCCGTCGCCCATGACTTGTTCATAGCCGGTAAAGCTGCCGTCGCCATTGGATATCTTGCTTCTCACCGTGAGGCCTATGCCCGGACCCGCATCGAACCAGTAAATGAGGTCGCTCTTGCCGTCGCCATTGACATCAGCCGCCGTAATGCCGAAGGTCTCCATCACCGTATCGCCGAGCTGCTGCGAGTAAGCGCTGAATGTGCCGTCACCGTTTGACATCTTGACCCGCACGTTCAGGCCCACGCCCGGGCCGCCATTGAGCCAGTAGATCAGGTCGGTTTTGCCGTCGCCGTTGATGTCGCCCGTGGTGATGCCATAGGTGCCGCCCACACCGTCGCCCTGCACTTGCTGATACCCGGTAAACGTGCCGTCGCCATTGGACATCTTGGTCCTCACCGTCAAGCCGTAACCTGGGCCCGCATCAAACCAGTAGATCAGATCGGTCTTGCCGTCGCCGTTGACGTCGCCCGTGGTGATGCCATAGGTGCCGCCCACGCCGTCGCCAAGCTGTTGTGAATAGCCCGTAAACGTGCCGTCGCCATTGGACATCTTGACCCTCACCGTCAAGCCGTAGCCGGGTCCCGCATCAAACCAGTAGATCAGGTCGGTCTTGCCATCACCGTTGACATCGCCCGTGGTGATGCCGTAGGTGCCGCCCACGCCATCCCCAAGCACCTGCTCATAGCCAGTGAAGGTGCCATCACCGTTCGACATCTTGGTTCGCACGGTCAGGCCCACACCGGGGCCGCCGTGGTACCAGTAAATCAGGTCTGTCTTGCCGTCGCCGTTAACGTCCCCGCTCAAGACGCCATAGGTGTCAAAAACCGTGTCTCCAAGCTGTTGCACATAACCGGTGAAGGTGCCGTCGCCATTGGACATCTTGGTCCTGACGCTCAGGCCAATTCCGGGCCCGCCGTTGAGCCAGTAAAGCAGGTCGGTCTTGCCATCACCGTTGACGTCGCCGGTCATAAGGCCGCGGGCATCGCCGATGCCGTCACCCAGCGCCTGGGAATACGCGCTGAAAACAGGCGCCCCGAAGTTGGCATTCTGGAGCGCCAGCGGTGGCAGGCATTGGGTCGCAGTGCACTCGGAGACGGAGGCGAGCATGCTTTTATTCGACGCTACCGCCTGCGGCGAATAGGCAAGACGGTAGTCTTTCACCAGCGATGCTCCATTGAACATCTTCAGGTTGGTTACCCGTTTGTTGACCTTGACAATCGAGCCTGCCTGGTAACCAATTTCCGTGTCCAGCCGGGCCTCATAACTCCATTGCACGGACTGGCTGCTTGCCACGCCCGCTGCCGCGTTGCCGCCGTAGTCGATACGGTTCGGCGTGTAATTGCCAATGACATTTTCTTCGCTATAGCTGAACGTCATGAAGTTGGTCTTGACGTCGCTGATCTTGTTGATGGCCCAGACGCGCACGGTAGGCTTGCCTTGCGCTTCAATTCTGGAGTCGGCCGTGTTGCCGTATTCCATCGTCAGGCCGGCCTTGGTCTGCACCGTGAAGGAGGCTACGCCGTTGCCCGCGGTACCCGAGGCGACAATCTTGCTGAAGCTGTCGAGCTCGGTGCGGTATTCACTACCGGCCGCGCCATACGTGCCGCTGACCAGAATCAGCCGCTGGCCGTCCATGCAGTAACGGTCGTTCATGTCGAAGTTGACGCTGCCCCGGAAGTTGTCCTGGGCCAGGGTTCGTGCGCAGCGGGTGATCGCGCTAAGCCCGCCCAAGCTCCAGCCCATACCCAGCAGGCCGTTGCCACCCTGGCTGTTGTAAGCCAGTTCCAGCTTGGGCTCCATGCCGGCTACACCCGGGGGTACCTGGATGGGAATGCGGTAAGTAGCAGCGCCTGATTCATTGACCGAGAACTGGCCCGGCGTGATGCCCGCGACCGTCGTGGTCTGGGCCATCGCGGGGAAGATTGCCGCGCCAAGCCAGCAGAGCGCCACGCCCAGCAATGCCTTGCGAAATCTCGTTTGCTCCATCCCTGCCCTCGTTTTTAATTCTTGCTTTGCTACTTGCTGACTTTATCCGACCAACGCTACGGCGCCACGCTGGTAACGGTGGCTTTCTTGAGCCGACCCAAAATCCAGTTGCCGCTGCCGGTGTTGGCCGGCCAGTATTCGTTGACCGTGGTCTTTCCCGCGCCCCCGCTGTTGACGACGCTGATCTGGGTCGGGTCGCCATATTGCGGACTTTGGCCGTACTGATAAGCATTGGTGACCGTGGGATAGGCTGCGCCACCCAGGTCCCAGCTTTCTTCCACGCTCTGGCTGGGGTAGACAAAGGTCGTGCCCGTGGCCGAGCCTGTGCCTTGCGCATAGCTGTTGGTCGTGCGTTTGAGGACGCCTGCGTTGCCGGAACCGGCCAGACGCGTTTCGCTCTTGGCCACGCTTCCCGTGAAAGGCCAGTTCTGGTTGAACTCGGTGTAGCTTTCGATGTTGTTGGCCAGGTTCTTGGACTTCATCCACCTGAAGCCCAGCATCCCTCTTCCCGTTCCGAGTTCGGCCTTCAGGCCGCCGTAGTTGTATTGCGTGGTGGTGGTTCCGCCTATGCCGTTGCCGCTGGCCACCGCACTCACCACGTGTTGCGGGTATTGCAGATCCAGCTTGGGATATACGGATGCGTTTGGGGACATGTCTTTCATGTAGACAGCCGCGCTCGTGAGCGGCTTTTGTGTGATCGCCAGGGCGGGCCCGGCACCGTTCTTGATGGATACCACAGCATCGGGCATGGTCTGGTTTAGCCAACTTACGCGATAGTGCTGCCCGCCTGCATAGCGTCCGGAAACCATGTCCGGAATGCCGTCACCATTGAGGTCGGTAAATCGCACGCCGATCTCGCCGACACCGTCGGCGGAGATGGTCGCGGGCAACTGGTATGCCGCTGACTCCAGCCAGCCGGTGCCGGTATTGAGCCAGGTGGTTCTATAGTGAACACCATTCGAAAACCGTCCATAGACGAGATCGGGCAACCCGTCGCCGTTGACATCCTCAAACCGCACACCCAGGTCGCCCTCAATATCACCCGCTATCGTGGTCGGGAGCTGGTAGCCGGCCGACAGCTGCCAGCCTTCCCCGGTATTCAGCCAGGTCATCCTGTAGTGGACCCCGCTGGTGTATCGGGCCCACACGAGATCCGGCAGGCCGTCACCATTCAAATCGACAAACCGCACCCCGTGATCCGCCAGCCCATCGGCGGAGATCATCACGGGTACCTGGTAGCCTGGCGCTTCCTGCCAACCCGAGCCGGTGTTGATCCACGATTGGTGGTGGTTCGCGCCACTGGTGTAGCGTCCCCACACCAGGTCCGGCAAGCCATCTCCGTTCAGGTCGATGAAGCGCACACCGAGGTCACCCACGCCATCGGCCGAAATACTCACCGGCAGTTGATACGCTGTTGAGGTCTGCCAGCCGGACCCCGTGTTGATCCATGATTGGCGGTAGTCCACACCGCTGGTGTATCGCCCCCACACCAAATCCGGCAAGCCATCCCCGTTCAAGTCGACGAAGCGCACCCCGAGGTCACCCACCCCATCGGCTGAAATCGTCACAGGCAACTGATATTGCGCTGATTGCAGCCAACCGGTTCCTGTATTGAGCCAGGTGGTTCTGTAGTCCGCCCCACCGGTATACCGCGAGGAAACAAAATCCGGCAAACCATCACCATTGAGGTCGACAAACCGCACGCCTTGGTCCCCCAATCCGTCCGCCGTAATGCTCAGTGGCAACTGGTAACCGGCCGACTCCTGCCAGCTTGAGCCATTGTTCAGCCAGGTCATCCGGTTGTGGACTCCGTTGGTGAAACGCCCGGTGGCCATGTCCGGCAGGCCATCTCCATTCAAGTCCTCAAAGCGGACACCCAAGTCACCTACCCCATCTCCAGAAATACTGGCAAGAAGCTGGTAAGAGGCCGATTCCTGCCACGCGGAAGCCGAGAAAGCAGGGTTCCAGGTAATGGCGATTGGGGCAAGGCAGCTTGCGCCGGTCCCGTCGCAGTCAGAGATCGCCAAAAGCCGTGAACGGGCGGTGACGGAAGCGTTGTCATAAGCAAGACCGTAGCGCTTGACGATGACGGAGCCTGTTTTCGTTTCGATGGAATGCAGGCGAACGGGGTTCCGGATCACGGATCCTCCCCGATAAACTGGAGGAATATCAGATCGCTCCTGGTACGAAAAACTCACTTTGTTATTGCCGTAGTTCACCTCGTTCGGGTAAAACACGCCGTTCAATGCATCCTCGACATAAGAAACACTCAGCACGTTGTTGCGGCTGTCGCTGATCTTGCTGACGGCCCAGACCCGCACGGTGGGCTTGCCTTGCGCTTCAATTCTGGAGTCTGCCGTGTTGCCGTACTCCATGGTCAAACCGGCTTTGGTCTGCACCGTGAAGGAAGCCACACCGTTGCCGGCGGTTCCGGAAGCAATAATTCTGCTGAAGCTGTCGAGTTCGGTACGGTATTCACTGCCGGCAACACCGTACGTGCCGCTCACCAGGACCAGCCGCTGGCCGTCCAGGCAGTAGCGGTCATTCATATCAAAGTTGACGCTACCCCTGACGCCGTCGACGGCCATAGTGCGTGGGCAGCGGCCTATGGTGCTCAAACCGCCGAGGCTCCAGCCCATGCCCAGCAGGCCATTGCCGCCCTGGCTGTTGTAAGCCAGTTCCAGCTTGGGTTCCATTCCCGCGATGCCGGGTGGAACCTGGATGGGGATGCGGTAAGTGGCCGCACCGCTTTCGTTGATGGCGAACTGCCCGGGCATGGTGCCCGCGACTGTCGTGGTCTGGGCCATCGCGGGGAAGACTGCCGCGCCAAGCCAGCAGAGCGCCACGCCCAGCAATGCCTTGCGAAATCTCGTTTGCTCCATCCCTGCCCTCGTTTTTAATTCTTGCTTTGCTACTTGCTGACTTTATCTGACCAACGCTACGGCGCCACGCTGGTAACGGCGGCTTTCTTGAGCCGACCCAAAATCCAGTTGCCGCTGCCGGTGTTGGCCGGCCAGTATTCGTTGACCGTGGTCTTTCCCGCGCCCCCGCTGTTGACGACGCTGATCTGGGTCGGGTCGCCATATTGCGGGCTTTGGCCATACTGATAAGCATTGGTGACCGTGGGGTAAGCGCTACCACCCAGATCCCAGCTTTCTTCGATGCTCTGGCTGGGGTAGACAAAGGTCGTGCCTGTGGCCGAGCCTGTGCCCTGGGCATAGGTATTGGTCGTGCGTTTGAGGACGCCTGCGTTGCCCGAGCCAGCCAGCCTGGTTTCGCTCTTGGCCACGCTTCCCGTGAAAGGCCAGTTCTGGTTGAATTCGGTGTAGCTTTCGATGTTGTTGGCCAGGTTCTTGGACTTCATCCACCTGAAGCCCAGCATGCCGCGGCCTGTCCCCTGCTCTGCCTTTAATCCGCCGTAGTTGTATTGCGTCGTCGTTGTGCCGCCAATCCCGTTGCTACTGGCGACCGTGCTCACCACGTATTGAGGGTAAATCAGATCTACTTTGGGATAAGCAGCGGCATTTGGAGAGGCGTCTTTGGTGTAGACAGTGTTTTGCGTTAGCGACTGGTACCCGATCGACGTCACCGGGCCTGGAGCTCGAGTGACCGCCGATAAAAAATCGGCAACCATTCCAGAGGTACGGCTAATCCATGCAGCGTTGTATCCCCGTGCCATTTGAAACAGATCAGGCAATCCATCGCCATTGATGTCAATCACATGATGCGTATAAAAATTGCCAGCACCAGGTAGAACACTTGAATAAATCCACTCATTGAAATAGCCGTTCCCGGGATTGAGACTGATATATCCCATGTTGGTGTTGCGGGCCATATGGACAAGATCTACCAGTCCGTCGCCATTGACGTCAATGAATTGAGTCTCGTAGTCATTGGCCGGGCCGGTTAACCCGGAGTAGTGGCTCCATGCCTGAAAGTTGCCGTCACCGCCATTGATGCTGATGTACAGCGCATTGGTCGTGCGAGACATCTGAACCAGATCCAGCAGGCCGTCGCCATTAACATCCACAAAATTTGAGGTGTAAGCATTGGCGGGGCCGGTCAAACTGGTCAGATGAGTCCAGGAGCTGAAATAGCCGTTTCCCGGGTTGATGCTGACGTATCCCGAATTGGTATTACGGGACATATGAACGAGATCCACCAGTCCGTCGCCATTTACGTCAACCAGGTAAGACTCATAGTCGTTGGCTGCGCCGGTCAGGCCGTTGATTTGGGTCCATGCCTGGAAGTTTCCATTGCCCGGATTGATACTGATAGCCAGCACATTGCCAGTGCGCGAGGTGTGCACAAAATCAGCGATGCCGTCGCCGTTCACGTCGACAAAATAAGAATTGAAGTTGGCGGCCGAGTCAGCCAGACCGCTTGAATGCGTCCAGGTCTGGAAATTCCCATTGCCTGGATTGATGCTCACCCAGATACCGGTAGTGTTACGGGACACCTGAACCAGGTCGGGCAGCCCATCTCCATTGACGTCCACAAAATAATGGACATAGCTGTCAGCGGCGCCGGTCAAATTGGTGGCGTAGGTCCAGGTCTGAAAACTGCCGTTGCCCGGGTTGATGCTGACCCAGCCATTTGCAGAACCACGTGCTATTTGAATCAGATCCGGCAAACCATCACCATTCAAATCCACCAGCTCATGGGTATAACTGTCGACCGCCCCCGTCAGGCTGCTCCCGTCATTCCAGTTGACAAAAATTTCTCCATTGACCGAGTTGCTCCAAGTCAAGTCCAGCGGCACCAGACAGACCGGGGAGGCTTGCCCATCGCACTCCTTTATGGACACCAGCCTGGTACGGCTTGTTGAAGGGCTTGGCTGGTAGGCAAGGCGGTAGTCCTTGGTCACAGCCGAGCCGCTATAAGTTTTGACTCCAGTCAAGCGCTGGGTGAATTTATAGACGCTGTATCCCCGGACGCCACTTACTATGTCGGGTCTCGCCTCATAAAAAAAATGAACAGAGTTGCTCGCGGCCTGGCCAGTAGCGGCATTCCCCGAATAGTCAATCCGACTGGGATAAAAATCCCCATTGGCGCTGTCCTCGACGTAGCTCAAGGTCATGATGTTGGTCTTGACGTCGCTGATCCTGTTGACGGCCCACATTCTGACGGTAGCTTTGCCTTGCGCTTCAATGCGCGAGTCGGCCGTATTGCCATACTCCATCGTCAGCCCAGCCTTGGTCTGCACCGTGAAGGAGGCCACGCCATTGCCCGCTGTGCCCGAGGCGACAATCCTGCTGAAGCCGTCCAGCTCGGTGCGATATTCGCTGCCGGCCGCGCCATAAGTGCCGCTGACCAGGATCAGCCGCTGGCCGTCCAGGCAGTAGCGGTCGTTCATGTCGAAGTTGACGCTGCCCCTGACGCCGTCGACGGCCATAGTGCGTGGGCAGCGGCCTATTGCGCTCAAACCACCGAGGTTCCAGCCCACGCCGAGCAAGCCATTGCCGCCCTGGCTGTTGTAGCTCAGTTCAAGTTTGGGCTCCATGCCGGCTACACCGGGGGGCACCTGGATGGGAATGCGGTAGGTGGCCGCACCGCTTTCATTGACGGCGAACTGCCCGGGCATGGTACCGGCCACTGTGGTGGTCTGGGCCTGGGTCAACGTGAACGCGCCCAGCAGCCACAGGGCTGCACTCAGCAATACCTTACCTTTGTACTCCCTCATTGCCCTATCCTCTTTTCTGGTTCTTGCTTTGCTTTTGCTTCTTCAGCTTGGCGCCGACTTTATATGATCAATGCTACGGCGTCACGCTGGTAACGGTCGCCTTCCTGAGCCGGCCCAAGATCCAGCTGCCACCACCTGTGTTGGCCGGCCAGTACTCGTTGACCGTGCTTTTGCTGGCCCCGGCGCTGTTGCCTACCGTGACCTGAGTGGGGTCGCCGTATTGCGGGCTCTGGCCGTACAGGTAGCTGTTGGTGACCGTGGGGTATGGAGTGCCGCCCAGGTCCCAGCTTTCTTCAACACTTTGGCTGGGGTAGACAAAGGTCGTGCCCGTAGCCGAGCCTGTGCCTTGCGCATAAGTGTTGCTTGTGCGTTTGAGGACGCCTGCGTTGCCCGAACCGGCCAGGCGGGTTTCGCTCTTGGCGACGCTTCCCGTGAAAGGCCAGCCCTGGTTGAACTCGGTGTAGCTCTCGATGTTGTTGGCCAGGTTCTTGGACTTCATCCAGCGGAAGCCCTGCATGCCCCGGCCGGTGCCAAGTTGGGCCTTCAAGCCGCCGTATCCGTATTGCGTCGTCACGGTTCCGCCTATACCGTTGCCTTGTTCGGTCTCGGTAACAAGATATCCGAAGGCCTTGATATTGAAGGTGGAAGCTCCCACACCTCCAATGTCCGGTGTATTAACGCCTGCTTTGCTCGCAGGCTTGTATCTCACAACTGTGGTGGAAAAACCATCCGAAATGGAAGTCAAGGCAAGACTGCTTTCAGGCCTTTTCCACACCGAACGATACGCAGTGCCGTTGGCAAAAAGATATCTTGGATAGTCGGCGATGCCATCACCATCAATGTCAATGATCTGCATGCCTTCTCCATCCAGCCCACGCGACCACAGCGGATAAGGCGGCGCAAATTGAGGCGCTTCCATCCAGCCGCTACCGGTGTTGAGCCAGGCGGTTTTATACGATACCCCACCGGCTACAAGATACCGAACAATGTCCACCAATCCATCGCCGTTGACATCGACAAACTGCATGCCTTCATTGTCGAGGCCACGTGAATAAATCGGGTAAGGCGGCGCGAACTGCGGCGCCTCCAGCCAGCCATCTCCGGTATTGAGCCAGGCAGTTTTGTGGCTAACCCCACCAGCAAACAGGTGGCGCACCATATCCACCAGCCCATCGCCATTGATGTCGACAAACTGGATGCCTTCGTTGTCGCCACCCCGGCTCCAGAGCGGATAGGGAGGAGCGTATTGCGGCGCTTCCTGCCAGCCGTTGCCGGTGTTCAACCAGGCCGTTCTATAAATGTCGCCGCCGACCTGAAGGTAACGCACGATATCCACCAAGCCGTCGCCGTTGACATCGACGAATTGCATTCCTTCGTTGTCGAGGCCTCGTGAATAGATGGGATAAGGAGGTGCATACTGCGGGGCCGACTGCCATCCGTTTCCTGTGTTGAGCCACGCGCCTGTGTAACTATTTCCATAGGCAAAAATATGGCGAACGATGTCGACCAGGCCATCCCCATTGACGTCGACAAACTGGATTCCTTCGTTGTCATACCCGCGCGAATAAATGGGATAAGGCGGCGCGTACTGCGGGGCCTCTTGCCAGCCGGCTCCAGTATTGAGCCAGGCATTTTTGTAAATCGTGCCATCGACCCAGAGGTTGCGCACGATGTCGACCATTCCGTCGCCGTTCACGTCAACGAACTGCATCCCCTCGTTGTCGAGGCCGCGCGACCAGGTGGGATAGGGAAGATTCAGCGCGGGTGCCTCTTCCCACGTGGTTTGCGGCAAGGCATAGGCAAACTGCAGGGGTGTAAAACACATGGATGCGCCGTCGCACTTTTTGACGGCAGTGACCTTGGGGCGAACCGTCCCAGCCGCTGCCGCGTAGGAAACTTCGTATGCGGCAACCAGATTATTGCCCTGGTAGGCACCCAGCGTTTTAAGGCGTACCAGGCTTTTAACAAGGCTTCCCGCGGCATACAGCGGCACTACGTCTGGCCGCGATTCATAAACAAACCGGACAGAATTACTCGCCGCCTGGCCAGCGACGGCATTGCCCGAGTAGTCAATCCGGCTCGGGTAGAAGTCCCCGTTGGCGCTGTCTTCAACGTAGCTGAACGTCATGTAGTTGGTCTTGACGTCGCTGATTTTGTTGACGGCCCAGACCCTGACGGTAGGCTTGCCCTGAGCCTCAATCCTGGAATCGGCCGTATTGCCATACTCCATCGTCAGCCCGGCCTTGGTCTGTACCGTGAAGGAGGCCACGCCGTTGCCTGCGGTTCCCGAGGCAATAATTCGGCCGAAGCCGTCCAGTTCGGTCCTGTATTCGCTGCCGGCTGCACCGTAAGTACCGCTCACCAGAATCAGCCGCTGCCCGTCCATGCAGTAGCGGTCGTTCATACTGAAGTTAACGCTCCCCCTGATGCCATCCTGGGCCACGGTTTTGGGACAGCGGCCTATTGCGCTCAAGCCGCCGAGGCTCCAGCCCATGCCGAGCAAGCCGTTGCCGCCCTGGCTGTTGTAAGCCAGTTCAAGTTTGGGCTCCATGCCGGCTACACCGGGGGGCACTTGGATAGGAATGCGGTAGGTGGCCGCACCGCTTTCGTTGACGGCGAACTGCCCGGGCATGGTGCCCGCGACCGTCGTGGTCTGGGCCATCGCGGGAAAGACTGCCGCGCCAAGCCCGCACAGCGCCGCACTCAGCAGTGCTTTGCGAAATTTTCTTTGCATCCCTGCCCTCTTTTGATTTTTTTGTCTTACGGCACGACGCTGGTCACCGTGGCTTTTTTGAGCCGCCCCAGTATCCAGCTGCCACTTCCGGTATTGGCCGGCCAGTATTCATTGACCGTGGTCTTGCCCGCACCCGCGCTGTTGTTCACGCTGATTTGCGTGGGGTCGCCATACTGCGGGCTCTGGCCGTACTGGTAGGCGTTGGTGACTGTGGGATAGGCTGTACCACCCAGGTCCCAGCTTTCTTCAACACTTTGGCTGGGATAAACAAAGGTCGTGCCTGCGGCTGAGCCGGCGCCCTGGGCATAGGTGTTGGTGGTGCGTTTGAGCACACCTGCGTTGCCCGAACCGGCCAGGCGGGTTTCGCTCTTGGCAACGCTTCCCGTGAAAGGCCAGCCCTGGTTGAACTCGGTGTAGCTCTCGATGTTGTTGGCCAGGTTCTTGGACTTCATCCACCGGAAGCCCAGCATGCCCCGGCCGGTGCCGAGTTCGGCCTTGAGGCCGCCGTAGCTGTATTGCGTGGTCGTCGTTCCGCCTATGCCGTTGTTGCTGGTAACTCCACTCACCAGATACATCGGGATTTGCAAGTCCGCCCGCGGGTACAGAGATCCCCCATCTTTGGCATAAACAGATGAATTGGTCAGAGGGGTATTTTCAATTTTTGTATCCAGAACCGTGCCCTGCGAGACGCTATTCAGCAAATCCGGCCGGCCATGACCACCTGAAGCAAAGTGGCTGTTTGCAGATCCGACGAGATACAGGTCGGTCACGCCATCCCCGTTGTAATCACCTGGGTAAATATTGAACGCCCCTTTCCAGTCGTTATTCACCACAGTCTGAATGCACGTACTCGAATTGTCAGTAGTCAGATTGGTACCCGAACAAAAATAGCTTCCTGACCCAGCGTTTCCCACCAAATAAAGATCCGTCATGCCGTCCCCGTTGTAGTCACCCGGGTAAATATGAAAAGAATCCTTCCAGTTATTGTTCGCCACAATCTGAACACAGTTGGCGAGGCTGTTGCCGGCAGCAACGGCGGGCCCTGGACAAAATAAGCTGTTGGCTGCTCCGACGTAGTACATGTCGGTGATGCCATCACCGTTGTAGTCGCCGGGATAGACACCGTAATAATCTTTGATGTTGTTACCGAGCACGGTTTGGATGCAAGCAGCGCTTGCAGTGATTGCCGGCGCCGGACAAAAGTAGCTTCCAACCACGGCGTCTCCAATCAGGTATAGATCCGTAAGACCGTCACCGTTGTAGTCTCCGGGATAGATTCTGAATTGATCTTTCCAGTTATTGTTTGTCACGGTCTCGACGCAATTGCTGAGACTATTGGCCCCGGCAACGGCAGGTCCTGGGCAAAATAAACTGTTGGCTGCTCCGATGTAATACATGTCAGTGATGCCATCACCGTTGTAATCCGCGGGATAGACGCCGTAGTAGTCCTTGATGTTGTTGCCAACAACCGTCTGGACGCAAGCAGGGCTTGTGGCAATTGCCGGGCCTGCACAAAAGTAACTTCCTGTTCCCGCATCTCCAATCAAATAAAGATCTGTGATGCCGTCACCGTTGTAATCTCCCGTATAGATTCTGAATTGATCTTTCCAGTTGTTGTTGGCCACAGTTTGAACACAATTGCTGAGGCTATTGGCCTCTGCAACAGATGGCCCCGGGCAGAATAAGCTGTTGACCGCTCCGACGTAGTAAATATCGGTGATGCCATCACCGTTGTAGTCTCCAGGATAGACGTCGTAATAATCTTTGATGTTGTTACCAGCTACGGTCTGTGTTGCACTGACAGGATTGTTCAGTCCTCGGCCCCCATCTGACCAATCGAATTTTTTGGCGGGAAAACAGGCTCCACTTCCGTCGCAATAGTCAATTGATGAGGCCAATGATCGCGAGGTAGCGGCGCTTGGTGGTCCGTAGTTCACGCGATAGTTGGCAGCAAGGGTCGCACCGATATACGTCTGCGCATTGACCAGTCGTTTCTGGGAGGCGATGACACTTCCACCCAAAAACATTCGCACAATGTCGGGTCTTGTCTCATAGCCAAACTGAACAGAGTTGCTCGCGGCCTGGCCAGTGGCGGCATTCCCCGAATAGTCGATGCGGCTGGGATAAAAATCCCCATTGGCGTTGTCTTCGGTGTAGCTGAACGTCATGAAGTTGGTCTTGACGTCGCTGATCCTGTTGACGGCCCAGAGCCTGGCGGTAGGCTTGCCCTGCAGCTCGATCCTCGAATCCGCCGTGTTGCCGTATTCCATGGTCAAACCGGCTTTGGTCTGCACCGTGAAGGAGGCTACGCCATTGCCGGCGGTTCCCGAGGCGACGATCTTGCTGAAACTGTCGAGTTCGGTGCGGTATTCGCTGCCCGTAACACCATAGCTGCCGCTCACCAGGACCAGCCGCTGGCCGTCCAGGCAGTAGCGGTCATTCATGTCGAAGTTGACGCTGCCCCTGACTCCATCCTGGGCCATGGTCCTTGGGCAGCGGCCGATGGCGCTCAGGCCACTCAAGCTCCAGCCCATACCGAGCAAGCCATTGCCGCCCTGGCTGTTGTAAGCCAGTTCGAGCTTGGGTTCCATGCCTGCGACGCCGGGTGGAACCTGGATGGGGATTCGGTAAGTCGCGGCGCCTGATTCATTGACCGCGAACTGCCCGGGCATGGTGCCCGCGACGAGGGTGGCTTGCGCTTGCGCGAAGCTCACGCCCCCCAAAAAAAATGGCAATGCAATTGCTGCTGCGATCCGCGCGCAGGCTCCTCCCATGTACCCCATTGCTTCCCCCTGCTGCCCCGCGGCATCCTGTTTATTCGAATTCGAATTTTTGCTTTGGATTATGCCCACGGGACGCGCCGCGCAATACACTTTTATTTACGGTATTAATGCGCCTTCGCATGCGGCCTTGGCCGGCATGGCAGGCCACGCAGATCTCCCCCAATTGAAGGAGAAGCCCGCTTTGCGCATGAGGAGACGAAAGTGGCGAAGCAGATGAAGAACCGCTAACGGTAAGACACGTCCGCGTTTTCCGCATCGCCGCCGGGCTGCCCGTCCTTGCCGTAGGAGATCAGGTCAAAATCACTTCCCGCGGAGGGCGGGCGGTACACATAAGGTTTCCCCCAAGGGTCCAGCGGCACGCTCTTCTGCAGGTACGGACCTTGCCACTTGGGCTCATCGGCTGGTTTGACCATCAAGGCGTTCAGGCCCTTGTCGGCGCTGGGATAAGACCCTGTGTCCAGCCGGTAGGTATCCAGGGCTTTGGCGAGCGCTTCAATCTGCGCCTTGGCCGCGCCCTGCTCGGACTTGCCAATCTGGGCAAAGTAACGCGGGCCGACGTAGGCGGCCAACAGTCCAATGATGACCATCACGACAAGCAGCTCCAGCAGGGTGAACCCATGCGATCTGAGGCTTATGCCTTTTGTGCGGTTGTTTTTCAGGGTAGATGTTTTTTTCATGGCGCGCTGTTTTAATCGATTCGCAGCTTTTTCGGGCTTTCTCCGCGGGGGAGAATCCGTCAATGTTATAGCCAGTTCCGTTTCGTGCTTTTCGGTCGCTTCAAATAAATAGTTGGCATTGCAGCGACTTCGGGTCCTTGGGATGGCTCCCCCATGCAGCGCCAATGCCGTGTAGGATGCCTGCATCTCGCTTCCCTCCTCCATCCTTTCTTCAATCGCACCCGACCATGGCCCTCGACACCTGGACCGCCTACTTCCTTGCCTCCATCCTGATCGCGCTGTCGCCTGGCTCGGGGGCCGTGCTGGCCATGAGCCATGGCCTGAGCTTTGGCATGCGGCGCACGCGCGCGACGATTGCCGGTTTGCAGATCGGGCTGGTGGTGATCCTGCTGGTGGCGGGTGCGGGTGTGGGTTCGCTGCTGGTGGCGTCGGAGCTGGCCTTCAGCATCGTCAAGATCCTGGGCGCGCTGTACCTGATCTACATCGGCTGGGCGCAGTGGCGCTCGTCGAATGGCATCACGGCGGATGGCGAAACCGGTGTGGCGGATGGCAACAGCCTCTCGGCGAAACGCCGTTTCCTCACCGGCCTGCTGACCAATGTGACCAACCCCAAGGGCATTCTGTTCATGGTGGCGGTGCTGCCGCAGTTCATCAGCCCCAGCCGGCCGCTGTGGCCGCAGCTGCTGGTGATGGCCGTGACCACGGTGGCGGTGGACACCGTGGTGATGCACGGCTATGCCTTCGCGGCCAGCCGGCTGCAGACGCTGTTCAGGAATGCGCGCGCCATCCGGCTGCAGAACCGGGTGTTCGGCGGCATGCTGATGGCGGTGGGCGCGGGCCTGTTCTTTGTAAAGCGCAGCCACGCGGCGGCGCATTAGGTTTCATGCTCAGGCTTTGGGGGCCTGGGCCGAGACAATCGCCGCCAGCTTTCGCAGCGCCTCGTCGACCTGGCTGGAAAAAGGCTCGCCGCAGCTGATGCGCAAAAAGTTGTCGAAGCGCTTCGAGTTGGAAAACATGGAGCCGGGCGCGACGCGTATGCCCTGGCGTATGGCGGTGTCGAACACGGCCTGCGCCGAGCTGCCGGCCGGCAGCTCCACCCACAGCATCATGCTGCCCCGGGGCACCGACAGGCGGGTGCCGGCCGGAAAGTGGGCCGCGATGGCCTCGGCCATCTGCTCGCGCTGGACGTTGAGCATGCGGCGCAGCCTGGCCATGTGGCGATCGTAGGCGCTGGAGGCCATGAACTCGGCCACGGTGTACTGGGCCAGAACTTCATTGGCGCGGCTTTGCGCGTACTTGATCATCTGGATGCGGGCCTGCCAGCGGCCGCCGGCGACCCAGCCCAGGCGCAGGCCGGGCGCCAGGGTCTTGCGCAGCGAGGCGCAGTAAATCACCGAGCCGTCGCGGTCCCAGGCCTTGGCGGCCTTCAGGGGAATGTCGTCGGGGCCCAGGGCGCCGTAGGTGTCGTCCTCGATCACGGCAACCCGCTGGCGCTCGCACAGGCGCACCAGCTTTTCCTTTTCGGCATCGGGCATGACGCTGCCCAGCGGGTTGTGGAAGTTGGGCATGACCACCACTGCGCGAATCCTGTCGTGCGTGCGCAGGGCCAGGTCCAGCGCCTCAACGGAGATGCCCTGCTGCGGGCTGGTGGGGATCTCCAGCGCGCGCAGGCCCAGGCTTTCCAGGATTTGCAGCAGGCCGTGGTAGGTGGGCGACTCCACCGCAACGGTGTCGCCCGGCTGCGCCACCGCGCGCAGGGCGATGTTGAGCGACTCTATGCAGCCGTGGGTGACCAGGATGTCTTCGGGCGCGAGCTGCATGCCGGCTTCCAGCGCGCGCTTGGCCAGCACGGCATTGAGCGGCGAATCGTGCAGGAAATCGGGCGCGCTCACCAGCAAAAAGGGGTGTTTGCGCAAGGTCCGCGTGGCGGTGTTTCTCAGCGCTTCGGCCGGGTACATCGCGGGCGTGCCATAGGTGCCCGCGAGGTTGGTGACCAGCGGGTAGACATCACATTTGGCGACAAAGTCGGACACGCGGTCGTGGACGCCGACGTACTGGGCCGGGTCCAGCTTGCGGCCGGAGTCGGGCTCGCTGGGCGGCTGCAGGTCGGTGCGCCGGCGCTTGAGCACAAAGTAGCCGGAACGCGGCCGCGCCTCGAGCAGGCCTTCGTCCTCCAGCGTGTGGCAGGCCTCGACCGCGGTCGACAGGCTGACCTGGTGCAGCCGCGTCAGCGCCCTGACCGAAGGCATGCGTTCGCCGGGCAAAAGCACGCCGGACTGGATCGCCTGCCGGTAATGGCTGGAAAGCCGCAAGTAAAGCGGCTGAGAGGGGGCTTGCGCGGGGCTTTGGGCCAGGGGTAACACGTCCATAGGCTGAATGATCCGTGAAGGGGCTGCGGCGACACAGCCACAGATGGGGCAAAAGCAGACCATAACAGATGGGGAAAAAGTTCTCTGTACCGATACAGAAAGAGCTTGTGTGCATCTGTCGGGAATGGGGCGCTTTCCTTAATCTTGCAGCCATGCCCTTCCCGACCGACCACCCCTGATTGGAGCCGCCATGCAGCACCGCCCCGCCCCTCGCCACCTTGAGCTTGACGCCGGTGAATCCCTGTTTTTCCACAGCAAGGCCGGCAGCGCGCTGATCAGCACCTCGGGCACGCTGCTGGTGACGGGCGCGCCGCGCTGGCTGGGCGAGCAGGTGTTTCGCGACGCCGCGGCACTGGAGCCCGGGCAGTCGCACAGCGTCGCCGACGACGGCTGGATCACGGTCACCGCCCAGCATGGCGGCGCGGCCTGCCTTGTCAGCCAGCCGGCCCGCCTGCCGCTGCGGCAACGGCTGGCGGCGGCGGCCCAACAATGGCTGGGCCGGCTGTCGACAATCACCCAGGCCGCGCGCGGGCGATACCGCAGCGCCAAGCCGGTTTGAGGCCGCCGCGCTAAATTCGATCTTCGTTCCCCCCACTCCTGACCCACGCCCATGACCACTTCCGCCTGGCTTTTGTTCATCACCATTTCACTTGTGACCGCGCTCAGCCCCGGGCCGGGCATTTTGCTGGCGGTCTCCAATGCCGTGGCCTGGGGGCCGCGCAAGACGCTGTGGAGCTCGGCCGGCAATGTGCTGGGTGTGTTTTCGGTCTCGGCCGCGGCGATGGCCGGCCTGGGCACGCTGCTGCACACCTCGGCCTGGCTGTTCGCGGTGCTCAAGGCCGTGGGCGCGGTCTACCTGGTCTACCTCGGCTGGCGCCAGTGGACCAGCAAGACCTCGATGTTCGACACGCCCCTGCCGCAGCAGTCGCAGCCCGGCAAAAGCAATGCCGCGCTGTTCCGCCAAGGCCTGCTGGTGGCGCTGACCAACCCGAAAAGCATTCTGTTTTTCACCGCGCTGTTTCCCCAGTTCATCCATCCCGAAGCGCCTGTGCTGCCGCAGTTCCTGGCGCTGACCAGCGCGTTTGCCGCCTGCGTGCTGATCTCGCACATGGCTTACGTGCTGCTGGCGCGCCACACGCACCGCTGGTTCGGCACGCCGCGCCGGGCCCGGCTGTTCAACCGCCTCTGCGGCGGCGCCTTCGGCCTGCTGGGGTTGAGCCTGCTGCGGCTCAAAAGCCCCAGCTAAGCCCCCCAGGATTCCCATCTCCTCTCTATATATAACTACCCAGAAAGAAAGCCCCTGCCATGGAAGACTCACGCGATGCCCGTTTTGCCGCCCAGGAAACCGCCCTCGGCTACAGCTTTGAGGGCGAACTCAAGATAGGCGGCAACTACGTGTCCACCGTGCGGCACGGCGACGTGGTCTACGTCAGCGGCCAGGTGCCGCGCGTGGGCAGCACTGTGGTGGTCACCGGCCGCGTCGGCGCCGACGTTTCGCTGGCCCAGGCCCAGCTGGCCGCCAAAGTCTGCGCCATGCGCGCGCTGGTGCTGCTGCGGCAAAGCCTGGGCGGCCTGGACCGCATCCAGCAAATCCTGCGCGTCACGGTGTACACGCAGTCCGCGGCCGACTTCAGCCAGCAAAGCGAGGTGGCCGATGCCGCCTCGGACCTGCTGCATGCGGTGCTGGGCGGGGCCGGCACGCACACGCGCACCTCGGTGGGTGTGGCGCAATTGCCCAAAAATGCGGCGGTCGAGCTGGACCTGATCGCGGCCGTCACGCCGGGCTAATTTTCTCAGCCTCCCGGCAGCAGGCGCACCAGCTTGCCCTTGCTGTTGTCGGTCAGCACATAAAGCAGGCCGTCCGGGCCCTGGCGCACGTCGCGTATGCGCTCGCCGAGTTCAGCGAGCAGCTTGCTTTCGCGCACTACCTTGCCAGCAAAAGGCGCCGACAGCTCAATGCGGTCCAGGTAGCCGAACTTGAGCGAGCCGACAAACAGGTTGCCCTGCCAGGCCTTGCCGTAGCGCTCGCTGGTCAGGAAGGCCATGCCCGAAGGCGCGATCGAGGGCACCCAATAGTGCAGGGGTTGCTGCATGCCGGCTTTTTCGGTGATGCCCTCGCCTATCTTGCCGCCGCCGTAGTTCTCGCCGTAGGTGATGACGGGCCAGCCGTAGTTGGCGCCTGGCTTGGGCAGGTTGATTTCGTCGCCGCCCTGCGGGCCGTGCTCATGCATCCAGAACGTGCCGTCGGGCGCCAGCGTCGCGCCCTGGGCATTGCGGTGGCCGTAGCTCCAGATCTCCGGCAGGGCCCCGGCTTTGCCGACAAAGGGGTTGTCCTGGGGAACGCTGCCGTCCTTGTTGATGCGCACAATCTTGCCGTGGTGGTTGTCCAGGGCCTGGGCGTCTTCCTTGCGCGAAAAGCGCTCGCCCAGCGTGAGAAAAAGCTTGCCGTCTGCTGCGGCACCCGCGGCGGCCCGGCTTTCGACGATGCGGCAGCCGAAATGCGCGCTGCTGGCCACCTTGGGTTTCTGGCTGAAGATGATTTTGAGGTTTTCCAGCCGGCTTTCGTCGGCGCTCAGGCTTGCCCGTGCCAGGGCCGTGCTGTTGCCGCGGCCCCCGGGGCCGGGTTCGGAAAAGCAGAAAAAGACCGTTCGGTTGCGGGCAAAGTCGCTGTCGGTGATGAGGTCCAGCAGCCCGCCCTGCCCACCGGCGGCTATTTCCGGCAACCCGGCCACGGGCTGCCCCAGCCTGCCGTCGGCCGAAATGACGCGCAGCCGGCCCGGGCGCTCAGTCACCAGAAAACGGCCGCCGGGCAAAAAAGCCAGGCCCCAGGGGTTTTCCAGGCCGCCGACCACGGTTTCCGGGCGGACGGCCTGGGCCTGGGCGGGGGTGCCGACCACGAAGAACGCTATTAAAACTAGAGCGAACTTTATAGGTCCAGCTTTGAAATCACCCATGTTCTCACCTCCAAAATTGACGGCAAGCTGCGGCTAAAAACCCGCCACGGAATCCGGGCCCCCGCAACCCGCCAATGCGCCTTTTTCATATGCAAGCATAGGACCTGAAGCGTAAAAAGGGGTTTTCCCGTAGATAAACTCGTTACAAATCAAGGGTTTGTAAAGCTTATCAAGAAGCCACTTGAGGTTGACGTAGGACAGATCTGTCAAGTATCCTAGGCGCCATGCGAAAAATTGCCCCTGCCCTCGTCATTGCCTCTGCCGCTTTGCTGGCAGCTGGCGTGCATGCGGCACCGGGCAACTCCAACGATGACATGGACAAGCTGCTGGCCGACAAAGGCCTGCTCACGCAAATCGGCCAGGTCCGCCAAAGCGTCAGCAACAAGGCGTCCGAACTCGTGGTCAATGCCATGGGTTTCCTGGGGGTTCCCTACAAACGCGGCGGCAATACGGTGGAAACCGGTTTTGACTGCAGTGGCTTTGTGCGTGCCATCTACGAACAAAGCGTCGGCCTGCTGCTGCCGCGCCGGGCCGAGCAACAAGCCGCGGCCACCCAGCGCATCGAGAAAAACGAGCTGCAGCCCGGCGACCTGGTGTTTTTCAACACCATGCGGCGCGCTTTCAGCCATGTCGGCATTTACGTCGGCGACGGCAAATTCATCCACTCCCCCAAACCCGGCGCCGAAGTGCGTGTCGAAAGCATGGGTGTGAGCTACTGGCAGCGCCGCTTTGACGGCGCCCGCCGCGTGCAGGCAAGCGGTACACCCCTGCCGGAAACCGAGCGCACGGCGGTCCTGCCGGTTTCCCAGGCGGCAGCCCGTGCCCCCGACATCCAGGCCGCGCAAACCGCGACCGCGCCGCTCGCGGCCAGCCTGCCGATGCAGCAGACACAGGAACAATACCGGCGCTGAGCCGGTTTTTTTTCGCCCTCTTTCTAGGGCTTTCTTTTCCCTTCTTCCTTCTCCCGCTCGTTTTTCGGCGACATGTCGAGTTCCACCGCCTGGCCGCTGTCTATAGCCTCGCCGGCGCCGGACGGCGAACTCCGCACCGTGCGCACCTCGGTGTCAGCCACCAGGCCGGCAGCCTGGGCCAGCTGAAGCACGGGCTGCTCGGCGGGGGCGCCTTCGGCCAGATTGCTGCCGGACGGGATCACGCGGTTGTTTTCGGCGTTGGACGACAGCTGCTGGTTGCCCTGGGGCTTGCCGTTGACGTTGACCAGGCCGCCGCCCGAATTCGTCACCTGCCCGAAATTGCCGCTGACACTGCCGCTGGCCGCCGTCACCGTGACCTGGGAGGACGAGCCCGTCACCTGGGCCTCGCCGACGGCAGCCACCGCCACGACGGGTGCCACGACGTTGGCCACCACCGAGTCGCCGGCCAGCGAGGCTGAGCCCGAGGCCACCACCACCACATTCACGTCGCCCTGCGGCGCCTGCACAACCACGTTATTGCCGCTGATGTTGCCGCTGACGTTGCCGGTGCTGCTGCTGATCTGCACATTGCCCTGGCTGGTGGTCGTGGCGCTGATGTCGCCCTGCGCCTGCACGACCACACTGGTGCCGCTGATGCTGCCGCTGACGTTGCCGGTAGTGCTGCTGACCTGCACATTGCCCTGGCTGGTGGTGATGGCGCTCACGTCACCCTGCGCCTGCACGGTCACATTGCTGCCGCTGATGTTGCCGCTGATGTCGCCGGTGGTGCTGCTGATCTGCACATTGCCCTGGCTGGTGGTGGTGCCGCTCACATCGCCCACGGCGGCCACCGCCACTTCGCTGGCGGTGACGTTGGCCGAGACGTCGCCGCCGCTGGTGACCTGAACGGCGCCCTGGCTGATGGTGGAGCCGCTGATGTCGCCGCCGGCATTCAGGGTGTTGGTGGCGCCGGCGTCCTGGCCGCGCAGGGTGTGGTTGCTCAGCGCGACATTGCCCAGGGCGTCTATGCCGTAGCCCTTGACCCAGAGCGTGCTGTCCAGGCTGAAGGCGTTGGACACCACCTCGAACTGGCCCAGCGCATTGGCCTCGGTGCCGCCGGACAGCATATGCACATTGCCGCGGTTGGCGCCCGAACCGGCGAGCAGGTTCAGCGCGCGGGCCGTCCCGCCGGCGTTCTGGATGTCGCCGTTCAGCGTGATGTCGGCGCCCAGGGTGGCCAGCGTGGTGTCGCCGAGCAGGCTGACCGGTGCCTGGAACACGATGCCGCCCGCGCCGTCGGCCGTCACCGTGCCGGCGATGCGGGAGCCGCCCGCGCCGGCGTTGAGCGCCAGGCTGTGCAGCGTGCTGCCGCTGAAGTAGAGGTTGTAGGGATTGTTCACCACCACGTTCTCGGCATAGGTGCCCGCGCCCACGCGGATGTTGGCGCCGCTGCCCGCGTTGCCCAGCGCCGTGTTGATGGACAGGGCCTGCGTGCCGCCGCCCAGCAGGCTACCGATGCCGACGTGGAAGTCCTGCGTGGCCTGCGCGCCGTTCCAGCCCTGCACGTAGCTGGAGGCGGAACTGCCCAGGTTGGCGGCGTAGTCAAACGCGTTTTGCTGGGAGGCCTGCAGCCAGGTGTACTGGTTGTTGTTGCCCGCGCTGCTGGCGTTGCGCACCGCGAAATCGAAGCCGGCGATGCTGAGCGTGCCGAAGTCGTTGCTGGCCGACTCGTCCTGCAGATAGACCGGGTTGCGCTCGGTGAAGCTGTTGTTGCTCGCCACCGTGATGTTGTTCATCCGCTGGTCGTAGAAGCGGTTGGCCTGGTAAAGCGCCAGGCCGCCCCAGTCGTTGTTGCGTGTGGTCGAATTGCTGATGGTGACATTGGTGCTGTCGGTCAGCTGGATGCCCGCGCCCTGCGTGCTGCCCGCGTCATTGCCCACGGGCGCGCCGTTGGCCGTGACATGGTCGATGGTCGCGCCGTCCACGCCGTTGAGGTCCAGCTCGGCCCGGCCCGCGCCTCGAGTGGTGACGTTGCGGATCGTAAAGTGCTGCAGCCGGGCCGATGGCAAGCCGCTCGCGGGCGCCACCTTGATGCCGTAGGCTGAAGCGACATTGGCGCTGGGCCCGTAGAGCGTGAAATTCTGCAGATTCACATTGTCGGCCTTGACCTGTATGCCGTAGCCACTGACACCACGGGAGTCAATCACGGTGGCAGACTCGCCGGCCCCGGACAGAGTCAGGCTCTTGTTGATGACGAGGGTTGAGGGCTGGACATAGGTCCCTGCTGTCACATTCACCATGCCTCCCGCAACCACGGCGCTCATGCCGGCCTGGATCGTGCCCAGTGGCTGCCGGTCGTTGCCAAGGCCATTGCCGAGATTGAAGTCGTCGGCGGCGGTGAAATTGGCGCCCGAACTGACGGTAACGTGCGAGCGGTTGCCAAATTGCGGCGTGGAGCCCAGGAGCCCGTTGACGCCGTAGCGGCGATCAAGAATATGCATGTTGCCGTTGGCCGCAGACATGGCCATCACGCCGGTCCCATACTGCGCTTCGCTGACATGCGGAGACACAAAATAGGAGCCATTCGCTACGCCGTCCAGAAAAACGATGTCCCATTCATTGCCCAACAACCCCCTGGAATTGCCCGACATGGTCACATTGTTCGAACGCACAAGAATGGCGCCCTTGGTGTTTTCAATCAGGTTTCCGGTGATATTGGCAGCTGCGTTGGTGACCTGAATCCCGCTTCGGATATTTTTGATTATGTTGTTACGTACGGTCGCGCCGGTCACGCCTGACGCAATCTTCACCCCCGTCGTACTCAGGCCAGCCCAGTTGATGGCCGCGAAGTTCTGGCTGTAGGGGCCTGTGACCTGCATGCCTTCAACCGTCACGCCATTCGCGGTGATGTCTACTCCGGTTTTTCCCTCGAGCACGTCGATACTGGCCCCATTCATGCCCGTCAGCGTCAGGTTGGCCTTGTTCAGGGTGACCTGCTCGGCGTATGTGCCTCCGTGCACATCCACAGCCGCGCCCGCGCCGGGCGTGCCGGTCTTGGCGATGTTCACCGCATCCTGGATGCGCGCGCCGCCATAGACGTCGATATGGTTGGAATTGCCGCTGACGCTGGGCGCCTGCAGCGCCGACTTGAGCACCACCGCGTTGCCGTTCACGACGATGGCATTGCTGGCCTGCTGAACGCCCTCGAGGTTGATCACGCCCGACAGCAGGTTGGCCGCGTCGCCCACGCCCAGTCGCAAGGCCGCGCCGTTCAGGCTGGCGCCGGCCTCGTTGGACACGCTGCTGCCGGTCGCCCCGCCGGCGATGGCGAATTCATAGAGCCCGCCGTTGAGCGACACCGTGGCGGCCGTGGCGCCGGCCAGCGCGATGGTGCCGCCGGTGGCACTGATGCTGCCGTGGTTGGTGACCGACGGCGCGACCAAAGCCACCAGGCCGGCATTTTGCGCGGTGATGCTGCCCTGGTTCACGATGCTGCCCGCGGCGGCATTCGTGATGTCCGCGGCGCCGGTGCTCATGAAGTTGTTCGCGTCTATGGTGCCGGTTGTGGCGATCAGCGAGCCCACATTCACCGTGGCATTCGGCCCAAACATCACGCCATTGGGGTTCATCAGCATCACCATTCCGTTGGCCGACAGGCTGCCCATGATGTGCGTGGCATTGGTGTCGCCGTTGATGCGGTTGAGCATGGCCGACGCCGCGTTGGGCTGCACGATCTCAACCGACTTGCCCGGATTGATGTTGAAGGAACCCCAGTCCAGCACGGCCCGGTTGGAAGCCTGGGTGATGGTCATCTGGTTGCCCGACACCGAGCCCGAAGCCGAGCCCAAAAACACCGTGCCGGTTTGCGGCAGGCCCGCCGCGCCCGCGATGTCAACAGTCCAGCCGGGCGGCGCGAACAGCAGCGCCGCCGCCGCGGGAAGGGTTTTCAGTGCGAAGGACGGCCGCCGCCGTTCGGGGGGACGCAGACGCTGGGCAGGGAGTTTGGCTTGCATGGAATCACCTCTTGAACGCAAAAAAGACAAAGCACAACAGGGACGGATCCAGTGAACATCATCAAAACCGCGCCAGCAGCGAGCCCATCAGCCGCGGGTTCTTGCCGCCGGTCTGGTAGCTCGCGATGGATTTGGTCAAGGGCCAGGCCGCCTCGATGGCGGCGACCACGTTTTTTTCAAGAAAGAGGCGCAGGCCCAGGCCGGCGGAGGCCAGGCTCTGGCTGGCCGGTGTTCCGGGCGAGACGCTGCCGACCTTCCAGACCTTGCCGATGTCGTAGAAGCCGAACAGCTGCCAGGACTTGAGCCCCGGCATGCCGGCGGCGCCGCCGGCATAGCGCGGCTCGATGCGAAAGGCCAGCGCGCGTTCACCCACAAGTTCCGCCGGCTCATAGGCCCGGCCGAAGCGCCGCCCGCCCAGCGCGTATTGCTCGGACGACAGCAGCGGCGTGTTGGCCCACTGCCCGCCCACGCCCACAGTGAAGGAAAAATTCGATCCGACAAACTGCGAACGCTCGTAGTCGAAGGTGAATTTGTTGAACACACCCTTGGCGCCTACCCGGCTCTTGAGCACATCGGACTCCTGCGTGCCGCCCAGTCCCTGGCTGACATCGACGTCCAGCGAGTTCTGCCCGTCCAGGCTGTCCAGCACGCGCCAGCTCAGGCCCAGGCGCAGCGCGCGTATGCGGTCTTCGATCACGCGGGTGCCCAGCACCTCGGTGTGGACGTCGGAGTGGTCGTAGGCCGCGCGCGCGCTCAGGCTTTCGTTGCGGCCGCGCAGCAAGGGGTAAGCAGCGGACAGCGACACCGTGTCGGCATTGCCGTGCACATCAAAGGACCTGAGCACGTCGCCGGGCTGCGTGCGGGCGCGGGACACGGCAGCGGAAAGCCGCAGGCCTTCGGTGCTGACGACCTGGCTGTAGGAAAGCTGGGCATAGGCCATTTCGGAGTTGCCGGTCCCCACGCCGACAAAACGCCACTGGTCGTTCACGCCCAGCAGCTGGTTGCCAACCACGCCCAGGGTCAACTGGGTGGGCCCCAGGTATTTGGAGCCGTAGTTGTCGATGGAGGCAAAGCCTTCCACCCGCTTGACGTTGGCGACCAGGGTCAGGTCGGCCGCGCCCGGCGCCTGTGAAGGCGCGAGCACGCTGCGCAGTTCCACGCCGGGAAAGTCATTGGCGATCAGCAGGTAGCGTTCCAGCACCGCGCCCTCTATGGGCCTGGAGGCCTGGATCTTTTCGCCCAGGCGCATCAGTTGCTCCTGCACATGGGCGCTCACGCCCGGTCCGGCCTGGACGTTCACGCGGGCGATGTAACCTTCGACGACGCGCAGCGTCAGCGTGCCGTCCGCGAGCGACTGCGGCGGCACCACGACCAGCGAAAGAATGTAGCCCGCGTTGCGGTACATCGCGGTCAGCGAGGACGCGAGTTCAAGGATATCGGCGCCCGTGATCTCGCGCCCCGTGTAGCTGTCGGCGCGCGCCTGCAAGGCATTGCCCGGCAGCACGGTGGCGCTCTCGATGCGGACCTGCTTGAGCGTCACGCGTATGGTCTTGAGCGAATCAGGCAGGGGCTCGGCGGTTTCGCTCTTGAGTTGTGCCGGTGGGGGCGCGGGCGCGGCTTCGGGCTGGATGTCGAAGCGTTCGCGAAGGCGCCCCGGATCGATGGTGGATGGCTGCTGTTGTGCCAGAGCGACGGCCGGAAGTGCCAAATGCAAGGCAAGGGCAAAAGAAAGAACTTCGTGCATGCCTGCACTATCAGTACGCTTCATTGCTGCATCCCACTGAAAAATCGAGAGTTACAAACTTCCGGAGCAACTGCTCTACTTATAAAGCAGCATTTTTCGTGAATTAGTTCACGGTAACCAATTGTGAAACTCGATACAAGGAAGAAAAAGTGATTAATAACCAGCCGCGTTTGGCAGCAAGTCACCTCTGAATTTTTGGCAACGAATTCTTGTTACTTACACTTTTTGACTTTTCTCTGGATTTCGGGATTTTTTTTGGTGTCTTCTGCTACTTGCGGCTTACTGCATCGCTTTTTTCCGCAGCCTCGAGCGAGCCCGGATGGTCCGGAAAAAACTTGAACTGCTGTGTAAAGTTTTTGTGAAAACCGCCGTTAACCCCATCGCCGGCCGTTTTGAGCCCGGCCGGCGTCACAAGCGTTTCAGCCAATGCGGAAAAGCTTTCTGCGATGCACAGCCGCTACCCGGCCATCCGCAGTGAATTACTCGCGCTGTTCCGCTCTCCCTGGCACGTCGCAAAATTGCGCTATAAGAGCCTGTTGAATGCCTAAACGGCGAAGGCAAACAAGAAGAACGAGACCTGCATTGCAAATCCACCTCTACACCGACATAGACACGCTGTTCGGCCGCGCCATCCGCCTGTGGGTGGACGTTCTCTTGCAAGCCGGGCACGAGGTCGAATTCATCGACCTGGGCCACAGCACCGAGGCGCCGCTGCCCGAGGTGGGCCCCAGCGATATCAACCTGCTTGTCGCCGGCATTTACGCCCTTCCGCGCTTCGCGAAACGCGGCCTGCCGCGGCACGGCAAGCACATGCTGTGGATGTTCGACCCGCTGACGCGAAACGCCTCGGCCACGGTGCACCGGCACAAGGCCGAACTGTTCGACGCCATCGCGCCCGGCCTGCATGCCGTGATGGCCATGGATACGTCTATAGAACGCTACCTCGCGCAGCATTTCCCGTCCCTCAAAACTTTCCGCCTGCCCTACCTGGTGGCGGACAAACATGTGCGCGCACCGCTGCCTGAAGCCGGCAGGACGCGGAACATCGTCATGCTGGGCGGCGACACCGCCAGGCGGCGCGAGGCCGAGCGCCTCTTCCTCGCCGGCGCGAACCCGCTGCAGGCCGAGTTCATCTGGAGCGGCCTGTGGGGCGCGGCGCGCGACGCCCGCCGCGCGGGCGCGCGCATCAACCTCAATGTGCATGCCGATCCCGAACTGCGCTATTTCGACCAGTTCCGCACCTTCGAAGCCTGGGCGGCCGGCACGGCCGTGGCGTCCGACAGCTTTGAAGGCTGGGAGGATTTCGGCATTGTTCCCGGCGTGCACATGGTGATGGCCGAACTCGAGGAGCTGCCGCGGGCCTGCGCCGAGTTGCTGGCCGATGTGCCGCGGCGCGAGGCCATGGTGAAGGCATCGCAAACACTGCTGCGCGAGCGCTTTTCGCCGGCGGCCTGGCAAGGCCGCATGCTCGCGATGATCGAAAGCATGGCCTGAGCATGGCGGAGATCTCACGGCAGGAACTCATCGCACTGCGGCTGGCCAGCCAGCGCCTGGCCACCCCGCCTTCCGGGCCGGCCGATTTCAAGCAGGTCGAGCAGGCCGTGCAATGGATGGGCGCGGTGCAGGCGCAGGAATACGCCCATGCGCGCTGGGCCGTCGGTTCACGCTTCGCGGCCCCCGCCGCCGTCACCGACGCGGCGATCGAGGACTCGCTGGCCAGGCGCAAGGTGGTGCGCAGCTGGGTCTTGCGCGGCACGCTGCACCTGGCGACGGCCGCCGACCTGCGCTGGCTGCTGGCCCTGGCCGCGCCGGCCTTGCTGACCCGCACCGCGGCCGCCTACCGCGAGGTGAACCTCGATGAGGCCGCCTTCCACAAAATCCTGCCGGCCCTGCGGCAGTGCCTTGAAGGCAGGCAACAACTGACGCGCGCAGAACTTTTTGCCGCACTCGCACGGCGCCGCATAGACACCGAAGGCCCGCGCGGCGGGCGCATCCTCTACCGCGCGGCCCAAGCCGGGCTGATCTGCCTGGGCGACCCGCAGGGCAAGCAGGCCCGCTACACCCTGCTTGACGAATGGCTGCCGCCGCAGCCTGAACTGCCGCGTGAAGATGCATTGAAAAAACTGGCGCAACGCTATTTCGCCAGCCACGGCCCGGCCACGCTGGCGGACTTCACATGGTGGTCCGGGCTGGCGGCCGGCGAAGCCAGGTCGGCGCTGGAGATGGCCGGCCCAGGCCTCGCGCATGCACTGTTTGAGGGCGACACCGTCTGGTGGTCCAAACGCACGCCGCTCATACCGGTACTTGCGCCGCCGGCCGGCAAGCCGGCGCTGCAGCTGCTGGCGGGTTTTGACGAATATGTGCTGGGCTACACCGGGCGACAGGCCATCATCGATGCCGCGCATGCCGGCAAGCTCATGACGCCCAACGGCCTGTTCCGCCCCGCGCTGCTGCTTGGCGGCCGCGTGGCCGGCACCTGGCAGGCGGAAGTTAAAAAAGGCGGGCTCAGCATTTCCACCGCACCCTTCACGCCGCTGCCGCGCGGCAGCACGGGCGCATTGCGGCTTGCCGCACAGCGCTATGCGACTTTCATGGGCTTGCCGCTGGCGCAAGTCAGCTGAGGCCCGTCATCACAAGGGTTTACCCGGCCGAACTTAATTATTAAGAGCAAGTCAGCACATTACTCAGGTATAGAAGTCCCTGGTGCATTCGACATGCGCCGGCGCTACTATCTTCCGGCCCATTCTGTTCTTTCAATCGCGAGGAGCGCATCCATGGCAAAGCTGAACGTCAACGGTACCGTGCGTGAGTTTGAAGCGGAGGACGACACACCGCTGCTGTGGGTCCTGCGCGAGCAGCTCGGGCTCACCGGCACCAAATACGGCTGCGGCATCGCGGCCTGCGGTGCCTGCACCGTGCACATCGACGGCGTGCCCACGCGCAGTTGCGTGCGGCCCGTCTCCACAGTCGGCGCGGCCGAAAAAATCGTGACCATCGAAGGCCTGTCGCCCGACGGTTCGCACCCGGTGCAAAAAGCCTGGGTCGCGCTGGACGTGCCGCAGTGCGGCTACTGCCAGTGCGGCATGGTGATGGCGGCAGCGGCGCTGCTCAAGGCCAAGCCCAACCCGACGGACGCCGACATCAACGAGGCCATGACCAATATCTGCCGCTGCGGCACCTACAACCGCATACGCGCCGCCATCAAGGTCGTTGCCGCGGGCGGCAATACCAAAAGCGCGGCACTCGCCATCCAGCACACCGACGGGAGCACGACATGAGCACCACCACCCTGCCCTCCTCATCCTCTTCCGCTTCGGCATCACCCCGGCTGTCGCGCCGCCGTTTCCTGGCCTCGGGCGCTTCGGCCGGCCTGGTGGTCGCCTTCCACATTCCCTTCGCCGGCAAGGCCGCGGCCCAGGGCGCCGACACCCAGGAGATCAACGCCTGGGTCGTGGTGCGCCCCGACGACACGGTGGTCATCCGCATCGCGCGCTCCGAAATGGGCCAAGGCAGCCTGACCGGCCTGGCGCAGCTCGTGGCCGAAGAGCTGGAATGCAACTGGGCGAAAGTCAGCACCGAATACCCGACACCGGGGCAAAACCTCGCGCGCAACCGGGCCTGGGGCAATTTTTCCACCGGCGGCAGCCGCGGCATACGCGAGTCGCACGACTACGTGCGCAAGGGCGGGGCCACCGCGCGCATGATGCTGGTGCAGGCCGCGGCCAATGAATGGAAGGTGCCGGTGTCCGAATGCCGTGCGGCCAACAGCCTCGTCACGCACACGCCCAGCGGCCGCAGCGTGAGCTACGGCAAGGTCGCGGTCGCGGCATCCAGGCTGGCGCCGCCGGCCGACGTCACGCTCAAGGACCCGAAAGACTGGAAACTCGTGGGCAAGCGCCTGGCGCGCCTGGACACGCAGGACAAGGTCACGGGCAAGCAGGTCTATGGCGCCGACCTCAAGCTGCCCGGCATGCTCAACGCGGCCATCAAGGACTGCCCGGTGTTCGGCGGCAAGGTCAAGAGCTTCAACGCCGCCGCGATCGAAAAACGCCCCGGCGTGAAGAAGGTGCTGGCGGTCGGGGACAGCGCGGTGGCCGTCGTGGCCGACACCTGGTGGCGCGCCAAGACCGCGCTGGATGCGCTGCCCATCGAATGGGACAACGGCCCGAATGCCGCCAACTCCAGCGCCAGCGTGGCCCAGATGCTCAAGGCCGGGCTGGACGCGAACGACGCGGTGGTCGGCAACCAGAACGGCGACGCCAAGGCCGCGCTGGCATCGGCAGCCAGGCGCATAGAAGCGGTCTACGCCTATCCGCACCAGAACCACGCGACCATGGAGCCCATGAACGCCACCGCGCGCTGGACGCCCGAGCGCTGCGAGGTCTGGACGCCGACCCAGAACGGCGAGGCGGCGCTGGCTGCGGCCTCCGAAGCCGCCGGGCTGCCGGTCGCCAAATGCGAGGTCTACAAAATCCACCTGGGCGGCGGCTTCGGGCGCCGCGGCGCGGTGCATGACTGGGTGCGCCAGGCCGTGGATATCGCCAAACAAATGCCGGGCGTGCCGGTCAAACTGCTGTGGACGCGCGAGGAAGACATGCTGCACGGCCGCTACCACCCGGTCACACAGTGCAAGCTGCAGGCCGGGCTGGACGCTCAGGGCAATGTCACGGCTTTGCACATGCGCATCTCGGGCCAGTCCATCCTGGCCGGCGTGTTTCCGCAAAACATCCGCAACGGGCTGGACCCGGTGCAGTTCCAGGGCCTGAACGCGCCGGGCCCCGAGGCTTCCATAGGCTACAGCTTCCCCAACCTGCTGATAGACCATGCGATGCGCAACCCCAGCGTGCCGCCGGGCTTCTGGCGCGGCGTGAACCTGAACCAGAACACCATCTACCTCGAGTCCTTCATCGACGAAATCGCGTTTGCCACCAAGCAGGATCCGCTGGCCCTGCGGCGCAAGCTCATGGGCAGCCACCCCAAGCACCTGGCCGTTCTCAACGCGGTGGCCGAGCGCGTGAAATGGGGCGTGGCGCCGCCCGACGTGGGCGGCCAGAAGGTCTACCGCGGCCTGGCCCAGACCATGGGCTTCGGCAGCTATGTAGCGGCCTGCGCCGAGGTGTCGGTCAGCCCCGACGGCGTGCTCAAGATCCACCGCATCGTGGCGGCCACCGATCCGGGCTACGCCGTCAACCCTCAGCAGATCGAGGCCCAGGTCGAGGGTTCTTTCGCCTACGGCCTGTCCGCGGCGCTGTTCGGCGAATGCACGCAAAAAGACGGCCGCATGGAGCAGGACAACTTCAGCACCTACCCGGTAGTGCAGATGCAGCACATGCCCGCGGTGGAAACCCTCATCGTGCCCTCGGGCGGCTTCTGGGGCGGCGTCGGTGAGCCGACCATCGCGGTCGCCGCGCCGGCGGTGCTCAATGCCGTGTTCGCGGCCACGGGCAAACGCATACGCGAGCTGCCGCTGAAAAACCACGACCTCAAGAAGGCATGAACTGGCAAGGCGCCATCGCCGGCGGGGTGATGATGGTGGCGCCCTGGACCAGCTTCGCGCAAGCACAGCAACCACAGCCGCAGCCGCCGTTGCAGGTCGTTGGGGACGCCATCCCGCAGGCGCTGACGGCCACGCCAGGCGACCCGGCGCGCGGCCGCGCCATCGTCGCCAGCCGGCAACTGGGCCTGTGCCTGCTGTGCCACAGCGGGCCGATTCCCGAAGAACGCTTCCAGGGCAACCTGGCGCCCGACCTGGCGGGCGCGGGCTCGCGCTGGAGCGAAGGCCAGCTGCGCCTGCGCATCGCCGACGCGCAGCACCTGAACCCGGCCAGCATGATGCCGGCCTATTACCGCAGCGAGGGCCTGGTGCGCGTGGGCCCGGCCTGGCAGGGAAAACCCATCATGAACCCGCAGCAGATCGAGGACGTGGTGGCTTTCCTGCGCACGCTGCGGAACTGAGACGGCCATGACGCTGCCCCTGCACCCACCCGCCCTGCCCCGCCGGCGTCACATCCTCGTGGGCGCCACCGGCCTGGCCATGGGGGTGGTGCTGCGCCCCGCGTACGCCGCCGCGGGCGACCTGGCGGTGGCCGTGGCGGCTTACACCCAGGGCGCGCCGGTTCGCGCGGGCAAGGTCAAGCTGGACATTGCCGAACTGGTGGACAACGGCAATGTGGTGCCCATCACCGTCACGGTGGACAGCCCCATGACGGCCGCCGACCATGTCAAAAGCATCGCCGTCTTCAACGAAAAAAATCCCCAGCGCGACGTGGCCCGCTTCACGCTGGGCCCGCGCGCCGGCAAGGCCAGTGTGGCGACGCGCATACGCCTGGCCACCTCGCAGCAGCTGGTGGCCGTGGCGCAGATGAGCGACGGCAGCTACTGGTCGCACACGGCCAATGTCATCGTCACGCTAGCCGCCTGTATAGAAGGTGATCCCTGATGGCCCGCACCCTGATCAACGCCCCTTCCACGGCCAGGCGCGGCGAGATCATAGAGATACGCGCCACCATAGGCCATCCCATGGAAACCGGCTTTCGCACCGGCGAGGACGGCAAGGTCTTGCCGCGCAACATCATCCAGACCTTTAGCTGCCGCTACAACGGCGAGCTGGTCTTCAGCGCCGAGCTGTTTTCAGCCGTCTCGGCCAACCCCTACATCGCCTTCCATACCCTGGCCACCGAGAGCGGCACACTGGTGCTCAGCTGGGAAGGCGACAACGGTTTTTCGCAGGCGGAAAGCATCCAGCTGGCCGTCACGGCATGACGCGTATCCTGGTTTGCCTTCTGCTGTCTTTATCCCTTGGAAATGCCTGCGCGCAAAACACTGCCGGCAAGGACCGCCGCCGCTCGGGCTTTGAAGACATGGGCGCCGCCACCCAGGCCATGCAGAAGGACGACGCACTCAACCCCGGCATGCTGTGGGTGCAGGACGGCGAGGCACTGTGGAAACAGCCGGCGGGCGCCAGCGGCAAGGCCTGCCTCAGCTGCCATGCGGCGGCGCAAAGCAGCATGCGCGGCGTGGCGGCGCGCTACCCGGCGTTTGATGCCGGCCTGGGCCGCCCCATCACCCTGGGCCAGCGCATCAACCAGTGCCGCCAGCAGCACCAGCAGGCCGCGCCGCTGCGCCCCGAAAGCCAGGAATTGCTGGGCCTGGAAGCTTATGTCGCGCTGCAGTCGCGCGGCCTGCCGCTGGCGCCGCCCGACGATGCCAGGCTGGAACCGTTTCGCCAGCGCGGCCAGCAGCTGTTCATGCAGCGTATCGGGCAACTCAACCTGTCCTGCGCACAATGCCACGACGGCCTGCCCGGCAAACGCCTGGCCGGCAACGTGATCCCCGAAGCACACCCGACGGGTTACCCGGTGTACCGCCTCGAGTGGCAGGCCATGGGCTCGCTGCAGCGCCGCCTGCGCGGCTGCATGAGTGGCGTGCGCGCCGAACCCTTTGCCTACGGCGCGCAGGAGTTGGTCGAGCTGGAGCTCTACCTCAAGATACGCGCCAAAGGCATGGCCATGGAGGCGCCGGGCGTGCGGCCTTGAGCCGCCCTTCAAAGCAAAAAGCCCGGGCATGCCCGGGCTTTTTTTGCGCGATGCGCGACTTATTTGCGCGCAGGCGGCAAGTCAGTGCAGCTGCCGTGCGCCACTTCCGCGGCCATGCCCATGCTTTCGCCCAGCGTGGGGTGCGGGTGTATGGTCTTGCCGATGTCGACCGCGTCGGCGCCCATTTCAATGGCCAGTGCGATCTCGCCGATCATGTCGCCGGCATGGGTGCCGACAATGCCGCCGCCCAGGATCTTGCCGTGGCCGTGGGCTTCGGGACTGTCGTCGAACAGCAGCTTGGTGAAACCTTCGTCGCGGCCGTTGGCGATGGCGCGGCCGGAGGCCGTCCAGGGGAACAAGCCCTTTTTGACCTTGATGCCTTGCGCCTTGGCCTGGTCTTCAGTGAGGCCCACCCAGGCGATTTCGGGGTCGGTGTAGGCCACGCTGGGGATCACGCGGGCGTTGAAGGCGGCGCTGGCCAGTTCCTTGTTGCCCTGCAGTTCACCGGCAATGACTTCGGCGGCCACGTGCGCTTCGTGCACGGCCTTGTGCGCCAGCATGGGCTGGCCCACGATGTCGCCGATGGCGAAGATGTGGGGCACATTGGTGCGCATCTGGATGTCGACGGGGATGAAGCCGCGGTCGCTCACGCTGATGCCGGCCTTCTCGGCGGCTATCTTCTTGCCATTGGGTGTACGGCCCACGGCCTGCAGCACCAGGTCGTAGGTCTGCGGCGCCGGGGCGCCCTCGCCTTCGAAAGTCACTTCAATCCCGGCCTTGGTCGCCTTGGCGCCCACGGTTTTGGTCTTGAGCATGATGTTGTCAAAACGCGGCGCGTTCATCTTCTGCCAGACCTTGACCAGGTCGCGGTCGGCGCCCTGCATCAGGCCGTCCATCATTTCGACCACGTCCAGGCGCGCGCCCAGGGTGGAATAGACGGTGCCCATTTCAAGGCCTATGATGCCGCCGCCCAGGATCAGCATGCGTTTGGGAACTTCCTTCAGGGCCAGTGCGCCGGTGCTGTCCACCACGCGAGGATCCTCTGGCATGAAAGGCAGGCGCACGGCTTGTGAACCCGCCGCGATGATGCAGTTCTTGAAGGCGATGGTCTGCTTCTTGCCAGTCTTTTCCTGGCCCTCGGCCCCAGCGGTTTCTTCGACCTGCAGGTGGTTGGCGCCGACAAACTGGCCCACACCGCGCACGGTGGTGACCTTGCGCATCTTGGCCATGGCCGTGAGCCCGCCGGTGAGTTTGCCGACGACTTTTTCCTTGTGCGTGCGGAGCTTGTTGATGTCGAGCTTGGGCTCCCCAAAACTCACACCCAGGCTGTCGAAATGTTTGACCTCATCCATCACGGCGGCCACATGCAGCAGCGCCTTGGAGGGAATACAACCGACGTTGAGGCAGACGCCGCCCAGGGTGGCATAGCGCTCGACCAGCACGACCTTCAAGCCCAGGTCGGCGGCGCGAAAGGCGGCCGAGTAGCCGCCGGGGCCGGCGCCCAGCACCAGCACGTCGCAGTCGAGGTCGGCGGAGCCGCTGAAGCTGGCGGCCGCTGGAGCGGGTGCGGCAGGCGCGGATGCGGCCGGAGCAGCGGCTTTCTTCTCAGGCGCAGGCGCTGGAGCGGCGGCAGCGGCGCCGGAAGCTTCCAGCGTCAGCACGACAGAACCTTGCTTGACTTTGTCACCCAGCTTGACCTTGACTTCCTTGACCACGCCGGCGGCGGAGGATGGGATCTCCATCGAGGCCTTGTCGCTTTCCACGGTGATCAGGCTTTGCTCGGCCTTGATGGTGTCGCCGGCCTTGACCAGCACTTCAATCACGGACACTTCGTCAAAATCGCCAATGTCCGGCACCTTGATGTCTACCAGGCTGGATGCGCTCATTTGGAGGCTTTCAATTTAAGGGTGAATATGTCGACGGGTCCGGCGGAGTTCTTGTCGAACTCGCA